>Ga0209108_10001032_pt1 | contig 16054 bp, 18 predicted proteins | sample Rifsed10ft1_FD_184003 | JGI IMG/M metagenome (GOLD analysis project Ga0209108, IMG submission 184003) | Soil microbial communities from Rifle, Colorado, USA - sediment 10ft 1 (version 2) | ecosystem: Environmental > Terrestrial > Deep subsurface > Rock core/Sediment | place: Rifle, Colorado...
CGACCGCCCCCACTCGCGCGACGCACTCCGGGCGCTGATGGCCACCTGGCCCAACGTCGAGGTGGCCGGACAGGCCGGCGACGGCCGGGAGGCGGTGCAACTGCTGGAGACCAGCCGCCCGGACGTGGTGCTGATGGATGTCCGCATGCCGGGGATGGACGGCCTGGCCGCCACCCGGCTAATCAAAGAACGCTGGCCGGAGGTCAAAGTCGTGATATTGACGATGTACCCTATGCACCGCAAGGAGGCGTTGAGTGCCGGCGCCGATGCTTTCCTGGTGAAAGGGTGCTCGACCGACGAACTGCTGGCCGCGATTTGCGGTCCAGCCGAAGCGGAAAAATGAAGGAGATTTTCAAATGAACCACTTAGATGAACAACACTTGCAGGTACATGTTCCCGTCGTGGCCTGGCTCTTGATCGCTTTCAATCTTATCGTTCTGCTGGTCGCGGTAGGTCTGTTGATGCTGATGACAAGCGCCGCGGGATTCGTGCGCGACCCGGAGGCGAGGGTGATTCTCCCTCTCGTCGGAGCATTCCTCCCCGCCATCATGGGCGCGCTGACGCTGCCGGATTTCATTGCCGCCATCGGCTTGTTGGCGCGAAAGCGCTGGGGACGAATCCTGGGGATTGTCGTGGGGTTTCTCAATCTGCCCGGCTTCCCGATGGGCACGCTTGTTGGCGGCTATGCCATCTTCGTCCTCCTGCAGGACAGCGCAAAGAGCTACTTTGCCTCACCCAAGTCGCGCCTTGAGGCCACTCCGCGACCGGCGTAAGCGGCTGATAGCTTCAGCGCGACACCAGCCTTAGCTGGCCGGGCGGCTCAGCTCGAGGCCGTTGGGCAGCGTGCTAGATAGCGCAGAAGGAGAAAACCCGAGTATGCAATCAAGAATAATCAGCGATATTGCGGTGGTTTTTGATCCCAGCGAACAGGATACGGCAGAGTTGATCAGTGATACGACTGCGAAGGCGCTTCGCCTTATTCAAGAGAGCTGGGGATTGGGGAGGCCGGAGGATTGCCGAATCTATGTCATGACTTCGTGGTGGGGATTTATCTTTCGGTCCGCTCCTTGGCCCTGGCGAATATTACTGGCCATAGCGTTGCCGCTGTGGTGTTTCCGGGCCCAGCGGGCGTGGTCATACAGCGCCGCCTGGACTCAACGATATGGCCGGCGAGTAGCGATCGGGATTAAGCCGCCACGCCTGCTAGAGGTAAGTGATAAGAGCATTGGCGTGCATATGTTTGTAGAGGAGAAGGAGACGCAGACAAAAGTGCGACATCTCACGTGTCACGAGCTGACCCATGCCTGTTCAGCTCATTTGAAATTACCCGCCTGGCTGAATGAAGGCTTAGCCGCGGTGACGGTGGATCGTTATTTGGAGAAGCGGACAATCCGAACGGACACGTTAGAGTTGGTCCGGAGTTTTATGCCGAAGGGAAGACCTCCGACGTATCGCGAACTATCACGTCTGAGTGGAAAGGCGTTCGCATATCATGCCGTGCGTGGATACTGGCTTGTCCAATACTTGGAAGAGAAACGCTCCGGTTTCTTGAATCGTATATTTTCGTCATCTCGAGGGGCACGGACAATTGAGTATGAGATCGCTATGGAATTGGGGGTAGAGCCAGATGGCTTCTGGAGCAAGATTGATGACATGATAGTTGCTCATTTTGAGATGAAGAGGGCAAGCATCCGAGAGGGGTGAGGTAAAGCTTGCGGTGCCGCCTGACCTGTTGCAGCCGACTCGCCCTCCGCTGTGCTTCGGGCGAGCGGCTGAACACCACCGATGGGGCGCATGAAGTTCGAACATCGAGCGGGATCCTGAAAGGAGAAAGACATGTCTACCCGTACCATTACCCAAGCCGCACCGTCTTCAGGACAAAGCGATCGTATTGGCATTGGCTGGACCGTGGCGAAGATGGGACTCGTGGCCGCCATGGCCGTGCTCTTCAACTTCTACCCCGAGAAGGTGGGCATTCTCTGGTCAGTCACAGACTGGTCCACCTTTACACCCGTGCTGGCGCCACAATTTCAGGCCTATCTCGTCTGGCTGAACCCGTGGTGGGGCCTGGCCGTTTCGTTGGAGGTAGCACACCTGCTCCTCCGGCACTGGACCACCGCGACCCGGTGGATGGACCTCGCCTCGCGCGCCTTCGGCGCTCTCGTGCTGGGCGCGATGGTGCTGGGCGATCCGTTTATGGCAGCTCCCGTCGGGTTACTCGCGCTCAAGGGCATCCTGGCCCTGGTCGTTGTTGGGATGCTCATTACGGCGATCACACACTTCAGCCAATTGCTGGGGGGTCGGCGCCTCGTTGTTGAGCTGAGAGACAGGTGAGCTATGCCCCCTGAGAAACCCGTCCTCCGGTATATGCCATCTCGCCTGAAAGGAGACTTGCCATGAATCAAACACGACCTACTTCACTTGAAGTGGTTGTCAAGACGATCGTGACCCATACCGTTACGTATTTCATCATGGGTCTGTTGGCGTCTACGCTCCTCGACTATGCGCGTTTTTTTGCAGAGTCCAGCCTCAACCTCATGATGCGGCAGACCGACGACCCCTGGGTAATGGTGGGGCCGTTGTTTCAACCCATCAGGGGGATTCTGTTCGGGATCGTCTTCTATCTGCTACGCGAGCCCTTCTTCGGGAAGAGGAACGGTTGGCTGGTGATGTGGATCGTCCTGGTGGTGGTAGGCATCCTCGGCACATTTGGGCCAACGCCTGGCTCCCTGGAGGGGATGCTCTACACGGTGTTCCCGTTGTGGGCCCACCTGAAGGGTCTTCCCGAGGTTCTCCTGCAATCTCTGTTCCTGTCGTTGATCCTGTACTACTGGGTGAACAGTCCGCAGAAAAGGTGGCTGAATTGGGTGATGGGGATTGCTTTCTTGATCCTGATGTCCTTCCCCATAATTGGCCTGTTGGTAGGGTCGCCACAGTAGGCCCGCCTACCTAAGGATAAGACAAGATGAAAACCCTAACTTTGATATTGACCCTCGCGCTCCTCCTGTTGACATCCTGCGCAGCGCCTCAGACTCAGCCGACGCCCACCCTGAGCGAAGTCGAAGGGCCGATTCCGACAGATACACCGCAGGCCAACCTGCCCAACCCTGCTTCGGTCTATTGCGAACAGCAAGGCAACAAACTGGAGATTCGCACCGCCGCAGATGGCAGTCAGAGCGGCGTGTGCATCTTTCCCGATGGCAGCGAGTGTGATGAGTGGGCGTTTTTCCGCGGAGAGTGCAGCCCCGCCAGCCAGAACAATCCAACGACCGCCCCAACGGATGAGGCACCCCCCCCCGCGCCAACTGAAATCCCCACCCCTCTCCCGATTGATCCCGCCGACTATCAAGGTTGGTGGACTTACACGCATGCCGCCTACAACTTCTCGATCATGCTCCCCGAAGATTGGATTGTAGACGAGATTACGGCGAACGACCCGCTCATGAACGGCCATACGCTCAGCCCTCATCCCCAATACATCACTGGGAAAGAGAACATCCGCATGACCTTCAGGCGCGTGGGTGAAGAGGCGAGGCTCTGGCCGACCGGTGTGGGGCAGGGCGAGTTTATTACACAAGGAACATTGGAGGTGGCGGGCCAGCCCGCGCAGCGTGTGCTCCTGGTTTGCCCCACCGGGGAGGTCACCGCGATCTGGTATCACCAGGGTGAGGGCCAGCCCAACATTGCGCGCGGCGATTTGGAGTTCGGGTTCATCTTCACTGCTGCCGGCCACTGCGAGGCCGGTTACAGCCTGAGCGGCAAGGTCCAGCGCGTGGGCGAGATGATCATCGCCTCGCTCATGGTGCCATAAATATGCAATCGGAGATACTCCCATGACCACAACCAATATTCACCCGACGCGACCCTTGAACAGCGGCCTTGTCAGCGCTGGAAAGGTACTGCTGCAAATTCTCGTCATCCTGCTTGCGGCATTCTTGGCCTTCATCTTCTTTGTGACGGCCCATGAATAGGGAGGGTATGTAGTGGCTGACATGCTCGTATTTGCCAATCACGGAACTCACATCGAGGCGCTGGAGGTGCAGGTTCTTTCGAGTACCGTAAAGTTGGGTGCGGGCCACTGGACGGTTTCCTCGGCGCCATTTCGGTTCGGCGGTGTCGTGAAATATGCGAGGCCCCACGACCCATTCACTTTGACAGATTGGGAAACGGGGTTCTCCAACCTGTTTCCCGCTGTCGTGACCGCGCTCATCGCCCTGACTGCCCTGACGGTGTTGAACGTCCGCAAGAACGTCGGTCACTTCCCCTGGTTCGCAGTCGCCCTCGTTTTATGTGTGGTGATCTTCGATCAAATCCTCTGCACGTTTGCCGCCCCCAATCCCGAACCGCTCGTTAGTGCTGTCCTACTCAGGTTAACCAAAGTTGCCTTACAGGTAGGCCGGCCGCGTGAACAAAGCTGAGCAGCAGATCTGGGCGGTGGCGGAGACGCGCAAAACCACGATCCAGGAAGCGGCGCATCTGCGTCCGGTCGTCAGGGGTGGCATTCGCCTGGCGGCGCTTGACGTTGCCATGGCAATATTCTTCCGGATTGAGTTCCGGCGCGTACGGGGGCAGCGGCTCGACCATGATCTCCGGATGATTCCAGAAGTAGAGCAGCATGGCTTCACTGGTGTGAATGGGCGCTCGATCCAGGATCAGGATGAAACCTTCCGGCAAGAAACGGCGCACGTGTTCGAGAGCGGCGATCACGTCGTGGCTGTCCATGGCGCCCTCGAAGGAGCGCTTGTAGATCTTGCCCGACAGGGTCAGCCCAACGGCTGTCGTCAGCGCGCGCCGGTCGCGCGTCACGCGGTGAATCACCGGGCGCTTCCCGCGCGGCGCCCAAGTGCGCCACAAGCGTTCCAGAAACGAGTAGCCGAGCTCATCGAAAAACACTATGTTTACGCCGCGTCGCCGCGCCTTTTTTTATCCGCGGCCAATCCTGGTTCAACCAGGCCTGGATCAATTCTTCGTCGCGCTCCGTTGCGCGTGGCAGCGGCTGCTGCAAACTCCAGCCGAGCGCGGCGAGCAGACGATTAATGTAATGAACGTGATACTGCACACCAAATTCGCGTGCGATCAACTGACGGACGCGACGCATCGTCCAGTCATCCGTTGCAAAACCCGCGGCGATCGCGCCCTGCTTCAGTTGCCGCAGCAAGCTTTGTTTTTCGGCGCGGGTCAAGCGCGCCGGCCGGCCGGTGGACGTGCGGCGTCGCAGGGCGCGCAGGCCACCCTCCGCCAGTTGCTTGGCCCAATCGCAGACCGTCACACGGTTCACGCCCAACTGGCGCGCGATTTCCGTCTGCGATAGTTTCCCGGCGCGCAGCAGACGCGCCGCTTCTCGGCGACGTTGTTCCATCTGTACGCGGGTGAGGTGCTTCGGTATCCATGTCATGCCTCACAGTGTAAGGCAATTTAGGTTAACCTGAGTAATGGGCGTCAACTCCATCCTATTCAAGGGCCCGTCATCGGTTTGGTCGTGTTGGAGGGATGGTTGCTGATTCGCTATGTACTGCGCTATCGCAGTTCGAGACGGGCGAAAGCTTCTCCGGCCTGAATTCCAAAGGGGAAACGCGATGGATACTACCTTCAAACCTCAATCAATGAACAAAATCACTGACAGAGGTGGTTCTATGAATACAACCAACACCTTTCTCTCGGTCTCTGAAAAATAGAGCTACGAGGAGATTACCGATGAAGCAACTTTCCCTGCATCTCACTGTGTGTGGAACCATCCTTGCCCTGCTGATGACGGCCTGTTTGTCACTATCCCCAACATCCCCTCCGCCTGCGCCGACCCCGACACGAGTCCCCAAGCCCACGACCGTGATCGAGACCCGGCTGACCGCCGCCGAGCGCCGTGCCATCTTCGACACGGTCTGGCAGACGATCAATGACGAGTACTTCGATCCCACCTTCGGCGGGCTGGATTGGCAGGCCATCGGCGACGAGTACCGCCAGAGGCTGGCGACGGTTCAGGATGACGACACCTTCTGGCGGCAGGTGCTGAACCCGATGCTGTGGGAGTTGGGTGTGTCACACCTCGTGGCCCTGCCGCCCGAGCTCGCCACCATGATCGACCGCATGACCTTCGCCACCGGATCGCTGGGCATGGACGTCCGCCTGCTGGACGGAATGGCTGTGGTCACCCAGGTCGTCGAGGTCTCTCCGGCCGACGAGGCCGGACTGCGGCCCGGTTTCGTGATCACGTCGGTGGATGGCTGAACGTTGGAGGACATTGCCGCCGCCTCCTCGCAGACACCCCCCGACAACGAGCGCCACCGGCGGGGCATCGCGATCCAGGGCCTGCGCGACCTGCTGTACGGGGACACGGGAACGGAGGTCGTCGTCGAGTACCTGGACGCGAACGACCGGCCGCAGCGGGCAATCCTGCAGTTCGCCCCGCGCAGGGACAGTGCCTGCGCCCAGTTCGATCCATCCCTGCCTCCGGCCTGCGCCGAAATAGAGGTGAGACGCCTGGTCAACGATATCGGCTACCTTCGCTTCTCCGGGTTCCTCAATGCGGTGCTGGACGGCGTGCTCCAGGCCATCAACGACCTGCACGACACGCCGGCCCTGATCATCGACCTGCGCGGCAACCCGGGTGGCCTGTACTTCGTGCGCAAGGCCATCGCCAGCCAACTCGTGGGCACGCCGGAGGTGTTCATCCGCTATCAATACCGCGACGGCCTGGAAGAGGCCTATCTCGATCCGGTCACCGACGCGTATCCGGGCGAAGTGGTGATCCTGGTCGATGAGCATAGCGCCTCATCCAGCGAGGAGTTTGCCGGCAGCCTGCAGGCTTTGGGCCGGGCCACGATCGTCGGCTCGCAGACACCAGGTCGCTGCCTCGTGGCCAACATCGTGCCGCTGCAGAATGGCACCATCCTGGTCTATCCCTTCGCCCAGACGCAGACTCCGGACGGGCGCGTGCTGGAGAACAACGGCGTCGTCCCGGACATCGAGGTTGCCCTGGATCGCAACCTGTTGCTGCAAGGCATCGACACGCAGCTCGAAGCGGCTATCGAGTACGTAGCAGAGCAGATGAGAAAGTAGAGCGAACTGGTGGAATTGTCATCCAACAGTACCTGGACCATCGTCACCCGGGCCGGTCACGACATCCCGAACGAGGAACCGGAGTTGGTTGTTGAGGCCATCCGCAAGTTGGTGAATGAGCATCGGCATCTCACAGGAGAAACAATTTCGCCCGCCCTGCCTGCAAGTCAAACGGAGGCGGCAAACGGAGGTCAGTTCGTCAGGGGCTGAAGGAAAACATGAGCGAGCAAATGGTTCGAACCGAACAGTTCCAGGTGAGCGGCGATATGTTGGTCGCCAAGATCAAAGTGCTGGTGCACGAGGGCAACATTCGTCGCGCCATCATCAAGAACGAAGAGGGCAAGACGCTGATTGACATTCCGCTCACGATTGGCGTGGTCGGCGCGCTCCTTGTGCCGCAGTTGGCAGCCTTGGGTGCGATTGCGGCGCTGGTCACGCATTGCACCACCGTCGTCGAGAAGGTCGAAGACTAGCCCGGGTAGGAGGTGCAGTTTGCTTGGCATGGTTCTCGTCCTGGCATTGATCGTTTGCATCGGCCTGACGGGCGCATGGAATGCGACGAACGCACTCACCGCGCTGCGCAATGAGTGCATACCGCTGCACGAACAACTTGGGTGGTAACGGGAGGTAGGAAAATGATCGCCAAGACCAAAGTTACTCTGACGCCTGAGCAAGGGACTTTGCTCATCCCGCTCTACGCCAGGGCACAGCCTGGAAACCCTCTGTTCTTCGATCCCAAGGCCCAGGAAATCCTCAGCCAGGTGGATTACGATTTCACCCGGCTGCGTGTGCCTTACAAGACTGTCATACTGATTTGCCAGCGGGCGAAGAAGCTGGACGCCGTTGCGCGCGACTTCCTGGCCGAGCACCCTGGTGGGGTGGTACTGCACCTGGGCTGCGGACTGGACAGTCGCTTCTGGCGGGTGGATGACGGCAAAGTTGAATGGTACGACCTGGACATGCTGCCAGTAATCGAGCTCCGCAAGCGATTCTTCCCGGCAAGCGAACGCTATCACCTGATTGCCTCCTCGATGACTGACCTGGATTGGGTGGAGACGGTCATGGCAGCAGGCCGACCTGTGCTGGTGGTGGCGGAGGGACTACTGATGTACTTGGATGAGGCGAACGTCAGACACCTGCTGCTCCGGCTGCGGGAGGCGTTCCCAGGTTGCCGGCTGATTGCCGATGTCTTCAGCCGGATGACGGCCCGTTCGGCGACCCAACACCCTTCGCTAAAGCATAATGGAGCGGCCATTGGATGGGGCATTGATGACCCCCACGAGATCGAAGCCTGGTCACAAGGCATCCGTCTTTGGGAAGAGTGGTTCTTCACCCAGGATCCCGATCTGGATCGGCTCAGCCCGGGTTACCGCCTTGCTTATAAGCTAGCCGGGGCATTTAAGATGGTGCAGCGAGCACATCGGATTGTGTACTACCAATTGTAGACCTTATCTGGGAAGGAGTAACGCATCAGCCAACCCGATATGAGCCCCATCTGCTCGGAGTAAAAAACCATACGTTGGAAAGAATTCGAAGAATGTGCACCTGAACTGGCGGCCTTGGGCTTTGAAAGGCTCAGATGAACCAATTCGTTCAGGAGCGTGTTTATGAAGTTGACCATGCGCCGATATCAAGAAGAAGACGACTACTGGCACATTCGCGATTTCCTGCGCCAGGTCTTTCTGCGTAACGACCGGCGGGAGCTATGCTGGCAGGCCTACCGTTTCGACTACTGGCGCTGGCACGGCATCGAGAACCTTGGGCAAGGGCCGCTGGAAGAGACCGTGTTCATCTGGGAGACACCAGAGGGGCAGATGGCCGCCGTGTTGAACCCGGAAAACACGGGCGTCGTGTTCCTGCAGGTGCATCCCGCTTTTCGCACACCAGGGCTCGAAGAGGAAATGATCGCCGTCGCCGAGCAGAACCTGACGAGGCCTCAGCCCAGCGGCGAGCGAAAGCTCTGGGTGTTCGCTAACGAACGCGACGATGTGCGTCAAGGTATCCTGCTGCGCCGTGGCTTCACGCTGCGCGACATTCAGGAAAACCAAAACCGCCAGTCGCTGCTTGCGCCGATCCCAGCCGCGCCGCTGGCCGAAGGCTACGTCGTGCGCCCGTTGGGCGATGTGGACGAACTCCCCGCCCGCAGTTGGGTTTCTTGGAAAGCGTTTCATCCCGATGCGCCGGATGAGCGTTACGAAGGCTGGGAGTGGTATCACAACATCCAACGCTGCCCGCTCTACCGCCGCGATTTGGACATCGTGGCAGTCGCCTCCACTGGCGAGTTCGCGGCGTTCTGCACCGTCTGGTTTGACGACGTGACCCGCACCGGCTCGTTTGAGCCGGTCGGGGTGCATCCCGATCATCAACGGCGCGGCCTGGGCCGGACCGTCATGTACGAGGGTTTGCGCCGTCTCAAGAAATTGGGCGCAACCCTGGCTTGCGTCGGTTCAGAAGCCCCCGATGCGTTTGCGTTTTACACCTCGATTGGGTTCGAATCGCGCGACGTGGCCCGGCCATGGGCAAAAGAGTGGCGAGCCGACGATGTAAAGCGAATAAGGAAAGGACGAAAATGAACCGCACTCGAAAGTGGCTCATCGGGCTTGGCATAGCCGGTGGATTGCTGCTGGTGCTAACCGTCATCGGTTTTGCCGGTTGGCAGCTTTTAGTGAGCTGGTTCCAACGCCAGTATTACCAGGAAACCTACCTCCCGCAAGAGCTGACCGCCGCAAGCCTCGGCGCTTATCCAGCTGCACATCATCTGCAAGACGTGCCGTGGATCGCCACGCGCGAGACGTATTGCCAGTCCAACAGCCTGGCCATGATCGCGGCACAACATGGGTTGGAGGTGACTTCGAGCCAATCCGGTTTCCTGATGGGATTCACCTACGGCGCAACTGAAATACCCGGCGCCGTGGGCCTCAACCCCTTCACTGACCCCGAGGCCGGCTTCGTCGTCGCAGCGCCATACCTCGGGCTCGAACGTCGCTACTACACCACGGGTGATCAGGCGTTGTACCTCAGCGCCCTGCGCTACTACCTCTCACGCGGCTATGCTGTACGTGTGGCGTTGGATGTGGCCGTGCTGTATGACCTGGAGGACCAGCTCCCGCACAGCGACCTGCTGGTCGGCTACGACGAAGCCGGGTTCGACTACTACGAAACGGTGTGTCTGCCGGATTTCCCCTGCGAGCCACGTCACTCGCCGCCCGGTGAGAAGGGACTGTGGGTCTCCGATCAGAAACTGATCGATGCCGTGTTGAGTCAGGCGAAGCAGTTTGCCTACCCCTGGCGCTACTCGCTGATGATCTTCGAGACGGGGCCGTTGCAGGACGATCTGAAACCGATCTGGACGCGCAACGGGCAACTGCTCATCGGCGGTGCGCCGTACGGGCCGCGCCAGGGCGTTGACGCCATCGAGAAGCTGGCCGCTGCGCTGGAGGAACGCGGCACACGAGTTGATACGGCTGAAGTGTGCTGGGGGTTGGAAGCCGCCATCTTCAGTCGCCGTGACAATGCCGTTTACCTGCGGACCAGTTTCCCGCAGCAGGCAGATATTGAACATGCGGCTGATCTGTTCGATCAAGCGGCAGAGGCCTACCACCAGGCACTCATGTCACTTGAAGATGGCATTGCCGAGCAGGCCGAGGCGGACCAGATCGCCGCATGGCTGCGGGAAGCCGCAGATGCCGAGCGGGAAGTGGGAGAGATATTTCTGGCGCGAGGACGATAAGCCGTTCAGTGCTAAAGAGATGAGGTGTTCTATGATCGAACAAAGCATCCTACAAACTCTGTTTGCCATATTCGCGTTAGTGCTCCAGACAATGCTCGTCCTGCACTTCGCCGCGCTCCGTTGGCGGCCTCGCTGGCAACAACAGTGGGGATGGCTCGCGTACGCCATGAGCCTGCCCGGCCTTGTGCTGGGCGTCCTCTTCTGGGTGAACGGCCAGCCCTGGTATTACTGGCTGGCAACGCTGCTGTTCGCGGCGTGGGCGGCGTTGGGATATACGGTGGACAGCCTGCGTCCCGTCAACTGGCGCACCCCGCCGAGATGGCCGATCTTCATCCCGTATGTCGCCTTGTATCTCGCCGCTCAATTCGCTTTCTGGATACCGCTGTGGTTCATTGGGATAGGGTATTGGATCATTTACGCAGTGCTCTATACCGTCAGCACTGTCCTGAATGTCTCGTCGCATTTCGGGGGCCGAAAAACCCATACCGGCCGTCCTGCGTGATCATCTATCGTGCCGCATCCAGGCCCGCGTGGATGGATGACCGGCACATTTCGAGCGAGGAGGTAATCATGTCCGCTCAAGCCATAGACACAATCGTGGAAGGGAAAGAAACAGGTGACCGGAAGGGATGGGCGTCTCGCTTTGGCTTGTTCGCACTATCCCTGACGTGCGGTCTCGCGATCTTCGTGTTCGGCTCGGGACACTTCACGATTTTCCCGACGAACAACAACCCGCTCTATCTCGCCGGCCTCTCCGCGCTTTTCCTGATCGTCGCCGTGTTCCTGAAACAGAACGAGCGCTTGGAGAAATACTGGCGGGCTGCTTTCACCTTCTTTGCCGCGTCCGCCGCTCTGCTGTTCTCCACACTCATGGCGCGTCTTACCGACGCCTTCCTGGGCGCTTTGAACCTGACGACCAGCACATCGCAGGGCATCGCGATCGCCAAATCATACGAAATGGTGATGATCGTCGTGCCGATCCTCGTGCTCACCAAGCTATCGGGCGCTGATCTGGGATCGCTCTACCTCAAGCGAGGCAATCTCAAGTGGGGCCTGTCCATCGGCCTCCTGGTGTTGTTCAACTTTGCCTCGTCCGCCTTCCTGTTTTTCGCGGCTCGATACTCCAGCGTGGACAGTCTGGGCGCGGCCGTGCTGTGGGGCCTGGTTTTCTCCTTCGCGAACGGGTTCATGGAAGAGTTGTGGATGCGGGGCGTCTTTCTGAAGCGCCTGGAACCCCTGCTGGGACTCGGCGGCGCGGTGCTTCTGACCTCCATCGCGTTCTCGCTGGCGCACGTGGGAGCCGTCTATGTCATGCCTGTTGCGATTCCGTTCATGCTGGCATACGCCCTGACTCTGGGAATCGCTTGCGGTTTTTTGATCATGAAAACCGGCAGCCTGTGGGGCGCTACACTCCTCCACGCCGCCGCCGACCTGTTCTTGTTCATCGCCATGTTGGCAAATGCGTGACGAAGGAAGCGCAGCGCATACGGCCCCGAATGGGCGAGCGCCGCAGCTCACGATTAGGAGCAACTTTCCGAAGGAGCCTGGCCGATGATCTGCTTGCTAGAAAAAGCGCAATACGAAAGAGCAAGGCCGTTGTTTCAGCGACTGTGGGCGATGCAACCGATGTGCACGGCGGTGCTGGAAGGCGTCTATCCAGGCAGAATATTCGTTGATCATCCCGATCAGCCTCAGACAGCCTGCCTGAGCACTTTTCTGACCAGCGAGGACGAAGGCGTGTGGGGCTTCCTCGCCGGCCAGCCGGCGAACGTTGCCTTCAACCGCGGATTGAATCGAGCCATCTTCACACGGGAAATCGTCGGCCCGAAAACGCCCATCGTGTTCCTCACCTGTGATCCTCAGGATTGGGGTGGGATGCTGCCAGCCATATCCGAACCAAGTCATCTGATGGCGATGCCCCGGCGGCGCTACGTCTGCCGCGAGCTTCACTACGACTGGCGCGCTCGCGTCCCGCTGGGATTCACCATTCAGCCGATAAGTGTGGAATTGCTGCGTCGCCCCGACTTGGAGGTGCCCGACGACGTTCGGCTGACGATTGAGAAATGGCACTCGGCGACCGATCCGCGCTTCCAGGATTTCGGCTTTGCCGCCATCCATCAGACGAGCAGGAAAGCCAGCATCGCGGGCTGGGCCACAATTGACTTTGTCGTGAACGGAACGGGCGACATCGGCTTTTTCACACTGGAGACGTACCGGCGGCGCGGGCTGGCGAGCGTTGCCGCTGCGGCGGCGCTCGAGCACGGCCTGACGCACAGCCTGTCGTGGATCAACTGGACGTGCGCAGAGGACAACCTCGGCTCCATCCGCACCGCCAGGCGGCTGGGCCTTCAGACAGTGAAACTGCCCCGGGCGTGCTGCCCAGGGCAAGGTTGAGACGCCATGAGCGATGCCTCTGACAAAAGCTGGACTTACCGCATCACGGTGCAGGGCCGACTTGACGAGAGTTGGTCGCGATGGTTCAACGGATTGACGATCGAATGCACGAGCACCGACGATTCGGCCATCACCACGCTCACCAGCCCGGTCGTTGACCAGCCTGCCTTGCGCGGCATCCTGAACAAACTTTGGGATTTGAATCTAATCCTGATCTCTGTGACCCGTATCGAAACAGAAACTCTGTCTCCGAAGGAGGCAAACCATGTCACTCCAATACGTTCTCTCACTGGCTGATTCCCAGGCCACACTGGAAACCGTCGGCGGCAAGGGCGCTTCACTGGCGCGGCTGGCCAACGCCGGCCTGCCCGTGCCGGGTGGCTTTCACGCCACTACGACCGCTTACAAACAGTTCGTGGCTGAAAACAACCTGCAACCGCGCATCCTCGACGCGTTGAAGGGCGTGGACGCCGCGCAACCTTCAACGTTGGAGGCTGCCTCGCGCGCCATTCATGATCTCTTTCGGCAGGCGGAGATGCCCCGCGAAATCGCGGAGGCGATTGCCACTGCCTACGCTACGCTCCCCTCTCCTGGTGGGAGAGGGGATGGGAGTGAGGGTGCGGCCGTGGTCGCCGTACGCTCTTCGGCCACGGCTGAAGATCTGCCCGATCTCTCCTTCGCCGGTCAGCAGGATACGTATCTCAACATTCGTGGCGCGGAGGCAGTGCTGGAGGCCGTGAAGAAGTGCTGGGCCTCGTTGTGGACGGCCCGCGCCATCGGCTATCGCCTGCAGCATCGCATTAATCAGGAGGTGGTGAGTCTGGCGGTGGTCGTGCAGCGCCTGGTGCCGGCCGAGGCCGCCGGGATTCTCTTCACCGCCAACCCCATCACCGGCCAGCGCGAGCAGGCAATGATCACCGCCACGTGGAGCCTGGGCGAAGCGATTGTGGGCGGCCTGGTCACGCCCGACACCCTCATCATAGAGAAAGCCAGCGGCAAAGTGCTCAGCCGGGAGACGGCCGACAAGCAGGTGATGACGGTGCGCATCGAAGGCGGCACGGAAGAGCAGCCTGTGCCTGAAGCCATGCGCCGCGCGCCCGTGCTCTCGGACAGTGAAGCCAGTAAACTGGCAGAGTTCGGCAGGCAGATTGAAAAACTGTATGGCATGCCGATGGACATTGAATGGGCGTGGACCTCACCCCCATCCCCTCTCCTAAAAGGAGAGGGGGGATTTGCCATCGTGCAGGCGCGGCCGATCACGGCATTGCCAGAACCCGAATTGCCCGCGCCGACCGAATGGAAGCTGCCCAAGGGCGCTTACGCGGCGATGCGCAACAACATCGTCGAATTGATGATTGACCCGCTGTCGCCGCTGTTTGCCACGCTGGGCCTTTCGGCCATCAACACCAGCATGCACCGGTTGTTGGACGAGTCGCTCGGCATGAAGGGCGTGATGCCGGAAGAGGTCATCGTCACGGTCAATCATTGCGCCTACTTCAACGGCTCACTCAGCCTCAAGGGTCTGGTTTATGTGTTGGTGAACACAGGCAAGATCATGAAGATGATGTTCACTGGCGCAGTGGAACGCTGGACTGAGGCAGGCCGTCCTCGTTACTATCAAACCGTTGAAGGTTGGCAGGCGAAAAACTGGCGCGCGTCCTCGTCGGTCGAATTGGTGGACAGCGCAAGGCAGTTGACCGAGGCTGCCATTGACGCATACCTCGCGCTCGTCGCCGGCGTCATCCCGGCGGCCTGGATCACCGAAGCCTTGTTCACCACCGTGTACGACCGGCTGATCAAACGGCGCGGCGACCCCTCCGCCCCCGCCTACCTGCTCGGCTACGACAGCCTGCCCATCCGCGCCGACAAATCGCTCTACAGTCTGGCGGAATGGGCGCGGCAACATCCGGCGCTGAGAGATTGCCTGGACCGCACCGCCACGCCGCAATTGGCGGCTCCGGGTGAAAGCGATAACGCGCCCGGCGACGTGCCGCCGACGATCTGGCAGGAATGGCGGCAGCGCTTCCACGAACACCTGCTGAATTTCGGGCACACCCTCTACGATCTGGACTTTGCCCATCCGGTGCCGGCCGATGACCCCGCGCCGGTTCTGGACACGTTCAAGCTGTATCTGCGCGGCCAGGGAGTCAATCCACACACCCGCCAGCAAGAGTCCGAGAAACGACGCGAGCAAGCCGCGCAAGCCACGACTCGACGCCTGAAAGGGTGGCGGCTGAACCTGTTCAACAAGTTCCTGGCCCCGGCCCAGAAGTACGCGCCGCTGCGCGAAGACGGGCTGGCCGAGATCGGTCTGGCTTACCCACTCATCCGGCAAATGCTGCGCGAGTTGGGCCGCCGCTTCGCACAGCGCAACGTGATCGTCAAAGCCGACGACATCTTCTGGCTGACAGAGGATGAAGTTCTGTTGACGGCAAAACGGTTGGACGCCGGGCAGCCGGCGGAGTCGCTGGCGGAGAAGATCCCCCAGCGCAAAGCGGAGCGGCTGGCGGCGATGCGCGTCAGTCCGCCCATGGCGTTGCCTCAGATGAAAGTCTTCGGCTTCGACCTGATGTCGCTCAGGACGCGGCGCGGGCGCAGCGGCACGGGGGAGATGATCAAAGGTGTGGCCTGCAGCGCAGGCCGCATCACAGGCACAGCGCGCGTGCTACACGGCCCGGACGAATTCAGCCAGATGAAACCGGGCGACGTGCTGGTCGCTTCGATTACCACCCCGGCCTGGACACCGCTGTTCGCGATGGCGTCGGCGGTGGTGACCGATGTGGGCGGGCCGCTCTCGCATGGCTCCATCGTGGCGCGCGAATACGGCATCCCGGCCGTGCTCGGCACGGGTGTCGCCACCCGCCGCATTCACAG
>Ga0209108_10001035_pt1 | contig 16030 bp, 12 predicted proteins | sample Rifsed10ft1_FD_184003 | JGI IMG/M metagenome (GOLD analysis project Ga0209108, IMG submission 184003) | Soil microbial communities from Rifle, Colorado, USA - sediment 10ft 1 (version 2) | ecosystem: Environmental > Terrestrial > Deep subsurface > Rock core/Sediment | place: Rifle, Colorado...
CCGTTTCAAGATGCTCGGCGGTGAAGGCGCGGATCTTCCCGCCGCTCACATTCCGACCGTGCTCGAGGCGATGCGGACCGGGAACCCGTATCCGGTGAAGGCCTTTTTGGTATTCGGGAACAACACGCTGACCACCTACGCCAACACCAAGCTCGTCTACGAATCTCTGATGAAGGTCGACTTCATGGTCTGCGCCGATCTGTTCATGACGCCGACTGCGCAGCTCGCGGACATCCTGCTGCCCGCGGCCGCGTGGCCCGAGCTCAACCAGATTGCCGCGCTCCCCACGATCGCCGGGAACGTGATCCTCGGCCAGCAGAAAGTCGCGCAAGTCGCCGAGTGCAAGGCGGACGAAGTGATCTTCGTCGAGCTCGCGCGCCGAATGAAGCTCAAAGTCGGCACGGAATCGGTCGAGGACGTGCTCGATGCACAGCTCGCTGCAGGCGGCCTCGGGATCGACTTCGAGACCTTGAAGAAGCAGGGCTTCGTGAAGCCGCCATTCAAATACAGGAAGTTCGAGGAGGGCGGCTTCAAGACTCCGACCGGCAAGATCGAGCTTTACTCGACGCGCTTCGAGCGGCTCGGCTACGCGCCTCTGCCGTTCTACGCCGAACCGCCGGAAAGCCCGATCAGCGCTCCGGAGGTTGCGAAGGGTTTTCCGCTGGTTCTCACGACCGGCGCGCGGATTCCGGTGTTCTTCTGCTCCGAGCACCGTCAGCTGCCCCTGCTGCGCAAGGCAAGGCCCGATCCGCTCGCCGAGATTCACCCGCAAACCGCGAAACCCCTCGGCATCAGCGACGGCGATTGGATGTGGATCGAGACGCGACGCGGCCGGATCCGGCAGCGAGCGAAACTGACGACCGGTATCGATCCGCGGGTCGTCCACGTCGAGCACGGCTGGTGGTTCCCGGAGGAAGAGGGGCCTGAATACGGCGTTTGGAAGTCCAACGCCAACGTGCTCACCGACAATCAACCGCCCTACGACCCACAGATGGGTACCTACCAGCTCCGCGCCCTGCTGTGCCGCGTGGGAAAGTGCTAGACCACTATGCTCGAACTTTACCACTACGAACCCACGGCCAACTCCGCGAAGCCGATGATCTGCCTCCACGAGAAGGGGCTGGACTTCGCGAGCCACTACATCGACCTGCACGCCTTCGAGCAGCACAGCCCGGAGTTCGTGAAGATCAATCCGAATGGCCAGGTACCTGTCCTCGTTCACGACGGCAAGGTCATCACGGAGTCCACCGTGATCAACGAGTACCTGGAAGACGCGTTTCCGAATCCGCCGCTCCGTCCGGCGGACCACTACGAGCGCGCGCAGATGCGCATCTGGAGCAAGTTCGTGGACGAGTACTACTGCCCGGCGGTGAGTCTCATCGGCTGGCACCACATGATCCAGGACATCGTCAAGGACCTTGGCAAGGAGGAGTTCGAGGCCTATCTGGCCCGCATTCCGCTCCACGAACAGCGGGAGAAGTGGCGGCTTGCCGCCGCCAAGGCGTTCCCGAAGGAGCAGCTCGACGACGCCGTTCGCCGGATGCGTTTCTCGATGCAGCGGCACGAGGAGCGGCTGAACAAGTGGCTTTGGCTCGCGGGCTCGAGTTATTCGCTGGCCGACGTGAATACCTATTCCATGACGGCCGCCATGCCGTTCCTCTTGCCCGACTTCTGCAACGAAAAAGAAACGCCGCGTTCAGTGGATTGGCTGCGGCGGATGAGCGAGCGTCCGGCCGTCGCGGCCGCCCTCGCCATGGCGAAGCGGCCGCGGCGCGCGCTGGGGGCGGCCTTGCCGTCCGCCGCGATCCCTCCGTCGAGATCGGCCCCGCATATCGGCGTAGTGCAAAGAGACTAGTTCAGGTGGTGTTATCGGCGGATTGTCGGGTTGGTGAAAGGGAGCTATCAGTAAATTGGTTTCATCGGCACCGAGTCGAGTAGCGATGATCTGGAGGCGAAAGATGAGCAGGTTCTCGTCGAGTTCCGTGTTGGCGTTGTCGGCCCTTGCCTTCGCGACTTTGGTCTCAACGGCCAGTAGCGCTGCGGGCGGCGGCCCCGAAGAAAGGATTACGGTCATGAACCCGGCGATCGCCGGGAAGTTTGCCGCGCGCGCACCTCTGACCACCCGGCTCGATACGCTGGAAGGCAAGACCATCTACCTAGTGGACGTGCAATGGGGCGGGCCGGAGGGCGGGTACCTGTTGCTCGAGGAGATGCAGAGCTGGCTCACCGAGCACATGCCGGGCGTGACGACCGTTCTGCGCCGCACCAAGGACAACATGTTCGGGGACGATCCGCGGTTGTGGGCGGAGATCAGCGAAAAAGGCGACGCCGCCATCATCGGCACGGGCCAGTGAAACGGCTGTGTGTCGGCCGTGAGCCGACATGCTAAGACCCTCGAGCAAATGGGTATTCCGTCGGTCGGCGTCGCGGGCCGCAATATCGTCTCCTATGCGCTCGATTACGATTTCAAGTATTCCAACGGTATGCCCATTCGGTACGTGTCCGTGCCGTTCCCGGTTACGGGGCAGCCGCGGTCGGTGCACAAGGCCTATATCGCGGGCACGGATCAGTTGTCCGGCAAGTCGTTGATGACTGCGGTCATCGACGCTCTGACCGCCCCGCTCACCGACGATGAACAGATCTCGGATGCTGCGGGCACTGGGCAGGCGCCGGCGGAATCACGGTTCCTGCTGCCGGACATGGAGGAGAACCTGCAGCAGCTCTTCAAGGACAGCGAGTGGACGGACTACCTCCCGGTCGTCCTGCCGACTGAAGAGCGCGTGAAGAAGATGCTCACCGGCACGAGCCACGCGCCGGATGAGGTCATCAACACCGTGCAGCCCGGCGCCCGGGAAGTGACCGTGGAAAAAGTCGCCATCGTTGCGGTGATGGCGGGCGCGAAACCCGAATACATGCCCCTGCTGCTCGCGATCGCCACGCAGGCGCCGTTCGGCAACTCGACGTCCTCGATGGCGAACACGGTCATCGTCAATGGCCCGATCCGCACGGAACTGAAGATGAATTCCGGCACCAACGCGATGGGGCCGTACAACGAGGCCAACGCCGTGATCGGCCGGTTCTTTACGTTGATCTCCAAGACCGCCGGCGATCTGCGTAGCAACGTCACGGCGTGGGAATCGCTGGGCAGCAACCTCCAATACAACAGTCTGACCATCGCCGAGAACGAGGAACTGCTGCCGGAAGGCTGGGAGCCGCTGCACGTGCAGATGGGTTTCAAGCCGGAGGACAGCGTGGTCACCATCGGCACCGGCTGGAGCTACATCTCGAGCCTGGGCGAGGTTCAGCCGTCCTACCCGGCGCACACGTTGATCGCCGACTACATGCGCGCGCTGTCGGGCCTGGGCTCGGCCGCCACCATCTTCGTCGACCCCACCGTGGCCGGATTGTTGAAGGACGTCAACGGCTTTGCGACCAAACGGGATCTCAGCAAGTGGCTGTCGGAAAACGTGGAGAAAACCGTGGCGTCGTACTGGGGCAACGGCGTCATCACGACCTCGAACATGGCTCTGGCGTTCCAGGGTCTCGAGCCCTACGCGACCTGGAGCAAGCTGCCGCGCGATTCCCTGATCAAACCCTTCAATAATCCGCGCGCGATCAACATCGTGGTCGTAGGCGGTGCCATCCAGACCGTTTGGTTCGGGACGGACTTCCGGCTCGGCCGCGGAGTCAAAGTCGATGACTGGCGCTGATTCGAGGATGGTCCTGTCGAGCCGCGCGTGGGTGGCCGCGGTCGTGCTCGTTGCGTTTTCGAATGCTGCCGGGGCCGAGGAAAAAGTCCTCACCGACGATGGCGTCGTGCTGGCTCATCCGGAAGTGCCCCGCATCACGGCCGAGGAGCTGAGGCAGTTGATCGACGAGAAAGCCGACGTCGTCGTCGTCGATACGCGGGACGCCCTGAGCTACGAGTACGGCCATATCCCCGGCGCCATCAATATCTATTACGACCCGACTGCCGACCCCACCACCCGCGAATTGATCCTGGTCGCGTTGCCGGGGGATAAACTGATCGCGCTCTACTGTCCCTGAATCGACGACGAAGACAGCGCCAGTTTGGCGCTGGAATTGTGGCAACTGGGTTACGATCGGGACAAGGTCAAGTCGCTGCGGGGCGGCATTCTGCGCTGGGAAGATCTGGACTATCCGCTGGTCGGCACGGAGGAAAACCAGTAGACCCTCGCGAGATCGGCGCCTGTCGCCGGGCCGAGCGCCTCGAGTACGGCGGCGAGTAAGCCGCGCCGCCGCCCCCCTTCAATGCACGTTGCGCTCGGCGTGCGCCCAATAGCGCTGGCGGATTGCTTTCTTGTCTATCTTGTTGCTGGGCGTCTTCGGAATCTCGGTCCAGAGCTCGACGGATTTCGGCGCCTTCACTCCGCCGAGACGCGCCTTACAATGGGCAATAACAGCCTCCTCTGTCAACGTGGCGTCGCGCGCTGGGACGACGATGGCTTTGATCGCCTCGCCCCATTTCTCGTGGGGCACGCCGATCACGGCGCACTCGAGGACGCCGTGCATCTCCATGACGCAGGCCTCGACCTCGGCCGAGAAGACATTGAAGCCACCGGTCACAATCATGTCTTTCTTGCGGTCGACGATGTAGACGTAGCCGTCCTTGTCGCGGTAACCGACATCGCCCGTGTGATGCCAGCCGAAAGTGCGCACCTCGGCCGTGGCTTCCGGCTTCTCGAAATAGCTGTGGCTGACGAGTGTGCCACGCGCCACGATCTCTCCGCGCTCGCCCGCCGGCAGAAGATTTCCCGAATCGTCCATGATGCCGACACGCACCGGATATGTGGGCCTGCCGCAGCTCGCGAGCCGCTCGGGATGATGGCCCTTGGCTGCGCGCGCCACGACATCCGGCGGAAGCCAAGTGAGGATCATCGGCACTTCCACCTGGCCGTATGACTGGCACATGCACGGCCCGAACACTTCCACCGCGCGCTTGAACTTGTCGGGCGACACCGGGGAGCCCACCAAAAGGAAGCGGCGCAGGCTCGAATAGTCGTGATCGTGCAAGCTCGGGTGGTCGAGAAGCATGTAAAGCGCCGTGGGCGGACAATAGAGATGGGTGACCTGGTAGCGCTCGATGTTCTCGAGCACCTTGCGGGCGTCGAAGCCCGGCATGATGACATTCGTGGCGCCGATGGCGAGCGTGGCGAGTGACACGGGCCCCGCAGCATGGGTCAAGGGCGCCGGAACGAGGCAAACAGGTTTGACATCGTCGCAACGGAGCGCGCGGCCGACGATCTCCATCATGGTGCTCCAGCCGAGATTGGTGACGTTGACGCCTTTGGCGGGCCCCGTCGTGCCGCCCGTGGGAAAGATGCCAACGACCTCCTCGAGATTGCCGAAGGGATCGCCATCGTCGACCCACGCCTTTCCTTCCCCGGCCTCCATGAAGCTCGCGAGGGAAGGACTGCCGTCGTGCTCTCGGTCGAGGCAAACGAAGTGCCGCAAGCTCGGAACGCTCGCCTTGAGGTGATCCATCTCGTTGCTGTACTGAGAGTGATAGAACAGCCATGTCGTCCGCACGTAATTCATGTATTGCGCGTTGGCGTCGATGCCGTTGCGCACATTGACGGGGATCCAAGTCGCGGCCGCCCGCCACAGGCTAAGAAGCGTGATCAGGACGCTCGCATGATTGGGCGAATAGATCGCGACGTGCTCCTGGTGCTCGAGGCCGTGGGCCTTCATGGCGCTTGCGATCTTGAACGTGAGCGCCTGAACCTCGGCAAATGTGTATCGAAGCTCGGCATCGACGATCGCGAGCCGCTCCGGCTCGATCTCCACGCCCTTGTCGAAATAGTCAATGCACCGCACGGCTAACTAACCCGACGGCTATGCTCCGACCCGGGCGTGCGGTATTCATCCGGCGAGCACCTGTGCCAGATCCGCGACGCCGTCGATGACGAGATCGGGCCGGAACTTGCCCTTTTGCGCCTCGAACGCCGCGCGCGTGGTGACGCCTGTGGTCACGCCGACCGCAAGCGCTTTTCCGTAGCGCGCCAAGCGGATTTCGCACGACGGGTCGTCGCCGACGACGGCCATGCGGGCGATGGGAACTCCGAGGCGCCGACTTGCGACCTTGAGCGCCTCGGCAGACGGCTTGCCCAACGTCTTTGCCCGCTTCTTCGTCAGAGCCTTGAGCATCGCGCAGATGGCGAAGCTCGTGCCGAAGGCGCGCCCCGTAGCCGTGGCAAAAAAGGGCACGTTCGAGGCGGTGAACAACTCGGCGCCTCTCGAGACGGCGTCAAAAGCCGCTTCGAGGCAGCTCATCGTGAATTCGCGATACCAGCCGACATAGACCGCCGCGACACCGCCGCGATAGCTCGGCGGGAGAACGACCTCGATCCCGGCATCCGCGAGCGGCCGCCATACGCCCTCACAGCCGAGCACGAGCACAGGCGCGATCTCCCGCTCGGAAAAGTAGTCGGCCGCTACGGAGGAGGGCGTCATCACTTGCTCGTCGGAGAGGGCGAAACCGGCGGCCCGAAGCTCCGCCGCAGTTTCCGCGGGCGTGCGCAAAGTTCCGTTGGTGAAGACGACGAAAGGGATGCCCGCGCGATTGAAGCGGGCGAGCACATCGATTGCGTTCGGCAAGGCCACGAGGCCGCGGCCCTGGGCATCCCCGAGCGCCAGCGTGCCGTCGAGATCGAAGAGTAATCCTTGGGCTCTCCCAAGTCGCTCATCCGCGCCGGGAGTGAGCGCACCGTCAAGCATGGGCTGCGGCTTCTTTGTGTGCGCGCTTGAGCGTCACCTTGAGATTGGGCCTCTCGACCACGACGTCGTTATCTGTCGTGCTCGCCGGGGCGCCGAGAATCCTTTCGATCTTTCGCACGACGGGGCTATAGGCGCGCTTAGCGGGGCCCGCGGCGATCATGGCATCGACCTGCTCGGCCGGCATCACCGCGCGCAAGAGAAACTCCTCGTCGGAGAGCCCGCGCGGAAGCTTGCGGCGAAGATCGTCGAGCGCAAGGCGCGGCGGCTCCTCGGCGATCTCGCGCGCTCGCGGCCGGTCGAGGATCTTGGCTTCGATCTCCTTGTCGACGGGCAGGGTGGGTCGCCCGAACCGACCCATTACGTAACGGATGACTTGGTCCGGCACCCGCCCATAGCGCTCGGGGCCGATCACATTGAAGAGCGCCTGTGTGCAGACGATCTGCGGGAAGGGCGTCACCATGATGGGGTAACCGAGCTCGGCGCGCACACGATCGACCTCCTCGATCACTGCCGGCATCTTGTGCTCGAGCTTAAGCTCGGCGAGCTGGCGCAGCGTCGTCGTCATCGTACCGCCCGCCATCTGATGGCGCATGAACGAAGCGTCGAACTCCTGTGGAGCACCGAAGGGCAGGTTCTCTGCCTCGGCCAGCTCCGTGAAATAGTCGGACATCTTGCGAAGCGCGTGGTCGTCGATGTCGACCGTGTGGCCGAGCTCGCGCAAGTTCGCGACGAGGCGCGTCGCGGAGGGCAGGGAGCTCCCGTTGGCAAGCGGGCCGACCGCCGTGTGCAGCACGTCGATCCCGAGATCGGCGCCGACGAGGTAGTTGAAGACCGAGAGCCCGATGGTGCAATGCGAATGAAGCTCGAGCGGCTTCCGGCCGATGCGCGCCTTGACCGCGGCGATCAGCGTGCGGGCGCGCTCGGGCGTCAGGATGCCGGCCGGATCCTTGATATAAAGCCGGTCGAAATGGGGCGAAGCGGCGCACGCTTCGGCGAGGTCCGCATAAAAGTCGTCGTCGTGAATCTCGCTGATCGTGTAGGTGAGCGCGGCCATCACTTCATCCGCGCCTTCTTCCTTCATGATCCGCGCCGAAGTCACGAGCGCCTCCTTGTCGTGCATCGGATCGAGCATGATGAAACGTTGTACGCCGTTGCGCACGAGGCAGCGATAGACGAGTCGCATGAAGTCGAGATCGGACGCCTCCCACGCGATGAAGCGCATGCCCGTCGTGATGAACTGCAACGGGGTCGCCGGCGTGGCCTTGCGCATTAGACGAATGCGCTGCCAGGGATCTTCCTTGTGGTAACGCACGGCGACCGACATGAAAGTCGACGAGATGAAGTCGATCGCTTGGAATCCGACGCGGTCCATGATGGGCGCGACCGCGAGGTCCTGAGCGGTCGTCATGCCCATCGCGCCCCAGAGGCTTTGATTGCCGTCCCTGATGGACGCGTCCACGAGCTTGATGTCGGCCACGTCAGGCGCCTCCAAGCGCGGCACGCAGACCGCTCAGTCTCTTGAGATAGTCTTCCAGGAATCCCGGAAAATATGTGGTGTGCACGCCGCCCGCGGCGAACGCCCCGTCGCTCATGAGCGCCGCATGGACCGGGAGATTCGTCGTTATGCCCTCGATCCGCGCGCTCGCAAGCGCCGCTTTCATGCGCGCGAGGGCCTCGGCGCGGTCTTTGCCGTGCGCGATGATCTTGGCGAGCAGCGAGTCGTAGAACGGCGGCACGGATACGCCGGCCTCGATGTGCGTATCGACGCGCATGCCGGGGCCCACCGGAAGCTCGACCCGAGTGACGGTGCCCGGGCTCGGGCGGAAATCCTGCACGGGATCCTCGGCGTTGATCCGGCATTCGATGGCGTGGCCGGAGAAGTCGACGTCGGTGTGCGCGAGTCTCAGGCCCTCGCCTTCTGCAATGGCGATCTGCTCGGCGATGAGATCGAGTCCAGTAATGGCCTCGGTGACCGGGTGCTCCACCTGGATGCGCGCGTTCATCTCGAGGAAATAGAATGTGCGGCGGTCGTCGTCCACTAGAAACTCGACGGTTCCGGCGCTGCGGTAGGCGAGCCGCTTGCCGAAACTTACCGCTGCCTCGTGGAGCGCCGACCGCAACGTCTCGTCGAGCAGAGGTGCGGGTGCCTCCTCGACGAGCTTCTGATAGCGGCGCTGAATCGAGCAATCGCGGGTCCCGAGATGGGCCACGTCGCCGCAACCGTCGCCGAGGATCTGCACTTCGATGTGCCGTCCCCGCTCGACATAGCGCTCCACATAAAGGCGCGGATCGCTGAACGCAGCTTCTGCCTCCGCGGCCGCAAGCTCGACCTGATGCTTCATTTCGGTGGGCTCGCGCACAGCCTTCATGCCCCGCCCCCCGCCGCCGCCGACCGCTTTGATGAGGATTGGAAAGCCGATCTTCTTCGCAACATCGAGCGCGTCGTCCGCATCGGCCACGGGTGCGCCGGGCGCAACAGGCAATCCGGCCGCGATCGCGTGTTCTCTCGCCTGAAGCTTGTCGCCTGCCGCGGCGAGCGCGTTTTCATCCGGGCCGATGAACGTAATACCGGCCTCGCGGCAAGCGCGGGCAAGGCGCGCATTCTCGGCAAGAAAGCCATACCCGGGGTGGATCGCTTGCGCGCGGGCTTCGCGCGCTACGACAAGAACGCGCTCGACATCGAGATAGCTCTGCGCGGGGGCGCTCGGTCCGAGCCGCACGGTCTTGTCGGCGAGCTTTGCCGGAACCGAGTACAGATCGGCGTCGGAGGCGGCGAGCACGGTCTCGATCCCTAACTGCTGGCACGCTCTTATGATGCGCGCGGCGATCTCGCCGCGATTGGCGATGAGCAGGCGATGGATCTTCATCCGCGTTCGCCCTTTTTGGGCTTGACGCGCATGAGCACATGCGCAGTGTCGACCTGTTCGCCATTGGCAGCGCAGATCTCGAAGATCTCGCCCTGGACGCGCGCCGGCACGGGATTCATGAGCTTCATGGTTTCGATGATGCCGATCACCGTCTCTTCGCTCACCCAGGACCCGACCTCGACGAAGGGCTCCGCACCAGGCTTGGGGGCGCGGTAGAAGGCGCCGGGAAGCGGCGGACAGATATCGACGAGACCGGTTCGAGCCCGAGCGCCGGCGGGCACGCTCGCCGGCACGTCTCGCTCCGCGGGCTTGGGCGCCACAGGCGAGACGAAGGAGGGCTCCGAAAACGTCTGGACCTCTCGTATCCAACCGCCGCCTTCGGCACGGCGAAGCGTGAGATGTCTGCCCGCGCGCTCGATCGTGAGCTCGTCATAGGGCGAGGTTTCGAGAAGACGCTGGATCTCGGCGATCTCCTCGGGCGTAAGCTCCATCGACGGGGCGCCTAGCTCTCACGGTGACCGAGCACCGCGAGCACGTGGTCGAACGGCGTGGCCTTAGGCCTCGCGATGGGCTCGTCCTCGCGCGCGCTCCACACCGTCTCGGGACGGCTCTGCAGAAGCCAGAGCGCACTCGCGCCGCGCCCATCCGCGATTGCCCACTCGATGTCCTGCGCAGAGCCGTAATGGCGCTCGATGCGCTTCGCCGTGGCGGCAAGCTCGCCAACCTCTTCGTCCGACAGGCAAGGCTCGCCCTGGAGCTCATCCGGAAGCGGCTCCGCGCACGTGCCGCCGCGCACGAGATCGGGAACGTGGCGCACGAGCTTGCGCGAAATAGTCCGCGCAACGATCTCGCCCGTCACCTTGCTCACGACATAACGGTCGGGCGTCACTTCGCCGCTCACGAGACACGAGCCCAAGCCCCAGGCGCCTTCGATGACGATGGTGGAGCGATCGCCCGTGGTGGGGCTGCGCGTGAACATCACGCCCGCCGTGCGCGCAAGCGCCATGCGTTGCACGACGACTGCCATGGCGACTTGCTCCTCGGGGAGCTTCAGACGGTGACGATAGGTGACGGACTCGGTGTTGTAGAGGCTCGCCCAGCACTTGCGCACGTGCTCGATCACGGCCTGTTCGCCGCGAATCCAGAGATAGGTGTCTTGGAGCCCCGCAAAGCTCGCATCGGCGCTGTCCTCGCTCGTCGCGCTGGAGCGCACAGCGACCGGGACCTCGCCCTCGGCCCGGGCGATGGTGCGGTAAGCCCTTGCGATATCCTCCGCGACGTGCTCCGGCAGATCCGCATTGATGATCCTCTCCCGAACCTCGGCCGCCGTCTCGGACAGCGCGTTCAAGTCGCGTCCTTCGAGCGCCGCGATGGACGCGCGGATGCGGCCCGCGGGGTCGATCGCGCCGAGGAATCGCTCGAACGTCGCGACCGGAATGACAAAACCCGGGGGCACGCGAATGCCCGCGCGCGTGAGCTCGCCCAAGCTCGCTCCCTTGCCGCCGACGGTGGGTCTGTCCGCAAGCGCGATCTCGTCGAACCACTTGACCGAAGACGGCGCCGTCATTGCCTTGCGCGTTACGCGAGGATCGTAACGAGACCCAGGTTGCCGTCAACGCGAACGCGCTGGCCGGTCTTGATGCGCTTGGTCGCTTGTCCCGTGCCGACCACGGCCGGTAGGCCGTATTCGCGCGCCACGATCGCCGCGTGCGACATCGTCCCGCCGATGTCGGAGACGGCCGCCTTGATCTTGCCGAACACGGGACCCCAGCTCGGCGCGGTCACCGGGCAAACCAGAATCTCGCCTTCCCGGATCTGCCCGATCTCGTTGACGGTGAGCACGACGCGCGCAACGCCCTCGACGCATCCGGGCGACGCCGCAAAGCCCTGCAGCTCGTTCTCCTTGAGCTTGTCGGGCGGCCGCGACCATTTCTCCAGAGTCTCGGTCGTGATGCCCCAAAGCATTTGCACGGCAGGATCCTCGATCGCTTCGGGCATAGGCCCCAAGGCAGGCGGCGCGTCCCAGCCCTTGAGCGCTTCGAGAATACGCTTGCGCGTCGCAACTATCGGCTTCCAATGCGGCCCGCCTGCGGGCTTCGAGCCCGCGGCCCAGGCAATCATCACATCGAGGAGCGCGCGTGTGATCTCCGTGTGCTGGAGGTGAAAGACGTCTTCAGCGCTCTCCAAGAGGCCCTCACGGGCGAGCAAGGCGCCGAACTCACGCACCTTGTTGTAGAAGCGCGAGACAAACCAGTGGTCGCAGTAGAACTTATGATTTTCGACAAAGGGAAAGACGACGTGGCAGAGGCCGAGCATCTGATCGAAGGCGGCCTTCTCCTCGCCGCTCGGTAAGAGCTCCTTATACTCGCTGACGATGCGGGCACGCTCACGCTTCAGCTGCTCCGTCGGCCGCGCGAGGGACTCGCCGCGCCTGATTTGCGCGATGTAGCGCGGAAGGGCGGAGAGCGGCACCGTTAGATCGTCGTTCCAGCTCCGATGATGGTGATACAAGCCGTCGCCGAGCGAGATGTTGAACCAGGGCTCGCGCGCCTTTTCGAGCGCATCGAGCCACTTTCTGCCCCGGGCGCCCGCTTGCGCGACGGCGGCAAGCGTGTCCTTCGGATCGATGCCCTCGGCGAACTTGTCGTCGATCTTAAGCTCTACCGCGAGCCCAGCGAGCTTCTTCAGCTCGTCGTCGGGGCGGAACATCAGAACGTCGATTCCCGCCACCATGCGCGCCACGGTCTGATCGGGAATCTCCGGAAAGGCCTTCTTGCAGAATTGAAAGAAGACGACATAGGCGCCGTATCCGAGCATCAAGAACTCGAAATGGTGGTGCCACATCGTCGAATAGGCTTCGATGAGCCTGTGGAAGCGTTCGAGCACGTAGTGGTTTTGCGCAACGCCCTTCGCTTCGCGCACGACCGCGATGTCCTCGAACTCGGGAAGCTCGGGCACTTCGATGGCGTCCACCTCTTTGATGAGGCTCTTCATCCGCTCGACCCAGCCCGCGTAGAGCTCGGACCAATTCGCGTAGTAGTAGCCCCCGCGCTCCTGGAAGATCGCGGCGCGCTTCTCGATCTCTTTGGGGTCGGTGACAGCGTTGGCGGTGATATAGACGCGCCCGTTATGGACCCGATAGTCGATGCCGAGCGCGGCCGGAAAAGCGAAAATTCGCGTCGTCACCGCACCCATGGCTGTATAGGGCATCTCCTGGCCGATCGAATCGAAGGCGGAGACAGGCTCCGGGAAGTGCATGGAGTTGTAAAACCAGAAGCGCTCGTCGTCCTCCGGGCGGAAACGCGTGTAATAGGGGTACATCTCCCGCCAACCCTCGGCGCCTGGAGCGGAGGGGAGATCCGACGGAAGCGGAAACGGCGTTTTCCTCATGTTGCCGCTGATTTGCGCTCTCCCAATGTTCTTGCTCTTCGCAGCTCAGTATTTCACAAGCAGCGGGGCTTGTTAATCGCGGCCCACCGCGACCACGGCCGAGGCACTCGGTCATTGGTCGGTCGCGAAATTCCGCGCGTAGCTGATTGACCGTGCGAGCAGCCGGCACGAACCGGTGATCCGGACGTTCCGGCGCGAACCGCGTGGCCCGGTGCGCGCCCAGAATTCGCGATCCTCCGGCCGTTAGTCCATGGGCTACGGACCGTGGCCCCGATGGCGGGTGGGGTCGTGAAGCTCCAGCATCTCGGGAAGGTCCGGCAGCTCGCGCAGCGCCGCCGCCACCGCCGCACGCTCCATGCGCAGGATCGCGAAATGCATCCAGGCGAGCGGCGTCGCCACGAGCGCGAACAACAGCATGAAGCAGCTCGTCCAGATGCCGGTCAGATCGGCCAGCACGCCGAAGGCGATCGGCAGGAAAAAACCGCCGAGGCCGCCGACCATGCCGACAGTGCCACCGACGACGCCGATGTCCTTCTCGTAGTACACCGGTATGTGCTTGTAGACGGCCGCGCTGCCGAACGACATGACGAAGCCGAGCACGAAGATGAGCGCGACAAAGGGCACGAGTGCCATCCGCGTGCTGAACGCGATAGGGCCCTCGATTCCGTGGATGACGTAGTCGGTCTGCGGATAGGAGAGTAGCAACGTGACGACGGTCGCCACGCCGAAGGCCAGGTACATCACGGTGCGAGCACCGTACTTGTCGGCCAGATGTCCGCCATACGCGCGCGCGAGGCTCGCCGGAACCGAGTAGAACGTGGTGATCATGCCCGCGGTGGTGAGATCGAGATCGTAGACGCCGATGAGATATCGGGGCAGCCACAACGTCAACGCGACGAAGCCCCCGAAGGTGAAGCCGTAGTAAATCGAGAAGCGCCAGATTTGCAGGCGCCGCAGCAAGCCGAGTTGCTCCGCGACGCTTCGCCGCTCCGCGCCGCCCAGCCTCCTGGCCTTGAGACCGGGATCGTCCTCCGTGACGAGCCAGAAGGCGACGGCCACCAGCGCGAGGGCCGCGGCCCAGCTTCGCGCCACGGTCTGCCAGCCGAAGGCGACCAGCACGAACGGCGCAACGAGCGACGTCACCGCTGCGCCCACGTTGCCGGTGCCGAAGACGCCGAGGGCCGCGCCTTGCGCCCGGCTCGGGTACCAGCGCGCGACATAGCCGACGCCCACTGCGAAGGAGCCGCCCGCAAAGCCGATGCCGAGACCGGCGAGCAGGATCATCGGGAAGCTCCCGGCGTAGGAGAGCAGATAGGTAGCGAGCGCCGCGGAGAGCATGACGGCCGCGAAGACGATTCGGGCGCCGAGCTGATCCGTCCAGATGCCGAGCATGATGCGGCTCAGCGAGCCGGTGAGGATGGGCGTTGCGACCAGCAGGCCGAGCTGGCTGTCGCTGAGGCCGAGCTCCTGCTGGAGGCGCACACCGATGATCGATAAGATCGTCCAGACGGCAAAGCACGCCGTGAACGCGAGCGTGCTCATGCTCAAAGCCTTGACGCGTTTCGCTCGGGGAATGTCCTCGAGGCGATCGATCATGGATCAACCCCGGCCGCTGTCGCTCACTCTAGGCTCCTCCTCCGCGAACCGCAGGTGCCGGAGCAGGCATTCTCAGTACCGTTCGAGCAGCTCGGCGGTGGCGGTCCGCGCCATCAGGCACGGCGCCGACGACTTTCTGGAGAAGCGCAGTCTCGGCCGCGTGCCCGCCGTGAGTCTCCGGCGACTCCTGCAAGGTGAGCGCGCCGCTCATTGATTCGCCTTGCGACCCTGCTGATCGCGATGCCGGCTCGCCTCGTGAAGCTGCTGCATCTCCGGCAGCTCCGGGAGCATGCGCAGCGCCTCCGGCGCCGCCGCGCGCTCCATGCGCAGGATGGCGAAATGCATCCAGGCGAGTGCCGTGGCAACGAGCGCGAACAGCAGCATGAAACAGCTCGTCCACACACCCGTCAGATCGTTGAGCAGCCCGAATGCGATCGGGAGGATAAAGCCCCCCAACCCGCCGATCAGGCCGACCAGGCCGCCGACGGAGCCGACATCTTTCGGGTAGTAGACGGGGACGTGCTTATAGACTGCCGCCTTGCCCAAGCTCATGAAGAAGCCGAGCACGAACAGGATGATTGCGAATGGCGCGAGATCGATCGCAACCCGGAACTCGATCGGCCCGCGAATGCCCTCGACCACATAGCTGGTCGGCGGATAAGACAAGGCGAATGTGGCAGCGACGCTGACCAAAAATGTCCAATACATCACTCGGCGCGCGCCGACTCTGTCCGAAAGATAGCCGCCATAGACGCGGAAAAGCGAGCCCGGAACCGAGAACGCGGCCGCCACCATGCCGGCGGTCTGGAGGTTGAGCCCATAAACGCCGACCAGATAGCGCGGCAGCCACAATGACAGCGCTACAAACGCTCCGAACACGAAGAAATAGTAAAGGGAGAACCGCCACACCTGAATGTTCTTGAGCGGTGCCAGCTGCTCGCGCATCGAGCGCGGCTTCAGTTTGCGTGCGCGCCGTTCCAATAATTCAGGATCATCCTTAGTCGTCACATAGAACAGAACAGCCATCACGACGAGCCCGAGTGCCCAATACCGAGCAACGGCCTCCCAGCCGAACGCGATCAAGACGAAGGGCGCTACGAACTTCGTCACCGCTGCGCCGACATTGCCGCTGCCGAAAATGCCAAGCGCCGTGCCTTGCCGCGCCGTGGGATAGAACTTGGACACATAGGTGATGCCGACGGCGAAGGAGCCGCCGGCGATTCCGACGCCGAGCGCGGCCAGGAGGAACTGGGGATAGGTCTCGGCGAAGGAAAGCAGATACGTGGCCGCGGCACCGGCGAGCATCACTAGGGCGTAGATGAGCCGCCCGCCGAACTGGTCGGTCCACACACCAAGGACCAGGCGAATCAGGGAACCTGTCAGAATCGGCGTTCCGACGAGAAGCCCGAACTCCGTTTCGGAAAGCCCCAAGTCGCGCT
>Ga0209108_10001036_pt1 | contig 16008 bp, 11 predicted proteins | sample Rifsed10ft1_FD_184003 | JGI IMG/M metagenome (GOLD analysis project Ga0209108, IMG submission 184003) | Soil microbial communities from Rifle, Colorado, USA - sediment 10ft 1 (version 2) | ecosystem: Environmental > Terrestrial > Deep subsurface > Rock core/Sediment | place: Rifle, Colorado...
GGTCGTCACCCTGATCAACCCCATCGCCATGGAGCAGGGCCTGCGCTTCGCCATCCGCGAAGGCGGCCGCACCGTGGGCGCCGGGGTGGTGGCGAAGGTGGTTGAATAAGGCAGAGGAAAGAGCAAAGAGAAAAGGGACGGAGAAAATCGTTTTTACTTTTCTCTTTTCTCTTTGCTCTTTTCACTGAAGTTTATAGGCCAGTAGCTCAATTGGCAGAGCGGCGGTCTCCAAAACCGCAGGTTGGGGGTTCGAGACCCTCCTGGCCTGCCAAACGGCTGGCAACGAAGGATTTTTTGTAGTGACAGCGGACAAACTGAAATTGATTCTCGCGGTGCTGCTGATAGCGGGCGGCATTGGGGGATTCTATTATTTTGGCGACAAGCCGGACTTGGTCCGGGTGGCGATCATACTGGCGGCGGCCGGGCTGGCTGTGACAGTGACCGCCGTCACGGAGCAGGGCCGGAGCGCGTGGGAGTTTTTCAAGGGCGCGCGGCTCGAACTGCGCAAAGTGATCTGGCCGGCGAAAAAGGAAACCGTGCAGATTACCCTGATCGTGTTCGTCATGGTGATCCTGGTGGCTATTTACCTGTGGGTGATTGACTGGGGTTTGCACAAGGTCGTTCGGGCGGTAATGGGATAGGAGTGGAAATTCAATGACGATGCGCTGGTACGTGGTGCACACCTATTCCGGTTTTGAAAAACAGGTGGTGCGATCGCTCAAAGAACACATCCGGAATGCCGGCAAGGAAGACAAGTTTGGCGAAATTCTGGTGCCGACCGAAGAGGTCGTGGAGATGAAAAGCGGCCAGAAGCGCACCAGCGAGCGGAAATTCTTTCCGGGCTATGTGCTCGTGAAAATGGAAATGGACGACGAAACTTGGCACCTCGTCAAGGACGTGCCCAAGGTCAGCGGTTTTATCGGCGGTTCGGGCAACAAGCCAACGCCGATCACCGACAATGAGGCCGACGCCATCCTGCGGCAGGTGCAGGAAGGCGTGGAGAAACCGCGCCCGAAGTTCTCATTCATGGCCGGCGAGCAGGTGCGCGTCATCGACGGGCCGTTTCAGGATTTCAACGGCACGGTCGAGGACGTCAACTACGAGAAAAACAAGCTCAAGGTATCGGTCTCTATTTTCGGTCGACAGACGCCGGTGGAACTCGAATTTTCGCAGGTGGAGAAGGCGTAATAGAGGACTGAGGACTTAGTCCTTAGCACTCAGTCCTAAGTCCTTTTTAACAGCGGGGAGGCCGACACGGCCGTTCAAACCCGCAGGAGTGAAGCGTGGCAAAGAAAGTAACAGCGTATATTAAGTTGCAGGTGCCGGCCGGGTCGGCCAATCCGTCCCCCCCGGTGGGACCGGCGCTCGGGCAACACGGCCTGAACATCATGGAGTTCTGCAAGCAATTCAATGCACAGACCCAGAAGATGGAAAAGGGGTTGCCCACCCCGGTGATCATCACGGTTTTCAGCGACAAGAGTTTCACCTTTATCACCAAGACTCCGCCGGCGTCGGTATTGATCAAGAAGGCACTGGGTCTTGAGTCCGGCAGCGGCAATGCCCTCAAGGAAAAGGTAGGCAGGCTGTCCCGAAAGCAACTCGAAGAGATCGCCAAAATCAAAATGCCGGATCTCAACTGCTATGATCTCGATACCGCGGTGAAGATCATAGCGGGTAGCGCACGCCAGATGGGCGTGGAATGCGAGGGGGTGTGACATGGCCAGCAAGCGCATGAAAAGCCAGCTCGTAAAACTGGATCGTATGAAGAATTATCCGCTCGACGAGGCCTTGAAGATTCTGAAGGCCACGGCGAGCGCCAAATTCGACGAGTCGGTCGATATCGCGGTCAATTTGGGCATCGACGCGAAAAAGTCGGATCAAAACGTCCGCGGCACGGCGGTGATGCCGCGCGGCACCGGTAAAAAGGTGCGCGTGGCTGTGTTCGCCGAAGGCAACGCCGCCGAGGCGGCGAAACAGGCCGGTGCTGACATCGTCGGCTTTCAGGATCTCGCGGACCAGATCAAGCAAGGCAAGATCGATTTCGACCTCGCCATCGCGACACCCGAGGCCATGAAAATCGTCGGACAATTGGGCCAGATTCTCGGTCCACGAGGGCTAATGCCGAACCCGAAGGTCGGTACCGTCACGCCGAATGTGGCCAAGGCCGTCGAAAGCGCGAAAGCCGGTCAGGTGCAGTACCGGACCGACAAGGCCGGTATCGTCCATTGCGCGATTGGCAAGGCCTCGTTCGAAGCCGAGGCGCTCAAGGAGAATCTCATGTCGCTCATGGCGGCACTGAACAAGTCCAAGCCGGCGAGCGCGAAAGGCGCGTTTCTGAAGAAAGTGACGATCTCAACCACGATGGGTCCAGGCATTCGTCTGGATACCTCGGGGCTGTAAACGATTCGGTGCGGTCGGATTTCCAACCGCGATTCGGCAACCGGCAAGCCGGTTGCCGTCTTATCAAGCAACTTTGGGGCAAACCGCGATTGAGTTCTGGCGCGGAATGTTCGTCAAAGACCGCAGGCGCACTGTGGCCACGTCGTGGGTGGCGGGTGCTTAATCGGCTCTACCAGCCTGCGCAGACGGTGCCCGATACAGGATTTCCTCCTGAAAGGCCGCCGTTACCTGTAAGTCGTTATAAACGGAGGTGACTCATAATGAGTCTGACGTTAGATGAGAAAAAGGCGGTCGTCGCTGAAGTTTCCGCGAAGCTCTCGGACGCCCAAGCAGCGATGCTGGCCGAGTATCGTGGTCTCACGGTTGCCCAGATGACCCTGCTGCGCCGCAAGGCGCGTGACAGCCAGGTCTATCTGCGCGTCGTGAAGAACACGCTCGTGCGGCGTGCCATCGAGGGCACGGGATTCGAATGCCTCAAGGATCAGATGTCCGGTCCCCTGGCGTTCGCGGTTTCGGCCGATCCCGTGGCGGTGGCCAAAATCCTGAGCGAGTTCGCGAAAGACAACGAAGCTCTGAAGATAAAGGCCGGTGCCATGAGCGGCAAGCTCATTTCCCTGGCCCAAATCGAGGCATTGGCGTCGCTGCCCGGACGCGAGCAGTTGCTGGCTCAGCTCCTCGGCACGATGCAGGCGCCGGTCCGGAAATTCGTCCAGACCTTGAACGAGGTTCCGGCGAAATTTGTCCGGGCGTTGTCGGCGGTACGCGACGCCAAGGCGAAGGCCGCCTGACCGATCAATTCCATACAGATTTTATTCAGGAGATTACATCATGGCTGTTTCCAAAGAAGAGATACTTAATACTATTGCCAGCATGTCGGTGCTCGAGCTCTCTGAGCTCATCAAGGAGATGGAGACCAAGTTCGGCGTCTCCGCCGCCGCCGTGGCGGTGGCCGCTCCCGCCGCCGGCGCGGCCGCGGCCGCGCCGGCCGAGGCCAAGGATGCTTTCGACGTGATCCTGGCCGCCTCGGGCGGTAACAAGGTCGCCGTCATCAAGGCCGTCCGTGCCATGACCACCCTGGGTCTGAAAGAAGCGAAGGACCTGGTGGAAGGGGCACCGCAGACCGTGAAGGAAGCCGTGCCCAAGGCCGACGCCGAGAAAATGAAGAAAGACCTCGAGGCCGCTGGCGCCAAGGTTGAGCTTAAGTAAATTTAGATGCCGCTATTCGTACATCCGTTGTCGACGGATGTTCTTTATCGCTTTCCGTGCGGATCGCGAGGGAAACCGTGTTGCCGTTGGTAATTCAGCATGCGTATCAGTCAGCCGTCACCGGTGACGCCGACCTGTCTTGTTGTTTCTCTACATAGAGAGCTGAGGAAAGTATGACCTATTCATTTACCGAGAAGAAACTCATCCGCAAAAATTTTGGCAAACGCCCTGGCGTTCTGAAGGTTCCGTACCTGCTCGAGATACAGAAGCAATCCTACCGTCAGTTCCTGCAGGCGGAGACACCGCCGGAGCAGCGGATCGACCAGGGTTTGCAGGCCGCCTTCAAGACGGTGTTTCCGATTGAAAGCTACAACGGCAACGCGGCGCTGGAATTTGTCACCTACCGACTCGGCGTCCCGGCATTCGATGTCAAGGAATGCCAGCAGCGCGGTCTGATTTATGCCGCGCCGCTCCGGGCCCTGCTGCGTCTGGTGGTATTCGAAAAAGACGAAGCCACCGGCACCAAGACGGTTCGCGATATTAAGGAACAGGAAGTCTATATGGGTGAAATCCCGCTAATGACGGACAACGGGACATTCATCATCAACGGCACCGAGCGCGTCATCGTCTCCCAGTTGCATCGTTCTCCCGGCGTGTTCTTCGAGCACGATTACGGGAAAACCCATTCCTCGGGCAAGCTTCTGTTCTCCGCGCGCGTGATTCCCTACCGCGGATCATGGCTTGATTTCGAATTCGATCCCAAGGATTACTTGTACGTACGCATTGACCGGCGACGCAAGCTGCCGGCGACGATCCTGCTGCGCGCGATTGGCATGACCACGCAGGAAATTCTTGCGACTTTCTTCGAGGCCGATACTTTCCATTTTGTCAAAAATGAAATCCGCATCGACCTGGTGCCCGCGCGTCTGCGCGGCATGCAACTGGATTTCGATCTGAAGACCCCGAAGGGTGAGGTCATCATCGAGGCTGCCCGCCGCATATCCGGCCGGCATGTCCGCGACCTGGAAAAAGCCAAGCTCAAACAACTGACCGTCGAACCGAGTTTTATCATCGGCCGATCGCTCGCCGAGGACATGATCCATCCCCAGACCGGCGAGCTGCTGGCACAGGCCAACGACCTGGTGTCCAAGGACCTGATCGACAAGCTGTTTGAAGCCGGGATCGGTCAGGTTAAAACGATTTACACCAACGATCTCGACCAAGGGTCGTTTATCTCCGATACGCTGCGGCTGGATCTGACACGCGACCCGCTCGAGGCGCAAATCGAAATCTACCGCATGATGCGCCCGGGTGAACCGCCGACGCGCGATGCCGCCCAGACTCTGTTTAATAACCTGTTCTTCAGCCCCGACCGCTATGACCTGTCGGCCGTTGGACGCATGAAATTCAACCGCCGCGTAGGCCGCGGTTCCGACGAGGGTCCGGGCATCCTGACCAAGGAAGACATCGTTGACGCGATGAAAATCCTGATTGAACTCAAGAACGGCAAGGGTGAGATCGACGACATCGATCACCTCGGCAACCGCCGGGTACGATCGGTGGGCGAACTCGCCGAAAACCAGTTCCGCGTGGGCCTGGTACGCGTGGAACGTGCCGTAAAGGAGCGGCTCTCGCTCGCTGAATCCGAGGGTCTGATGCCGCAGGAACTGATTAACGCCAAACCGGTCTCGGCCGTGATCAAGGAATTCTTTGGTTCCAGCCAGTTGTCGCAATTCATGGACCAGACCAATCCGCTCTCGGAAATCACCCATAAGCGTCGCGTGTCGGCGCTCGGACCCGGTGGCCTGACGCGCGAGCGCGCGGGCTTTGAAGTGCGCGACGTGCATCCGACCCATTACGGTCGCGTGTGCCCGATCGAGACGCCGGAAGGTCCGAACATCGGCCTGATCAATTCGCTGGCCGTCTACGCGCGAACCAATGAATACGGCTTCCTGGAGACTCCGTATCGCCGTGTGGTGAATTCCAAAGTTACCGATGAGGTGCATTACCTTTCGGCGATTGAGGAAAGCAAATTCGTGATCGCCCAGGCCAACGCCACGCTGGACAGTCGCGGACACCTGATTGACGATCTGGTTTCCTGCCGTTACCGGAACGAGTTTCTTCTGTCTACCCCGGAAAAAGTGGAATACATCGATGTCGCGCCCTCACAGATCGTGTCCGTGGCGGCTTCGCTGATTCCGTTTCTTGAGCACGACGACGCCAACCGCGCGCTCATGGGTTCAAACATGCAGCGCCAGGCGGTGCCGACGCTGAAAACGGAAAAGCCGCTGGTTGGCACCGGGATCGAACGCATCGTGGCGATCGACTCGGGCGCCACGGTCGTGGCGACCCGCGGCGGGGCGGTGGATTCCGTCGACGCTTCACGCATCGTGGTCCGCGTCAATGACGACGAGACCAAGCCGGGCGAAGTCGGCGTGGACATCTACAATCTGACCAAATACCAGCGCTCGAACCAGAACACCAATATCAACCAGAAACCGCTGGTCAAAGTGGGCGACGTCATCGCCAAGGGTGACGTGCTGGCCGACGGCCAGAGCACGGACATGGGCGAACTTGCCCTCGGCCGGAATATTCTGGTCGCGTTCATGCCGTGGAACGGTTACAACTTCGAGGACTCGATTCTCATTTCGGAACGCGTGGTGGAGAAGGATTATTTCACCACGATTCATATTGAAGAACTGCAAACCGTGGCGCGCGACACCAAGCTCGGGCCCGAGGAAATCACGCGCGATATTCCGAACGTGGGAGAAGCGGCGCTCGGCAAACTCGATGAATCGGGCATTGTTTACATCGGCGCCGAAGTGGACGCGGGCGACATCCTGGTGGGCAAGGTCACGCCCAAAGGCGAGACCCAGCTGACCCCGGAAGAAAAACTGCTGCGCGCGATCTTTGGCGAAAAGGCCTCGGATGTCAAAGACACATCCTTACGCGTGCCTTCCGGAATTTCCGGTACCGTCATCGACGTGCAGGTATTCACCCGCGAGGGCGTGGAAAAGGATGCCCGTGCCAAAAGCATTGAGGAATCCGAACTCGCCAGAATCCGCAAGGACCTCGATGACCAATTCCGTATCCTGGAAAATGACGCCTTCGCGCGCCTGGAACGGCAGTTGATCGCCAAGGTCGCCGACGGCGGCCCGGCGGGCCTGCAGAACGGGGACAAGATCACCAAGGGTTATCTGGAAGAACTCCCGCGTAACAAGTGGTTCGATATCCGCCTGAAGAACGAGGAGGCCTCGCAGGCGCTGGAGCAGATCCGCGGTTATCTCGCGAAGCAGAAAGATCTGTTCGACCAGAAATTCATCGAAAAGAAGGTCAAGCTGACTTCGGGCGATGATCTCGCCCCCGGTGTGCTCAAGATGGTCAAGGTGTACGTGGCGGTGAAGCGACGCCTGCAACCGGGCGATAAAATGGCCGGACGGCACGGCAACAAGGGCGTCATTTCCCGCATTGTGGCGGTGGAGGACATGCCCTACGTGGCGGACGGCACACCGGCGGACATCGTGCTGAATCCGCTGGGCGTGCCCTCGCGCATGAACGTCGGCCAGGTGCTCGAAAGCCATCTTGGCTGGGCGGCGCATGAACTCGGGGCGCAGATCGGCGCCATGCTGGACGAAAGCCGTCGAGTGGAGGAGTTGCGACGGTTTATCGACAGGATTTATAACCAGATCGGGCGTAATGGCCGTCGTGAAGACATCAAATCGCTGACCGACGATGACATCATCGAGCTTGCCACCAACCTGCGCCAGGGGGTGCCGGTGGCGACTCCGGTATTCGACGGTGCTTCTGAAGAGGAAATCAAGGAGATGCTGATAATGGCGGGCTTGCCGCCTTCCGGTCAGACCACGCTCTGGGACGGACGCACGGGAGTCCCCTTCGACCGGCCGGTGACCGTGGGCTACATGTACATGCTCAAGCTCAATCACCTGGTGGACGACAAGATGCATGCGCGTTCCACCGGCCCGTACTCGCTGGTGACGCAACAACCGCTGGGTGGCAAGGCCCAGTTCGGCGGCCAGCGTTTCGGGGAAATGGAAGTCTGGGCGCTCGAAGCTTACGGCGCCGCTTACACGCTGCAGGAGATGCTTACGGTCAAATCCGACGACGTCACCGGACGCACCAAGATGTTCGAGAACATCGTCAAAGGCGACCATCGCATGGAACCGGGAATGCCGGAATCCTTTAACGTTCTGGTCAAGGAGATTCGCGCCTTGGGAATTGACATGGAATTGGAGCAGGAAAAAGAGTAAGCCCCGGAGATACAACGTACCGGAACCGGAATTATCAACTCAGTTTGCGAATCAGTTCGCAGGAGACACTAACTTGAAAGACTTGTTCAATCTTTTCAAGCAGCCAGGAAAGTCGGAAGATTTCGACGCCATCCGCATTGGGCTCGCCTCACCGGAAAAAATCCGCTCATGGTCGTACGGGGAAGTGAAGAAACCGGAAACCATCAACTACCGGACGTTCAAGCCGGAACGTGATGGCCTTTTCTGCGCCAAGATATTCGGACCCGTCAAGGATTACGAATGTCTGTGTGGCAAATACAAGCGTCTGAAACACCGTGGTGTTATCTGCGAGAAGTGCGGTGTGGAAGTCACGCTTTCGAAGGTTCGTCGTGAGCGCATGGGCCATATCGAGCTGGCATCGCCGGTGGCCCACATCTGGTTCCTGAAAAGCCTGCCTTCACGCATGGGGCTCATGCTCGACATGACGCTGCGTGATATCGAGCGCGTGCTCTATTTCGAAGCCTATGTCGTGATCGATCCGGGCATGACGCCGCTGGAACGCAGCAGCCTGCTTTCCGAGGATGCCTACCTCAATGCCATCGAGCAGTACGGTGACGAGTTTGACGCCCGCATGGGCGCCGAGGCCATCCGTGCCATGCTCAAGTCCGTCAATCTGGATGAGGAAGTGGCCAAGTTGCGCGCCGATCTCGATGGCACCACTTCCGAGACCAAGATCAAGAAACTGACCAAGCGCCTGAAAGTGCTCGAGGCGTTCCTTTACTCCGGAAACAAACCGGAGTGGATGGTGCTGGAGATTCTTCCGGTGCTGCCGCCGGAGCTGCGTCCGCTCGTGCCGCTCGACGGTGGGCGTTTCGCCACCTCCGATCTCAATGATCTCTATCGGCGCGTCATCAACCGCAACAACCGTCTCAAGCGCCTGCTTGATCTCAATGCGCCGGATATCATCGTGCGCAACGAGAAGCGGATGCTGCAGGAAGCCGTCGATGCGCTGCTCGACAACGGTCGGCGCGGGCGTGCCATCACCGGCGCCAACAAACGCCAGCTGAAATCGCTGGCTGACATGATCAAGGGCAAACAAGGCCGCTTCCGCCAGAACCTGCTGGGGAAGCGCGTGGATTACTCCGGCCGTTCCGTGATTGTCGTGGGACCGACGCTGAAGCTGCACCAGTGCGGTCTGCCGAAGAAAATGGCGCTCGAACTGTTCAAGCCGTTCATATTCAGTAAGCTCGAATCCAAGGGTCTCGCGACCACCATCAAGGCCGCTAAAAAGATGGTGGAGCAGGCCGGACCCGAAGTCTGGGATATTCTGGAAGAGGTGATTCGCGAGCATCCGGTGCTGCTCAACCGCGCCCCGACTTTGCATCGTCTGGGCATTCAAGCGTTTGAGCCGATCCTGGTCGAAGGCAAGGCGATTCAGCTGCATCCGCTGGTATGTGCACCCTATAACGCGGATTTCGACGGCGACCAGATGGCCGTGCATATCCCCTTGTCGGTCGAGGCGCAGCTCGAGGCGCGCGCCCTCATGATGTCCACCAACAATATTCTTTCCCCCGCGAACGGCGATCCGATCATCGTGCCCTCGCAGGACATCGTGTTGGGTCTCTATTACATGACGCGTGAACACATCAACGCCCAGGGCGAGGGCAAGGCCTTTGCGGACGTGGCCGAGGTGCATCGCGCCTACAACAGCCATCAAGTGGCGCTGCAGGCGCGCATCAAGGCGCGCATTCGCGAAGTGACAATCGATGAAAATGGCAAGCGCCGCGAGACGCGCAAGCTTTGTGACACCACGGTCGGACGCGCATTGATGTCCGAAATCCTGCCCGAAGGGATGCCGTTTGAACTCATCAATCGGGTACTGAAAAAGAAGACGATTTCCGAGCTGATCAACTCCTGTTACCGGCGCGTGGGATTGAAGGAGACGGTAATTTTCGCCGACCAATTGATGTACACCGGTTTTGCTTACGCCACGCGGGCGGCGGTGTCATTCGGTATGGACGACATGATCATTCCCGCTGAGAAAGCGGATATCATCGGACAGGCCGAGAGTGAGGTGAAGGCGATTCAACACCAGTACGCCTCGGGTCTGCTCACCGATGGCGAACGTTACAACAAGGTCGTTGATATCTGGACGCACACTTCGGAACGTGTTGCCAAGACCATGATGGATCAGCTTGGCAGTGAAGAGGTCACGGACTCCCAGGGAAAGAAGGCCAAACAGGAATCCTTCAATTCAATCTTCATGATGGCGGATTCCGGCGCGCGCGGCAGCGCGGCACAGATTCGCCAGCTTGCCGGCATGCGCGGATTGATGGCTAAACCCGACGGCTCGATTATCGAGACGCCTATCACGGCTAACTTTCGTGAAGGCCTGAACGTGTTGCAATACTTCATATCGACGCACGGAGCGCGCAAAGGGCTCGCCGACACCGCACTGAAGACCGCCAACTCGGGATATCTGACGCGTCGCCTGGTGGACGTTTGCCAGGATCTAGTCGTGACCGGAGAAGACTGCGGCACGACAGAAGGCGTGGCCAAGTCAGCATTGGTGGAGGGCGGTGAAATCGTGATCGCGCTGCGCGACAGGATTCTCGGCCGGGTTGTGATCGGCGATATACGCGATCCCAGCAATGACAAGAAAATATTGATACCGGACGGCACCGTACTCGATGAGCACGCCGTAACGCTGCTCGAGGAACGGAGTATCGACCAGGTTCTCGTGCGTTCGCCGGTTACGTGTCAAACGCGATACGGTGTGTGCCGCATGTGCTATGGACGCGATCTTGGCCGCGGACATCCCGTCAATCTGGGCGAGTCCGTGGGGGTGATCGCCGCGCAATCGATCGGCGAACCGGGCACGCAGCTCACCATGCGCACGTTTCATATCGGCGGGGCCGCTTCACGCGCCACAGCGGTTTCGCGCATCGAGGTGAAAACCTCGGGTATTGCCCGGCTCAAGAACCTCAAGGTCGTGAAGCATGCGAGCGGAAACTATGTCGCGGTGTCGCGCTCGGGCGAACTGATCGTGCAGGACGAGCAAGGTCGCAACCGCGAACGTTACAAACTTCCCTTCGGCGCGGTACTTTCGGTGCATGACGGATCGAAAGTCAAAGCCGGCGCCGTCGTCGCGAACTGGGATCCCCACACGCATCCCATCATCACCGAGGTGGCGGGCAAGGTTACCTTCAGTGATCTCGTCGACGGCGTTACCGTGAACAAGCAAACGGATGAGATCACCGGTTTGTCCACTTATGTCGTACTGGATGCGAAGCATCGTGCCGGGACCAAGGACATCCGGCCGGTGATCACGCTGGTGGACGGCAAAGGCAGGCCGGTGGCGATACCTGGAACGGAAATTCCGGCCAAGTACATGCTGCCCCCAGGCGCCATCATCACCGTGGAAGACGGCACCAAGGTGGGTGTGGGTGATGTGCTCGCGCGTATTCCGCAAGAATCGATAAAAACCCGCGATATCACCGGCGGTCTGCCGCGTGTCGCGGAACTCTTCGAGGCGCGCAAACCGAAGGATTTTGCGCTTCTGGCTGAGATCAGCGGCGTGGTTTCCTTCGGCAAGGATACCAAGGGCAAGCAGCGGCTTATCATCAACGACAAGGACGGCGTGGAGCACGAGTACCTGATCCCGAAAGGCCGTCACATCACGGTATTCGAAGGCGAGACCGTGGAGCAGGGCGATGTCATCGTCGAAGGCGCCCCCGTGGCTTCCGATATCCTGCGACTGCTCGGAGTGGAGCCGCTCACAAACTACATTGTGAATGAGATCCAGGACGTGTATCGGTTGCAGGGCGTGAAGATCAATGACAAACACATCGAGGTCATAGTGCGCCAGATGCTGCGCAAGGTGCGTATTATCGACTCCGGTGACACGCGTTTCCTCCCGGGCGAGCAGGCCGACCGTGTGCGGATATTCGAGGAGAATGAAATCATGGCGGCACAGAAAAAGCAGCCGGCGACTTTCGAGCCGCTCCTGCTCGGCATCACCAAGGCCTCGCTGTCTACCGAGTCGTTTATCTCGGCAGCCTCGTTCCAGGAAACCACGCGTGTGCTTACCGAGGCGGCCATTACCGGGAAAATGGACCTGTTGCGCGGCTTGAAGGAAAACGTGATTGTGGGTCGATTGATCCCGGCCGGGACGGGTCTGGCCTATCATCTGGAACGCCGGCGCCGGCGTGGCGAAGCCAAGCAGGAAGCCAGGGAACTGCAGCAATCCCTGACAACCGGGCTGTCCGGCAAGGCCGCGCGCAGCGGTGGCGAGGCCGTGGGTACCTGATATCCCCGCTGTCAGGATTCCGCGCGCGCGGGTCCCGGATAACCCCAAGATATAGGGGTAACACCAGGCGTCACTTCATGGATCGGACCACTTCAGAAGTGACTAAGGAACAGCGCCAGTTTTCAAAAAAGCCGTGAAAAATGGCCGCAAAACGCCGTGAACGGCTTGACACTTTGTGGGTGTATCCCTAGAATCGCGCCCCTCAGAACAGGCCGGAGATCCGCCGGCCTGTCTTTGTTGAAGCCTCTAAAATGCTCCATCCTGACGATTTCGCCGGGAGCGAAATCTGGCGACCGCCGGTCCCCCAAAGGATGTGAAGTAGCGGGACATGTAATTCGTCTAGAGGTATTCAGGAAATCCGGTTAAGCCGTTCAGGCCATGCGCCGAATGATTGGCGCCAACCGCACGACAATATCTCCGTGAGCGCGAAGCAGAACCGGGTTGCGCTGTCTGCGGGTGTAACAACGCTGATGGGACGGCCCAGGACTCCGCGGAGGGAAATGTCGCGTTGGCATTTCGTCAGTTTGGCCACTGGAATACGTGAGACTGCTGCCGTGGCGGCATTCGCAGTCATGGAATGAGAAGTGAAGTCGTCAACCAGATAGAGAACTATGCCGACGATTAACCAGTTGGTTGCCAAAGGGCGCAAGCGCCTGCAGAGCAAGAGCAAGGTGCCCGCCCTCGAGGCCTGTCCGCAGCGACGCGGTGTGTGCACGCGCGTGTATACCACCACGCCGAAGAAGCCGAATTCGGCATTGCGCAAAGTTGCCAAGGTTCGGCTCACGAATGGTTATGAGGTGATCACTTATATCGGCGGTGAGGGACACAACTTGCAGGAACACTCGGTGGTCCTGATTCGCGGCGGGCGCGTCAAGGATCTGCCCGGCGTTCGCTACCATACGGTGCGAGGTTCACTCGATACAGCGGGTGTTACAGACCGCAAGCAGGCCCGATCAAAGTACGGCGCGAAACGTCCGAAAACATAGCTATAAAACATATTTAGATCGGTCATCAACTCGCGCCGCAGTTGATCAGCGGCAGGTACATGACCAGCAGTGCGGAAAGTTGTGTGAAGCATTTATTCACAAACAGTAAACATTCAGGATGAGCTAGCATATGCCGAGACGTCGAGAGGTTCCGAAGCGCGACATCACGCCGGACCCGAAATACCGCAGTGACACGGTGGCGAAATTCATCAACGTGGTGATGCGCAGCGGGAAAAAATCCACCGCCGAGAAAATTGTGTACGGCGCGCTGAACACCATGGCGGAGCGCAGCAAGAAGGACCCGATTGAAATGTTCAATCAGGCGCTGACCAACGTGCGTCCGGTGGTTGAAGTGAAGAGCCGTCGCGTCGGTGGTGCCACGTATCAGGTGCCGGTCGAGGTGCGTTCGGGGCGCCAGACGGCGCTGGCGATGCGCTGGGTGGTGGAAGCCGCCCGTACCCGCAGCGGCAAGTCCATGGCCGCGCGCATGGCGGATGAATTGATGGATGCCTCCGACAAGCGCGGCAATGCCGTAAAGAAACGTGAAGACGTGCATCGCATGGCCGAGGCCAACAAGGCTTTCTCGCATTACCGCTGGTAATCGATTAACCGTTCTTTATATATACAGATAGAGGATTTCAGTCGTGGCCCGTACAACTCCCATCGAACGCTACCGAAACATCGGCATCATGGCGCACATCGATGCCGGCAAGACCACGACCACGGAGCGCATCCTGTTTTACACCGGCGTCTCGCACAAGATCGGCGAGGTGCATGACGGCGCCGCCATCATGGACTGGATGGAGCAGGAGCAGGAGCGCGGCATCACCATTACCTCGGCGGCCACCACCTGTTTCTGGAAGGGCATGGACGGCAAGCTCGACCAGCACCGCTTTAATATTATCGATACCCCTGGCCATGTCGATTTTACAATCGAAGTAGAGCGTTCATTGCGCGTGCTCGACGGCGCGATTTTTGTGCTTTGCGCCGTGGGTGGCGTGCAGCCGCAATCCGAGACCGTGTGGCGCCAGGCCAATAAATATAAAGTGCCGCGTATCGCGTTCGTCAACAAGATGGATCGTGCGGGCGCAAATTTTCTGAGCGTGGTGAATCAGCTCAAGGAACGTCTCGGCGCCAACGCCGTGCCGCTGCAGCTCCCCATTGGCGCCGAGGAAAACTACAAGGGTGTCGTCGACCTCATCAAAATGAAGGCCATCTACTGGGACGATTCCACCCAGGGCATGAAGTTCGAGGAAAAGGACATCCCCGCCGAAATGCTCGAGCAGTGCAAGAAATACCGCGAACACATGGTCGAGGTCGCGGCCGAGGCGAATGAAAAGGTGATGGAGAAATATCTCCACGGCGAGGCGCTGACCACTGACGAAATCAAGCTGGGCCTGCGCGAACGCAACCTCAAGCTCGAGATCGTGCCGGTACTGTGCGGCTCGGCTTTCAAGAACAAGGGTGTTCAGGCGGTACTCGACGCCGTCATCGATTTTCTGCCGGCGCCGTCGGAACGTCCGGCGATCAAGGGCCACCAGGACGACAAGGACGGCACCGAAGGTGAACGGCACGCCTCTGATGAAGAACCATTCTCGGCGCTCGCATTCAAGATTGCGACCGACCCGTTCGTGGGCGCGCTGACATACATTCGTGTCTACTCCGGCGTCCTCAACTCGGGTGACACCGTGTATAACCCGGTCCGGAGCAAGAAGGAGCGCATTGGCCGCTTGCTCCAGATGCATGCCAATGAGCGTCAGGAAATCAAGGAAGTTCGCGCCGGTGACATCGCGGCCTGCGTGGGCTTGAAGGAAATCAGCACCGGTGAGACGTTGTGCGATCCGGACAAGGTCATCACGCTCGAACGCATGGAATTCCCCGAGCCGGTGATTTCGCAGGCCGTGGAACCCAAGACCAAGGCCGACCAGGAAAAAATGGGCATCGCGCTGAACCGCCTGGCCCAGGAAGATCCTTCGTTTCGAGTGCACACCGACGAGGAATCAAGCCAGACCATCATCGCCGGTATGGGCGAGTTGCATCTTGAGGTTATCGTCGAGCGCATGAAGCGTGAGTTCGGCGTCGAGGCCAATGTCGGCAAGCCACAAGTCGCGTACCGTGAGACCATCCGCAAGCCGGTGGACCAGGAATACCGCTTCGTCAAGCAATCCGGCGGACGCGGCCAATACGGTCACGTGGTCATCAAATTTGAACCGCAGGTTCACGGAAAAGGCTTCGAGTTCGTGGATGCCATCAAGGGCGGCGCGATCCCGAAGGAATTCATTCCGGCCGTGCGCAAGGGTGTGGACGAGGCGATGCAGCGTGGCGTCAAATTCGGGTATCCCGTGGTCGACGTGAAAGCGACACTGCACTACGGATCGTTCCACGAGGTGGACTCAAACGAAAATGCGTTCAAGATGGCAGCCATCCTGTGTTGGAAAGAAGCCGGTCAGAAGGGCGATCCCGTGTTGCTCGAGCCCATCATGGACGTCGAGGTTACGTCGCCGGCGGATTATCTGGGTGGTGTAATGGGCGACCTGAACTCGCGCCGTGGCATTATTATCAGCCAGGAAGACGGGCACGGTGGCGTGAAGATCATTCGTGCCGAGGTTCCGCTCGCGAACATGTTCGGGTATTCCACGAGTCTGCGCTCCGCCACCCAGGGACGCGCGACCTACACGATGGAATTCAAGAAATATTCTCCGGTGCCGTCCAACGTCGCCGAGACTGTCATGAAGAAGGCCAGTTAATAAATAATCAAGACGAGGCACACCGATGTCCAAGGAAAAATTCGCCCGCACCAAACCGCACCTGAATGTCGGCACCATCGGGCACGTCGACCACGGCAAGACCACGCTCACCG
>Ga0209108_10001037_pt1 | contig 15997 bp, 16 predicted proteins | sample Rifsed10ft1_FD_184003 | JGI IMG/M metagenome (GOLD analysis project Ga0209108, IMG submission 184003) | Soil microbial communities from Rifle, Colorado, USA - sediment 10ft 1 (version 2) | ecosystem: Environmental > Terrestrial > Deep subsurface > Rock core/Sediment | place: Rifle, Colorado...
CGCAACGAACGACGACGCAACCCCCGGGAAACTCGTACCGAGGCCCGCGCCCGACAGGAACCGGCGAGATCGGGTAACAATGGGGAGAACCGACAGAAGAGCAACACAAACAGCAAGGGTCGCGACATGAATCGTCAGGAGAAGAATGACCAACCTCGGATTGACGATCGTCCAGTGATGACGATCGAGGACCAGGCCCGGATCGCCGGCGAGTTCCTCGAGGGATTGGTGGCCGCCTACGGGCTGGAGGGATCGGTGTCGACCTCGGTGACCGAGGACGTGATCGTGGCCGACGTCAGTGGGGAGCAAACCGAGGCCTTGGTCGGGGTTCGGGGATCGGTGCGAGCGGCAATTCACGAATTGACCCGCACCGTGATGCAGCGATACGCCCAGGACACCGCCCGGCTCCGTCTCGACATTGCCGGTTACGCCGAAAGACGTCGTCAGGCATTGACCATTTACGCTGAGCAACTCATCGATCAGTTGATGAACGAGGGTGGCGAGATCATGCTGGAGCCGATGAGTCCCGCCGACCGCAAGGTGATCCACGACGCGGCCGCCGCCCACGCCGGTGTCCAGTCATACTCCGAAGGGGAGACACCACGTCGTTATGTGGTGTTGACCCGGGTCGAGATCGACGATGACGACGAAGACGCGGTGGAGGAGACCCCCAACCTCTCTGAAGAGGAATGACCATCGGCGTCCTTCGAGCCGAGCTCGATGAGAATTGGGGGGTCCGGTCGGGCCCCCCCTTCTTGTGGCCGAGGCCGATTGGCGGATAGTGTCGGTTTCACGTGAAACATCGGCAGATTTGGCTGAGATGCGCAGAGTGGGTGGGGGTGGAGCTGGGAACGACCGCTCTCGAGCGTCTCGAGGTCTTTGAGCATTGGCTGGCCGATGAGGCGATCCGAGCCGGGGGTCTGGGCCCCGGTGAGGTCAACCGTCTTCACGATCGGCATATCGGAGACTCGATCCTATTCGGCGCCGGGTTGGATCCGATAACAGAGCATGTGCTCGACATCGGGTCTGGGGTCGGTCTTCCCGGCATCCCTCTCGCCATCGTGTTGGGAGCGACTCGATTCACCTTGCTCGATCGATCGGGTCGCCGGGTCGATCTGATGCGACGAGCGGTTCGGATCCTGGAGCTGGAGAATGTGGTGGTGGAACAAGGAGAAATCGAAACTCGACTCGACCAAGAGTCGGCCGTGGTGTCCCGGGCCACCCTCCCCCCGGATCGGGCCCGGGATTTGATCTTGCCCCGGCTTGGCCCCCAGGGACGGGCCGTCCTCGGCGGTTCCTGGAAGCGAAGACCCCACTACCAGGGGTGGGTGACCATGGAGATTCCGGCAACGGTCCTTGACCAGACGATCTGGCTTCTTATCATGCGTCGAACGTGACCGATCATGGAGCACTGGTCGTTGCCCTCGCCAACCAGAAGGGTGGTGTCGGCAAATCGACGACAGCCATCAACCTGGCCGCTGCCTTGGCATTCCAGGGTCAACGTACCCTCCTCATCGATCTCGACCCCCAGGGGAATGCGACCAGTGGTTTGGGGATCGACCGCTCCGCCATCGATGTCTCCATCTATGACGTGATGCTCAAGGAGTCGGAATTGGTGGACGCCATCGAGCCCACGTCGGTGCGCGATCTGTTCGTGGTGCCGGCCACCATCGATCTGGCCGGCGCCGAGATCGAGCTGGTGTCACTGTTTTCACGTGAAAACCGGCTTCGGAATGCGATCCAGGCCTCCGGTGACGGGTATGACATCATTCTCATCGATTGCCCCCCTTCCCTGGGTTTGCTCACAGTCAATGCCCTGACCGCAGCCGACGAGGTGATGATCCCAATCCAATGCGAGTATTACGCCTTGGAAGGTCTCAGTCAGCTTCTGAGAAACGTGCAATTGGTAACCACAAACCTCAACCCAAGCTTGAAGGTTGGCGGCGTGGTTCTCACCATGTACGACGGTAGGACCAAACTCTCCAAAGACGTCGCAGCCCAGGTTCGAGAGCATTTCGGGGATATGACCTATCGCAGCGTCATCCCACGATCGGTCCGCCTCTCCGAGGCCCCGTCCTATGGCGAACCGATCGAGGCCTTTGATCCGATGAGCCGGGGGGCCATCGCCTATCGCCATCTGGGCAAGGAGTTTCGGGAACGTCACGGGATGAAGGAGAAATAGCGATGTCGACACGACGCTCGGGTCTGGGTCGTGGTCTGGATGCCCTGATCCCGACCATCATCACCGCAGAACCAACCGGTTTCAGGATGATCGCGGTGGACGCCATCGCGGCCAACCCCGATCAGCCACGGACCCACTTCGATGACGACACCCTCGAGGAGTTGGCGGCCTCGATGCGGGAAGTGGGGGTGCTGCAACCGATCGTGGTCACCGAGACCGGCGACGGGTACGTGTTGATCGCGGGCGAGAGAAGGTGGCGGGCGGCAAAACGGGCCGGGATGAGCGCCATCCCGGCAGTGGTGCGGGAAGCGACCGGCTCCTCGACCCTGGTCGAGGCCCTGGTCGAGAACGTGCAACGCCAGGACTTGAGCCCGCTCGAGGAAGCCAACGCCTACCGCCACCTCCTGGAAAATTATGGAATGACCCAGGAACAGGTGGCCGACCGGGTGGGGAAATCCCGACCCGCGGTCTCCAACACGCTGCGTTTGCTCCAACTCCCGCTAGAGATCCAGGCCTTCGTCGACAACGGTGAGCTGTCGGCAGGTCACGTGCGACCTCTGGTTGGGATGGAGGACGTCGCCTTCGCCACCCATCTGGCGGAGCGAGCCGTCGCCGAGGGGTGGAGTGTCCGTCAGATGGAGGAAGCAGCTCGAGCCCGCAAGTCGATCGAGACCGGGCCGAGCCGGGTTCGGGCGCTTCGCCCGGTGGAGATCATCGAGTTGGAGAAACGGCTTGGCGAGCGGCTCGGGGCCGCGGTGAAGATCAACTATCGAAACGAGAAGGGCAAGTTGGAGATCAGGTTCGGTTCGCTGGAAGAACTGGAGCGGATCTACCGCAGTTTCACCGGGTAGCGGCGGCGTTGGCGAAGAACAGGGTGATCCCGTCTACAACGGCGAGACCGACCTCATCATCGAGTTTGGCCCTGGAGACGACCACAGCCGGGGCGCTGGTGTCCTTGAGAAGCGCGCTGGCTCGGCCCTCCACCCGGCCCCCGGTGATCGAGGCGATCGACCTGGCCAGCATCTCCCCGGCGGAGGAGCTGCTGTGCTCCGTGGCAAAGAAGAAGACGCAATCGTCACCATCGGGGCTCATCTGGAAGGCGACTATGAGATCGGAGCCCATGCGGTTGGCGCGACGCGCCCTTACCCGCTCCGGAAGCGACGCGTCCTGTGACCTCGACATGACCGGGAGACCGCCCAACTCCTGGAGGTTGAGCGCTGCCACCGAGGCGGCTTCCCAGGCCATGCTGGCTTCGTGGGGGTCGCGACAACCGGCATCGAGGTAAATCCTCGCCCCGGCCACGGTTGTCGGCAGCCGGCGGAGCCATTCCCTCTCTCGGACCGCATGGCGCCCCTCCCTCATCTCGCCACGGGTCACGAGATGCACCTCGGTCACCACCTCGGGTCCCGCTTTCCCATCTTCTGCCAGGTTTCTGTTGTGCTGGAACTCAAGCACCGCCGTTTCGGTCTTGGGACCGAAGATCCCGTCGATCTTCCCGGCGTCGAAACCGAGTGAGCTGAGACGTGACTGGAGCTCGGAGACATCCTCGCCCCGGAACATGGGACGACGGAAGAAGAGGAGCCGGTCCCCCAGACGGTACCCGGCCTCATAAAGCGATCTCCAGGTGTCGGGCCCGACGATGCCGTCGACGTCGAGACCCTTTGCCTTCTGGAACTGCTTGACTGCGGCCACGGTGCTCTCACCGAACACCGAACGCGGGTCGGGATCGGATTCGAATCCGAGTGAGCTGAGACGATCCTGGATGTCTCGCACCGGGGCACCCTCGTCACCGAGGCGGTAGAGCCGCATGACCCGAATGGTGGCATAAGTGGGCTGGTTGCGGACAACCATCCCCGTTGACCGGATTCCGTCCTCCGTCTTCCGTTATGGGTCACGGATTACGGATCACGGAAGAACGGCGAGCGAAGCTCGCCTAGAGGAACTCTGCGAGATCCTGCAAGAGTCGGTGCTTGGGAACGGCTCCGACGATGCGCTTCTTCTCGACCCCGTCCTTGAACAGGATCAGGGTGGGAATGCTCATCACGTCGTTGTCGGTCGCTGGCATCGGGTAATGGTCGATGTTCAGCTTCCCGATCGTGATCTTGTCACTCTCGGTTGCCATCTCCTCGAGGACAGGGGCGATGACGTGACACGGCCCACACCATTGCGCCCAGAAGTCGACCAGTATCGGCTTGTCGGCGCTTATCGCCTCTTTGAAGGTGTCGTCGTTCAGAGTGACGATCTCGGCCATGTGATGTTTCTTCTCCTTGTGCGCTCTGATGGGAACGGCGTTCAGCGAGGGTTCATTCCTGGTCCGCCAGCCAGCGCTCGGCGTCGATGGCAGCCATGCACCCGGTTCCCGCCGCGGTGACCGCCTGACGATAGATGTGGTCGGCCACGTCCCCGGCGACAAACACTCCTTCCAGCTTGGTCCGAGTGCTCCCGTCACCTGCCGTGAGCAGATACCCGTTGGGGTCGATGTCGAGCTGGCCGGCGAAGATCTCGGTGTTGGGTTTGTGACCGATCGCCACGAACACACCGTTGGTGGGCATTTTCCGCCGCTCTCCGCTGACGGTGTCCTCCAGGGTCACCCCGGTCACCGTGGAGTCACCGTGGATCTCGGTGACGATCGTGTTCCACTGCACCTCGATCTTGGGATGCTCCAGGACCCGGGTTGCCATGATCTTCGAGGCCCGAAACTCGTCTCGGCGGTGGACGATGGTCACTTTCGAGGCGAACTTGGTGAGAAAGAGAGCCTCCTCCATGGCGGTGTCACCGCCACCAACCACAATCAGCTCCTGGTCACGAAAGAAGAAACCGTCACATGTCGCACAGGCCGAGACACCCCGTCCGGTCAGTTGCTCCTCGCCCGGGATGCCCAGCCACTTGGCTGAGGCACCGGTGGCAACGATGACCGCGTCGGCGGTGAACTCATCGGCTCCGACTCCGAGGCGAAACGGTCGGTCTTGCAAGTCGGCCGACGTGACGTCGATCTGGCGGAGACGGGCTCCGAATCGCTCGGCCTGCTTGCGGAATTGGTCCATGAGCTCGGGTCCCATGATCCCGTCCGGGAACCCGGGGTAGTTCTCGACGTCGGTGGTGATCATGAGCTGGCCACCGGCGGCAGACCCCTCGAACACCAAAGGCTGGAGGTCGGCACGAGCTGCGTAGAGGGCAGCGGTGAGACCGGCGGGGCCTGATCCGATGATGACGAGTTTCTCGTGACTCATGGTGCCTTCATTTCCTCTTGATCCAGAGATAGGTCCCCAGCCCGACGAACAGGGCTCCTACCAATGCAAACGCTCCCGCCGTCGTAAGGGGGATCTCGAGGGCTCCGAAGATCGCGAACAGCAAGAACAGCACCGCGGTGAACCCCAGAGTGAGGGCGAGGATTCCCAACCCGGTGAGGCGGATGCCACGTGCCACTCGGTCAACGGTCACCGACCTGATCCTGGTCGCGACCTGCTCGAGAAACTCGGCGAACTTGGCTGCGTAATCCTCCATCAGGAGGCGAGGTTAGTTAGCGGCCGCCCAGAATCACTCCTCGACGTGCACGACCTCACAGGTGTCGGCGTCGACGAAGCTGACCGGCGTATCGGCGTCGAGATCGACCCCTGCGGGCACCGCGATCAAATAGGTTCGATCCCGTTCCACGGTGCCCTTCAATTCATGTTCCACGAGCCCGGCGGCGCTCAGGCACTCCGCCTGGCCCGCGGTCGCCACGGCCCTCTCGGCCGCGGGCAGTTCACCTTCCCTGGTCTCGGCGGCGAGGGTCTCGAAGTCGGGGGTGGTCTCGGCACTTGCGTCGCCGGCGGTCGTGGTGCCGGTTGACTGCGCCCCATCCTCCTCCCGCGGCGCCTCGGCGACTCCTTCGGCGCCGTCGCCGAGAGGGCCGGAAGCCTCGGTGAAGGTCTCGGCTTGCCCTCCGGCGTCCCCGCTTCCTCCCAGCTGGTTGGCCACCGCCACCAATCCCACCACCACGAAGAGACCGGCGGCGGCGTAGGACAGCCGGTACCACCAGGGGGTGGTTGACCCCTCATTCGCCGGCTCGTTCCTGAGCTCGGTCCAAAGATCGCGATGGAGGGCTGCCTTCTCGAGCTCGGTCATCCGCAACGGCTCGATCGTGGCCAGGGCGGCAAGGACCGAGACCTGGGCCTCGAATTCGACCCGGCATACCTCACAGCTCTCGACCCGGGCGCGTGCCTCGGTCTGGTCGTCGAGCGAGCCGTCGGCCAGGGCGGCGATCAGGTCGAGGTCGTGATCATGCATCTGTTCTCTTTGATGGTCTCATGGAGCCGTTTGGTTCCCCAGACGCTCCGCCAGCAGCCGGCGCCCCCGAAACACTCGCGATTTCACCGTTCCCAGCGGGATTCCGAGCACATGAGCAGTCTCGGGTAGCGACATGCCCTCGAGGTCTGACAACACGACAGCCGCTCGGAATTCGGGCGGCAGCCCGGCCAGCGCCCGCTCGATCTCCGGGCGGAGCCCGGCCGCATCGATGGCGTCCTCAGCCGAGGCATCGGGCGGCTCGAGATGGTCGGGCAGGGACTCGGTGGGCCGCCGCGCCGATTTCCGGATCTGGTCATAGCAAGTGTTGACCGCGATGCGGTAGATCCAGGTGCCGAGAGCCGAGTCGCCCTTGAACTGGCCCGCTTTCCTGAAAACCGTGAGAAAGGTCTCTTGCGTGGCGTCGAGGGCGTTGTCCCGGTCCCCCAAGATCCGCAGGCAGACCGAGAACACGCGGTCCTCCTGGGCTCTCATGATGGAGTCGAAGGCACCGCGATCGCCGGTGATGACCCGAGCCAAGAGGTCGGTCTCGGTCCCTGGCATCGTCACCCGATGAAGCGTACTTCTGAGATAGATGACGAAAAGGTGCCATCCGGCTGCTGTGGGAGGTTCACCATCCAGATCAGCCAATGGCCGTTGGGTCGTGCCGGCAGGTCGAGGGAGGTGGTGCCGGGCGGCGACTGGGCACCGGCGATCCGCTCCCAATCGGGAAGCGCAGTGGGCGCGTTCTCAGACCAGTAGAGCTCGAAGGAGGTGCCCGGGGTGAGATCGTGGAGCTCGAGACGACGCGGCGCTCCCTCGATCTCGAAGCGAACACCCACCCCTGGTTTCAGCAACGGAAGTGGGTCCTGGTACCGCTCGGTTCGCCATGAGGTGGTGCCGTCGCCGTCGAGGAGACTCGGGATCAGGGTGTCACTCTCACCCCCTTCACCGAACGGATCGAATGAAGCTGCCCCCAGAATCGTGACCGGAGCCACCGGTGGCGAGGTTGTCGTCGGCAAGACGGTGGTGGTGGGGGTGTCGGGCAGGGTGGCGGTAGGCGATGCCGGAACCACAGGGGAGCCGCCGGTGAACAGCAGCCCGAGAGCGACCAGAGCGACCGCCAGGAGGACCAGGATTCCCGCTGCGAGCAGGAGACGACGCGACGTGGAGCGTGGTTCGGGGCGGGGCATGCGGGGCGTGGGAGAGGAGAGGAGGGCCTTGGCCAGGTCAGCCGAGCTCAACCTCCCCGACTGACCGGATCGGAGGACCGCGTCGAGGGTCCGGGGGATGCCATCGATTCGCTCCGACGGGGGTGGGCCACCAGGTGGGGAGCCGGTGAGGGCGGTCTCCAGGGCTGCCGACAGGGCGCGCACGTCCCCGTTGGCATCGGTTCGCGGGGGCCGGCCGAAGGCCCCCAGCTTCGCCGGGTGGGCCACGGAGTAATAGATCGCCGAAAGATCCAGCCCGCCGTGGGCCCCTCCGACCTGGTGAAGGGCAGCCAGCGCTCCGGCGAGACCTGCCGCATTGGGCAGGAATTCCTCGAATTCGAAGGTCTGTGCGGCGTCCACCCGGTCTTGCGCGGTCGCGCCTCCGGTCCATTCCGACACCGAGTAGGCCCCGCCTGCGACCACCTCGACCACGAAGACCCGGGCGAGGTGGGGGTGGGTGGTCTTGGCCGCGTCGCTGACGCTCGCCACGAACTGGGTGCGTCTCTCGGTGCTGCTCTCCGGGCCCAGCGACCTGACGAGAACAGGACGCTCCAGCGAGGTGTCGGTGGCCAGCCATTCCTCGATGTCGCCGTCACGCCCGAGACGCATCTCGAGGCGATAGCGGTCGGGTATTGCAGCCGGCATCTAGTCAGTCCAGCAGCCGTCGAGCCTCAAGGGCTGAATCTGAGGACATGCAGGGCGGTCCCGGTTTCTGCGAAGCCCTCCCGGGAGTAGACATCGGCGGCTCTCATGTTCTCGGGTCGAACGTTGAGAACCATGGTGCGCGCCCCTTGGGCTCGGGCCCAGAGCATCGAGGCCCTGATCAGTGCCGTGCCGAGACCGTTGCCGGATCGGGTGGGCAGAACCGCTACCCGCTGTAGGAAGGAAACGGTCAACTGGGTGCCCACGATGGCGTACCCGACGATCCCCTCGGCTTCCTCGATCTGGAGCAGAACCGATCTGGGGGTGGCCTTCATCGCTTCGCCCAGCCCGGCGACGCTCATCCTCCAGAACTCGGTGAAGGCAGCGCGATCGACCGTGGCCAGGGCCGGCCAATCAGGAGACTCGCAGGGACGCACCGAATGACGAGCTTCGGTTATGTTCCCGTCCAGGTGTCGCTCCATGACGGAGAGCGCAGTGTGCTCGGCATACCCGGCCCGCGCCCAGATCCGGGTCGCCATCGGATAGAGAGCAGGTGAGAAGATGTCACGTATGGCCAGGGACTGGAGCTCTCGGGATGCTTCGCCGAGAAAGTCGTGCGACCCCCGGATCAGCCTCATGGCCACATCCGGGCCGTCGTCGTTCCAGGGTCTGGCCGCGGCCCGTGCCCATCCCCGACGAAGGGCAAGCGGTCCCGGCCAGACGCCATCCATGTGGAGACGGTTTGGCACCCCGGAAAGGGTACGGCCATGGAGGTCGTAGTCGCGTCCCATCCGTCGTCGCTGGAGCACAACACGACTCCGTCTCACCCGGAGCGCCCGGCACGGGTGGGGGCAGTGGCGCAGGGAATCGCCGACAGCGGCTTGGACGTGGTCGAGATCGAGTCACCGGAGATCCGCCGCAGCGAGCTGGCGCTGGTTCACGACCCTTCCTACATCGAGATGATCGAGACTTTCTGTCGTATGGGTGGCGGGCTGTTGGACAGGGACACGTTCGCCTCGGAGGAGAGTTGGGTTGCCGCCCTGACTGCGGCCGGTGGAGTCTTGGCGGCCATCGAGGAGCTGGAGGGCCGAAGTGACGCCACTGCGTTCGTCATTGCCCGCCCCCCGGGTCACCACGCGCTCCGGAGCAGGGCCATGGGGTTCTGCCTCTTCAACAACGTAGCCGTGGGGGCGGCTCTTTTGCGCTCCCAGGGCCACCGGGTGGCCATCCTCGACTGGGATGTGCACCACGGGAACGGGACCCAGGCAATGGTCATCGGGGACCCGGGGATCCTCTATGTCTCGGTTCACCAGGACGCCTTCTACCCCTTCCAGGGCGATGTAGGGGACATCGAGCGGGAGGCAAAGGGCACGACGATCAACGTGCCGGTACCGGCCGGTACCGCCGGTGATCTCTATCGACGGGCCTGGGGTGAGATTGTGATCCCGGTGGTGAGGGGGTTCGAGCCCGATTGGGTCCTGGTGAGTTGCGGTTTCGATGCTCATATCTCCGACCGGATGTCCGAACTGCGCCTGGTCGCATCTGATTACGGGTGGATGGCGGCCCAGTTGGCAGCCACCCATCCGGCCCATCGCATCGTGTTTGCCCTCGAAGGTGGCTACGACCTCGAAGCCCTGCGCGATTCGACGGCCGAGACACTGCGTGGAGTGTCCGGTCAGGACCAATTCGGCGAAGGGCTGGTCTCGCCGTGGGATGCACAGGACGTGCTGGATCCGGTCTTCGAGGGCGTCTCCAGACATTGGGCGGTCTGATTCAGGAGCCCTTTCCAAAGTCCTTCAATTCCCGGAGCCATCTACCGATATAGAGCACCTGGGTCAATACTCGGGAAGGGATATGGAAACCAACATCGACGAGCTCTTGCGGCAGGCTGTGTCTCAGGACGCCACTGACATTCACCTCAAGGTCGGATCCGCCCCCGTTGCCCGCATCAATGGTGAGATCACCAGACTCGACGGGTTCCACTCCCTGAGCCCGGAAGACACCCAAGCGTTTGCCGACACCCTGTTCACCGCGCGGGCAGCTGAGGATTTCAAGGCCAATGGCTTCGCTGATTTCGCCTATGGCCGCCAGGACCTGGGCCGATTCAGGGTGTCAGCCTTTCGTCAACGCGGATCGGTGTCGCTCGTGCTTCGGAAGGTGGTGGGGGAAACGAAAACATTCGCGGAGCTGGGACTCCCCAAGATGATCGAGAAGTTCGCCGCTGAGAAATCGGGGCTGCTTCTGGTGACCGGGCCCTCGGGGTCGGGCAAGACCTCGACCATGTCTTCGATCATCGATTGGATCAACTCGAACCGGGGAGTCTCGATTCTCACCATCGAGGATCCGATCGAGGTGCTCCACACCGACAAGCGCAGTGTCGTCGTGCAGCGGGAAGTCGGGGTGGACACCGCCGACTACGCGCAAGCGATTCGCAGCGCCATGCGTCATGACACCGAGGTGATCGTCGTGTCCGAGATCGAGGACCTGGAGACGGCGCGGGCCGCCATCGCAGCGTCGGAGACGGGGCATCTGGTGATCTCCTCGATGCGCACCACCGATCCGGCCGACACCGTCCATCGGGTCATCTCGTTGTTCCCCGAAACCGAGCAGGGAATCATCCGTGCCCAATTGGCGTCGCAATTGTTGGGCATCATCAGTCAGCGTTTGCTGGAGGGCCAGGAAGGCAGTCCGGTTCTCTCCTATGAAGTCGTCAACAACAACGAGCGGGTCCAGGAGTGGATACTCGGCGCCAAGGACTCCAACTTCCTGATCGACATCATGAAGGAGAGCGAGTTCTTCGGGATGCAGACCTTCGACCAGTCGATGCTCAAACTGGTCGTGAGTCGAGTCATCGAGCTGCCGATCGCCCTTCCCCACGCTCGCAATGTGCACGAGCTGCGGGCCAAGGCCATGGCCGCCGGGATCGCGATCTAGGTCTCGAGTTTCAAGTCTCAAGTCTCAAGTCTCAAGTCAGAAGCTCCGGGAGGTTCGGCCCCTTTAACCTCATCGGGTGATTCCGAAGCGACTCGAATTCCTGGTATCCCCTGAGCTCCCGCCCGCCCAACTGGCTCCGCGGTTCTCCAACTCGGGTCATCAGCTGTTTCTGGTGGGTGGATCGGTGCGCGACGCCTTCCTCGAGCGACCGGTTGAGGACTACGACTTTGCGACGGACGCCCGCCCCGACCGCATAGCCGAGATCCTGGAGGGCTGGGCAGACGCCATCTACACGGTTGGTGCCACGTTTGGGACCATCGCCGCCCGCAAGGATGGGAGGATCGTCGAAGTAACGACGTTTCGCGACGAGATCTACCGCGACGACTCACGCAAGCCCCGCGTCACCTTCTCCGACCACATCGAGGACGATCTCGCCCGACGCGACTTCACCATCAATGCCATCGCTCTTCCCCTGATGGCAATGGAGCCGGTCGACCCCTTCGGAGGTTTGGCGGACCTGGCAGCGAGGAGACTGCGGACCCCGATCGCCCCCACGGCGTCGTTCTCGGATGATCCCCTGCGCATGCTCCGCCTCTTTCGCTTCCAGGCCACCCTGGGATTCGATCCCGACCCGGAGGCTCTGGGGGCCGTGGCGTCGATGGGGGAACGGCTCGAAATCGTCTCGTCGGAGAGGATCAGAGACGAGTTGTCGAAGCTCCTGACGGCGCCGGCGCCGGGTTCCGCTCTTCAGGGGGTGGTGACGTCCGGTCTCGCGGATCACTTCCTCCCCGAGCTTCCGGCTCTGGCAATGGAACAGGACCCCCACCAGCGTCACAAGGACGTGCTGGCTCACACGTTCGCCGTCGTCGACAAGGCATCACCGGATCTCATCCTCAGACTGGCTGCCCTCTTCCATGACATCGGGAAGCCGGACACCCGGCAGTTCGGCCCGGACGGGGTGTCGTTCCATCATCACGAAGTGGTTGGGGCCCGAATGACCCGACGACGTCTCAAGACGCTCCGCTATCCCAAGGAGATCGTCGAGGACGTCTCCCAACTGGTTTTTCTCCATCTTCGGCCCCACACCCTCAAGATGGGCTGGACCGATTCGGCGGTTCGTCGCTACGTGAGAGACGCGGGGCATCTCCTCGGGCCCTTGAACGAGCTGGTTAGGTGCGACATCACGACGGCCAACACCAGGCGGGAACGGGAGATCACCACGGGCATCCACGAGTTGGAGCTTCGCATCGCCGAGCTCTCCGAACAGGAGGAGCTGGCCGCTCTGCGCGCCCCGATCGATGGTCACCAGGTGATGGAGTATCTCGGGATTCCCCCAGGGCCCATGGTTGGTGAGATCATGGAGCTACTGCTCGAGCGTCGCATCGAAGACGGCCCCTATTCGGACGAAGAGGCCTACCGATTGGTTCGTGAGTGGGCGTTGGGAAAGGGCGTTTCCGACCCGGGGCAACCTCCGGTGTCAGAGGAGGAGGAATGAAGGTCGTACTCGCATACTCGGGGGGTCTCGACACCTCGGTGATCCTGGCTTGGCTTCGTGAGGAGCTCGGGGCCGAAGTCGTCACCTACACCGCCGATGTGGGACAGGGTGCCGAGGTCGGCGAGGCCCGGGTCAAGGCTCTCGATACCGGGGCGACGGATGCCGTGGTCGAGGATCTTCGAGATCGGTTCGTGACAGGTGCGGTGTTCCCAGCGCTGCGGGCCGCGGCGGTCTACGAGGGCCACTACCTGATGGGCACCTCCTTGGCCCGGCCGATCATCAGCGAGGGCCTGGTGCGCACCGCCCGGCAGTATGGGGCCGACACCATTTCCCACGGGGCCACGGGCAAGGGCAACGACCAGGTCCGTTTCGAGCTGTCAGTCGCCGCCCTGGCTCCGGAGTTGAAGGTCGTCGCCCCGTGGCGGCAATGGAAGCTGAAGGGTCGGTCCGATCTGATGGATTACGCCCGCGAGCGTGGGATTGCGGTGCCGGTGACCAAGGAGGCTCCCTACTCGACCGATGCCAACCTGCTCCACGTCTCCTATGAGGGCGGCGTTCTCGAGGACCCGTGGACGGCGCCGCCGCCAAAGATGTTCCGGCTGACGGTCGATCCCAGCGATGCCCCCGACCTGGGCGAGGAAGTAATCGTCGGCTTCTCCCGCGGGAATCCGGTTTCGATCAACGGGCGCTCTCTCGACCCGGTCGAGTTGTTGGAGGCGGCCAACGAGATCGCCGGGCGTCATGGGGTCGGCCGAATCGACATCGTGGAGAACCGATTCGTCGGCATGAAGAGCCGGGGGGTCTACGAGACTCCGGGGGGAACGCTGCTGCATCTGGCCCACCGGGCCGTCGAGTCGATCACCCTCGACCGGGAGGTGATGCATCTCCGCGACCAGTTGGTTCCCCGATATGCCGCCATGGTCTACAACGGCTTCTGGTACAGCCCGGAGCGCCTGGCGTTGCAGAGCTTCATGGACGAGATCCAGGCCCCGGTGACCGGCGAGGCGAGGGTGGTGCTCTACAAGGGCTCGGCCACCGTGAGCGGGAGGCGAGCCCCCAACAGTCTCTACGACCCGGGATCGGCCACCTTCGAGGCCGACGATGTCTATCGACAGGCCGATGCCGAGGGATTCATCAATCTCAACGCTCTGAGAATCCGGGGCTTCGGCGACGGGAGGCTCGGATGACACTCTGGGACGGGCGTTTCGAGAGCGCCCCAGGGACCGTGTTGTGGGACTACACCGTCGACCCCAGCGACCGGCGTCTCCTCCTCGACGACATCACCGGCTCGATCGCCCACGTGACCATGTTGGGCAGCACCGGTGTCATCCCGGCCGAGGATTCCGTGACGATTGTCGCCGGGCTCGAGGCGCTCCGGTCCGAGGCGGAGCAGGGGGAGTTCGTGTTCGAAGAAGGAGACGAGGACGTGCACACCGCGGTGGAGCGGAGGCTGGGTGAGATCGTCGGGCCGGTCGGCGGCAAGTTGCACACCGGCCGTTCCCGCAACGATCAGGTCGCACTGGATCTCAGGCTGTATCTCGCGCGGGCCGCCACCCAACGTGTCGGCCAGTTGCATCAGTTCGCCCTTCACCTGTGCTCGCTCGCCGAGGTCAATGCGGCGGTCCCGGTCCCGTCCTACACCCATCTCCAACAGGCGCAGGCCAGCACCCTGGGCCATCATCTGCTCGCCTACGCCTGGATGGCGTTGAGGAGTGTCGAGCGTTTCGACCAGGCCACTGCGCGGATCGACGTGTCGCCGCTGGGAGCGGGGGCCTCTTCGGGGACGTCCCTCGGTATCGATCCCGACGAGAGCGCACGACTGCTGGGCATGGGTGGCGTCTTCGAGAACTCACTGGACGCGGTGGGCTCGAGAGACCATGTGGCGGAGTACGTCTTCTGCTGCGCGCAGGCGATGGTTGACCTCTCCCGGTTGGCCGAGGAGGTGGTTCTGTGGACCTCGACCGAGTTCGGTTGGGCCCGGCTCGCCGACTCGGTCAGCACCGGTTCGTCGGCCCTCCCCCACAAACGAAATCCCGACATCGCCGAACTGGTCAGAGGGCGCACGGCGAGGGTGGCCGGGGATCTGGCCGCCGTGATCACGTTGCAGAAGGGCCTCCCTCTTGCCTACAACCGTGATCTGCAGGAGGACAAGAGGCTGGTTTTCGACGCCGACGACGTCTTGGCCTCCTCGCTCCTGGCCATGACCGAGATGCTCGGTCACATCGTGTTCGACCCACCTCTGCCCGAGGGAGCGACAGCCAGTCTCGACCTCGCCGAGGCCTTGGTGAGACGTGGAGTCCCGTTTCGGGAGGCGCATCAGACGGTCGGTCGGCTCATCGTCGCCCTGGAAGCGGGTGGCCGGAGCCTTGCCGAGGCCAATTACGACGACCTGAGGTCGGTTCACGACAGCTTCGAGGAATCCGACTTGGCTGTGGTCGACGTGGAGCGGTCGGTGACCGGGGAACGGTCGCCCGGATCGGGGACCGCTAGCTCGGTCCATCGCCAGGTTGCGTCGATCCGCGCTCGGATCGGCGCGGAACCGAACTAGCCGGATGTGATCCTCGTCATCATCCCGGCGGCGGTGATTGCCGTTGCGAGCCTCGCCTCCTTCGCCGGGCGTTGGGTTTGGTGGCTCGATGTTCTCGCCAATTTTCGGGCGCAGTATTTCGTCGTGCTCGCCTTGCTCGGCGGGATCGTGGTGTTGTCACGCTGGCGACGCACCGGCATGGCCATCCTCGCCGTCTCCCTGCTCAACCTCATCTTCGTGGCACCGCTCTATTTCGGCTCCCCCGGGGAGTCCGATCCGGCTGCCCCCCACCTGGTGGTGATGAGTTTCAACCTCTTCTCGAGCAACGAGAGATACAACGAGGTCATCGAGTACATCGAGGCGATTGACGCCGACCTCGTCTTCCTTTATGAGGCGAGCCGGCCCTGGGAGGTGGCCCTGGACGCGGCGGCCCTCGACTACGAGATCATCAGGGGCCGATCTGACAATCTCATCTTCGGCACCCTGGTTCTGGCTCGTGACGAGGTGCAAGCCGTGTCCCACGGGTTCGCCGAGGCGCAGCCGCGTGCGGTGGCGCTCGATTACCAGCCCGACGGCTGGCCGGTCCCGGTCGAAGTCCTTTCCACCCACACCCTGGCTCCGACCACCGAAGAGCGAGCCTCGCTCCGGGACGCTCAACTGGCCTTCGCCGCGGACTGGGCCGCGGAACAAGAGGGCGCCTTTTTCGTGGTGGGCGATCTCAACGCCACCCCGTGGTCGTG
>Ga0209108_10001039_pt1 | contig 15988 bp, 13 predicted proteins | sample Rifsed10ft1_FD_184003 | JGI IMG/M metagenome (GOLD analysis project Ga0209108, IMG submission 184003) | Soil microbial communities from Rifle, Colorado, USA - sediment 10ft 1 (version 2) | ecosystem: Environmental > Terrestrial > Deep subsurface > Rock core/Sediment | place: Rifle, Colorado...
CATGCGCCGGGTGCTGGCGGCGATCTCCAACCACCAGGATCCGGGCGACGTGTCCACTCTCGCCAACCCCGAGATCGTCGACAAGATCAAGGAGTCGGTGAAGTAGCGATTGGAGCCGGACCCGCCGGCTCAATTCCCGTGCGATCGAACGGACCTGTCGGCCGCCCATCGCACGGGACGAAGAAGGATGCGCGCGCACGATCCCGCCCTCTTCAAAGAATCTGCCATGAGCCGGGCGCGCCCTGTGATTTGCTAGAATTCGCGCACCCGGAGAGGTGGATGAGTGGTTTAAGTCGCACGCCTGGAAAGCGTGTGTACGGTGAAAGCCGTACCGCGGGTTCGAATCCCGCCCTCTCCGCCAATAGTAAATGCGTGATCCGTGAACCGTGACTCGTGAGCGGATTAGGCGCACGACTCTCTCGGATCACGGCTCACTGATCACCGTTCACATCTTACCGAATTATGGACCTACAACTCTCTCAAAAAACCGCCCTCGTCACCGGTGCGAGCCGGGGCATTGGCCGCGCCATCGCCATCGGACTTGGCGGCGAGGGCGTGCGCATCGCACTCGCCGCCCGGCGCACCAAACTGCTCGATGAGGTGGCAAAGACGATCGTTGACAGCGGCGGCAAGCAACCCGTCATCATCGAAGCCGACCTCTACAACCCGGAAACACCCGAACGCCTGGCCGCCGCCGCCCGGCAGCAGTTGGGACGCGTCGATATCCTGATCAACGCCGCGGGCGGCAGTCGCTCGATGCCTTTCGAAGCCGGTGTCGAAAAATGGAACGAGGGAATGACCGTGAACTTTTTCCGCCTGCGCGAGCTCACGCACGCTGTCATTCCGGCCATGCGCGAGAACGGCTTCGGACGCATCGTGAACATCACCGGCAGTTCGGAACCGCGGGGAATCAACGCCGCCAACTCCGCAAAGGCCGCGGTCCACGCCTGGGCGAAGGGCCTGTCGCGCGAGATGGCAAAGCACGGGATCACGATCAACTCGATCCAGCCCGGGCGCATCATGAGCGAACAGATCGAGCGGATGCACCCGACGGAGGAAGATCGCAGGCGCTTCTCGGTGGAGAACATTCCCGCCGGGCGCTTTGGGGAAGCGGAAGAACTCGCGGTGCTCGCTGTCTTCCTCTCGTCCCCTCGCGCTGGCTACATCACGGGCACCGTCATCCCGGTCGATGGCGGCATGAGCCGCTTCGCGTTCTGACATTGGGAGGAAATTCATGATCGACTTTCGCAAAGCGCTGCTGCCGGCCCTGCTCGCGCCGGCACTGCTGGCATTCGATGCCGCCAGCGCCCAGTATCCCACCCGTCCCGTGCGTATCGTCGTTGGTTTCGGCGCAGGCGGCCCGGATACGATGGCACGCATTCTCGCGCAACAGCTTGCCGCCCAGACCGGGCAGGCTTTCATCGTCGACAATCGCCCCGGGGCCAACGGCACCATCGCGGGCGACCTGGTCGCAAAGGCCGCTCCCGACGGGCATACGCTGCTGTACACCTCAGGCTCGTTCGCCGTCAATCCCAGCGTGCGCAAGAAATTGCCCTACGACACGGTGAAGGATTTCACGCCGGTATCGCAGATTACACAAGGCGAGGCGCACATCATCGTGGTGAACCCGTCCTTGCCCGTGCGTAACCTCAAGGAGCTGATCGCGCTCGCCCGCAAGCCGGGCAGCCGGCTCTCGTATGGTTCTCCCGGCGTCGGAAACACCATCCACCTGGCGAGCGCCGTGTTCACCATCCGCACCGGCACCAACATGGTGCACGTGCCTTACAAGGGCGCCGGGCCGGCGCTGACCGCGGTCGTGGCCGGAGAGATCCAGGTCATGTTCGCCACCGCGCCACTGGGGATGCCGCACATCAGGGCGGGCAGACTGCGCGCGATCGCCTACAACGCGCCCAAGCGCGCGTCCTTCCTGCCCGACGTCCCGACCGTGATCGAATCAGGCGTCACCGGCACAGAAATGCCGCCCAGCTGGCACGGCCTGCTGGCGCCGGCCCGGATGCCGCCCGCTGTCCTGGCGCAGCTGTACGGCGAGATACAGAAAGCCTTCAAGGAGCAAAAAATGCGCTCGCGCATTGAGGCGGCAGGATTGGAGCCGATCGGCAGCACGCCCGAGGCGTTCCGCAAGCTCCTCATCGACCACATCAAGCGCTTCGCCGAGCTGGTGAAGATCGCCGGCGTCGAGCCGGAATGAAATTCACTTCGAGGCCACGGCCGCCCGGATCCGCTCCAGCGCGCCCGGATCGCTTCCCTCGGCGAGCGCCTGGATCAAACGGCGGTGGATCAGTCACGCATCATCATAGCCTGACCACCGCCCGCCCGCGGATGCCGCCCTTCAGCATGCGCGTAAAGTAATCCTCAAGATCCTCGATTCCGATGGTTGATGCGATCTCGGCCAGATGCCGGGGCTTCAAGTCGCCTGCCAGCCGCTCCCACACCCTGCGCCGCAGGGGCATGGGCGTGAATGCGGAGTCGACGCCGATCAGCCGCACGCCGCGCAGGATGAACGGCAGCACGGTGGTCTTCAACTCGATCCCCCCGGCGTTGCCGAAACTCGCAATGAGTCCGCCGGGTTGCATGGTGCGCGTGAGCCACGCCAGTTGTTCGCCCCCCACTGAATCAAACGCGGCGGCCCACAATGCCTTCTCCAGCGGGCGGCTGCCCGGGTCGATCTTCGGGCGCGGCAGCACCTCGGTGGCGCCGAGCTGGCGCAGAAATTCATGTTCGGTATCCTTTCCGGTCAGCGCGGTGACCGAGTAGCCGAGTCCCGCCAGCATGTCGATCGCCAGCGTTGCGACGCCGCCGGTTGCGCCATTGACCAGCACCTTGCCGTTCTTCGGTTGCATCTCGTTCTGCTCCAGCAGGCACACGGCAAGCCCTGCCGTATAGCCCGCGGTGCCCAGCGCCATGGCCTCGAATGGCGTGAGGCTGGGGGGAAGCGGCACCAGCCACTCCGCCGGGACGCGACAGTACTCGCTGTAACCGCCATCGTGCGCCACGCCGAAGTCATAGCTCGTGCAGATCACTTCGTCCCCCGGCCTGAAACGCGCGTCGTCCGACGAGACCACGGTTCCCGTCGCATCGATGCCGGCGTTGAGCGGGTACTTGCGGATGATTTTCCCGCCGGCGCCGGTCGCGGCCAGCGCGTCCTTGTAGTTGACGCTCGAGTAGCGGTTCCGGAACACGACCGCACCCGCCGACAGTTCGTCGAGCGCGACATCCGTGACACGCCCCGCCACCTTGTTATCGTCCAGAAAAATGCGGTAAGCCTTGAAGCGTTCCATGGTATTCCTCACGAAAGGTGTGGCTGGGTAAGATAGTCGCGGGTCTGCATTTCGGTCAGCCGGCTCACCAACCGTTCGTTGAGCGATGCGTTGAGATTCGCCTGGAAGCTGTTTTCCGACGGCGCGTCCTCGACAAGCTCCGCCGCCGGCATGGCCGCCCCGATGATCAGTTTCACGCGCCGGTCGTAGAACTCGTCGACGAGCCAGACGAAGCGGCGCAGCTTGTCGGCATCGTCGATCGAGAACTGCGGCACACCCGACAGCAGCACCGTATGGTAGCGGCGCGCGAGTTCGATGTAATCGGCCTTGGCCCGCGGCCCATCGCACAGTTCGGGGAAATCGAACCAGGCCACGCCGCGCGCCTGCCGCCGCACGTTGACCAGCCGCCCCTCGATTTCCATCTGTCGTTCCTCAGAGGAGTCGTGGCGCGCGATGCTCAGATAGGCCTGCTCCAGCCGCGCATCCGAGTCGGCCTCGGTGTGGTACACCCCCGCCTTCTCGAGTTCGCGCAGGCGGTAATCCACGCCGTTATCGATGCCGACGACTTCCAGATACTGCGTGATGAGCTCGATCGCCGGCAGAAACTGGCTGCGTTGCAGGCCATGCAGGTAAAGCCCGTCCGGCTCGAAATTCGAGGTGGTGACGAGCACCACGCCCTGCTCGAACAGACCTTCCAGCAGCCGGCGCATCAGCATGGCGTCGGTGATGTCGGCGATGTGAAACTCGTCGAGGCACAACAGCCGCACCTCCTTCGCCAGAGTGCGCGCAAACAGGACCAGCGGGTCCGCCTGCCCCTGCAACTCGCGCAGTCCGTGGTGGACTTCCTGCATGAAACGGTAAAAATGAATGCGCTGCTTGCGTGCCACCGGAGCGCAGTTGAAAAAGCTGTCCATGAGAAAGCTCTTCCCGCGTCCGACGCCGCCCCACAGGTAAAGCCCGCTCACCACGCGCTTGCGCGCGAGCAACCGGACGAGCGATGCCTCCATCTGCTCGAGACCGATCAGATCCTCGTAGAGCCGCTCGAAATGCGGTAACGCAGCGGTCTGCGCGGCATCGAGCAAGAAGCCATGCTCCGCCGCATGACGCCCGATCCACTGCGCAACGTCGGAGCTGTCCTGCGCGAAGGTGTAGTGGCCGTAGCGGTTGTCCGGCGCCGCCGGGGTTGCCTCGCTCATCGCCGGCAAAAGACGTGACCCGTGATCCGTGATCCGACAACGGCGAGAATCGAAGGGCGGGAATTACCCATCGGCATTCGGTGCGCAGTGCGCACCCTACGTTCTTGCCGGATCACGGTTCACGGATCACGCCGTTACAAATTCAGCGTGCGATTATCCACCGCCAGCGCGGCTTCCTTCATCGCCTCGGACAGCGACGGATGCGCGTGGCAGATGAGCGCGATGTCCTCGGCGGCCGCGCCGAATTCCATCGCCACCACTGCCTCCGCGATGAGTTCCGACGCCATGGGCCCGATGATGTGAACGCCCAGGATGCGGTCGGTCGCGCGATCCGCGAGAATCTTGACGAAGCCGGTCGTATCACCGAGGGCGCGCGCGCGCCCGTTGGCCATGAAAGGAAACGATCCGGCGCGGTAATCGACTCCGTCGCTCCGCAACTGCTGTTCGGTTTTCCCGACCCAGGCGATCTCCGGGGAGGTGTAGATGACCCACGGCACGGTGTTGAAATCGACATGGCCGTGACGCCCGGCGATGCGTTCCGCCACCGCCACGCCCTCCTCCTCCGCCTTGTGCGCAAGCATCGGCCCCCGCACCACGTCACCGATCGCCCACACGTTCGGCAGATTGGTGCGGCAGTCGTCATCCACGGCGATGAACCCGCGTGCGTCAATTTCAAGGCCGACTGCGCCCGCGTTGAGTCCGTCGGTCCTGGGCGCCCTTCCGATCGACACGATAAGCTTGTCCACGGCGAGCGTCTGCGCCGCGCCGGTGCTGTCGGTGTATTCGACCGTCACGTTCTTCCGGGTGGTGACCTTGCCCACCGTGACGCCCATGTGGATCACCATCCCCTGTTTGGTGAAGACCTTGAGCGCCTCCTTTGCCACCTGTTCGTCCGCCGCCCCGAGGAAAGCCGGCAGGGCCTCGAGCACCGTCACTTCGGCCCCGAGCCGGCGCCACACGCTGCCCATTTCCAGGCCGACCACCCCGGCGCCGATGACGCCAAGGCGCTTCGGAACTTCCGGTATCGCCAGCGCGCCATCGTTGTCGAGGATGAGGTGGTTGTCGAATGCAACGCCCGGCAGTGCGCGCGGGTCGGAGCCGGTCGCGACGACGATATGCCGGGCGGAAAGCGTCTCCTCGCTGTTGCCCGCCACTTTCACCTCATAGCCGCCGGCACCTTCGCCGGCAAGGCTGCCGCGGCCATGAAAAAAAGTTACCTTGTTCTTCTTGAACAGGTAGAGGATGCCCTCGTTGTTCTGGCGCACCACCTTGTCCTTGCGCTTGAGCATCTGCGCGACGTCGACCGAGAGCCCCTTGACCTGGATGCCGTGCTCGGCGAACGCGTGGGCCGCATGCTCGTAGTTCTCCGAAGACTGCAGCAGCGCCTTCGAGGGGATGCAGCCGACGTTGGTGCAGGTGCCGCCGGGCGCAGGCTTGCCGTCCGCGGTCTTCCAGTCGTCAACGCAGGCCGTCTGCAATCCGAGTTGCGCGCAGCGGATGGCGGCGATGTACCCGCCGGGCCCCGCGCCGATCACCACAACGTCAAATTGTCTGCTCATCGCACAAAGTGATCCGTGAATCGTGATCCGTGATCCGTGATCCGATGCCCAAGCCGGTACCTTGTCGGCTCACCGTTCACGGTTCACCGTTCACGCCCTCAGACGTCCAGGAGCATGCGCGCAGGGTCTTCCAGCGCGTCCTTGATCGCAATCAGCGTGAGTACCGCCTCGCGCCCGTCGATGATGCGGTGATCGTACGAGAGGGCAAGGTAGTTCATGGGGCGAATGACGATCTGTCCGCTCTCGACCACCGGCCGCTCCTTGGTGGCATGCACGCCCAGGATCGCGCTCTGCGGCGGATTGATGATGGGCGTGGACAGCATCGAACCGAAAACTCCGCCGTTGGAAATGGAGAAGGTGCCGCCGGTCAGATCCTCGATCGCGAGTTTTCCGTCCTGCGCGCGTTTTCCGAAATCCGCGATCTGCTTTTCGATCTCCGCCAGGCTCAGCTGGTCGGCATTGCGGATGATCGGCACGACTAGTCCGCGCGGGCCGCCCACCGCCATCCCGATATCGTAGTAGCCGTGGTAGACGATGTCGTTGCCGTCGACCGACGCATTGACGATCGGATACTTCTTGAGCGCGTACACCGACGCCTTTACGAAAAACGACATGAACCCGAGTTTGATGCCGTGCTCCTTCTCGAACCGCTCCCGGTAGCGGTTGCGCAGCTCGATCACCGGCTGCATGTTCACTTCATTGAAGGTGGTGAGGATCGCCGCGGTCGACTGCGACTGCAGCAGCCGTTCCGCAATGCGCGCGCGCAGACGCGACATCGGCACCCGTTGTTCGGGGCGGTCGCCCAGCGCTCCCAAATCCACCGCGGAAGCAGGAGCGCGCGGCGGAACGGAAGCGGCCGGCGATGCCGGTCTTGCGGCGGCCTGGCCACCACCTTCGACGACACGCTGCACGTCCTCCTTGGTCACGCGCCCGCCTCGACCTGTCCCGGAAACCGCGCTGACGTCCAGTTGCTTTTCCGCCGCCAGCCTTTGCGCCGCGGGCATCGCTGGTGCTAGAGCAGACTTTTGTGCAGACTTGGGCGGTACCGTCTCTTCCCCTTTAGCCGTTGCGGTGGAAACCACCGCAACGGCTTCGGTGTCGATCTGCGCGATCACCTCGCTGCTCGCGACCGTGCTGCCGTCGCCCTTGACGATCTTCACCAGCACGCCGGACTGCGGCGCGGGCGTCTCCAGCACGACCTTGTCGGTCTCGATATCGACCAGGTTCTCGTCGCGCTTGACCGGATCGCCAGCCTTCTTGTGCCACGCGACCAGGGTCGCCTCGGCCACCGATTCCGACAACTGCGGGACTTTGACGTCAACCAGCACGATCGTTCCGTCCGCCTGTGCGTCAGTGCTCTTCGCCGGCCGACAGCGGGCGCGGCTGCTGCGTCACGCGCCGCGGCTCGCTGCCGCCGGACAACGTGATCGCCTGGTCCACCAGTTCCTTCTGCTGCCGGTCGTGCAACGACTTATAGCCTGCGGCGGGCGAAGCCGACGATTCGCGTCCCGCGTAGAAGATCTTCTGGTGCGGCAGGAGGTGGCGCATCAGGTAATGCTGGATGTGGCGCCACGCGCCCTGGTTGCGCGGCTCCTCCTGGCACCACACGATCTCGGTCGCACTCTTGTAGCGTTCGATCTGCGCGCGAAAGTCGTCGTGGGGAAACGGGTACAACTGCGCGATCCGCACCAGCGGCAGATCCTTCACGCCGCGCGCACGGCGCTCGGCGCGCAGGTCGTAGTAGACCTTGCCGCTGCAGAAAATCACGCGCTGCACCTGATCCGCACGGATGTCCTGCGCCTCCCAATCCTCGTTGACCGCCCGGAACCTGTCGTTCGCGAACTCCTCCAGTGGCGAGACCGATTCCTTGTGCCGCAACAAGCTCTTGGGCGAGAAGATGACGAGCGGCTTGCGATACGGACGCACCATCTGCCGGCGCAGCAAATAATACATCTGCACCGGCGTGGCCGGCATGCACACCTGCATGTTGTAGTCCGCGCACAACTGCAGGAACCGTTCCACGCGCGCCGACGAATGTTCCGGCCCCGCGCCCTCATAGCCGTGGGGAAGCATCAGCGTGAGCCCGGCCATGCGCCCCCACTTGACCTCGCCGGATGCGATAAACTGGTCGATCACCACCTGCGCGCCGTTGACGAAGTCCCCATACTGCGCCTCCCAGACCACCAGTTCGTTCGGCTCCGAGGTCGCATAGCCGTACTCGAACCCCACCACCGCCTCTTCCGAGAGCACCGAATCGATTACCAGGAAATCCCCCTGCTTGGGGGCGATGTGCTGCAGCGGCATCCAGGTGCCCTGGTCCCAGCGTTCCCGGTTCTGGTCGTGCAGCACCGCGTGCCGGTGGAAGAACGTTCCGCGGCCGGAATCCTGGCCCGACAGGCGCACCGAGTAGCCTTCGTTGAGCAGCGTCGCGTAGGCAAGCAGTTCCGCCATGCCCCAGTCGAGCGGCAGTTTTCCCTCGGCCATCAGCATGCGGTCCTGCACGATCTTCGCCACCCGCGGATGCAGCTTGAAGTTGGCGGGCACGTCGGAGAGCTTGCGGGCGAGCATCTTGAGCGTATCGAGCGGCAGCCGCGTGTCGTCGTTCTCGTTCCACTTGGTGCCAATGAACTTCTTCCAGTCGGTCTCGAACGGCGGGCGGTAGTTGGAGAGGATCGTCTTGTTGGTGTGATAGCCGCGGTCGAGCGCTTCGCGATAGGTGGAGACCATTGCATCGGTCTCGCTCTCGGCCATCACACCCTCGGCAACCAGCCGGTCGGCATAGACCTTGCGCGGAGTCGGGTGCGACTGGATGTTGCGGTACATCAGGGGCTGCGTCACCATCGGCTCGTCCTGCTCATTGTGCCCCAGGCGGCGATAGCACACGAGATCCACCACCACGTCCTTGTGGAATTTCATGCGGTAGTCGAGCGCGATCTCGGTGACGAAGCACACCGCCTCGGGGTCGTCGCCGTTGACGTGGAAAATCGGTGCTTCGAGCATCTTCACCACGTCCGAGCAATAGAGCGTCGAGCGCGCGTCCCGCGTATCCGAGGTGGTAAAGCCGATCTGGTTGTTGATGATGATGTGCACGGTGCCACCGGTGCCGTAACCCCGCGTCTGCGCGAGGTTGAGTGTTTCCATCACCACGCCCTGACCCGAAATCGACGCATCACCGTGGACCAGAACCGGCAGCACCTGGTCTCCCGTGCGGTCCTTGCGCCGGTGCTGGCGCGCGCGCACCGATCCCTCCACCACCGGATTGACGATTTCAAGGTGCGAGGGATTGAAGGCAAGCGTGACGTGCATCGGGCCGCCAGGGGTCATCACGTTCGACGAATAGCCGTCGTGATACTTCACGTCTCCGGCCAGCACCGCCGTGTGCTGCTTGCCTTCGAACGATGAAAAGAGATCCGCGGGCATCTTGCCCAGCGTGTTCACCAGCACGTTGAGCCGGCCGCGATGCGCCATGCCGATCACCATCTCCTGCGTGCCCGCTGTCCCGGCGCGCTGCAGCAGGTGGTCGAGCAACGGGATGAAATTATCCCCGCCCTCGAGCGAAAACCGGGTCTGCCCCACGTACTTGGCGTTGAGGTACTTCTCGAGCGTCTCGGCGGCGGTCACCCGTTCCAGAATGTGTTTCCTCGCCTCCGCGCTGTAGCTGGGCCGCCCGCGCGAGGGTTCCAGGCGTTCAGAGATCCAGCGCTTCTGCGGGATATCCGACATGTACATGTACTCGACGCCCACCGCGCGGCAATAAGTGTCCTTGAGCGCCTGCAGGATGTCGCGCAACGTCGAGTTCTGCGCAATGTGCAGCGTACCCGAATCGAATACCTTGTCGTAATCGTTCTCGGTCAGACCGTAGAAGGCGGGATCGAGCTCTGCGATCACCGGCTTCTCCATGCGCCGGAGAGGGTCGACGTCGGCGACGCGGCAGCCCTGGAAGCGGTACGCCGAGATCAGCTGCAGTACCGCGAACTGATTCTGCAGCGCCTGCGGGGACGGACCCGCCGCAGCCGGGCCGCGCTCCCGCGCGAGTCTCGCGAACCGCTCCTGCACCTCGGCGTGCGACACATCGGGCGGACCGTCATCCAGCCGCTGCAGTTCATCGAAGTAGCCGCGCCAGCGCGGTTCGACCGACCCCGGGTCCTTGAGGTAGGCCTCGTACAGCGCCTCGATGAACGGCGCATTCGAGCCAAAGAGATACGAGTTGCCGAGCATCTGCTTCATCATGGTGGCCGCCATAGCAGTGCGTGTCGGAAGGGCGTGAGCCGTGAATCGTGAGCCGACCGTCGGATCACGGTTCACCGCTCACGGATCACTTCCTCTTGGTCATCGGCACGAAGTCGCGCCGCTTGGGCCCCTGGAAGAGCTGGCGCGGCCGGCCGATCTTTTGGTCCGGATCCCCGATCAACTCCGTCCACTGCGCAATCCAGCCGACCGTACGGGCGAGCGCGAAGATCGCCGTGAACATGCTTACCGGGATACCCAATGCCTTGTAGACGATCCCGGAGTAGAAATCGACGTTGGGATAAAGCTTGCGCTTGATGAAATAGTCGTCCTCCAGCGCCACCTTTTCCAGCGCGATCGCGAGCTTGAACAGCTTGTCGTCCTTGAGATCGAGTTCCTCAAGCACTTCGTGGCACGTCTTCTGGATGATCTTGGCGCGCGGATCGTAGTTCTTGTAGACGCGATGACCGAAGCCGAAGAGCATCGCGTGATCCTCTTTCTCTTTCACGCGCTTGATGAACGCGGGAATGTTCCTGGCTTCTTCGATCTCGGCCAGCATCTTCAGCACCGCTTCGTTCGCGCCGCCGTGGGCCGGGCCCCACAGGCTGGCGATTCCCGCCGAAATGCAGGCGAACGGATTGGCCCCGGTCGATCCCGCGAGGCGCACCGTGGAGGTGGATGCATTCTGTTCGTGATCCGCGTGAAGTATCAGCACCCGTTCCATGGCGCGCGTGAGGATCGGATTCGGCTTCCACTCATCACACGGCGTGCCGAACATCATGTAGAGGAAATTCTCGACATAGGAGAGCGAGTTCTTCGGATACATGAACGGCTGCCCGACGTTGTACTTGTAGGTCATCGCCGTGATCGTCGGCAGCTTGGCGATCAGGCGGAACGCCGAAATCTCGCGGCTGCGTGAGTCGTGGATGTCGATCGAGTCGTGGTAGAACGCCGAAAGTGCGCCGACCACGCCACACAGCACGGCCATCGGATGCGCGTCGCGCCGGAAGCCGCTGAAGAACCGCAACAATTGCTCCTGTACCATCGTATGGCGCGTCACAACGCTTACGAACTCGTCGAGCTGCTGCTTGTCGGGCAACTCACCTCTCAGGATGAGGTAGGCGACTTCGAGGAAGCTGCACTGCTCGGCGAGGTGCTCGATCGGATAGCCGCGGTACTCGAGAATTCCCGCGTCGCCATCGATATAGGTGATGGTGGAGCGGCAACTCGCGGTGGACATGAAGCCCGGATCGTAGGTGAACATTCCGGTTTTCGCGTAGAGCGCGCGGACATCGATCACCTCCGGGCCGACGGAGCCTCCCAGCACCGGAAAGTCAACCGATGGCTTGCCGTCACTGAAGGAAAGGGTTGCCAGTTTTTCACTCATAACAGTCTCCGTTGTCGCATTTAACAGCCATCCCGGAATCGGGACTCGTCAACACTTGCGAACCACTCTCATGCACATCGTACCAGCTCGAGCACTCCACGCACCGCGGCGTTCTCCGGCTCCGCCCGCCGCATGATGAGATCGAGCAATTCCTGATCCGGATACTCAAGCAGATCCCTGAAGGCATCGATCTGCCCGGCATCAAGCCGTCCGAACGTCCGCTCGACGAAGGCATTCAGCACCAGGTCCAGCTCCAGCATGCCGCGCCGGCAGTGCCAGCGTATGCGATCAAGCTCTCTCATAGCATCCTCTTCACCAGCAGGTCCTTGATCTTGCTGATCGCCCGGGTCGGGTGCAGGCCTTTGGGACAGACATCGACGCAGTTCATGATGGAATGGCAGCGGAACAGGCGGTACGGATCCTCGAGGTTGTCCAGCCGCTCGTTGGTCGCCTGGTCGCGCGTGTCCGCGATGAAGCGGTAGGCCTGCAGCAGGCCGGCGGGACCGACGAACTTGTCGGGATTCCACCAGAACGAAGGGCACGCCGTCGAGCAACAGGCACACAGGATGCATTCGTAGAGCCCGTTCAGCTCCTCGCGGTCTTCGGGCGACTGCAGCCGCTCCTTCTCCGGGGGCGGGTCGTTGTTCACCACGTACGGCTTGACCGAATGGTACTGCTTGAAAAACTGGGACATGTCCACGATCAGGTCGCGGATCACCGGCAACCCCGGCAGCGGCCGGATCACCACTGTCCCCTTGAGGTCGGCGAGCTTCGTGATGCAGGCAAGCCCGTTCTTGCCGTTGATGCTCATCGCATCCGACCCGCACACGCCCTCTCGGCAGGAACGGCGGAACGAGAAGGTATCGTCCTCCGACTTGATGCGCACCAATGCGTCGAGCAGCATCCGGTCCGTCGGTTCGAGCGCGATGTCGTAGTCCTTCATGTAGGGCTTCGCGTCGGCGTCGGGGTTGTAGCGGTAAATGGAGAACTTCATTGCCACTCCGGCTCAATAGACACGTGCCTTCGGCTCGAACGCCGCCACGGTGAGCGGCTTCAGCGTCACCGCCTTGTAGTCGAGCCGGTTGCCGTCCTTGTACCACAACGAGTGTTTCATCCAGTTGGCGTCGTCACGGTTGGGATAGTCGCTGCGATCGTGCGCGCCGCGGCTTTCCTTGCGCGCTTCCGCCGAAATCATCGTTGCCAGCGCGACTTCGGCCAGGTTATCGAGTTCGAGCGCCTCGATGCGCGCCGTATTGAAGATCTTGCTCTTGTCGCCGATGAAGGTGCGCTTGGCGCGCTCGGCGATCACGAGCATCTGTCGCACCCCTTCCGCGAGGCTGTCCGGGAAGCGGAACACCCCGCAATGCAACTGCATCGCGCGGCGCATATCGGCCCCCACCGCGCTCACTTTCTCGCCTGAACTCGCGCCGTCGAGGCGCGCAAGCCGCGCCAGCGAGGCCTCGCCGGCATCGGGCGGCAGGTCCTTGAACGCCCCGTCGTCCGCCCGAACCTCTGCCACCATGCGTTCACCGGCCGACTTCCCGAACACCAGCAGGTCCAGCAACGAGTTGCAGCCCAGGCGGTTTGCCCCGTGCACCGACACGCACGCGCACTCCCCTGCCGCATACAAGCCTCTCACCACCTTCTCGCCGCCCGCCGCGTCCGGCGCCACTACCTGGCCGTGATAATTGGCCGGGATCCCGCCCATCATGTAATGTGCGGTCGGCACGACCGGAATCGGTTCCCTGACCGGATCGACATTGGAGAACTTGATCGCTATCTCGCGTATGCCCGGCAGCCGCTTTTCGATCACTTCGGCTCCGAGGTGGTCGAGCTTGAGCAGGATGTGATCCGCGTCCTTGCCGCAGCCGCGGCCTTCCTTGATCTCGGTCGCCATCGCCCGCGAGACGACATCGCGGCTTGCGAGGTCCTTGGCGGTGGGCGCATAACGCTCCATGAAGCGTTCACCGTTCTTGTTGAGCAGGAAGCCGCCCTCGCCACGCACGCCCTCGGTGATCAGCACCCCGGCGCCGTGGACCCCCGTCGGGTGGAACTGGTAGAACTCCATGTCCTGGAGCGGAAGACCCGCCCGCGCCACCATGCCGAGGCCATCGCCGGTATTGATGAACGCGTTGGTGCTGGCGGCAAAGATGCGCCCCGCGCCGCCGGTTGCAAGCAGCGTCGCTTTCGCCTGCAGAATCATGACTTCGCCGGTTTCCATCTCCAGCGCGACCACGCCCAGCACATCGCCGTCCTGGTCGCGGATCAGGTCGAGCGCCATCCACTCGACAAAGAATTGCGTCCCTGCCCGCAGGTTGCGCTGATAGAGCGTATGCAGCATGGCGTGACCGGTGCGGTCGGCGGCGGCGCAGGCCCGCGGCACCGGATTCCTGCCGTATTCCTGCATGTGGCCCCCGAAAGGGCGTTGGTAAATCTTGCCGTTGTCGAGGCGGTCGAAAGGCATGCCGAAATGCTCGAGCTCGTACACGACCTCGCTCGCCTTGCGGCACATGAATTCGATCGCGTCCTGGTCGCCAAGGTAATCCGAGCCCTTGACCGTGTCGTACATGTGCCAATGCCAGTTGTCTTCCGTCACATTTCCCAGCGATGCCGCGACGCCGCCCTGCGCAGCGACCGTATGCGACCGGGTCGGAAACACCTTGGACAGCACTGCCACCTTGAGCCTCGCCTCGGCCAGCTCCAGCGCAGCGCGCATGCCCGAGCCGCCTGCGCCCACCACCACCGCATCGAACTGTCGTCTGGCCATCGCCATGTTTCACACACCCCACAAGATCTGCACGGTCCAGACGCCAAACCAAATCAGCGCAAGAATCACGAGCGCGTACAGCGTCAGTCGCAGCCCGGTTGGCTTGATGTAGTCCATGAAGATGTTGCGCACCCCGACCCAGGCGTGCAGCAGCAGGCACGACGCGAATAAAACCGTCGCGAAGCGCATCAGCGGCAGCTCCCATAGCGCCTTCCAGTGCTGGAAGTCCAAACGTGGCAGGCCGAGCAGTGCCACGATGAGCAGCAGCGTGTAGACCGCCATCACCACCGCCGTCACGCGCTGCGCGAGCCAATCGCGCAGACCATAATGCGCGCCGATCACTTCCCGCTTCACCATATCATCACTCCTGCGACCAGAGTGAGGCCAAGGCTGACGACGAGAACCGCCCAACTGCTGGCGCGGGCAGCCGCAAGCTCGGTGCCGATGTCCAGGTCAAGCGCCAGGTGACGAATGCCCGCACACAGATGGTGCAGATATGCCCATAACAGGCCGATCAGCACGAGCTTGACTGCCCAGAGCGAAGCGACTCCCTTGAACTGTTCGAAGCGTTGCTGCGAGGCGAGGCTTTCCTGCCACAACCAGAGCAGGAACGGCATGCAAAGAAACAGGGCCGCGCCGCTCACGCGATGCAGAATCGACACCAGCGCCGGCAGCGGCAAACGAATCTTGGTCAGATCGAGATGTTTCGGTCTGGTTCTGGGCATCAAACAGCCTTCTGGTTGAAGCCGAAATCCTGCTTTCGGTGACACTTGCGGTTCAGCGCGCGCGACCATGACGCCGCTCCCGATCCGGCTGCCGGCCCGCGCGTCTGTGGAGGCGTTTGATTTTATCAGCTTTCACCGTCGCGCAGAAGTTTCGCTCACGGGTGCCGGCCTTCGTTTGCGCCTTGGCCCGCGCGGTCTCGTCTTGTCACTGGATGGCTGCCTTCGTTATCATACGAGCTACCCGCCGGGTCTGCGGCTCCTCCTTCCCGCCCAGCAAAAACTCATTCCATTCTTCAGGAGTTCGATTCGATGAAACGTCCAATGCGCGTCGCGGTCACCGGGGCCGCGGGTCAAATCGGGTACAGCCTGCTGTTCCGGATCGCCGCCGGCGAGATGCTGGGCGAAGATCAGCCGGTCATCCTGCAGTTGCTCGAAATCCCGGATGAGAAGGCCCAGAAGGCTTTGCGCGGCGTCATGATGGAACTCGACGACTGCGCGTTCCCGCTGCTGCATGGCATGGTTTCCACTGCAGACCCGATGGTTGCGTTCAAGGACGCCGAAGTGGCGATACTGGTCGGTGCGCGCCCGCGCGGCCCGGGCATGGAACGCAAGGATCTGCTGGAAGCGAACGGCAAGATCTTCGGGCCGCAGGGCAAGGCGCTGTCGGAAGGGGCGAGCCGCGAGGTCAGGGTGCTGGTGGTGGGCAACCCCGCCAACACCAACTGCCTGATCGCGATGAAGAACGCGCCGGGACTGAAGCCCTCCAACTTTTCAGCAATGATGCGGCTGGACCACAACCGGGCGTTGACCCAGGTCGCGCAGAAACTCGGGAAGCCGGTCGCGGGCATC
>Ga0209108_10001041_pt1 | contig 15959 bp, 13 predicted proteins | sample Rifsed10ft1_FD_184003 | JGI IMG/M metagenome (GOLD analysis project Ga0209108, IMG submission 184003) | Soil microbial communities from Rifle, Colorado, USA - sediment 10ft 1 (version 2) | ecosystem: Environmental > Terrestrial > Deep subsurface > Rock core/Sediment | place: Rifle, Colorado...
CGCGCGCGCGGCCACCGCTACGCGACTCGTTGCGGGGGTCTCGAAGAACTGACTGAAGTCCTCCAGCTCAAGGTGCAGGGCATAATCGGCTCGCACGCCCTCCCCGCTTGTCACGACGCCTGCCGCCACCGCGGATATCCGGTTGCGCAGACGCTGCGTCAGCAGCGCGGCCGGCGCGGCCACCCAGCGGCTGTTGGCGTAGACCTGGTGCCGGGCCAGGTCGTGGTAACCGAGTCGATATGCGATGCCGGCATGATCGAGCCAGACCGGGGCGGCGATGCTTGGCACGAGCAGCGTCGCCCTCAACCCGGGATTCGCGGCGGCGCCCGCGCCCGGCGGCCCGAGATCGTAAGTTGCGGGGGGATCTTTCGGCGGGGGGCCGATGGTGCATGCCCCGAGCACCAGGAGACCGGGGGCCAGGATACGCCGGCACCACCGCCCGGACTCGCGCGTTGATCCGGTGAATCGAAGGTAGCGTCTCATTTATCAGTGGCGCGGCGCGGTTGACTGAACCCCGGCTCCCCCGGCCCGGGCGCGCCGGGTGGTTTGCCGAAGACCAGGCCGTGCGGGCGTTCGTTGAGTTCATCGAGCAGCCGGTCGAGCTTGCGTGACGCGAATCCGAGATCCTCGATCAGCACGTTGAGACGTGGCAGCGTGTCGCCGACCACCGCGGCGGAAAACGACTGGGTCGCGCCGCCCACCTGTCCCGCGCTCGTCGCCATCTGCTCGGTGCTCCGGGCGAAGCGCTCCAGCGTATCCACGTGCTGCCCAAGCTGTCTCGCCAGCGTGTCGATGCTGTCGAGCGTGACTTCCGCGCCCTTCAACATCTTGCGGGCGTCCCCCGAGATGGTCGAAAGATTGCGCGCCCCCGCGTCGATCGTGCGGGCGAGCGCGCCGATGTCAGCGCTCGCCGCCTCGAGGCTTGCCAGCGTTCGCACGAGTTGCTGCTGGTTGCGTTCGCTCAGGAGCTTGTCGACGCGTAACGCCACCTGGGTAAGCTGGCTCAGCAGATCCCGTCCCGTTCCCGAAATTTCATCGAGAAACGTCTGCCGCATCGGGATGCGCGGCATCACATCGCCTTCGGCCACCAGCGGCTGCGGGCGTTTTCCGTCGTCATCCAGCATGACGTACGCCAGTCCCGTCAGGCCCTGCGATTCCAGCCGCGCATGGGTACCGCGCGTAATGGGCGTGCCGGCCTTGACGGTGATGCCGATCAGGATCAGCCGCCGATTCTCGGGATCGAAATCGATGCTTTGAACCTTTCCCACCTCGACGCCCCGCAAACGCACGGCTGCCTGGGCGCCGAGACCGGTCACGGGATACGCGGACTCGAGGATGTAGCTCTCCCGCCCGGTCGTATCCCGGGTGAGCCACATCGCCGCATACACCACCGCGGCGCTGAGGAGCAACGTGAACAGGCCGGCAGCCAGCGCGTGAGCGCGATTCTCCAACGGGTAATCTCCTCAGCCGGCCACGGCCGGCTCCCGGCCGGTGTCCGCTTCAGCGGCATGCGCGCCGACAGCGCCGAGCGCACGCCTGCCGCGTTCGCCCTGAAAAAAATTGCGGATGAAATCGTGCGCAAAAGCGGCGACCTCGTACACCGGGCCGATGACGACGATCCTCTGGTCGGCGAGCACCGCGACGCGGGTTGAAAGCGCGACCAGCGTATCGAGGTCGTGCGTCACCATCACCACCGTCAGACCGAGATCACGCCGCAGGTCTGCGATCAGCCGCACGAAGCTCTCGCTGCGATCGGGGTCGAGGCCCGCCGTCGGCTCGTCCAGGAACAGAAGTTCCGGCTCGAGCGCGAGTGCACGCGCCAGCGCCACGCGCTTGACCATGCCACCTGACAGCTCCGCTGGCATCTTGGCGAAATGCTGCGCCTCGATGCCGACAAGTTCGAGCTTGAGACCGACCAGGTCCCGGATCAGGTCTTCGTCGACGGTCTTGAGTTCCCGCAACGGCAGCGCGACATTGTCGTATACCGACAGGGCGGAAAACAGCGCCCCTTCCTGGAACAGCACGCCCCACCGATGCCGCAGCGTCCGCAATTCGTCGGCTGTCCCCTCGTAGAGCGACCTGCCGAACACCCGTACCTCTCCGTGGGAGGGCCGCTCCAGCCCGAGCATTTGCCGCAGGAGCGTGGTCTTGCCGCTGCCCGATCCGCCCACGAGGGAAAGCACTTCGCCGCGATGGACGCAAAGATCGATGTCGCGGTGCACGACGTTGCCGCCGAATCGCGTCCAGAGTCCGCGGATGTCGATGATGCAATCGTCCATCAATAGATTCCGATGTGGGAAAACGTCACGGCGAAGACGGCATCGACGATGATGACGACGGTGATCGCGCTCACCACGGCGTTGGTCGTGCCGATGCCAAGGCTCTCGGTGTTGGGCTGGATGCGCAGGCCGAAATGACACGCCACCAGCGCGATGAGCACGCCGAATACCGCGCCCTTGCCGAGCCCGAGCCAGAAGTTGGCGACCGGCACCGCGTCGGGCAGGCTGCCGAGAAAGTAACGGAAACTGATCCCGAGCTCGATGTGCGCCGAGAGCATGCCTCCGGCGAGCGCCATGGCGTTGGTCCACAGCACGATCAGGGGCAAAGCGATCGCGAGCGCGATGACTTTCGGCAGGATCAGCCGCAAGGTATGCGGAATGCCGAGCACGGCCATGGCATCGAGTTCCTCGGTCACGCGCATCACGCCGATCTGCGCCGTCATGGCCGAGCCCGAGCGCCCCGCGACGAGTATCGCCGCGAGCACGGGCCCCAGCTCGCGCACGATGCTGATCCCGAGAATGTTGACGATGAAGACATCGGCACCGAAGGTCCGCAACTGGTTCGAAGAGAGATAGGACAATACCACCCCGATCAGGAATCCGACCAGCGCGGTAATGCCGAGCGCCTGGGCACCGGTGCGATAGATGTTCGCCGAGATCTCGCGGATCGGCACTCGCGCGGGGTGGCGCACGAGTTGGACCGCGTCGAGCACGATGCACCCGAGCAGGGCAACGAGATCGCGAAGATGCTCCAGTGCGATCGCGACCCTCTCGCCGACAAACAGGAATTTTCCGAGCCAGGTGCGGCGCCGGCGGGGAGCGGCCTGAAACGCCACGGGGGCGAAATGGGTGAACAGGGCCTCATGCTCCGGACGCAGTTCGAGGCCGGCGATTCGCCTGCGGCCCCACGCCCGCCACAGGAGCATCGCGCCCGCGTGGTCCAGCGTCACGACAGAACGCAGGTCCCAGCGGACGTCGCTTCCACACGCGCCGAGCCGCGCAACGAGCGCGGGTAATACCGGCTGCAGTGAGCGCAGGTTCCATGCCCCGGATAGCTCAACCCTCGTACCGCCATCCCCCTCGGCGATAAACCGTAAATCAGGGGTGTGGGCCGGATCGGCGCCAGTGGCAGTCATGCGCTGCTCCTGATTATTATCATATGTAATTGATTATAAACATTGTTTTAAACAGATGGCGAGTTCAGAAGGATTGCGGGCAAGCTCGTAGCCAAGGGGTTATTGCATCGCAGTATATCTTTTCGACTTTCCCCTTGACACACTCGATTCAAAGCATATAATTGCCATTGTGCATTGCAACATTTTTAGACCCATATGTTACATTAAACATTGTTTTTAAAGGAGATTTATCATGTATCAGACACCTGATCAACTGCTCGCGCTGAACAAGGCCAATTTTGAAGTCGCTGCCCGGTTTGCCGGTGTTGCACTGCAAGGTGCGGAGCGCATGCTCGACCTGCAACTGAAGGCCGCAAAGTCGGCGTTCGCAGACAGCATTGAAAACGCGAAGGCATTCGCCGCCGTCAAGGACCTGCAGGAATTTGCCGCGCTCAAGGACAACGTCGCGCAACCCAGCATCGAGAAAGCCACGGCCTACGCGAAGAGCGTGTACGACGTCGCCACCGCGACCCAGGCCGAAGTCGGCAAGCTGGTCGAGGAACAATTCTCGGATTTCAACAAGCAAGTGGTCACCGCCCTCGACAAACTGGTGAAGACCGCCCCCGCGGGCTCCGAGGTCGGCATCGCCGCCATCAAGTCGGGCATCGCCGCGGTCAACTCGGCGTACGACAACCTTTCCAAGGTCGCGAAGCAATTCACCGAGGCGACCCAGTCGAACCTCGAGGCGGTCGCCAAGCAGGCCATGCCCGCCGCGAAGAAAGGCAAGAAGTAAGCGTCCGTCAGCAAGCAGGTGCAAGAAGCCCCGGAGATCCGGGGCTTTTTTTTCGCCCCGCACCATGGCGCGCGTGCCAACTCCGGTGGCGCTCGCCGGCCTCTCCTCGCCTCATGCGCTCCCCGCGTCGGTCCACGAAAACCCGAGCGCGCTGACCCCCTGCCTGAGGTGGTCGATCGCCGACGCAACGTGCGCGGGACTGCCGCGCACGCCGAGTTCGATATAACGCTCGGGTTCCATGCGCGGCAGGCTGAAGACTTTCACGCCGGGGTGTTCGGCGAGGCACTGTTTCATCAATTCGATAAGCTGGCTCTCGCCCGCGCCGCGCACGATGATCGCCGACTCCCCGAGCTTACCCGGATCGAACAGGTGCCGGAAATGCGTGTCGAGCACCCACGCCAGCATTGGCCACGCCATTTGTGGAAATCCCGGCAGAAAATAATGGCGCCTGAATGTGAACCCGGGGATGCGGTTGTATGGATTCGGGATGATGTCCGACCCCGCCGGAAACTCACCCATCGCCAGTCGCTGCGGCGTCACGCCCACCGGATTGTCGGCAAAGCGCGCACGAATCTCGGCTTCCGCGTCGGGATGCAATCGGAGTTCGACACCGGCCGCGCGCGCAGCACATGAACGAGTGTGGTCGTCGGGTGTCGCGCCGATGCCCCCAAAGCTGAAAACGACGTCGTCCTCCGCGAAGGTGCGCCGCAAGGTTGCGGTGATGTGGTCCGGGTCGTCGCCAAGGTACTGGCACCAGGCGAGTTCCAGCCCGCGCTCGCCCAGGGTCGCAATCGCGCGCGCCATGTGCTTATCCTGGCGCTTGCCGGACATGATCTCGTCACCGATGATAATCGCCCCGAATTTCATGAACGCTCGAAGACCGTAGAACCTACCCGAACCACGATCGAAAGAGGCGTGAACCGTGAGCCGATACGGGCCGACACGGAAGAGCGTGAGCCGTGAGCCGACAAGGGCGATCTGGTTTCAGTCGGATCACGATTCACGGATCACGGTTTTGTCGGATCACGGATCACGCTGTCAGCTGTGGATGTAGCTTTCGAGCTGCTTGATGGTTTCCCGCTGGTCCTCGATCACCGCCTTGACCAGGTCGCCTATCGAAAGCACGCCGATGAGCCGGTCGCCTTCCATGACCGGCAGGTGCCGTATGCGATGATCGGTCATCAATGCCATGCACTCCTCCGCGCTCTGCGAAGGGCGAATCGTGACCACCTTCGCCGTCATGATGTCGCGCACCGCGAGTTCCTGCGAGGACTTCCCGAGCAGCGTCACCTTGCGTGCATAGTCGCGCTCGGACATGATGCCCGCGAGCGTGCCTTGATCCATGACGACCAGCGCGCCGATTTCCTTTTCGGCCATCATCTTCAGCGCATCGTAGACTCGCGCATCCGGAGCGATCGAGAAGATCGCTCCACTCTTGCCTTGCAGCAGTTCCCGGACAGTCTTCATGGCCACCTCCACAGGAGTCACGCCGCCCACCGGTGACAAGTGTAGCCAATTCGCGGCGCTTGATAAAGCCGTGCCGCTGCGCCGGCTGGCGCACCGGGGGGCGTGTCATAATCGTCGCCCTCAGAGTGCCTAACCGGGGAGTGGTCCTATGCGCATCATCGCCGCCTTTCTGAGGGATTTGTGGGCGCTCACCCGTCCCTACTGGTTCTCCGAGGAGCGGTGGTCGGCGCGGGCCCTGCTGGCGGTGATCGTGTCCTTCAATCTCGGCCTCGTCTACCTGGAGGTTCTATTCAACCGCTGGCAGAACCACTTTTACAATTCGCTGCAGAACCGGGACATCAACGCCTTCTACGAACTGCTGCTTTACTTCTCGTTTCTTGCGGCCGTGTTCATCGCGGTCGCGGTCTACCAGTCCTACCTCAACCAGATGCTGCAGATCCGGTGGCGCCGCTGGCTCACGGAGAAATACTTCGTGGCGTGGATCGCCAACCGCACCTACTACCGCATGCAGCTCACCGACGGCGGCACCGACAACCCCGACCAGCGCATCGCCGACGATCTCGCGATGTTCGTGGACCGCACCCTCAACCTGTCGCTCGGTCTGCTGTCGGCCGTGGTCACCCTGTTCTCCTTCCTGGCCATCCTGTGGGCACTCTCGGGCGCGCTCGAATTCACCTTCGCCGGCGAGGTCATGCGCGTCGAGGGCTACATGGTGTGGGTCGCGCTCGTCTATGCAATCTTCGGCACGTGGCTCGCGCATGCCATCGGCCGGCCCCTCGTCGGACTCAATTTCAACCAGCAGAGGCTCGAGGCCAACTTTCGCTTTTCCCTGGTGCGCTTCCGCGAAAACGCCGAGAGCATCGCGATCTATCACGGCGAGGCAGACGAGATCCGCAGCCTGCGGCGGCGCTTTCTCGATGTGATGGGCAATTGGTGGGCCATCATGCTGCGGCAGAAAAAGCTCAACTGGTTCAGTACGGGCTACAGCCAGGTCGCCATCATCTTCCCGTACCTGGTGGCCGCTCCGCGCTACTTTTCCGGCCAGATCCAGCTTGGTGGCCTGATGCAGACGGCATCTGCATTCGGGCAGGTGCAGGGCGCGCTGTCGTGGTTCATCACGGCCTACGCGCAGCTCGCCGACTGGAAAGCGACGGTCGATCGTCTCACGAGTTTTCTCGCCGCCACGGAGCGCGCCCGCGTTGCGAGCGAGGACCATCCCGGCATCATCACTGATATCAAGGACGGCGCCGTGCGCGTCGAGCAGCTCAGACTCGATCTCCCCGATGGCGCGCCGCTCCTTGCGCCGTTCAACGCCTCGATCAGTGAGGGCGAAAAGGTGCTCGTAACCGGCCCCTCAGGCAGCGGCAAGAGCACGTTGTTCCGGGCGCTGGCGGGCATCTGGCCGTTTGGCTCGGGCACCGTGAAACGCCCCGCCTCACGCGTTCTGTTCCTGCCGCAGAAACCCTATCTCACCGTAGGGACGTTGCGCGAGCAGGTGTCGTATCCGGCGGCGCCAGGAACGTTCGACGATGCATCCTGCCGGGCGGCACTCATGGACAGCGGACTGCCGCATCTTGCCGACCGGCTCGACGAGGAGCAGCACTGGGCGCAGCGCCTCTCGGGTGGCGAGCAGCAGCGCATCGCCTTCGCCCGGGCGCTGCTGCATCGACCGCAGTGGCTGTTCCTCGACGAGGCGACTTCTTCGCTCGATGAAGCGAGCGAGACGCGCATGTATCGGTTGCTGCAGGAACGCATGCCGCACACCACGGTCATCAGCATCGGTCACCGGCCGTCTCTCGCCGCGTTCCATGAACGGCGCATGCGCATCGAGCGCGAACCGGGCGGTGTGGGCCGCGTCGTCCTGGCCTAGAGGTTCCGAATCCGGAACGCGGCGCGTCGTCTCACACGGACGCCGGCAGTACGCCTCCGCGCGCGATCACTGCTTCGATTTCGGCGGCAGCCACGGGCTTGCCCACGAGAAACCCCTGCACCTCATCGCACCCCTGTTCCTTGAGAAAGGCAAGCTGCTCGCGGGTCTCGACGCCCTCCGCGGTCACGCGTAATCCCAGGCTGTGCGCCATCGCGATCACCGCGCGCGTAATCACGACGTCGTCATCGTCCCCCGGAATGCCTTCGATGAACGTGCGATCGATCTTGACCAGATCGACCGGAAAGCGCTTGAGATATCCCAGGGACGAGTAGCCGGTGCCGAAATCGTCGATTGCGACGTGCACGCCCAGGGCGTTGAGGTCGGCGAGTACGCGTGCGGCGCGCTCGGGATCCTGCATCACCACGCTTTCGGTGATCTCGAGTTCGAGCGTGGACGGCGGCAGGCCGCAACGCGAGAGCACGTCCGAGATATCTGCGGTCAGCGTCTCACGCACGAACTGGCGCGCCGAGAGGTTAACCGCCATCCGCAACGGCGCATGGCCGGCCGCGCGCCAGCGCCGCGCGTCGGCGCAGGCAGCCCGCAGCACCCACTCGCCGATCGGTCCGATCATTCCGGTCTCTTCCGCCAACGGAATGAACTCTCCCGGCGGGACCATCACGCCTTCAGCCGGCCGCCAGCGAATCAACGCCTCGACCCCGACCAGGCGCCCGCTGGCAAGGTCCACCTTGGGCTGGTAGTGCAGCAGAAATTCCTGGCGCTCCAGCGCGCGCCGCAACTTGGCCTCCAGTGCGAGCCGCTCGAGCGAATGCGCGTTCATCGAGGCGGAATAGAACTGGTAGGCATTCCGGCCCTGCTCCTTCGCGCGGTACATCGCAATGTCCGCGTTCTTGAGCAGATCCTGCGCGCCGCGGCCGTCATCCGGGTAGACGCTGACGCCTATGCTTGCAGTCACCGCGTACTCCTGGCCCTGCAGCAGCAGCGGGCGGCACACGGTGTCGAGTATCTTCTGGGACACGTCGCTGATGTCCTTCGGGTCGGGTATGTCTTCGAGCAGGATGACGAACTCGTCGCCCCCCTGGCGGCCGAGTGTGTCGCCGGCGCGCAGCGAGTCGCGCAGGCGCGCTGCAAGGTCGCGCAGCAGCAGGTCACCGGTCTCGTGCCCGAGCGTGTCGTTTACGATCTTGAAGCGGTCCAGATCGATGAACAGCACGGCAACGCGCTTGCCGTGCCGGCCCGCCTGCGCGACGGCCTGCCCGAGTCGCTGGTTGAACATGGCGCGGTTGGGCAGCCCGGTCAGGGCATCGTGGTTGGCGAAGAAACGCAGGTGCGATTCCGCCTCCTTGCGCGCGAGGAACTGCCCGACCTGGCTCGCGATATCCCGCATGATGGTGAGCAGGCCGTCGTCGCGCGCGATCCGCTCGCGGGCGAAAAATTCCATCGCGCCGTAGAATTCGCCCCCTGTCATGATGGGGAAGGCGAAGGCGGAAGCGAGTCGGGCATCGCGGGCAGCCTCGCCGCGGATGAGACTCCCCGCATGCGCGAGATCCTCGATCCAGAGCGGCCGTCGTGTCTCCCATACCTGGCGCAGAAGTCCGCCTTCTTCGCCCGGCCGGCGCCTGAGACTCCGCGTCACGGCAACGAACTCCCTCAACCCCGCCGTGTCTTCCGCATGGGTTTCGGCGCAGCGCAGCATGCCGTCATCGGGGTCGCACACCCAGCGGCCGCCGTAGACCGATCCGGTCGCCTCACACGCGGCCCTGAGCACCGCCTCGACCGCTACATTGCTGCTGCGCGCCTCCGCAAGAATGCGCGTGACCGCGTGCTCGAGATCACGCATACGCTCGGCGCGCACCCGTTGCGTGACATCATCGATGAGCAACAGGACGCCGGCGATCCTGCCGGAATCGTCACGCACCCCGGCGGTGGACGTGACGACGTGAACCCGTGTGCCGTCCTTGCGCCGGCGCACCGCCTCCACGTTGTGCAATTCGATCCCGCGCAGCACCGCTGCCTGCATGTCCGCCGCCGCCTTCTCTTCGTCGCGCGGCACGTGCGGCGCGGTGCGGCCGAGCACTTCCTGCTCGGTCCAGCCGAAGAACCGCTCCGCCGTGCGATTCCAGCGTTCCACCACCCCTTCCGCATCGAGCGCGACGATCGCCAGCGGCGAAAAATCGATCAGGGCCTTGAGGCGGCTGCTCGACTGCCGCAGCGCTTCCTCGATACGTTTCTGCTCCGCGACCCGCGCCGTGAGCTCCGTGTTCACTTCCGCCGTTTCGCGGTTCGCCGTGGACAGTTGTCGGACCAGATCCGCGTTCTCGCGGCGCGTGCGCAGCGTTTCGACGTGGATCTGGTGCATGCTCAGGTGCGTCGCCAGCATGACCGCGATATACACCACGATCAGCAGGCCCATGGTGAGATGCAGCGGGGTGCCCGCGATAAAGGCGCCTCCCGCCAGCGGCAGCAGCGCGGGCAGCATGAAGGCGAGAAACGCGCGCTTGACGGGTGTCAGCACGACCAGGGCGGCGGCAACCATGCCGCCGATGAGAAACACCACCAGGAACTGCCTCGACGTGTCTCCGGGCAACAGGACCGAACCCAGCAATCCCCACAGGCAGCCCACGGCGGTGGCGCCCCAGATGAAGCGCCGGCACCAGATCTCGATTCCCGCGGCGGCGGGCTGGGCACGCGTGAAGGCCCGATAGAGGGCAAATCGGCCGCCTGTCACGAGCAAGACCAGCGCAAACCACAGGCCGAGAAGCGACAGCGGAATCTGGTCCCACAGCGCGATCGTGATGATCACCGCGTTGACCAGCGAACCACCGTAACCGATCCGCGACAGGCGATAGAGCTGCCGCACCTGCTCCGCGTAGATATCGCGCTCGTCCATGGCCGGCGTCGGCAAGGTCTTTCCCGCAACTGCATCGATCGTGGTCATGAACGGCTCAATTCAGCTGCCTTGCGTCATGATGGCGCATGCAGTGTGCGGCCGGCGATCGCTTCCGCTTTCGCCAGCACGTTCCGGGCCATGCGGATGCTGGCGATGTCCACCAGGCGGCCATCGAGCTGCACCGCGCCGAGACCTTCCCTTGCCGCCTGGGCCATCGCCGCAACGATGCGGCGGGCGCGCTCGACCTCCTCCGGCCCCGGGCTGAAAACCTGGTTCGCAAGATCGATCTGCGACGGGTGGATCGCCCATTTGCCCTCGAAGCCGAGGCCCGCCGCGCGCCGCGCAGCGGCACGGAAACCGTCACTGTCCCGGAAATCGCCGTACGGTCCATCGATCGGGCGCAGGCCGTGGGCCCGGCAGGCGGCGACGATGCGTCCCTGCGCCGCGTGCCATGGATCACCCTGGTAGAACGGTCGTTCACCGGCAGCGTTGCGGTCCGCGAGCACGCCGAAATGCGGATCGAGGCCGCCAATCACGGTGGTGCGCATGCGCGTGGAGGCCGCGAAGTCGCCGGCGCCGAAACTCATCGCCTCGAGCCGCCGGCTCGACTGCGCGATCGCCTCGACGTTCGACAGTCCCAACGCTGTCTCTATCAGCACCTCGAGCCCGATGCGCTTGTCGCGGCGTTTGGCGTGCTCGATCTGCGTCACCAGCATATCGAGCGCGTAGACATCGGCGGCGACGCCAACCTTGGGAATGAGCAGCAGGTCGAGACGCGGGCAATTCTCCACGATCTCGATCACGTCGCGGTACATGTAATGGGTGTCGAGACCGTTGATGCGCACGGAGAGCGACTTGTCGCCCCAGTCCACCTCATTGAGAGCGGCGATCGCGTTGCGCCGCGCCTGCTCCTTGTCGTCGGGCGCGACCGCGTCCTCGAGGTCGAGAAAGATCACATCCGCGGCTGAGCACGCCGCCTTCTCGAACAGTGCCGTCGTCGAGGCCGGCACGGCCAGCTCCGAGCGTTGAAGGCGGGGGGTGGCTTGGTCGATGGTGGTGAAGCTCATGGATGGCCCATTCGAATGATGAATGATGAACGCGGAATGATGAATAATGAATCGAGTACTGCGTCCGTCAACATTTGTTCCGCATTCATCATTCCGCATTCCGCATTCGCATGCCCTCCACCACTTTGATCAAGGCGGAAAGATCGCTCCCGCCCTCCCCTCGTCCGATCAGGGCATTGACGCTTTGCATGGCGAGAGCGGCAGCGGGCACCGCGAGGCCGGCCTCATGCGCGAGACCAAGCGCGATGTGAAGATCCTTGTGATAGAGGCGCGCCTCGATGCCGGCGGAGAAATCGCGCGTGACCATGCGCTCGCCGAAGAGTTCGAGCACCCGGCTCGCCGCAACCCCGCCGAGCAGCACCTCGCGCACCCTGGCGGGATCGAGACCGCAGGCATGCGCCAGCGTCATCGCTTCGGCCGTTCCCTGGGCATTCACCAGCAAGGCAAGCTGATTGCACGCCTTGGTAATCTGTCCGGCGCCGCTCGCACCCATGTGCAAGATCGTCTTGCCCATGCACGCGAAGAGCGGCTTCCCCCGCGCGAAAACCTCCGCCTTGCCGCCCGCCATGATCGAGAGCGTGGCCTGCGCGGCGCCCATCGGCCCGCCGGATACCGGCGCATCGAGCATGGCGATCCCCTTCGCGTCTAGCGCCGCTGCCACAGCGCGCGCCACCGCCGGCGAAATCGTCTCCATATCGACCAGCACGCTGCCCTCACGCGCGCCGTGTATCACGCCCTGCTCGCCGAGCACCACCTCCTCGACATCGCGCGAATTCGTGACCATGGTGAACGTGATCTCCGCATTCGGAGCAAGCTCCGCCGGCGTCGCGTAGCGCACCGCGCCCGCCGCCACGAGCGGGGCCACCGCCTCCGCGCGCCGCGCGTAGACACCCATTTCGTGCCCGTGCTTCATGAGATTCAACGCCATCGGGCGTCCCATGACGCCAAGACCGATGAATCCGAGTTTCATTGCGCGTGCCTCACGTACGTGGCTCGTGACTCGTGGCTCGTGATTCGGGGTTCAGGAGATTGGGTGGCGTTGCGCCAGCGAGCGCCGCAACCAGGTTCTTCGCCGCCGTCATCGCCATCGCACGGCGCGTCGCTTCGGTCGAACTACCGACATGGGGCGCGAGCACCACGTTGCGCAGGCCAAGGAATCCGGGATGAAGGCGGGGCTCGTTCTCGAATACGTCGAGGCCTGCGGCGCGGATCGTGCCGGCTTTCAGGGCGTCGACCAGCGCGGCATCGTCGACCACGCCGCCGCGCGTGGAATTGACCAGTATCGCGGTCGGCTTCATGCGCTTCAGATCCGCCGCCCCGATGAGATGGTGCGTTTCCGGAGAATACGGCACCTGCAGCACCACGAAGTCGGATTGCCGGAGAAGTTCGTCCTTCGTGACATAGGCGGCGTTGAGCCGCTGCTCGATGTCGGGCGCGAGCCGGTTCCGGTTGTGATAGACGACGCGCATGTCGAAACCCGCTGCGCGCCTGGCGATGACCTGCCCGATGCGTCCCATGCCGACGATGCCGAGCGTGGCGTGATGCACATCCACACCCAGCCATTGTTTCAACCGCCAGCCGGTCCACTCACCGCCGCGGATGTAACTTTCGACCTCGGTCAGCCGCCGCGCAGCGGCGAGCATCAACGCCCAGGCGAGGTCCGCGGTGCTGTCATCGAGAACGCCGGGCGTGTTGGTCGCCATCACGCCGCGGGCGGTGCACGCCGCCACGTCGATGTTGTTATAACCCACCGCAATGTTCGCGACCACCTTAAGCTGCTGCGCCTCCGCGAGCAGCGCGGCATCGATACGGTCGGTGAGGCAGCACATGACGCCACGCTTGTCGCGCAGCCGCTGCCTGAGGGCTTCGGGCGTCAGCGCCGCGTCGTTCTGGTTGGACTCGACTTCGCAGGCCTGCGCGAGGTATGCGAGCGTCTCGTCGAATACCTCCCGCGTAACCAGTATCTTTGGTTTCATTCTCTACCTTGATTGGAATACGTCAATGCGCCAGGCCACCCACTGTTCACCGTTCACCGTTCACCGTTCACTGTTCACCATTCACCGCTCACTGCTCACTGCTCACTGCTTACCGCCCGTTCTCCACCCAAATGTTACGACAATGCGTCTCGCGGATAAACAGCGAGCCGGCGAACCCGATGAAGGTAAACGACGCGAGGGTCGCAAGTGCGGGTCGAAAATGATCCAGGGTCGTGGCATTCGCGACGCCGCCGGCGCTCGCGTCCAGCACCCAGCCTACGAGCGGCTGCAGGATGCCGGCGGCGAGAAAACCGCCGGTGTTGGCGACGCTGATGGCCATCCCGGCGTAGCGCGGACGATTGACCTCCTTCGCGCAGGCCCACGCCAGCGAAAAGCCGGTCATGCACAAACCGGTGATTGCCGCCATCGGGTAGGTGTAGCCTGGACCGATCCCGATGATCCACACCGCCCAGCAGCCGAGATACAGCATGGCGGATCCGGTGATCAGGAGGCGGCGGCGGCGCAGATGGTCCGACAACACGCCCAGCGTAGCAAGCGAGATCGCCGAAGCCACGATCATGACGCTCGTGTGCCGGTTCGCCGCGATCGCCGACATGCCGTAAGCCTGGCGAAAAAACGGCGCGGCCCACAGCCCGATGAAACTCATGTAGCTCCCAGAGATGCCGAACGTGACCCAGAAGGCGGGCCATGTCGCCCGGTTGCGCATGATTTCTCCGAGGCCCTGCCACCAGCGTTCGGTCTGCGGCGGAGCCGGACGTTCATGAGGCGCCCCCCCGGGTTCCGGATGGTCGCGCGCGAGGAACCACGTCGCGGCGGACACCCCGAGCGACGCGATGCCCACTGCCACGAATACGCTGCGCCACGACACCATCGTGATAAGCCACGCGAGGGGAGCGGTTGCCAGCAGCGCGCCCACGATCCCGATCACGTTGCCAAAGCCGCTCATCGTCGCAAAGCGCCGTTCCTCGAACCAACTCGCGTTGAGCTTGAGCAGGCACACGAAAGCAACGGAGACGCCCAGCCCCGTCAGTGTCCGCCCCAAGGCGGCGACCGCGACGGATTCGGCCCCGCCGAAGACGATCGAACCCGCACCCGCGATCACGCCTCCCATGGTCAGCACGCGCCGTGGCCCCAGCGTGTCGACCAGCACGCCGGTCGGAAGCTGCATCACGGAGTAGACGTAGAAATAGGTTGCGGCCAGCGCCCCGAGGGCGGCGCCGCTCACCGCGAAGGTGGCGGTGAGTTCTTCTGCAATCGCCCCCGGGGCGACGCGGTGAAAAAACGACAGGAAGAACGCCGCTGCGCCGAGAGCGAATACCAGCCACCTCAGGCTGGGTGCGGCGGCCGGCACAGGACTCGTGACCCTCGTGAGGCGATAGCGATGCTGAACCAGCCGGAGGCGCCGGGTGCCGCGCCTTGCTCGCGCGCGGATGCGCCGCCGATTGCGGTCAGTCCTCTTTCGATTTCAGCGACTGCCAGAGGTCGATAACCATCATCGCAATGCCGATCATGACGACGACCGCGAGCGCGATGTCCTTCATCTTCAGCACATACGGCATGACGAAACTGACGAGTAGCAGCACTGCGACGACACCCGCGAAGATCTTAAATGGCATATCGCTCTCCTGTTCCCGTATCAGCTCGCTGCGACATGCGCCACGAGCCAGCGCGCGGTGCGCAGCAGGCGTGCATCGCTTCCCCGCTCGCCGACAAGCTGGACGCCGAGCGGCAGGCCATTCGCGCCGCGCATCAGCGGCAGATTGAGCGCCGGCATCCCGGCGAGCGTCCACAGCGTGCAGAATGCCGGGTCGCCCGTCGATCCGAGACCTTCCGGCGCCGTGCCCGCTGCAGCGGGCGTAAGGATCGCATCGTAGCGCAGAAAGATCTCCTCGAAACCGTCGTTGAGCAGCGGGATACGAGCCAGCGCTTTCTGATAGTCGAGGGCCCGGACTTCCCGTCCGCGTGCAAGCTGGTTCCGGAGCGAGTCCGAAAGGCGGTCGCGCCCCTTTTCCCATTCAAGGTCGAAGCTCGCCGCCATCTCTGCTTCCATGATGGTTCGGTGCCAGTCCCATGCTTCGCGTGCCGCGTCTCCAAGGTCAAGCTCTTCGACACGGTCGCCAAGTTCCGCAGTCAGTTCCGCCAGCGCCTCTTTCGTTTCCTCCTCGGCGCGCTCCCAGATCGGCGATTTCGCGAATGCAAGCAACGGTGGGAGCGGTGGCTCATCCGCAGCCACGGACGCAAAGGGAAATCGCGCACGAGGCCGCGTGTCCGGGTCGCGCCCGTCGTAACCGACAAGCTGCTCGGTTACGAGAGCCACGTCCTCGATGGTGCGCGCGAACACGCCGAGCTGATCGAGCGTCCGCGACTGCCTGAGCACGCCGTGGCGCGGCACGAGTCCGTGCGTCGGCTTGAAGCCGTACACGCCGCAGAACGCAGCGGGCCGGATCACCGAGCCGACGCACG
>Ga0209108_10001047_pt1 | contig 15940 bp, 11 predicted proteins | sample Rifsed10ft1_FD_184003 | JGI IMG/M metagenome (GOLD analysis project Ga0209108, IMG submission 184003) | Soil microbial communities from Rifle, Colorado, USA - sediment 10ft 1 (version 2) | ecosystem: Environmental > Terrestrial > Deep subsurface > Rock core/Sediment | place: Rifle, Colorado...
CGATCGCATCGCGCCATGCGCGAAGGGGCAGAGGGTCTGGCGCTATGCTCCATGCGCTATGCGCCCAGACGGCGGAGGGCTGACGGCTGACCTTGTCGTGAGCTCGGTCGAACGATAGTTGACCGCTGAACGCTTAGGAAATGGCGATCAGTCGAGTTGGAATTGGGCGAGGTATTCGGCGCGGGCGGAATCGTTGACTGCCCCCTCCGTGAGTTGATCCTTGAGGATGATGATATTCTCCAGGACCAGTGCATCCATCTCGGTCGCCAGAAAGCAGCGATACGCATCCTCCGGCGTGCACACGATAGGTTCGCCTCGTACGTTGAAGCTGGTATTCACGAGCACAGGGCAGCCGGTCATCTTGTAGAACGTCTCCATGACGAGGTGGAATCGGGGATTCCGCTCGCGATCCACCGTTTGAACTCGTGCACTGTAGTCAACGTGGGTGATGGCCGGAACCGACGATCGCAAGACGTTCACGCGCTGCCTCAGGTCCGGGTCGTGGGACATCTTCTCACGCTGCTCGCCTGATATCACCACGCGATGCCGGTCGAGCACCGGCGCGACGAGCAGCATATATGGGCTTTCCTGGCCTTCCCGCATCTCGAACCACTCGTGCGCATGTTCCTGGAGGACGACTGGCGCGAACGGCCTGAAGCTCTCGCGGAATTTGATCTTCAAGTTCATCGTGGCCTGCATCTTGGGTGAGCGGGCGTCACCGATGATCGAGCGCGCGCCGAGGGCTCGGGGACCGAACTCCATCCTCCCGTGGAACCAGCCGACAACCTTGTCCTGCGCGAGGAGCCGGGCAACGTAGTCGGCCAGTGCCTGATCATCGTCGAACCCTGTGTATTGTACCCTCTTGTTATCGAGGAGAGTCTCGATCTGCTTGTGAGGAAACGCCGGACCGAGAAAGCTGCCTTTCTGCGTGTCACGGCCATTCGTCGAGCGGGGCTTATCCAAGAGCTGGTGCCACGTGAACAGGGCGGCGCCGAGTGCCCCACCCGCATCACCTGCGGCCGGCTGGATCCAGATGTCTTCATAGGGGCCTTCGCGAAGCAGCCGGCCGTTGGCAACGCAGTTCAGGGCCACGCCACCGGCCAGAACCAGATATTTCATCTTGGTTTTCTCGTGCAGGTCGCGGCCCATTCGCAGGACGATCTCTTCAGTGACCGCTTGGATGCTCGCCGCCAGGTCCATGTGACGTTGCTCGATGTCCGTCTCGGGATTTCGTGGCGGGCCCCCGAACAGATCATCGAACCTTCGGTTCGTCATGGTCAGCCCCTGGCAGTAGTTGAAATAGTCCATGTTCAGCCAAAAGCTGCCGTCAGGCTTCAGATCGATCAAATGCTTGTAGATGGGCGCGGTGTAGATGGGTGTGCCGTATGGCGCGAGGCCCATCAGCTTATATTCGCCACTGTTGACTTTGAACCCGCAATAGTAGGTGAAGGCGGAGTAGAGGAGCCCGAGGGAATGCGGAAACTGGAGATGCTGTCTCAATTCGAGGCCATTGCCCCTGCCGACGCCCCAGGCTGCCGTCGTCCACTCGCCGACCCCATCGAGTGTCAGGATAGCCGCTTCATCGAATGGACTCGGGAAGAACGCGCTGGCGGCATGGCTTTCGTGATGATCCATGAACAGCAGGGGCGCCCGCGTCTTCCCGGGCAGGCCCCCGCGAATCATGCGACGCATCATCAGCTTTTCGCGGAGCCACACAGGCATCGCCATGACGAAACTGCGGATGCCGCTGGGGGCGAAGGCGAGCTCGGTTTCGAGCAATCGCTCGAATTTCAGCATCGGCTTGTCGTAGAAGGCGATGAAGTCGAGTCTATCGGGCAGGAGCCCCGCCTCGTTTAGACAATACGCCACTGCATGTTGCGGGAACCCCGGATCATGTTTCTTCCGGGTAAAGCGTTCCTCTTGCGCAGCGGCGACGAGATCGCCATCCACAACGAGAGCGGCAGCACTGTCATGATAAAAGGCAGAGATTCCAAGAATATTCATGTCAGTCACGGCTCCTCATTGCGGACGTGCGCTGGCTGGTCGTCTCGCCGACATTCTGGGCCGCAGTCGGTCCGCGAGGTCAGCCATCACTTGGTCTGTAGCCTCGGCGTTCAGGTGTCCGTCTTCCACTCCGACTCGCCAGTCTTTCACGGTGACCGGAATGATCTCCGTGTCAAAGCCATTGTTCACATAGCCCCAGTTGGCGTCGGACTGGCGCCGGGAGACCCGGTAATATTTCTTGTTCAGTACGTACACCTGTTCGCCTTCCGAGGCAATGCCGTGATCGTCAACTTGAAGAACGAGCAACCGGCCTTGATTGGCCGTGACCAACTCGTGTATCCGCCGCATCAAAGCGCGCGTCAGATTGAGACCGTATTGCATTCGTTCGCTGGGCGGCACCAGCATCACAGCCATGTGAGTCTTCTCGGTATCGAGGTTCTCGTCGCGCATCCGGCCGAGATTTGTATTCCAGCGTTCCTGCCACTCGGTGCGCACGGGACCATCGTAGTGATCCAGGGGCAGGTATGGTTCTGGGAGGTGACGCTCCCAGCTCTTATCTCGCCACGGAAGACCGAACGCGCGTTGCCACAGGGCGGTCACGACGAATCGAGAATCGCCAAGTGGCTGCAAGAGGGACTCACTCGGACCGCGCAGAGTCCCGGATTGATCGAGCCAGAAAGTCGGCTTCGGATTCCGATTGGCCATATGGGTATTGAACGTGTTGTTCCAGATATCGTTGCCAGGTGTCTGCCAGAGGACCACAAGGTCCGCTCGGTACGTCTTGAAGTATTCCTGGAGCGCCAGCAGCTCCTGATCCTGCCCGTACCCCCCAGCGCCTAGGCTATAAACCCGCGTCTTCCTGGGGCGAGATGCGAGAGAGGACTCCAAGCGCCGTTCCGGCATCGCGTCGAAGGCCAACGCCGTTGCCTCCACCTGGGAATCGCCCAAGAGGACAATGACATAGTCCTCCGGTGAGTATGTGATTGGACGCCCGCGGAATCCGAGCTGGTTCTGCTCAGTTCTGGGTGCAAACGACTTCCATCCGCTGACGAGTGGGGGTGGTGCGTACCCGACTTGCAGTAACACCGCACCGATGACGGCGGAGACCAGGCTTCCAGCCAGGAACGCAGACAGGTGGACTGCGGTGATTCGCGGTCGTCTGGCCAGGAGATATGCACCTGCGGCCGCCAGAACGATGCGACAGAGGCCCAAGACCACGGCCCGCCGCGTGGTCCCAACGATCGTCCCTGCGGGGAAAATCGTCGATTCCAGTGCCGTTCCGCTCAACAGTATGCCCAGTCCCAGCAAAAGGCACCCAAGAGGAATTGCCAGGTTCCTCCGTGGCAGACCCGTAATTCCTGCACCCTCAACGCGCCCTTGTGACGCTGTGTCGATCGCGTGTCTGCTTGGTGGTACTGTGCTTGGAATATGCATCGGCTCAACTCGCGTATACCCTCCGGCAGGGCCAGACGACCCGTTTCCGGATCCACCCACGATCAGCTTGACGACGGCCCGGCTGGCTCACACGTGCCTGATGGACGTGGCCCTTACTTGGTCGAGAAGGGCGCCCAACGATTTTGATACCGCCGCCGGGCCGTACATCTGCTGTGCCGCCAACATCGCGGTCCGCTCGTATGCCCGTTGGTCTATGACCCGTCGTATTGTGGCGGCAATCGTGTCCGCCGAGTTGTCCGGCATGTAAGTGATGCCGGCCTCAAGCTCCTTCTCCAGGATACCCATCGGCGTGGTGATGACGTGGGCTCCGGCTGCCAAGTACTCAATGATCTTGAAGGCAAAGACATTTCCAGGAGTCCGGCTTACTTGGTGCGGGTTTATGCAGACTCTTGCCGAACACATGAGTCGAACCAACTCGGACCGACTGAGCAACCCGTGAAATTCTACGCCTTGAACGTCGTGAGCCATTTTCCGCAGCGAATCAGTCAATTGGCCGTAACCGGTAATGTGAAGCTCCCAGTCGGGTAGCCGCACATCGCGCCACCCTTCGATCAATTCCGCAATGCCGTTCGAGGCGATGTGCGTACCCGAGAACAGCACTAGATTCTTCTTTCCACCGCGCGAATCATCGCTGCCTTTGATAAGGTCGCTCCCAACAACTCCTCGGAGCAAGACCGTTGGGATCCCGGATGGTAACTGTGAAAGGAGGTGTGGTGAGACGGCCATGCAACCGGAGACTCCGCGGAACAGTCGCATGCATGCGCGAGTGTCACGCCTCAGAGAAACACCATTGATCGCCTGTCCCTGCACGTTCACGAATCTATCGTCCTCGTATTCCAGAATCAGGGGAAGGCGGAGATGCCGGATCGCGTAGTTCGCGCATGCGATCTGAGGACCTTGGAGGTTGTAGATGATCACCAAATCATACCGTGCGACGCTATGGCGGGCCTTGAGGGCATGCAGTGTCCGGGCATTCGACCACACACCGTTGAGTCGTCTGATCGGCAACACGGAAGCGTAATAGATTGGAATATCCGGGTGAAAAGGCTCTGTCTCGGAAAAGGACGGGTAGAACCTGCATGCGGACTCGATGACTGCTCCCTGCGAGATGATCTCAACGTCGTGGGAGCTTGAGTGGAGCAGCGTGGCGATAAGCTCAATCTTGGTCGCGGTGGCCAGGCTACGATTGCGGACGATGGGACGCCGCCGCAGCAACGTCGGTCCATGATATGGAGCTACGTACGCTATCCTCATGTCTCCACCGCAACAACGACTCGGGCGCTATACCACTCGATGGTGCGGGCGAGCCCCTCCACGAAGACCGTCGTTGCACGGAACCCGAATGCTTTCTCGGCGCGGCTGGTGTCCAAGCAGCGTCGGGGCTGCCCGTTGGGTTTGCTGGTGTCCCAGACGATCCGGCCGTCGAAGGCGGTCAATCCTGCGATAACTTCGATCAGCTCCTTGATGCTGATTTCGTGAGAGCTTCCGAGGTTGACCGACTCGCTGTCGTCGTAGCGTTCCGCGGCAAGGATGATGCCCTCCGCGGCGTCCTCGACGTACAGGAATTCTCTGGTGGGTGACCCGTCTCCCCAGACCACGATCTCCTTCTCGCCGCGCTCCTTCGCCTCGATGCACTTTTTGATGAGCGCAGGAATAACGTGGCTACTGGACGGGTCGAAGTTGTCCCGGGGCCCATAGAGGTTAACGGGCATCAGGAAGATGCTGTTGAACCCGTACTGCTGTCTGTACGCCTGCGACTGCACGAGGAGCATCTTCTTGGCGAGGCCGTACGGCGCGTTGGTCTCCTCGGGATAGCCGTCCCAGACGTTCTCCTCCATGAAGGGTATCGGGGAGTGCTTGGGGTAACAGCAGATGGTTCCGAGGGCGAGGAACTTTTTCACGCCCGCTGCCCAGCTCTCGTGGAGGAGCGGCACACTCATCATGAGATTGTCGTAGAAGAACTCGGCCGGGTGGTCCCGATTCGCACCGATTCCCCCGACCTTCGCCGCCAGGTGAAAAACGATGTCTGGTCTGGCATCTCGGAGGAGCCGCCGGATATTGTCCAGGGCCCGCAGATCGTAGTCGCTGCGCCGCGGAACGAACACGTGGGCCGCACCGCGGTCCACGAGCTTCTCCACGACATAGGAGCCGAGGAAGCCCGATCCTCCCGTGACGACGACTCGCTTGCCCTTCCAGAAGTCTCGGCTGTCCGGCCAGGAATTGTCCATCAACACGTGTTTCCCTCACTGAACAATGAACTGCGCATTACGATAGCGGCTGTCGGTGGCGTCCTTGATCAGGCCGAGCTGTAGAGCGTCTCGGACCTCCACAATGCCGTCCTCGACACCAATCGCCGGCTCGAATCCGAGCTCCCGCTTGATCTTGGCGAAGGACACGGTGATATCTCGCATATCGCCGCCGAAGCTGAGATCCTTGTGGGTGACCCTCAGGCCCTCCACATGTTTCTTCACCAGTTCCACGATCTCGTCCTTCGTGTAGTTGCCTCTGTCCGACCCCAGGTTGAAGACCTCCCCGCATATCTTCTCCCGGGGTGCCGACAGGGCCAGGGCCAGACCTTCGACAACGTCGCGGACATGCACGAAGGATCGAGAGTACCCCCGCTGGTAGATGATCAATTCTCGCTTTGTTAACGCCTCGAGGACGAACTGGTTGACGATAAGGTCGAATCGAGTCCGCGGGGAGACACCGAAGAGGGTCGCGAAGCGGAAGACAAGTGGAGCGCAGTGGGACGTCTTGGCCTTGTCGAGCAGGTACTGCTCCGCCGCAATCTTGGTCTCCGCGTACAATGACTGCGGGTAGAGGGGGGAGTTCTCATTGACCGCCTTTCCATCTGCGGCCAGGCCGTAGTTGCTGTAGGTCGACGAGAATAGGAACCGCTGCGATCCGGTGTCCTCGGCCCACTGGAAGACTCGCTGCACTGATTCCACGTTGTACCGCCACGCCACCTCCTTCCCGACGGCCTGGCAGGCCGGGAACCCGACGATGGCAGCGAGATGGATCACGGCGTGGTATCGATCCTTGAGGCGGATGAGCACGGAGGGGTCGCAAACGTCGCCCTTGACGAAGCTGAAATTGGGATGGGAAAAATACGCAAGGAGAGATTCCCCTCCGAAGAGGAGGTCGTCCGCGACGGTGACGCGATATCCGCGGCAAAGCAGCAGGCCAGTGAGCAGGGAACCGATGTAGCCGGCCCCGCCGGTTATCAGAATCTGCTGGAAATCAGACAATGGTACTCCCTGTCTATCCACGCAGGACGTGTTGGCCGGCAACCCTATGTCCGGCTCTGGCAAGCAGGACCTCCCGCTCGGCTCCCTCGAGATCGTGCTCCACCATCATCCGCACCAACTGCTCGAAACCCACCTTGGGCTTCCAGCCGAGAATGCGGCGCGCCTTCGAACTGTCGCCGAGAAGACAATCGACCTCGGTGGGGCGGTAATACCGTGGATCTTTTTCCACGTGCCGCGACCAAACAACCCCGGCGAATGCGCCGGCCACATCCAGGAATTCGCGCACGGAATGCGACTCACCGGTCGCAATGACGTAGTCATCCGGCTCGCTGTGCTGCAACATCTGCCACATCGCCTCGACGTAGTCGCCGGCGTAGCCCCAATCTCGACGGGCGTCGAGGTTGCCCAGATAGAGCTTGTCCTGCAGTCCGTGCTTGATCCGCGCCAGTGCCTTCGTGATCTTGCGCGTCACGAATGTCTCGCCACGTCGGGGAGATTCATGATTGAAGAGAATGCCGTTGGAGACGAACAATCCGTATGCCTCTCGGTAATTGACGCAGTACCAGTGCGCCGCTGCCTTGCTCACCGCATACGGACTGCGTGGGTAAAAAGGCGTGGATTCGCTTTGCGGTGGCTTGGCGGCTCCGAACATCTCGGAGGAGCCGGCCTGATAGACTTTGACGGTGCTGGCGTTCCGGGAATAGTCGCGAACGGCCTCCAACAGACGAAGCGTCCCGGTCGCGACAACGTCGGCAGTGTATTGCGGTTGGTCGAAGCTGACGCGGACATGCGACTGCGCCGCGAGGTTATAGATCTCGTCGGGCCGGACAGTCTCCAGGATCTTTCGCAGGCAGCCAGCGTCGGTCATGTCGCCGTAGTGGAGGTGAAGCTTCACATCGGCTTCGTGGGGATCGGCATAGATCGAATCGAGTCGGGCCGTGTTGAAGGTAGACGCGCGTCGGATGACGCCGTGCACCTCGTATCCAAGCGCCAGCAGAAACTCGGCCAGGAATGATCCATCCTGCCCAGTGATTCCGGTGATGAGAGCGTTCTTCATGAATGGTGCCCGTGGCGAGTGTGTTGGCCAGATCCTTGCGGGACGGGTTCCCAATTGATCTGTTCGAAGATCTCGTCCATGATTCGCGCGGTCAGAAGGATCTCGCGGTAAGGTATCGGCAGAGGCGCACTCTCGGTGATGGAGCGATAAAATGACTCGATCAAGTATTTCATGCCGGACTTCATGTGGAAGTCGTTCGCCAGGAATGTCTTCATGTTGCGCGCGGCGTTACCCAGGTACTGTTTAGCCAGAACCACCGGCGAAAGGAAATGCTCCGCGTAACTCTTGTAAGGCTTCCCCTTGAGTCGAATCAGCGTTTCATTGTCTTGGTCCAGCAGCAAGCCGTTGCGCGGCCCATAAAGCCGGAACTGGTGGAGCGAGGGCCGCATTTGACTCGAAAAGGTGAAGGAGGCTGTTGCGGCGTTCTTATCAAGGATAATTACTCTCAGCTCGTCCACAATTTCCTGTTCGCCCATTCTCCTGAGCATTGGGCTGACAAAGCCATGGGCGAACACCTGAGGAGAATCAGTCGCAAGAAATTCCGCAATCCTGGCTATCCCATGGCTGATGATGTTATGCAGCAGTTGCCCCGGCAGTCTGCGCACCCAATGGCTCTTGTCACCCAGCAGCGCCTTGGCGTACGCCCCTGTTTCCGCGATCTCGTAGCAGTAATAACTCTCCATGTGCACGGGTGCCCCACCCAAATACCCGTCGCGGACTATTTGCCGCATACGTCTCGCCGTGTGCCGAAATTGGTCGTCATGGCCGGCCGTCAGCCTGAGCTTCTTGCTCTCCGCCAGGCCAATCAGCTCCTCCGCGTCTTTCCTGTAAAGCGTGAATGGCTTTTCGATATATACGTTGCACCCCTCTTCCAGACAGCGGGTGGCGATACTGAAATGGCTCTGTGGGGGCGTCGTGATGTGCACCACGTCCGGACGGGTTTCCTCCAACAACTCCGTCAACTGATTGAAATGCCTCTTGATGTGGAAGCGTTCGGCCAATTGCCTGGCCATCAAGGGTTCGTGGTCGCAGACACCCACGATTTCGCAGGCTGTAATCCTCTGGATCTGAGACGCATGTGCATCCGCAATCTTGCCGCACCCGACGATGGCGACCTTAAGCATGACGCGCCTTTTCGCGGCAGCTTTCGAAGTAGCGATTCAGAGCTTCTTGCGTGGGCACCGTCGGACTCCAGCCCAGGCGACCCTTGAGCTTTCCATTGGTGTAACGGGTCTTCTTCCAGAATGCATGCCAGCCGCTGCTGTTGAACGCAGGGGGCAATTGTCCCTCCGACCAATGCGAATACTTCTCCCACAAGCAGCACAGGAGATAACTGATCAGGTGTGGCAGGTAAACGGACCTGAACCGTCTCACGTTCTTCTTGTACAATCGCAGGAAGCACCTGCTTGAGGGCAGGTCATCATCCACGACGTTGAACACCTCGCCGTCCACCCCGGGCCGGAGGCCCGCGAGGACAATCGCGTCGGCGCAGTTATCCACGTATGTCAAGGGGATGGGATTCGACCCGCCCAGGTGGAGAAAGAGACCGAAGGTCGCGATTCCTACCCGATTTGTGATCGTCTCATTCCCAGGGCCGTAGACATAGCCGGGCCGCACAATCACGTACGGAATCCCATATTGCTTCCCATACTGAGTCACGATGTCATCCTGCTTGGCCTTTCCGTACATGTACGGCTCGCCGCGCTCCGCCGGTGCTGTCTCAATCGGGCAGGATTCATCCAGCAGGCGACGTTTGGCCTTGTTTCTGTTGGAATACACCGAGAACGAGCTGACGTTCACAAATCGCTTGAGAGCGCCGTGCCGGAGAGTTGCCTCGAGAAGATTCCTGGTTGTGACGACCGAGTTCATGTATGCATCAGCGAACATGTCGCTCCTGCCCGCGGCGAGGTGATAAATCAGCGTCACGTCCATCGTGGCACGTGAGCAATCCTCGGCGGAGAGCAGATTGCCGGTCATAACGTCTACGCAGTCGCCGGCGCCGTGCCGTCGAATGACCTGGTTGAGCCTCTGGAAATCCGCAGATGGCCGGGTAATGCACCGCACGCGCCGGTACCCGCGGTCCAACAGTCTGTCGAGGACGCGAAGGCCGATGAAACCGGACGCTCCGGTCAGGAGGATCGAGTCGTCAGATTGTATGATGTCGGATCCAGTGTCCATGACGTGTTGGACGGGTCCATCCGGAGGTCAGGCTCTGGGTGCCAATTCCTCGTAGACCCTACAAGCCTTCCGGGTCACCGTCTGCCAGGAGTAGCGTTCCCTGGCGTAGTCACGTATCTCCTGCCGCCGGGCGGGAAGCGTCCTGAAAAGGTCGCTATGGAAATATCGCTCGATGGCGTCGCCCAAGTCAGCCGAATCGCGCGGCCTGCACATGAAGCCCGTCTTGCCCTCAATGATGTCTTCTCTCAGCGATCCCACATCGGCCGCGATGACGGGAAGCCCGAAGGAGTATGCGAGGACGAGAACGCCGCTCTGGTAGACCTGGGTATAGGGCAGCACCAGGACGTCCGCCGCTTTGAAGTACAACTCGGTCTGCTCATCCGGGATAAATTCGATCCGCTGAACAACCCGGTTTCGAATGGGATGGCGGCGAATCGTCTGCAGGATCTCGTCCAGGTAGTCCTCGGAACCTCTTGCCCGCATACCGGCGATGATCAGCCGATAGTCTGGATGCGTGGCCGCGAGGCGTTGAAAAGCCGCCACAAGGAACTCGAGACCCTTGTATGGGGCGATGTGCCCAAAGAACAAGATTGTCCGTTCGGTGTCCGCGATACCCAGGCGGTGCTTCGCCTGCTCCGGGGTGAGATCGGTGCCCGGGACGGCATTGTTGATTCCGAACGGGATCACGGTCAGGGCTCCTTCACGGACACAGAAATGATCCTGAAGCTCGCGCTTCATTTTCTCCGTGTGAACGAAGATATGATCGGTCAGCCGGTACTGGATCCTCAAGGTAAGCCGATTGAGGAGCGAGTCGTGGGAGTCCCTCTGGCCCGCATTGACGTTGTGCGCCGTGAGGACGATCTTTTTTCCCAACAGCTTGTAATAGAGCATCAGCAGAGTCCGATCGAAAACCTCGAATTTGTTGTTCCAAAGGATATGAAAGACTTTCGGCCTGGCAATCCAGGCGTAACGGAAGAGGCGGGCATAGTAAATCAATATCCTGGATGCCTTCCTCGTGAGACTGGCATCCCCTCGCTGATCCCCTCGCAGATTGAGAAAGTTGAGCCTGGGGCTATTGTGCAGCTCGGGGCTGTCCAATTGATCGCTGCCGATGAAATCCAGGTTGACGCCGTTCGAAACGAGGGCCGTTGCGAGGCCAAGGGCGTACGGCCGGTCGCTGCCACCGGTGAGCAATGCAACGTCATGCTTCAACGGTTCGCGGGCCTTTTCACTCTGTGTGTGAGTCTCGACTTGGTCCGCGATAGGCATTGGGAGAGTCTTCAAGATGCCCATCCCGAGGGCGGCTCACCGAAGGATGAGGCCAGTCGGACGGTTTGGTGGTACAGACACCCCGTAGCAGGTGATGGGATTGAACAGCCGAACGTTCGCGCTTCCGTAGGCGCCGTCAATATCGCTGTTCTCGTAGCAGAGGCGAGCCGGGATCTTGTTCGCGTGCCCACCGTAGCCGCTGATGTTGCCACCCGCCACGTCCGGACCAATCGGAGGCCACGGGAGCGTCCCAAACCAGAATGGCTTTGCCGTGCGATATAGAGAGGAGGGGAGGGTCTGACTCCCAGGAACGGGATTCGCGTAATTGGAGAGTCCAGACGGCACCTCGCTGGCGAGGAACCGCACGGTCCCGGTGACCGTGTCGTAGTTCCCCCACCGCAAGAGGGTGTCCTTTGTGAATGGGTCAGTTCGTGCTGGGGGACTGCCGCTATCAGTGTCCCCGAGGGAGTAAACCGCTGTACTATTGAAGCCTGTAAGGTTCACCTCATACGTGTCGTAATAGCCCGTCCGGCCGAGCACATTCCCGATCACGTTGAAGAAGCGCGAGAACGCCCAGAGGTGCATGACTGCCGTGTTGTCAGTCTTCGGGGGGTTGTCATAAACATCACCATAGAAGTGATTCCGGAAATACGTCGAAAAGTGGTGCGTCCCGTGAATGTTGTCCGATTGTGCCCCCAGCCCGTCGTTCCCTTCCCACAGGATCATGGCGTCACCCGTGGCGTGATGAGTGATCATGGGGATCATCCATTGCGGGAACGGTCCCCCAGCGTCATAGTGATCGTCAATGGCGAAGTTATAGGCGACCACATCGCCGATCATGCCTGCGTTTTGGACCAACGGGGCGGTCACATGCTGGAAGATATTGTTCTCAATCAGGCTGAAACCGCCAGGGAACCATTCGATTCCGTAGCTGGTGGACGCAGATGTCTTCGAGCCATAGAAGTAGCTGTCGCGGATCACGGTCCCAAAAGCAAGGGTCAGCCAGACGTGATTCCGCCAGGCATTGATCGAGCGAACGCCCTTGATCCAGACGTTTACGGCGTTGAAGACGTAGATACCTGATCCAACCTGGTTGTTACCGTGGTCGAGGGTCATGTCCTCGATCCCCGAGTTTCTAATCGGAAAGGTCGGCCACCACGCCTCAGGGCTTTGGGAGGCGCGCCAGTTCGGCATGGCAATGGGAGGCGTAATCGTGACCTGATTGCCCGCGATGGACACAACCTTGTGGAGTTCCTGCTGACCCCGACTGGGCCGCTGCCCGGCGGACTCGTTCTGGCCAGTGCAATTGGCTTTGGTCTCGCAGATAAAAATCGCGCCGCCATCCGACGTGTCATCAAGCTGGTCGAGGATGAGAAGCGATCCTGCGGCGAGCTTGGTGGTGCTGCTGAGGGTGATGACCGTCGTCCCCTTGGCAAAGCCCCCGGTCCAACTCGCGGAATTCGACGTGCCTTGGACCCAGTTGGTATCGGCACTGTCAAGACAGACGTGTGTATTCTGAGAGGAATGGCAAGCTAGATTTCCGTTGAATACGAGCTTGGTCAGGTGCGAACCGGCCCCGCGCAGCGTGACGTTGCTCTTGTTATTGAATGTTATCCCAGAGTTAAGGTTGTACGTGCCAGCGTTGAGGAATACCACCTGACCGCTGGGACACGACTGGATCGCGCTGTTGATCTGGGGGGCGGTGGCACCAGGATCGAGAGTCGCGCAGATGGTGTTGCGTTTCGGAATGCCCCCCGGAATGCCGGCGCTGCTCCAGTCAATGGCTCGGCTGGGATCAATGATGCCGGACCACTGCTGGGCATGGGTAACCATCGGAGCGACAATAATCAACAGCCCGACGAGCCAAGTAACCCGGCGCATTTCAGCCTCCGATCAGCAGACGTTGGGGCCTTGGCATTTTGCTATTGGGCAATGGAAACGACCTTCCCCTGTGCCGCGTCTTGCCCGCTTTCCGGAATTGCCATTATCCCCAACAGGAAAATGAACCAGATGGGGCTCAACACCCTGAACGCAGCCTCTGTGAGGGCGTACACGGTCCCGGTGACGAAAAGCGCCAATCTGAATCCGCCAGTGTCCGGATCGAGACGAAACGCTCTGATGACATTCCGGTATCCGGTTAGAATGACGATGGCGAGCAGGGATACCCCCATCCAGCCAAGGTTCAAGAACACCTCGAGGTAACCGTTGTGGGATTCGTTCGGACGCCACCAGTAGATCTCCCAGAGCTCTTCCAGTCTCTTCCCGAGCCAGAAACTTTCAAACCCGGTGCCAACTAACGGCTGCTGGTTCATGCGGAGCAGGTCGCTCCAGAGACCCGTGCGGCCGGTGAGTGTCGAATCCCTGCCCATTGTTTCCACGAGGTCTGCTCCGAAACCGAGGAACAGAGTGGAAAAGGCAAAGGAGACCGTCGACAGTACAAGGAGGTGTACCATCGCGCGCTTTCGAGCAAAAATTGGAAAGCTTGTCCCGAGCATCACGCCGCTCGCCAACACGAAGGACGCCAGCGAGGTCATCGAATTGGCTCTTACAAACAGCCAGAGAACCATCACAAGAAGTACGTACTGGGCAATTAGCGGCTGCTTCCTGGGGGGAGTCCCTTGGCCTCGAAACGCCTCGATAAGACGCCAAACGCATCCAAGTCCAGAGATGAGACAGATCACCCCGAGCATATTCTTGTCCAGCGTGACGCCAGTGTAGTACTTTTTCCCTACCCAACGGGTATAGTGCGACCCCAAGCTTGGGTAGTACTTGATCAACAGGACGGATGCGGGTATCAGCAGAAAGCCAATCCGAGCCAGGAATCGCTTGATTGCGGCGGTCCGGTCAGGATCGGTCAGGACGATGAGAATCATCACAAGGTCGCCCAGGGCCTTCATCCAGCGCTTGAGAGCCACGATCGAGTAGTCCGACCAGAGGATGCTCAGAGCGCCATAGGATAGAAATACAAGGATCGGGGTATTCGCTCGGAGGATCGCTCCGAGTTCTCGTCTCCTTCCGAGAAGCACCATGATCCCGGCCGCTATCAAGCCTGCCAGGATGTTCCGATCCAGGGAGTTCCCCTCCAAGGTCTGATCGACTGAAGAAATCGCCGACTCAAATCCGAGCCATTGAGATACCGTCCGCGACCCGGCGAGCGAAACCCAAATCACGGGGAGCCACAGTGCCTTCGAGGTTCGCGCGTTCGTTATGGGATCAAAGGCGAACAGCCCCACAGTCACGACGGCGAAGACGACCGTGGCGATCTCAGGAGGCATCAGCGCACCCTGCCGAGGATTCTCGAGGGAGAGCGGTAGGTCATCCCGAATCGAGGAACAACCGGTGAAGCAGCTCCAGTGTCAGCAGCTTGTGGATCTCGGTGGTGTAGTTCCGGTTTCCCTTGAGGTGGCCACGGACCACGGCTTCAAGCCCGGTCCGTTCGAGATACGCCCGCGAAAGCGTCCGCGGGTCGAGTAGCATTTCCCGAACGTACTCGGAGAGCACATCCCGGTACCAAACCCGGAAATGAAACGGCTTGTGCCTGCCGAGAAAGATGCGTTCGAGGTGGAACGGCGAGCACAGATGATCGAGCTTGGCAAGCCACTGGGGCATCGCATAGTCATAGGCGTGCTCGGCCCTGAACGTGAACTCGAGGAGACCCCGTGAGGCCGCCGGGAAGAGGCCCGCGCTGCCACCAACGCCGCGGTCAGTCCGAATTCGCCCGAGTGGCGGACTGCCTTCGCTGATCAACCGCAACCTAACGTCACCGCTCCCACGGGTACACTTTGGGGCACGATAAACCGTCCGGACAAACTCGTTGTCTAGGTACGGGGACCGGACGGTGAGTTGAGTCTGCTCCAGCGCGAGAACTCCGTAATGCCACCAGGGGGACTGCCGGAAAGCGGCAAACGTCACTGGGTGCTCTCGACGGTGCTCCGCATAGGTTTCCTCTGCCTGCTGAACGTGGGCGAGCAACTCCGGATTGAACAACCCGGGCACAGGCTTCACGGGTTTGAACGTCGGGACTTGGGTGAGTAGCTCGCTGCCGTAGGTTCCCACGATCTTGACTGGGGCGATCTCGCGGGCCTTTTCACTGACGTAGAGGTCGGGGGAGCGGCTCAAATCGACGCATCCGTCGGTGAGGTAGACACTTCGCTCGGCGTAGTGGGGGAAACGCATGAGGAAATCATCTCCGACCCTAATCACCTCGTGCGATTGCTGGCACACGCTGGCGATTCGCCGGGCAACTCGGACGTCTTGACAGTCTCGGAGCATCCCACCAAACGTGTAACAGGGAAGCGACTGAGGTGGAGCCTTCCGCCAGGCCATGATCGTCCGGGTGTCCAGTCCCCCGGTGAGAGCGATCCCAATCCTCTCTTGGCCATTGAAGTACCGGGGAAGGTTCCGCGTGAACACCTCACGGAGTTCTTTGTAGTAGGCCTCCTGTTCCAGTGGGGCTTGGTCCTCCCACTCGTGCGGCTGGAAGTACGCGCTTTTCCTCTGGAGTGAGCCATTCCGAAAAAGCCAGGCCGCAGCGCCCGGCAGCACGTGGATGCCCTGAAAGATCGTCCGGTTCTCCAAGACGCACCCGCAGGCGACGAACTCCCCCAAGCCCCGAGGGTCAGCGGACCGCAGTTCGGGACGGACCGCGAGGATCGCCTTTGCTTCCGCGGAAAAATAGAACGCGTCCGTCGATTCGTGGTAGTAGATCCGGTGCATCCCGTACCGGTCG
>Ga0209108_10001049_pt1 | contig 15934 bp, 16 predicted proteins | sample Rifsed10ft1_FD_184003 | JGI IMG/M metagenome (GOLD analysis project Ga0209108, IMG submission 184003) | Soil microbial communities from Rifle, Colorado, USA - sediment 10ft 1 (version 2) | ecosystem: Environmental > Terrestrial > Deep subsurface > Rock core/Sediment | place: Rifle, Colorado...
AAGTTGATTCCGATTGGAACCCTGATCTACCTGCTGTGGCCCGACCCGATCTTCGGGCCCATCGATGATGCGGCCGCGATCTGGCTGGGGACCTACCTGTTCGTCGAGCTGTGCCCGCCTGGGGTGGTACGCGAGCATCAAGAGTCGCTGACCTCGGTGATCGAAGGGCGGTTCCGGGAGGTACCCGACGAGGACCCTCCCAAGCAGGCCTAGCCTCTAGCAAAGCCCAGCGGCGCCCGACTGGCGCCGTTTTGATTGCTGTGCCGGGGGTTAGCCTTCGGCCGTCGGAACGGGTACCGGGCTGGGAGTGGGGGTCACTGCCCCGGTGAGGGTCCAGAACCGGATGACGACCTCATCCAGCTCGCCCAGCAGACCCTGATCCACGCCGCGGTAGAAGGCCCGCAGTCCGCCGCCATTTCCGGTCGTCACCTTCACCAGCTCCTGGCCTTGATATTCGAGCAGGTCTCCCGGAGTCGGGCGGCCACGGTACACCTCATCCCCATCGACCTCTACGATAAGGAAGGCTCGCCTTTCGACCAGCAAGCGCAGGTCGACTACCCCGCTGAGCCCAGGCTCGATGGACACGGGAGGGGTCGGTGTTTCACCCAGGCCGGCCGTCGCAGGCGGCGATCCGAGCGGATTCGGCTCTGTGGGCTGGGGGGTGAAGGTCGGGATCAGGAATGCGGAGGCAGCCTGGTTGCGCTCGCGCAGCGAGGCGGCCAGCCGGCCAAAGCCTGCGATCAGGACCGCCAGCACTGCAACGCTGACGACGGCTGCCACAAGCAAATCGGCGGAGAAACGGCGGGTGCGGACCCGGACCGTCGGCCGGGTGGGCGCCTCGCTGAGGCGGGTTCGCCGGAACGGACCGGTCCGCTGGGAGTCGAGGACTTCGGAGTAACGCTTGAGAATTGCTTGAGAGTCTAGACCGAGGTAGGTGGCGTAATTCTGCAGGAAGCCGCGGGCCTGTACCGGTGAGGGGAGCAAATCAAGGTTACCGCGCTCCAGGGCTTCAAGATAGTAGGCGCGAATCCGGGTGGAGCGTTCCGCTTGTTCCAGAGTCAGGCCGAGCCGGGTCCTGGCCTCGTGAAGGGTTTTGCCGATTTCCTCCATCTTCCCTGCCCGACCCCCCAGGGATTATTCGGCGCCCGTCCCCTCTCCCTCCTCTTCCCGACCATCGGAGCCTTCCGTCCGCTGTGCTTGCGGTTCGCGGCGCGGCCCTCGCGAGGTCTCGCGGTCTCGCTCGGCGCTCTTACGGGCCGCTTCGGCTTCCTGGGCCTCCAGTTCGGCTTGCAGATCGCTGAAGGATCCGGCCGCCTCGGGCTGCTCGGGTTCGGCTTCGACCTGCTCGAAGGCCGACTCAGGTGACAGCTCCTCTCGGTGCACGACCACCGCCAGTTCCGGGATCAGGTCAACCGTTAGCCGGACTTTGACTTTGTGCACCCCGAGCGATCGGATCGGTTCTCCGAGAATCTGACTGCGTTCGACCGTAATGCCCTTGCGCTGCTGAACAGCTTCGGTGAGCATTTGATGGGTCACGGAGCCGTAGAGCCTTCCGGTCTCTCCGGCCTTGACCGGGAAATTGAGCTGCAATCCGTCGAGCTGCGTGAAGACCGCCGTCATCTCCTGATTGAGCTGAGCCCGCTTCACTTCGGCCGAGGATCGGATCCGATCGGCCTGTTTCAGCGCTCCGGGCGTGGCCAGGGTCGCCATTCCCTGCGGGATCAGATAGTTGCGGCCGTAGCCGTCGGCAACCCGCTTCACGTCGCCGGCCCGGCCCAGCTTATACACATCCTTCAACAGCAGGACTCTCATCGTGGGTTCGGGATTCCTTCCTTCAAAACTAGGGCGCCGATCGGATCGACGCCCAGGGTCCCGATTGTACCAGAGCAGGCCCCGGCCTCAAGCTGACAGCACCCGCTCCATCACCAGCGCATCCTCTCCATCCCGATAATACTCGGGCCACACCCCGACCTGGGCATACCCGACCTGGCGGTACAACGCCAGAGCGTGCTCATTGGAACGGCGAAGCGATAACCGGACCCGTGCGGTCCCCAACTCCCGCTCGCAGGCCGCCAGCAGTAGGCGGCCGACCCCCTGCCGGCGGTAGGTCGGATGGACCCCGATCGAGGCCACCCATCCCAGGTCCTTGCGGCCCCGCCGATCGCCGATCACGAACCCGATGATCTCCGGGTTGCGCTCCGCTTTTAGCCGGATCGTCCCGGGCAGCGAGAGCGCCGCCAGGATCTCCATCCAGGGCCAGGAATCCCGCCCGAAACAGATCTTCTCCAGCGCCACGATCGGCCGCAGATCGCGCCAGCTGGCGGCCACAATCTCCGGCTCGATCTGGTTCAGCCTCCGCCGCGGAAGTCTTTCAACAGGCTGGTGAATTCCATCGGGAAAATGAACTTGGTGGCCGGGCTGGTCCCCATGGTTTTTAGAGTCTCGAAGTACTGCAGGGTCATGGTCTTTTGATCCACCGTCTGCGCTATGCCGTAAATCTTCTCGAGCGCAGAGGCAAAACCTTCCGCCCGCAGGTATTGAGCCTGCCTCTCCCCCTCGGCCTTGAGGATGTTGGCCTGCTTTTCGCCCTCGGCCTTGAGGATGCTGGCCTGCTTGTCGCCCTCGGCGACGTTGATCGTCCCCTCGCGGGTGCCAGTAGACTCGGTGACCACCGCGCGGCGAACGCGCTCAGCGGTCATCTGGCGGTTCATCGCTTCCTGCACCTCCCGCGGCGGGATGATCTCGCGGATCTCGACGTTGGTGACCTTGACGCCCCAGCGCTCCGTCACCTCGTCCAGCCGGGTGCGCAGCAGCTGGTTGATATGCTCCCGCTGAGAGAGCACGTCGTCGAGCGGAATCCCGCCGATCACCGATCGCAGGGTCGTGGTGGCCATGCCCTGGGCGGCCACCTCAAAATTGCCCACCTGGACCACGCTGTCGCCGGCGTGCAGGACCTTGTAGTACCAGAGGAAATCGATCGCGATCGGCGCATTGTCCTTGGTGATCGAGGTCTGGTGCGGGATCTCACGCACCTGCTCGCGCAAATCCACCTTCACGCCCCGGTCGATGAACGGGATGAGCAGCACGAGCCCGGGGCCCTTCTCGCCGATCACCCGTCCGAGCCGAAAGACCACCAGCCGCTCGTACTCCTGAACGATCCGGATTGCGCTGGTCAGGAAGAACAGCAGGACCAGTACAACCCCGCCAACCAGACAAAGCACAACTGCGAAATCCATCTCAGCTCTCTCCTTCGTTATCGCCTTCCGGCTTCACATTGAGCATCAGACCTTCACGCGAAATCACCCGCACCGGGGTGCCGGCTGGAATCGGGTGCTCGGCCCGCACCGTCCACAACTCACCATCCACATACGCCGAGCCGATCGGATCGATCGGCGTGCGGGCTTCCCCCACTTGCCCGAGGATGTGCCTGAGATCAAAGACCGGTTCCGCCCGCTGAGACTTACGCACGTTCCGCACCACGATCCAGAAGAAGCCGACGCTGCCGAGGGTGCTGATCAGGGCCAACAGCGGATTGACCCCGGCCCCGCCTCCTTCTTGACGAAACAGAAAGGCCGAACCGAGGGTCAGCAGCAGGGCGGCGACCACCAGCCAGATTTCCTGGCGGGAACTCCAGATCGAAATCACGAAGGCGACCACCCCCAGACCCACCGGCACCCAGGCCCAGGGGTTCATCTCCACAACCGTGGTCCCGGCCCCTACCGTCGCCAGGGCGAGCAAGGCCAGCAGCTCGTACACCCCGGAACCGGGAGTCACCACCGCCAACGCGGCCAGCCACAGCCCGCCGACCAGCAGCAGGTAGAGCAGATTGGGAAGCAGTGGGGAGTCGAGCATCAGTGGCTACCTACACATCAACCCGGCGCATTCCAAGTTCGGACCGCGACCGGTCTAAGGATTGCATGACAGCTTGGCTACAGGGGCTTCTGGTAGATCCGATACCTCTTATAGACCTTTCCGTGCATCAGTTCGACAGTGCGTTGGACCTTGTCGTTGGTCTCCAGAATCCAGCTCAATTCGCCGAATTGATAGCCCTTGCGATAGGCAGTCTCAACCAGCTCGGTCAACAATAGAGCTTCCAGCCCCTGCCCGTGGTACTCGGGGATGATCCCGAGCGCCCAAGCCCGCACCCAGGTCGGCGCCTTGCGAACCTTCCAGTGCCAGAGCAGCATGGCGAAGGTCAGCAGCTCGGGAATGCCGGGCCGCGGGTAGGCCAGGCGCAGCGGTTGGTTCAGATCGGGTAAGGCGATGGCGAAGGAAACCAGCCGGCCGTCCTTCTCGAGAATGAGGGCGAGGTCCGGGTCGATGATCGACTTGAGCTGCTTGGCCAGCAGGTCCACTTCGTGATCGGTCATAGGCACGAAGCCCCAATTGAGCTCCCAACTGGCGTTGTACATCTCCTTGACCCGGTCCACTTCCCGATCGAAGTCCTTCATGTTGACTCGGCGGAGATGCAGATCCCAGCGCTTCAGGATTTTCTGGCCGACCCGCCCCACCTTCTCCGGCATTCCATCATGCAGCTCCCGCACGTTCACCGAGTAGGCCAGCAGATCCATCGCCTTCAGGTAACCGGCCTCTTCGAGATACCCCCGATAGCGGGGAGGGTTGTAGGTCATCAGGATCCGCGGCGGATCGTCGAAGCCGTCAATCAGCAGGCCGAGTTCGTCGTTCGTGGAATACTGCATCGGTCCGAGCAATCGATCGTGGCCGGCCTGGCGGCCCCAGGCCTCGGCGGTGGCCAAGAGGGCCCGGGCAGTCTCCGGCTCGTCCAGCACCTCATAGAACCCGAAGAAGCCGGAATTCTCGCCGTGCACCTGGTTGTAGAGATGGTTGCTGAAAGCCCCGATGGTTCCAACCACCTGGCCGTTCCGGCGGGCCAGGTAGAAGGTCGCCTTCGCGTGCTCAAAGAATGGATTGTGATCGGGGTCGAGGAACCGTTTGCGTTCAGAAATCAGGGGAGGAACCCAATGGGGATTGGACTTGTACACCTTCCACGGGAAGGTGATGAACTGCTCCAGCTCCGATTTGTTTGAGACTTCCGTGATCTGTAGTTCTGGCATTGCAGCCGAGGATTGGCTCGAGGATTATAGCTTCTGGAGTTGAAATGGTAAACTTCCCGGCGCCCGCTGGAACCTGCCATGTCGAATGCCTATCCGTTGGCCTTAGCGGCGGGCGCGCTGCTCGGGTTGCTCTGGTTGGGCCTCTCTCCCCTCGAGCGACTGACCAGGATTGAAGACTCGATCGCCCGGGTCGACGCCGGGCTGATCGCCTTGTTTAGCGGGCTGTTGGGCGGGCGGCTGGCATACGTCATCACACATTGGGAGTACTACGGTAGCCGAGTCATCGAATCCGTCTGGTTCTGGCAAGGTGGGCTGAGCTGGGCAGGTTCCGCACTGGCCGGATTGATGGGCGTGGCGGTCTACGACCGGCTTGCCCACCGTCCCTTCTGGTCCGAAGCGGATCAGCTGGCGATCCCGGCCGCCATTCTGGGCGCCTCCAGCTGGCTGGGATGCCTGATCGATGCCTGCGCCTACGGAAGCCGGACCGCGGCCGGCCCTTTCACCCCACCGGCTCCCGACCTGCTCGGAAACCTGGCTCCCCGCTGGCCGACCCAGGCGATGGGGGCCGTCTACACCCTGCTGGTGGTGCTGTTGTTGTTTCGCTTGGCCCAACTTGAACTGCGCTCCGGCCTGCTGGCCGCCCTGGCGCTCTCGCTGCTCTCCGCCGGTCCGCTGGCGATCGCCTGGATTCGGGGCGATCCGATGCCGGTGATGGCCGGGCTTCGCCTGGACGGGGTGGCCTCGGCGGCCCTGCTGGCGCTCGGGCTTGGCGCGGTCGTGCTGCGAATCCGGACGTGATCACGATCGCGCTGGCACAGATCGACACTCGGCTGGGTGAGGTCCAGGCCAATCTGGACAAGCACCTGGCGAGAGTCGAGGCGGCCCGGCTGGAGGGCGCCGATCTGGTGATCTTCCCGGAGCTCTCGCTGACCGGGTATCAACTGCAGGATCTGACGCCGACCGTCGCCCGCCACGCTTCGCCGGGCGACGACGTGTTCAAGCCGCTGCTCGCCGCGAGCCGCAAGCTGGACATTCTGCTGGGCTTCGTCGAATCCGACGACCGTCACCGCTTCTTCAATTCCGCCGCCTACCTTTCCCAGGGCGAGTTCGTACACGTACATCGCAAGGTCTACCTGCCGACCTATGGGATGTTCGACGAGGGCCGCTACTTCGCCTGGGGCGACCAGATCCGGGCCTTCGACACCCGCTTCGGGCGGTTTGGCTCCTTGATCTGCGAGGATTTCTGGCACGCCTCACCCCCCTACCTGCTCTGGCTGGACGGGGCAGACGTGCTGCTCTTCATGTCGGCCTCCCCTGGTCGTGGCCTGGACTCCGAGCCGGCGCTCGAATCGGCCCGCTGGGTGGAGCACGTCACGCAAGCCTATGCCAGCCTGTTCACCTCATTTGTCGGAAATGTGGGCCGGGTGGGGTTCGAGGATGGGCTCGGGTTTTGGGGCGGGTCGACAATGTTCGATCCACATGGCGATCTGATCGTTCGGGCTCCCTATCACGAGGAATCGCTCACCCTGGCCGAATTGGATCTGGAGCAGCTGCCGCGGGCCCGGGCTCGACTGCCGCTGCTGCGCGACGAGCGAACCGCACTCGTCTATCGTGAACTGACCCGCATCTTGGGAGCAGATCCCACTAAGGACCCGCGTGAAGAAACCTGAAAGTAGCCTGGAGATCAACCCGGATCTGGCTCGAAAGATCCTGACCGGATTCATCCGCAGCGAGACTACCCGGACCGGCTATCCGCGGGCGGTGGTCGGGCTGTCCGGAGGAGTCGACTCTGCGCTGGCCTGCCTGCTGGCGGCGGAGTCCCTGGGCGGCGCGAACGTGCTGGCCGTCCGGATGCCCTACACCAGCTCTTCCCCGGACTCACTGGAGCACGCCGCACTGGTGATTAAGCAGTCTGGTGTGCAGGAGAAGACCATTTCGATCGGCCCGGCGGTCGATGCCCTACTAGTGGAGATCCCTGCCCAGGATCGAATCCGGCGAGGGAATGTGATGGCCCGTACCCGGATGACCGTACTCTACGACCAGTCGGCCGCCTTCGGTGGTCTGGTGATCGGCACCGGCAATAAGACCGAGATCCTGCTGGGGTACACGACTCAGTTCGGCGACGCGGCCGCTGCGATCAACCCTCTAGGCGACCTGTACAAGACCCAACTCCGGCAGCTGGCGCGCGCCATGGATGTGCCGCAGGTCATCCTGGACAAAGCCCCCACGGCCGACCTGTGGGTCGGGCAGACCGACGAAGGAGAGCTGGGATTCACCTACGAAGAGGTGGACCGGCTGCTCTATCTATTGGTGGATCGCCGGCGCTCCCCCGAGGCCTGCGTGAAGGCCGGCTTTGAACGGCGCTTCGTCGAACGAGTCGTGGAGCTCATTCGCAAGAACCATTTCAAACGGGTGATGCCGCCGATCGCCAAGCTCAGCAACCGGACCGTGGGTTACGACTTCCTCTACCTGCGGGACTGGGGCAGCTGATCGGTCCGCCCCACCCGCCTCCCTTGCTCCGCTTCCCGCCCGCGCTGCGACACCGACAATTTCGCCTGCTGTGGCTGGGTCTGGTGATTTCGGTCACCGGCTCTCAGATGCAGACGGCCGCCATCCTCTGGCACGTCAATCAGATCAGCCCCCAACCGATCGCCCTCGGCGCGGTCGGCCTGGCCCGGATACTGCCGATCGTGTTCCTGTCTCTGTTCGCCGGTGTCGCCGCCGACGCTTGGAACCGGCGCCGCCTGCTGTCGGTGACCCAGTCGGGTCTGGCGCTGCTAGCCTTGATCCTGGGATGGACCACCCTGCGCGGGAACGACAGCCTGCCTCTGATCTACCTGGTCGTGGCGCTCATCGGGGCGATTGCCACCTTCGATCTTCCGGCCCGCCAATCGCTCGTGCCTAATCTCGTTCCGGCCGAGGACATGCCCAACGCGTTCAGCCTCAACGCCATCGCTTTCCAGGCCGGCTCCATCGCCGGCCCGGCGTTGGGCGGTCTGGTCCTGGCCAGCGCCGGGATTGCCTGGTGTTACCTGTTGAACGCCCTCTCGTACGTTGCAGTGATCATCGCCCTCGCCCTGATGGGCCCCGTCCCGCAGCAGCTCGCGACTCGGCCAAAGGGCGCCCTCGGGCCGCGAGCATTTCTGGTTGCGGTGCAAGACGGTCTGCGCTTCGTGGCCTCCCAACGGTTGATCTTCTCAAGCATGCTGCTCGACTTCTTCGGCACCTTCTTCGCTTCCGCCACGGCCTTGCTCCCAATCTTTGCCCGCCAGATCCTGGCGGTTGGCGCGGTCGGCTACGGCTGGCTCGTGGCGGCCCCCGCCATCGGCGCACTGGCGGTGGGGGTCCTGTTCTCGCTGCGCGGGACAGTTCGAAACCAGGGCCGCCTGCTGTTGTGGTCCGTCTTCTGGTTTGGAATTGCCACAATCGTCTTCGGCTTCTCCCGCTCTTTCTGGCTGACGTTTCTTGCGCTGGTCGGCACCGGTCTCACCGATATGATCAGCGCCATTATCCGCAGTACGCTGCGGCAGCTGCGAACGCCTGACTCGCTTCGTGGCCGGATGACCAGTGTCAACCAGATCTTCTTCATGGGAGGTCCACAGCTCGGCGAGTTGGAGGCCGGGTTGCTGGCCCAGATCTGGGGTCCGGTCGTGTCGGTCGTCAGCGGCGGGATCGGCAGCCTGCTCGCGGTCGCCTGGACCCGCGCCCGCTTTCCAGAGCTGGAACGTTACCGGGGGGACGAGGCGGTGGTGGTTTCGGCGGCCGTGGCGCCGTGACTACTGGGGGTAAGCGCCGCGAGTTCGCCAAGCAGGTGTACGCGCTGGTGCGCCGCATCCCTCGCGGTCGGGTGATGACCTATGGTGGGATCGCAGCCTTCATTCCCCCACCGGCCGGCACAAGCTGGACAGGGTACGTGAGAGTTCGGGCCCGTTGGGTGGGATACACGATGGCCGACTGTCCCGACGATGTCCCCTGGCACCGCGTCGTCAATGCCCAGGGCCGGATCAGCCCGCGGTCCGACCTGAGCTCAGCGCTGCAGCGCGCCCTGCTCAAACGCGAAGGAGTCCGCTTCGACCGAAACGGCCGGCTGGATTTGGAACTCTTGGAATGGAAACCCTCGAGGAGCTGGCTGCGGGCGCGAGGGCTGTTAAAGCCTGCCCACTCTGGTCGCAGTCGCGGTTAGGGCCGGGTGCCGTAGGCCCAGTCGGCGCCCAAGATCACCATCAGGTCAAGGTCGTTCTGGGGAAATACCGCCTGGAGAATCTGGCCCTCGGTCAAGCCAAGCAGCTCGGCCAGGTAGCGGATGGTGTACGGGTAGTTCTGGCTGTAGACGATCACCCGCGACTTGTCATAGTCGATCCGGTCGGCGTTGGCGATCTGAATCACGTTGAGCCCCTGCCCCTGCAGGTACTCGGCCGTGTCGGTCGCCAATCCTTCCAGACCGGCGCCGTTCAGCACGGCCAGCCGGGCGTGCTCGATTTGCACCGCCTCGGTCGACGTCTCTGGCGGAACCGAAGGCGCGATCGCACCGGTTCCGGTGAAGATCTCGTCCCGCAGCGCCCGGATTTGATCCGGCACCGGCTTGAGCACCATCGCGCCGTCCAGATGGGTGTCGAGCAAGACCATCTCCGGCGGAGCGATCACACCCTTGGAAATATCCTGCAGGTCAACCTGGGCGGCCAACAAGCCCAGTGCGACCAGCTGATCGAGAGTCAGGTTGGTTTGAATCCCCTGGCGCAAGTCCTGATATAGGGCCGGCGCCCTTCCGAGCAGCACCGCCACCATGTCCAGCTCCAGGATCTGGTCCCGCACCGCCATCAGCACCTGCTGCTGGCGCTCGGCTCGATCGAAGTCCCCGCCCTCAGTCTTCCGGGCTCGGGCGTAGGCCAGCGCCTCCGGCCCATCCAGTTTGTAGGCTTTCGCCTCCAGCCAAATGCTGTCGCGTCCCAGTGGCGAGATCTTCATCCGCTCCGGCACCAGGACCTCAACGCCCCCGATCTCGTCGATGAACCGCTCAAAGGCCGAGAACTCGATCACTGCGTAGTACTGAACCGGGACGCCGATCAGGTTTTCTACGGTCTGCATGGCGAGCCCCGGACCACCTCCTGGCAGCCGATAGGTCTCGCCCAGGAAGTAGGCAGTGTTGATCCGGTTGTGTTCGAAGCCGGGGACCTCGACCCACAGGTCGCGCGGGATCGACAGCATTCCAGCGGACTTGGTGATCGGGTCGATCGTCACCAGCATCATGGAATCGGTGCGGGGCGGGCCCTCCCCGGTCAACCAATCGCGGTAATCGAGCCCCATCATCAAGATGTTGATCCGGTCGACCCCGTTCCAACTGGGTGAGTCTCCGGACAGATCTGGGGTGGTCTGCGGGGCGTCCGGTTGCTCGCTTGTCACGGCCTCCGCGTCGCGCTCGCTCGCAAAAAGATCGGGCAGGCCGACGCCGGTCCAGGCCGCCGCGATCCCTCGCACGGTTCTGAAGACCAGGGCAGCCGAGAAAAGGGCCATGACGGCGAACCCGCCGCCCAAGACCCAGACCATCCAGTTCGGAGGTCGTCTCATCGGCTGGGCTTCATGTCGGATAGGCAGGTGCCCGGGGCAGATCGCTTGCCGGATTCCCGGAAATGACCAGGCTGCGCCGCAGTTACGCGGGCGCCGGAGGCGGATGTTCCGCGAGATTCATTGAAATGGCGCATGGGGGAAGGCAAGGCGGCGAGTATATCACCGACCGCTGGACTATAATCCCCGCGCATGTCGGACCGTCCCTCGCCCCAGTACCGGGGGCTGTTTGCCACCGCCTTGCTGCTGATAGCGGTCGGTTGGACGGGTCTGTACTTGCTCTTCGCCACCACCCTTCCCACCCTCGGCCCGCGCTGGCTGTTCTTCTTCCTGCTGACCCTGGCGGCCACCGGCACTGCGCTTCCATTCCTCTGGCTGCTGCACCGCCGCTTTGACGTGCGGCAGTCGGCCAGCCCGACGGTCCTGCTGCGCCAGGCGCTGTGGGCTGCACTGTTCGTGGCACTGTGCGTCTGGCTACAGGTCAACCGCTCGCTGACCCTGTCACTCGGTGTGCTGCTGGGGGTCGGTTTCATCGTTCTGGAGTGGTTCCTGCGGCTGTTGGAGCGGAGTCTCTGGAGACCGTGAGCCTGCGAGACCTGCCGTCCGTCGACCGCCTCATGCAGTTGGAGGCCGTCGAGGGATTGATCGCGGACTTCGGCCGCTCCCTGACAGTCGAGGCGGTACGCGAGAGCCTCGAAGCCGCCCGGGCGGCCGTGCGCGGCGGCCAGGCGGCGCCCCGGCCGACCGAACTCGTGTCGCAGACCCGGGCCCGCCTTGAAACCTGGCTGACGCCGACTCTGCGCCCGTTGATCAACGCGACCGGAGTGATCATTCATACTAATCTTGGCCGAGCGCCATTGAGCCTTGCGGCCCGCCGGGCTATGCAGGACGTGGCGGCCGGATATAGCAGCCTCGAGTTCGATCTGCCCCGCGGCAGGCGCGGCAATCGGGATGAGCACTGTGAGCAATTGCTGGTGCGGTTGACCGGCGCCGAGGCCGCTTTGGTGGTGAACAACAACGCAGCCGCGGTGCTCCTGGCCCTCACCGGGCTGGCCCGCCGCAAAGAGGTGCTGGTCTCCCGCACCCAGCTGATCGAGATTGGCGGCGGCTTTCGCATTCCGGATATCCTGAAACAGTCCGGCGCCAAGCTGGTGGAGGTCGGGACGACCAACCGCACCCATCTGCGAGACTACCGCTCTGCGATCAGCGAACGTACCGCTCTGATCTTGCTGGCTCATCACTCCAATTTCAAAATCATCGGATTCGCGGCCGAACCGGAACTGGCCGAACTGGTCGAGCTCGCCAGGGAGCACGAAATGCCGGTGCTCCACGATCTCGGCTCCGGCAGCCTGCTCGACACCCGGGCCTATGGGCTCGGCGCGGAGCCGAGGGTGCAAGATTCGGTCCGGGCCGGGGCGGCCCTCACGGCCTTCTCGGGCGACAAGCTGCTCGGCGGACCGCAGGCCGGGATCCTGGTCGGTGAGCGCCCGCTGATCGATCGGCTGCGGCGCCATCCGATGGCCAGGGCGGTCCGCTCCGACAAACTCTGCCTGGCTGCCCTCTCGGCCACCCTGCTGCACTACGTTCGGGAAGAAGCCGAGGCTCAGATTCCGGTGTGGGCCATGATCGCGGCCCCGCCGGCGGACCTCAAACGCCGGGCCGAGGGCTGGCAGTCCCGGCTGGGCCGCGGCGAGCTGGTCGAGGGGCGTTCGACCGTTGGAGGCGGGAGCCTGCCCGAGGAGACGCTGCCGACCTGGCTGTTGTCGTTGCTGGTGCCGCATCCAAGCGAATTCGCCCGCCGGCTGCGCGAGCTGGATCCGCCGATCGTTGGCCGGATCATGGACGACCGGCTGGTCCTCGACCCGCGCACGGTGCTTCCCGACGAGGAAGAGACTCTGCTGGCGGGCCTGGCCGCCGCGCTCGGGGCGGATGGCGGGATGGCGCAATGAAGTCCGATCTCGACCGGCTGATGCAGGAGGCCGGCCTCGATGCGCTGCTGGTGCTGGGGTCCGGTTCGCACAACGCCAGCATGACGTACTTCACCGGGCGGGCCAAGCTCTCTGACGGCACCCTGCTGTTGAAGCGGCGGGGGCAAGCTCCAGTCCTGTTTCACTTTCCGATGGAAAGAGACGAGGCGGCCCGCACCGGCCTGACGACCCGCTCGATGAATGACTATGAGCCGGTCAAGCTGCTTCGCGAGGCCGGCGGCGACACGGTACAGGCTGCGGCTAAGCTGTGGTCGATGATCTTCGATCAGTATGGAGTCGGTGGCCGGGTGGCGCTCTATGGCAAAGTGGACCTCGGGCCGTCATTCAGCGCGCTCAATCGGTTGACGGCCAGCCGCAATTCGCTCGAGTTCGTGGGAGAGCCGTCCAGGACCTCGGTGCTGACCCGAGCCCGTACCACCAAAGACCCGGATGAGATCGAGCGCATCCGCAAGATGGGCCACGCGACGGCCGCGGTGGTCGGCGACGTGGCCGAGTTCCTTAAGTCACATCAAGCCAAGGACGGCAGGCTCGTCGACCGGCAGGGGGAAGTGCTCACGATTGGGCAGGTCAAGCGGAAAATCAACTTGTGGTTGGCGATGCGCGGCGCCGAGAACCCGGAGGGGACGATCTTCGCCATCGGGCGGGATGCCGCAGTGCCGCACAGCGTGGGCCAGGACGACCAGCCGGTCGAGGTCGGCAAGACCATCATTTTTGACATCTTCCCGAGCGAGGCCGGCGGCGGCTATTTCTATGATTTCACCCGCACCTGGTGCCTGGGCTACGCTCCGGACCAGGTGGCGGCGCTGTATGCGGATTTGCAGGAGGTGTACGACTTCGTTTACCAACAGCTCAAGTCCGGCGTCCCCTGCCGCGACTACCAGGTGATGACCTGTGAGCAGTTCGAAGCCAAGGGCCATCCCACAGTCTTGAACACGCCCGCCACGACCGATGGCTACGTCCACGGACTCGCCCACGGCGTGGGGCTCGATGTGCATGAGGGTCCCTCTTTCAGCCATCTGGAGTCGAACACCGACGTGCTGCAACCGGGAACCGTGTTCACCTTCGAGCCGGGCCTGTACTACCCGGACCGCGGGATGGGGGTCCGGATCGAGGACACGGTCTGGGCCCGGCCGGACGGTGGGTTCGAGGTGCTGGCCGAGTATCCCAAGGACCTGGTGCTCAAGATTCCGGGGGTCTGAAACTGGCCGCCGACGAAACCCGCATTCTGGGCATCGAGACTTCCTGCGACGAGACCGCCGCGGCAGTGGTCGAGAACGGCCGCTTGATCCGTTCCAACATTGTCGCCTCGCAGAGCGAGCTGCACGCCCAGTACGGAGGCGTCTTTCCGGAGGCCGCCTCCCGGCGCCACATCGAGACGATTTACTCGGTAGTCTCTGAAGCCCTCTCGGCGGCGCACGCCGGACTGGAAGCGATCGACGCGATCGCGGTCACCCGCGGGCCCGGCTTGGCCGGCTCGCTGGTGGTCGGGATGAACATGGCCAAGGGGATGGCGCTCGGCGCCGGCCTCCCGATCCTCGGAATCAACCACCTGGAAGCCCACCTCTACTCGATTTGGCTGGTCGAGGCCGAGCCAGAACCGAAGTTCCCGCTGCTGGCGCTGATCGTCTCGGGGGGACACACCGAATTGATTCTGATGCTCGACCATCAGAAGTATCAGCGGCTGGGCGGTACCCTCGACGACGCGGCCGGCGAGTCGTTCGACAAGGTAGCCCGCCTGCTCGGGCTGGCTTATCCGGGTGGTCCGGCGATCCAGGCGGCGGCCGAGAAGGGCGACCCCACTTCACTTAAGTTTCCGCGGGCCTGGCTGGAAGGCACCTGGAATTTTTCGTTCAGCGGGCTGAAGACCGCCGTGCTGCGGGAAGTGCGCAAACGGCAACCCGATCTGGAAGCCGGAGTCGAGGCACCCCGCCCCGGGCTGCCGATCGGCGACATTGCGGCCTCCTTCCAGGCCGCGGTGGTCGAGGTGCTGGTCGGTAAGACCCTGGCCGCGGCCAAGGACTTCAAGGCCAAGGAGATCCTGGTGGGCGGCGGCGTGTCGGCCAACCAGCCGCTGCGGGAGGCCTTCCTGGCGAAGTCCAGCCTGCCGGTGCGCACTCCTCCCCTGGAGCTGTGCACCGACAACGCGGCCATGACCGCCGCGGTCGGCCACCACCGCTTCCTGGCCGGCCAACGGGACGCCCTGGACATGGACGTGCTGCCCACCTGGCCGCTGGATGGGTCCTAGAGAAGGAGGAGCCATGAGCGACGCACCGAAGGTGGGCGACGTGCTGGTAATGGTCGGCACCAAGAAGGGCAGCTTCCTCTTCTGGAGCGACCCCGCCCGCATGCAGTGGCAGCGCAGCCAGCACCACCGGAGCTGGATGGTCCACCACCTGGCCCACGATCCGCGGGACAACTCGATCTACGCGGCCACTAACAGCGGCAACTATGATGGTGTCGTCCAACGCACCCCCGACTTCGGAGCGACCCGAGAAGCTGGATTTCCCGGCCGAGAGCGAGCATCGGGTGCGCAAGGTCTGGCATCTGGCGCCGAAGCCCAACGGCTCACCCGGCCACCTGTACGCCGGCGTCGAGCGAGCCGGCCTATTCACGACCGATGATTTCGGCGCGACGTGGAATGGCGTGGACGGACTCAACAACCACGAGCACAGTCCGGATTGGCAGCCAGGCGGCGGCGGGCTGATGGTGCACACGATTCTGGTCGACCCACGGGAGCCCAACCGGATCTACGTCGCCATCTCCGCCGCCGGCACTTACCGCAGCGACGATGGCGGTATGACCTGGACCGCCAAGAACAAGAACGTGCGAGCCGACTGGGCGCCGCTGGCCTCGGGCCTTCCGGACACCGCCTATCTCACCGTCCTGCGGGAAGCAATGGCGCTGGACAGCGCCGATCGGTGCGGGGTGTATGTGGGCACTGAGACCGGGCAACTCTTCTTCAGCCCCAACGGGGGCGATCGCTGGGAGCTGATGGCCGACCTGCTGCCGCCGATCTATTCGGTGTCTACCGGGAGAGTGGCCTGAGCGGATGAGTGTCCGGGTTCATCTCCCGAGCACGCTGCAGGCCCTGTACCAGACCCAGCGGATCGAAGAGATCACAGCCGACTCGGTTTCCGCCATGGCCCGGGCGCTCAACCAGCGCTTCCCCGGCATCGGCGATCGCCTGCTCGAGCCGGACGGCTCGTTACGCCGTTATGTGAATGTGTTCGTTGAGGGAGACGACGGCCGCTGGCAAGCCGCCGCTGACAGTCCGATCCAGGACGGGAAGCAGGTCTGGATCGTGGGCAA
>Ga0209108_10001050_pt1 | contig 15931 bp, 18 predicted proteins | sample Rifsed10ft1_FD_184003 | JGI IMG/M metagenome (GOLD analysis project Ga0209108, IMG submission 184003) | Soil microbial communities from Rifle, Colorado, USA - sediment 10ft 1 (version 2) | ecosystem: Environmental > Terrestrial > Deep subsurface > Rock core/Sediment | place: Rifle, Colorado...
CAATTATTGCATGCAATTTTGCATTTTCTTGTAGAGAAGATTTGAATCTTATGGCAGCTGCTTGTAATCCATGTGGATAATAAATCAGAGGAATGTTTTGAATCCATTCGGATAATGATAGAGATGGATTGATTTCTGTAAGATTTTTTGAGTTTATCAGTTTTTGAGTATTTTCTAGTGCAGATATGGATTCAAAAATATCATTTTCCATTATTGGTAAAACAGTCTCTTTTACAAATTCATAACCCAATGATTTGGGATGGTTTTTTTGATAAAAATCCAAAGCATTTAATTCGTTCAATAAATGTTCATTAATTTGTCCTGTACTTGATTTTTGACCTTTATCATCATAATCTAATCCAAGTTGGTTGGCATAAAAATTTAAAACGGTATTTACAGGTGAAATATCGAAAGCGATTCGTTTTCCATTTTCTTCATACGAGACATTTGAAAAACCACCTAAATTCATACAGTAGTCATATTCAGAAAATAATATTCTGTCACCTATTGGAACCAAAGGCGCACCTTGTCCTCCTAATTGAACATCCTGAACCCTGAAATCACAAACTACAGTTTGGTGAATCAAAGACGAAATTTCAGGTAGATTACCAATTTGAAGGGTAAAACCTTTTTGTGGCTGGTGTAAAATGGTATGGCCATGCGAGCAAACCGCATCGATATTTTCTATGTTGTACTTTTTAATGAAATCAGAAATGATTGTGGCAAGAAGCTGGGTATATTTTTTGTTTAAATCATCCAATTCATTTATTGAGAAGTTTACGGCCACTTTTAGACTGTTAACCCAGTCTAAACTGTAGCCAATGGTCTCACTTTCAATTATTTCAAAAGACCATTTGTTGTCCTTTATTCTAAATTGAATATGAGCTAAATCGATTCCGTCTAGCGATGTTCCTGACATTACTCCGATAACGTTATAGTTTTCTGCTTTCATAGCTCAAATTTACGAATCAAAATTGATAAATTCACAATAAAAAAGTATCTTTGCCTACTTTTTTTAAATAATTCACAACATTTTATTTATATATATTTATGGATTTTAATCTAACCGAAGAGCAGTTAATGATTCAACAAGCTGCCAGAGATTTTGCTCAAAACGAATTGTTACCGGGAGTAATTGAAAGAGATGAACATTCTAAATTTCCAACAGAGCAAGTTAAAAAAATGGCAGAACTTGGCTTTATGGGAATGATGGTCGATCCTAAATATGGTGGTTCTGGACTGGATAGTGTTTCTTATGTTTTGGCAATTACTGAAATCGCAAAAATTGATGCCTCTGCTGCAGTTATCATGTCAGTTAATAATTCATTGGTTTGTGCAGGATTAGAAAAATACTGTGATGAAGAACAAAAAATGAAATATCTGGTTCCTCTTGCTAAAGGAGATGTAATTGGTGCTTTTTGTTTGTCAGAACCAGAAGCTGGATCTGATGCGACTTCACAAAAAACTACTGCTATCGACAAAGGAGATCATTACTTATTGAATGGTACAAAAAACTGGATTACTAACGGTTCATCGGCATCTACTTATATCATAATTGCACAAACAGATGTTGAGAAAGGGCATAAAGGAATTAATGCCTTTATTGTTGAAAAAGGTTGGGCTGGTTTCGATATTGGACCAAAAGAAAAGAAAATGGGAATTCGTGGATCTGATACGCATTCTTTGATGTTTAGCGATGTTAAAGTGCCTAAAGAAAACAGAATTGGAGCAGACGGATTTGGATTTAATTTTGCAATGAGTGTGTTAAATGGAGGAAGAATAGGGATTGCTTCTCAAGCATTAGGTATAGCTTCCGGTGCGTATGAATTAGCGTTGAAATATTCTCAGGAACGTAAAGCTTTTGGAAAAGAAATTTTCAAACACCAGGCAATCGCTTTCAAATTAGCAGATATGGCAACCCAAATTATGGCTGCTAAAATGTTATGTTTTAAAGCGGCCTCTGAAAAAGATTCAGGAATGGATATTTCTCAATCTGGCGCTATGGCAAAATTATTCGCTTCGCAAACGGCAATGGATACTACAATTGAAGCTGTTCAAATTCATGGTGGGAATGGTTATGTGGCTGAATATCATGTAGAACGTATGATGCGTGATGCAAAAATCACACAAATTTATGAAGGAACTTCAGAGATTCAACGTATTGTAATTTCAAGAACATTAGTTTCTTAAATAAAAATAGATATAGATTAAAAAACCCTTTTCAATTTCGATTGAAAAGGGTTTTGTTTTTCAAATCGTTTTTTTAATACATTTACCGAAATAATAACTTTCATGTACGAGGATTTAAAATATTGGTATTTGCGCGATCATAAATTGTTTCGAACCTTGAGTTTCAGTCAGGTTAGACAATTATGTATAATTACCGGTTTTAAAAAAGCAAAAAAAGGAGAAGTTATTTATTTCTCCTCTTCGGATGTACCGCGGATTTTTTTGTTAAAAAAAGGGAATATAAAAATCGTTGCAGTAGATGAAGAAGGAAATGAAACAATAAAGGATATTATTCAAAAAGGAGATTTGTTCGGGGAACTTACCCTAGAAGCCGATGAGCAAGCTAATGAATATGCCAAAGTACTTTCTGATGATGTGGCTATTTGTAGTTTTCTACTATCGGATTTTGAAGATCTTTTGTTAAGAAATCCTAGTTTGGCTTTATCTTACACTAAATTCGTAGGGCTGAAAATGAAGCGTATCAAGAACAGTTATTCTAATCTGATTTCTAAAGATGCTAAAACAAGAATGTTACAGTTTCTAAAAGAATGGGCTGAGAAAGAAGGTAAAAAAGTGAATAATAGAGTCGTGATAGAAAATTATCTGACACAAAATGATATTGCTCAGATTATCTGTACTTCAAGACAGACAGCTACTCAATTGCTTAATGAAATGGAAGCTAATGGAATGCTAACTTATAACCGAAAAGAGATTGTCATTTCCGATGTGACGAAGCTGGAGGTCTAATTATTTCGTGTCTTCTGTAAACTAGCTGACAAATCATTTAAAAATAGTAAAGTAGTTTTGTGTTATTAAAATCTATTACTATGAAAAAAATAATTTGCTTGGCTCTACTGATGTTTGGTTTAACTGTTAGTGCTCAAAATGAGTTGCCACAATCTGCTGTTGAAATTGCGCCGTTACTGATTGGTGAAAAAATTCCAGACGTTATCTTAAAGTCAGTCGATAATCAGGATGTTAATTTAACCTCTTTATTTAATAAAAAAAGAACAGTTTTAGTCTTCTATCGCGGAGGTTGGTGCCCTTACTGTAATTTGTATTTAGCCGCTTTAGCTGAAGCTGAAAAAGAATTACTTGCTCTAGGATATCAAATCATAGCGATAAGCCCTGATGCTCCGAAAAACTTGAAAATTACTGAAGAGAAAGTTAAAGTCAATTATCTATTATTGTCAGACAGTAATGGTGAATTAGCAAAATCAGTAGGACTTGCTTTTCAGGCGCCTGAAAATTACAAACCTGTTATTAATAAAGGTTCTGAAGGGTTAAACAGTACTTTTTTACCAGTGCCTGCGGTCTTTTTAGTCAATTTGAATGGAGAAATAGAATTTGAGCATATTACGCCAAATTATAAAAGCAGAATTACAAATGATTTACTTATTGCTGTCGCTAAATCTTTAATTAAATAATTATGAAAAAGTTAATGTTTCTTTTCTTATTATTGTTCACTGTTTCTGCTTTTTCACAAAATGAAAGTAAACGGATTGTTCATTTTAATTTAGAGGGTAAAGTTGGAATACAGGGTTATGATCCGGTTGCTTATTTTAAACAAGGGAAGGCAATCAAAGGGAAAAAAGAAATAGCAGTAACTTATGAAGGAGTTACGTATAATTTTTCGTCGGCTGTAACTAAAGGATTATTTTTGAAAAATCCGTCAGGATATGAACCGCAATTTGGAGGTTGGTGTGCTTACGCAATGGGCGATTCGGGAGAAAAAGTGGAGATAAATCCTGAGACCTTTAAAATTATAGACGGGAAGCTGTATTTGTTCTACAATGCGTTTTTTAATAATACATTAAAAAGTTGGAATAAAAACGAAGTGAATCTGAAGAACAAAGCAGAAACTAATTGGAAAAAAATATTAAAATAAGTATGAAAATTATAGATTGGATACTTCGAATCATTGCTGCATCAATTTTGTTGCAAACCTTATTTTTTAAATTTACCGGAGCGCCAGAAAGTATTTATATTTTTTCTGCTTTAGGCATGGAGCCTTATGGAAGAATTGGATCAGGAATTGTTGAACTAATAGCCGCTGTTTTACTTTTGATTCCCAAAACAACATTATTTGGTGCAATAATAGGCTGTGGGGTTATGGTTGGAGCTGTTCTTTCTCATTTATTTGTTCTCGGGATAGAGGTTAAAAATGACGGAGGAGAACTTTTTATCTTGGCAGTAGTAACCTTATTGTCCTGTGTTATTTTGGTTTTTAAAAATAAAAAAGAAATGTCAAATTTGCTAAAACGTAAACTGTAGTATGCTTATCCCATCCATCAATAAAAGTTTAAACGAGTTGATTGATTTGCTAAATCAATTATCCAAAAGAGAGTACTCAAATCCATGCATTGAATTGAGTAATGCTACTATTGGCGAACACACAAGACATATTATAGAGATGTTTCAATGTCTTGAAAAACAATATGATTTAGGGATTGTGAATTATGACAATAGGAAACGAGATATTTTAATTCAAACTGATGCCGATTGTGCTATTCAAAATATTTTAGAAATTAAAAATAATCTTGAAAAAGAAAATAAAAATATCGATTTGCAACAAGTTATTGATGGAGAAGAAATTGTAATTAAAAGTAATTATTTTAGAGAGTTACTTTATAATTTGGAGCATTGTATCCATCATCAGGCACTGATAAAAGTGGCTATTTTGAAATTTGAAAATGTGAATATTGATGAAAATTTTGGAGTTGCTCGATCTACAATTGAATACAGAAAACAATGTGCACAGTAAGTTTTGTAAATGTCAATGATGAAATTATCATTACATCCAATCGGGATGAAAAAGTAATTCGACCGAGCGCGATACCTCCAAAAAATTATACGCTTAATGGAAAAAATATTATTTTTCCAAAAGATCCAAAAGCGGGAGGAACCTGGTTTGCTGTTGATACTGATGGAACTATTTTGGTTTTGTTAAACGGCGCTGCTGAAAAACACAAAGTTGGACTTTCTTACAGAAAAAGTCGCGGTTTGATTGTCTTGGATGTAATTAGCAGCTTGTCACCAAAGGATTTTTGGGAAGAAATTGATTTGGAAAACATAGAACCCTTCACATTGGTTTTATTTCAAAATGCGGAACTATTTCAGTTGCGATGGAATGGAATTCAGAAAGAAACTACGTCATTAGATATTCATAAAAACCATGTTTGGTCGTCGTCGACTTTATATTCGCGAGAAATAAGGGAAAATCGTTCCAATTGGTTTTATACTTTTTTAGAAGCAAATCCAGAAATTTCAGAAACAGAAATGCTCCATTTTCATCTATATACGGAACAGGAGAATCAAGAAAACGGATTGGTGATTAATCGGAATGACGAAATGAAAACCTTGAGCATTACTCAATCTGTAATCGAAAAAAATAAAGTCGCTATATTGCATTATGATTTGATTCATCAAAAAGATTCTATGACCTCTTTTATCACTATTTAAAATTTTTTCCATTGAAATTACTTTTTCATAAGATTACGCATTGGGAATATTGGCCTTTTCAGATTGTTTATATTCCAATTTATTTCCTTTGGGCATTTTATTCGCTTAAAGCAAAATCTATTTTTTTCTTTAACGCTTCTAATCCATCCATAAAAAATGGTGGGTTTATTATGGAATCTAAAAAAGCAATTTACGATTTAATTCCACAACAATATTATCCAAGAACAGAACTTATAAAACTGGGAACTCCACTGGATGAAATTGAAAATATCATTGCTGATGCAAAAATAAAATACCCATTGATTGCAAAACCTGACATTGGTTTGCGTGGTTCAGCAGTTAAGAAAATCACATCTGGTGCTGAATTAAAAATCTATGCCGGAAAGGCTGATTTTGATTATGTAGTACAAGATTTAATACCTTTTGAAAATGAAGTTGGCATTTTCTATGTGCGTTATCCTGGTGAAAAAGTTGGTAAAATAACAGGTATAGTTTCTAAAGAATTTCTGATTATAACAGGTGATGGAATTTCTACAATTGAAGAATTAATCAAAGAAAATCCTCGATACGAATTACAATTGAAAGTGTTGAAACAAGAATACGGAAACAAATTATTGGATATTCTGCCAAAAGGGGAGAAGCTAAACTTGGTTCCTTATGGGAATCATGCGCGTGGAGCTAAATTTATTGATGGTAGTCATTGGATAACTCCAAAATTAACTGAGATTATTAATGAAATGTGTTTGCAGATTCCAGGTTTTTATTTTGGGAGATTGGATGTTATGTACCATACTTTGGAAGAATTAGAGCAAGGAAAAAATTTCTCCATTGTTGAGTTGAACGGTGCTGCAAGCGAACCTACACATATCTACGACCCGAAACATTCGTTGCTGTTTGCCTGGAAAGAACTCGCTCGACATATTACTTTTATGTATGAAATAAGTGTTCAAAATAATAAAAATGGAATTCGGTATTTATCCCACAAAGAAGGGATGAAAGAATATCGTTTGCATTTAGAACAAAGCACTAAAATTGTAAATTTTTAGTAGAATGACTGCACTTAAAAATATTTTTGTTGGTCTTTTGGTAAGTTTTATCGGCTCAATTCCGCTTGGATATTTAAATATTATTGGCTTCGAAATTTATTCAAAATTTGGAATAAATAGCTTAGTTTTCTATTTGTTTGGAGTTATTTCTGTTGAGGTTTTTGTGATTTATTTTACTTTAGTTTTTGCAAAAAAAATGGTTAGTAATAAAAAACTCATGAAGGCTATTGATTATTTCGCTGTTCTGTTTCTTTTTGTTTTGGCCTATTCATTTTATATGCATTCTAATCCAACTACCACGAAACAGGACGATTTAGGAAAATATATTATGTATTCTCCTTATCTTATTGGTGTGCTGTTAAATTGTATTAACTTTCTTCAATTGCCATTTTGGACGGGCTTGAATCTTTATTTAATGAATGGAAACTATATTAAGGTCGAAAACAAACTGAAATATTATTATGTTGTTGGAACCGCATTAGGTATATTTTCAGGGATGTTGGCGTTGGTTTTAATTTTAGAAAACCTCTCTAAAAACACTACCTTTTTCTCTAAATATGTAATGCCAGTAATGATTCCATTATTTTTCATAGTTTTAGCTTTTATTCAAATGTATAAAGTCCATAAAAAATATTTTAAACGTAATGATGGGATTTAAACGGTTTCATTATAATTTAATATGCCGTAAATACCCAATTATGAAAAAAACACTTCTATTAGTTCCGTTCGTTATTTTTGGTTGTAAACCAATTTCAAGCATATTATCTGAATCATCAATAAAAAAGTCGCAAACACCATTAGAGATTACTTACAAAGTAAAAGAAAATGCGGTTGCTGAAACACTAAAATATTTGACTTCAGACGAATTAGAAGGTAGGGAGACGGGAACTAAGGGAATGGTAAAAGCAGCCGATTATTTAGAACAGTTTTTCAAAGACAATAAAGTAAAACCTTATTTTAAAAGCTATCGTGATACCTTATCTAATTTTAAAGAACCGGCGTACAATATTGTTGGTTATTTAGAAGGGACAGATGCTGTTCTTAAAAATGAATTCGTAGTCATAAGCGGACACTATGATCATATTGGAATCGCTAAAGAAGGGGTGAACGGGGATTTTATAAATAATGGGGCTAATGATGATGCTTCTGGAACAACTGCTGTGGCTGAAATGGCTAAATATTTTAGTGTTACGAACTCAAATAAAAGAAGTGTCCTTTTCGTATTCTTTGTAGGGGAAGAAAAAGGATTGTTGGGCTCTAAACATTTAGCCAAAAAACTAAAAGCGCAAAATTTTAATTTATATGCGCAGTTTAATATTGAGATGATTGGAGTGCCAATGAAAAGAGATTATCTGGCTTACATTACTGGTTTTGACAAGTCGAATATGGCTGGTAAAATAAATGAATATACAGGTAAAAACACTATTGGTTTTCTGCCAAAAGAGGCTGAATATAAATTGTTTTACAGATCCGATAATTATTCTTTTTACGATGTTTTCAAGGTTCCTTGTCAGTCCGTAAGTACTTTCGACTTTGAGAATTTTGAATATTACCACCATGTTTCAGATGAGTTTAAAGAGATGAATATTCCCCATATGACTTCATTCATTCAGGAATTATTGCCTGCAATAACAAAAATGACTAATTCCCTGACGCATGAAATTCAAATGAATTAGTGAATCTTATGAAACGGGCTGATTCATATCATAAGCTAAAATAAAATAGTTATTATTGTTGAATTGAAAATCACCAATAATCGTCCAATTTAATTTTTTGGTATGCGCCTTTGTTGAAGGGATATTAGTTTTATTGATAAAGGTCAAAGCCAATGGATATCGCTTTACAATATGACTTCTCATGAATTCGAAAAGTGGCGTTATTAATCCTTGTCCTCGATATGTTTTATGAATGCAAATAGGGCCGTATTGAAAGCTATTGTTTGTAGTAATATCAAAATTTAAAAATGTAAGATCAGGAAATAGCGTAGTCATATAGTCGAATATTGGCCATTGTCTGAAAAAATCCCAACCGCCTGCAAAAATGTAAGCAATGATTTTATTGTTGTCTTTAGCAATAAATAAGCCTTCCTGTCCAATGACTTCTGTTAATTGAGGAATTGAAAAAGGAGTAGTGACAAATCCTGAAGCTTTTTCTTCTTCGGATAAATTGGAAACCAGATAGAGTTTCTGCAGTGCCAATATTCCATCGATATCACCTAATTTTGCAACCTCTAATTGTATATTTTCAATCATTTTCTACGGATATAAATTGAATTATTTTTCAAAACAAAATTAAGGAAAATTACAGAAATTCTGATTTTTATATAGGAAAGAATCCTTAGTGTAAAATGGTATTTTTTGACGTTTTTGTTTATTTTTGCTATATGAAAAATATCATTGTAACCGGTACAAGTAGAGGAATAGGTTTTGAGTTGGCATTGCAGTTTGCCAATGCAGGGCATCAAGTTCTGGCCATTTCCAGAAAAACGCCACAAGAACTAATTGATAACGAAAATATCACTTGTCTTTCTGTTGATTTATCAAATGAATCTGAATTGGATAAAGTTGAATCGTTTCTTTCTTCCTCTTGGAAAAAAGTAGATGCGATTGTTCATAATGCAGGAAGTTTATTGCTGAAATCATTTTCTGAAACAACGCAGGAAGATTTCGAAAATATTTATAAAGTAAATGTTTTTGGAGTTGCAAATTTGACTCGCATTTGTTTGCCTTATTTGATAAAAGGAAGTCATGTTGTTACCATAAGTTCTATGGGTGGAATTCAGGGAAGTTTAAAATTCGCCGGACTTTCAGCTTATAGTTCCAGTAAAGGAGCGGTGATTACCTTATCAGAATTGCTGGCTGAAGAATATAAAGAACGAGGTATTTCTTTCAATGTTTTGGCATTAGGTTCCGTTCAAACAGAAATGTTGGAAGAAGCTTTTCCAGGTTATAAAGCGCCAATAACGGCAAGTGAAATGGCGGATTATATTTTTAATTTTACGCTGACTGGGAATAAATATTTCAACGGAAAGGTGTTGCAGGTTTCTTCTACCAATCCATAATTCCTAATTGTTTTGAGCGAAACACTTTCAAAATATTTACCGGAACATGCCGTAAAACCCGTTTTCGAACTTATAGTTGCCAATCAAGTGCATCTTAAGATTGTCAACGAAAGGCAAACGCGTCATGGTGATTATCGAAAAGGCTTGAGTGGAAAACATGAAATCACGGTCAATTCAAATCTTAATAAATATAAGTTTCTAATTACGCTGATTCATGAAATCTCGCATTTGGTTGCGTTTGAAAAATTTGGACGCAACATTAAACCACATGGGAACGAATGGAAATATTCGTTTCAACGGTTGATGATTCCTTATATTCGGCCAGAGATTTTCCCGAATCAATTGTTGCCTTTGTTGGCGAGACATTTCAAAAATCCAACTGCCAGTAGCGATACTGATGCTACATTAGCTTTGGCACTGAAACAATTTGACCAGCAGAACGATAAAAATTACGTATTCGAAATTCCATATGGGAGCGTTTTCCGAATTCAAAACGGAAAGATTTTTAAGAAAATAGCCATCCGAACTAAGCGTTTTGAATGTCTCGAAATGAGTTCAGGAAAAACGTATTTATTCAATCCTAATGCTGAGGTGGAGTTGTTGAAATCCAGTTAGTTTTTTACTCTTTCAAATACGCTTCTCGTACTTTTTTGAATAAATTAGAAGAATAAACAAAGTCAACTACCGCTTCATTATCCGTTCTGAAAATTTCTTCTTTAGTCCCTTCCCAAGCTTTTAAACCGTCTTTTAGGAATAGAATTTTCTCACCAATTTCCATCACGGAGTTCATATCATGCGTATTGATAACAGTGGTGATATTATACTCTTCCGTAATTTCTTTGATAAGGTTGTCAATTAATATGGCTGTATTTGGATCTAAACCTGAGTTCGGTTCGTCACAAAACAAATATTTTGGGTTGTTTACGATAGCACGAGCAATCGCCACACGTTTTTGCATTCCTCCAGAAATCTCCGAGGGCAATTTTTTATGTGCATCGGTTAGATTAACTCTTTTTAATACAAAGTCTACGCGATCTTGAATTTTTTTATTACTGTCACGGGTAAACATCTTCAGTGGGAAGCCTACGTTTTCTGCTACAGTCATAGAGTCAAATAAAGCACTTCCTTGAAAAACCATCCCAATTTCAGTTCGTAGTTCTCGCTTTTCATCCGCATTTAATTCGGAATATATTCTGCCGTCAAATGAGATAGTTCCGGATTCCGGTCGATGAATACCAAGAAGACTTTTCAGCAGCACCGTTTTACCGGATCCACTTTGCCCTATAATTAAATTTGTTTTACCAGTTTCAAAAACTGTCGAAACACCTTTAAGGATTTTAATGTCGCCAAATGATTTTTCTACGTTTTTTACCTCTATCATTACGTTAATAGTAATTGTGTTAAAATATAATTCATCAAAATTATGGTCACTGATGTCCAAACAAAGGAGACGGTACTTGCTTTTCCTACTTCGAGTGCGCCACCTTTCATATAGTACCCATGAAATGATGGAATTGTAGCTAAAAGTAAAGCGAAAATGAAAGTCTTAATAAATGCGTAAGCAATATGAAAAGGGATAAACTCTCGTTGTATTCCGTCTATAAATTCGCCACTGCTTCCAAAACCGCCATATACACTGGCAATATAACCGCCAAGAATACCAAGAAACATAGCAATCCCAATTAGGAACGGATATAATAACAACGCTATTAGTTTAGGGAAAACCAGATAGTTTAAGGAATTTACTCCCATCACTTCCAGTGCGTCGATTTGTTCTGTTACTCTCATCGTACCGATGCTTGAGGTGATAAAAGAACCCATTTTCCCAGCCATTACTACTGAAATGAAGGTTGGTGCAAATTCTAAAATGATAGACTGTCTCGTTGCATAGCCAATAAGGTATTTAGGAATTAACGGATTAGTCAAGTTTAAGGCAGTTTGTATGGCAACAACTCCTCCCACGAAGAAGGAAATGAATGCTACAATACCAAGAGAACCAATTATTAAATCGTCGATTTCCTTAAAAATAAGATTTTTCATCACAGACCATTTGGTTTGTTTATTGAAAATTTCTTTCATCATTAAGAAGTATCTTCCTATTTGGGATAAATAACGAATGAGCATCATAGTTTTTGAAATATTGGCTAAATTACGAAAATACTTAGCAGTTAAAAGTTTTCAATTGGGAGTTTTCGTTAGAAAAGTTTTTCTTTCATTTTCTGCAAACGGTATTTTCTTATGAATTTTGCTTGTTCCGGAGTTACCAATAAAGGAGTTTTAGCTGATTTGGCTTTTACGAAACCTTTTATGTAATCCAAAAAGAGCAAAGGTTTTTTCTTCATCATAGCCAGTTTTGCCGAAGCAATCGATGTGATTAAAAATCCGTACCCCAAAGTGTAAAACGCTTCGCCTTGTTTATAGCGAGCTGTTTTGTTGTAATTAGCGCCAGTTGGTTTTAAGTGTTTTACGATAAGAGAAGAGTCAGTTACCACTTTCCATCCATAAAATTTAGATAGTAATTCGTCAACTGTGTCCCAACCCATTGCGGGTTTTAAGTTTCCTATTTGTTGAAAACAGGCTTTTCTATAGGCTTTAAAAGCACCTCTGATATGGTCCTTGTCAGTTAGATTTTCCAGAATCCATTGGCCATTTTTTTCAATATAGGCAAATCCTCCAGCCATTCCAATTGTAGCATCTTCTTCGAAAATGTTTAAAACAGTTTCAAAGTAATTATTGGGTAGAATTAAGTCGGCATCCAATTTTACGATAACATCATAATTCTCGTCCAATGTTTCAAATCCTTTATGAAAAGCCTGAATTACTTTACTTCCGGGCAAATGAATCGCTTCGGAGGTTTTGTTTACCAAAGTGATAAACGGATTTTCTTTGGCGAAAGCCGTCACAATTTCAGCGGTTTTATCAGTTGAATTGTCATTGACAACGACCGCTTTTTTTGGTAAAACAGTTTGAGAAATCAATGATTCTAAAGTTAAAGCAATAAATGCTTCCTCATTATGCGCCGGAATAACAATATAATAATCCATTATTTTATTTTTTCAGCGTAAACAATATAATATCTATTGGTGAACTTTCTCAATAAGGGACGAAGTCCAAATTTTTTAACTGGATTTGTCCATTTTTCTCTGTCGATAATTTTCCAGCCGGTTTTTTCTAAAAGCCAGTCCAGTTGCCAATCTTCAAATTCATGGTAATGTCTGTCCCACATATCTGTTTTGCTTCTGTAGGCTGGTGAAAACCATAAGCGCATGGGAATAGATATAAAAAGTTTGTCTGATTTTAGTTCTTTTAAAATAGTATACGGATTAAGTAAATGTTCGAAAATTTCGAAAGCAGTAACCACATCAGTTTTTGCTGATTGAAACACTTCTTGATTAGTGTCTAAATCTTCTCCAGTTGTATTTTTAACCGAGAAGCCTTCCTCTTTCATGATTTTAGAAAAAGGATTTTCTACGCCTAAATCTAATATGGTGTCTGAAGTTGAAGTATGTTTTTTTAGAAATTCTAGCGTATGTTTGAATCTTTTATTTGGAAACGTTTTTTCGTACATTTTTTTATTTTTTAACAGCAAAGGCGCAAAGGTACAAAGATATGTTTCTTATTTGCAGAATTTTTAGCCCAGATAATAACGAGAAAGCCCACGACTTAAAAAATGTAGTTTTTATTAGCTTAAAAAAGCGACGGAAAGAAGCTCTTTTTAAGGTTTAGAAAAACACATTTTTTAAGTGTGGACTTGAAGTGTATAGCTGGATTAGCTCCAAATAATATTAATATCTGTAAACAAATGCGTTAACATTCATTCCTGCTCCAACGGATGCAAAAAGTAGAACATCGCCTTTTTGTATCGATTGGTTTTCTATTTCTCCACGAATTAACAAGTCGAAAAGAGTGGGAACGGTTGCAACACTGCTGTTACCCAATTCATGTATGCTCATAGGCATGATGTCTTGAGGAACCGGCCTGTCATGCAATTTATAAAAACGTTGGATGATAGCTTCATCCATTTTCTCGTTAGCTTGATGGATAAGGATTTTTTTGACTTCGTCTATCTTAATACCGCTTTTATCTAAACAACTCTTCATTGCTGCCGGTACTGTATTTAATGCGAATTCATAGATTTTGCGTCCGTACATTTTTATGTAGCGAATGTCAGGATCTAAATCTGGGTTGTATGATTTTCCAAAAAACAAATAATTCGCTTCGTCGCTAGCGTAGGTGCCACTTTCGTAGGAAAGCATACCGGTTTCATCATCAGAAGCTTCTATTATTGTCGCACCAGCTCCATCTGAATAGATCATAGAATCCCTGTCATGGTCATCAACGACTCTCGATAAGGTTTCAGATCCAATGACTAAACAGCGTTTTGCCATACCAGATTTGATAAAGGCATTTGCTTGAAGAACACCTTCTATCCAGCCTGGACACCCAAAAAGGATATCGTAAGCAACGCATTTAGGATTCTTTATTTGTAATTTATTCTTAACACGCGTGGCTAAGCTAGGAAGCATATCGGATTGAACGGTTCCATGTTTTACATCGCCAAAGTTGTGTGCAAATATTATGTAATCTATGGTTTCAGGATCTATTCCTGCATTTTCTATTGCCTTTTGGGAAGCAAAAAAGGCTAAGTCAGAGGAATTCAAATGATCTTCAGCATAACGTCTGTGTTCGATGCCTGTTATTCCTTTAAATTTATTGATGACAACTTGATTAGGATATGCAAAAGCGGTTCCATCTTCGTTTAAAAAAACATGTTTGTCAAAGTCTGTATTACTTATTTTTTTCTCAGGAATATAACTTCCTACTCCAGTTATTTTTATTTTCATCGGGTTGGTTTTCCAAAAATTCAGGCTAATTTAATAATAAATAAATTATTAGACTCATAAAATTTACTATGCATGCATATAATTATGGAATAGTAATTTATTGGTAAAAATATTGATTATTTTATTACAAATTTCAAATAATATTGCGATTTTATTTAGTAGCTCTTGAAATGAGTAAAAAGATTTTTTTTTAATGTATTGATGAATACTTCTTATCTACAATTGTGTTGAAATTGTTTGCTATAGGATTTATAGTTTCTTTTTAAATGAAAATACAGTTGTTTTCTAAATATTTAATTAAAAAAAATGTCCCGATTTCTCGAGACATTTTTTTAATAAATTAGTTTTCCATGTAAGCTTCAATTGGAGCACAACTACATATTAAATTTCTATCACCGTAAGCATCATCTGCACGACGAACAGTTGGCCAGAATTTATTTTCAGCAATATAATCTAATGGGAAAGCAGCTTGTTCTCTTGTGTAAGGAAAATTCCAAACATCAATAGTAAGCATCGCTAGAGTATGAGGTGAATTTTTCAAAACGTTATTACTGTCATCTGCGCTGCTGGCTTCAATTTCTTTACGGATTGAAATCATTGCATCACAAAAACGGTCTAACTCTTCTAAGTTTTCACTTTCAGTTGGCTCAATCATTAATGTTCCTGCAACAGGGAAAGAAACAGTAGGAGCATGGAAACCATAATCCATCAAACGTTTTGCGATATCAGTCACTTCAATTCCTTTTTGTTTGAAAGGGCGACATTCTAAAATCATCTCATGTGCAGCACGACCCATTTCACCAGAATATAACGTATCGTAATGACCGTTTAATTTTTCTTTGATATAGTTGGCATTCAAAATGGCATATTCAGTAGATTGTTTCAAACCTTCAGCACCTAACATACAGATGTAACCATAAGAAATCAGGCAAACTAAAGCAGAACCCCAAGGTGCAGCTGAAATAGCCGTGATTGCATTTTCTCCTCCTGTAGGAATTACAGGATTGGTTGGTAAAAATGGCACTAATTGTGGAGCAACACATATTGGTCCAACACCAGGTCCACCACCTCCGTGAGGAATAGCGAATGTTTTGTGTAGGTTCAAGTGACAAACGTCAGCACCAATAGTTGCAGGATTTGTTAATCCTACTTGGGCGTTCATGTTGGCACCATCCATATATACTTGTCCACCATTATCGTGAATCAATTGCGTAATTTCTTTAATAGCACTTTCAAAAACACCGTGAGTTGATGGATAAGTCACCATTAAACAAGAAAGATTGTCTTTG
>Ga0209108_10001053_pt1 | contig 15923 bp, 11 predicted proteins | sample Rifsed10ft1_FD_184003 | JGI IMG/M metagenome (GOLD analysis project Ga0209108, IMG submission 184003) | Soil microbial communities from Rifle, Colorado, USA - sediment 10ft 1 (version 2) | ecosystem: Environmental > Terrestrial > Deep subsurface > Rock core/Sediment | place: Rifle, Colorado...
CGGCACCCCGAGACGGCGAAGGAGCCGTGCGGGATCACTGGTTGCTGGGATGTGCTGACGCATCCCTCTCCGTAGGGTTGCGGAGGGTGCCAACGACCCACCGCCCCGTCCCCCGGATGGACCTCCGGGGGAAGGGAAGACCTCCCTGTCCGACGGCAAATCTTGTGCCCAACCCCATCCTCAAGCCCGCGTGAGGTGCCGACCTCTCGGAATCTAGTGGTTTTTCGGGAGAGCGTTGGCCGTGGGAGGCGAACCCGGGGTCGAAATGGGGATCACGCGGGGTGGACGACACGGTGCAAGGCTTTCACTTCCTTCCGGGATACCGGGGGAGGCCGTGCAACGGGCGTCGCGGGAAGGGCGGACCGGCTGAGCTTCGAGTTTTCCGTGCGGACCGCCGCAGACGAACGGTGCCGCGGAGGACGGCCCGGTCTTTGCGGTGAAACTCTTGCACTCCGCCGACTGGACCACAGGCATCCAGCGGTAGGACGGGTCCCGACGAGACCTCCAGACCGGCCGGACTGGCGCGTCCTGCGCCGGGCCGCACGCAGAGATCCGGCGAGGCGTCCGGCGAACGCGGTTGACAATTCGGAATAAGCTGCTATAAAGATAACCTGCTGAAAAATCTCAGGAGAATGATGCCTTCGTTCCTGGTTCGATGGATCGCCACGGCCCTGGCTATCGGGGTTGCGGCCCAGGTGCTGCCGGGAATCCAGGTGGACGGGCTGTGGCCGACGGTCGTGGCGGCGCTCTTGCTAGGCTTGGCGAATGTCACGATCCGTCCGATCCTGCTCCTCCTGACGCTGCCCCTCACGGTCCTCACGTTGGGTCTCTTTGCCCTCGTCGTGAACGGCGCGATGCTTGCCTTGGTGGCGAGCCTCGTGAAGGGTGTGCACGTGGCGGGGTTTGGCAGCGCGATCCTGGGTGCGGCCCTCATCAGCCTCGTGGGGGGCCTGCTGAGCTGGCTGCTGCGATCGCGTCCTCGGGTTCATGTGGAACTGCGGCATTTCCGCAGTGGACACTAGTGCTTGAATTCATCGGTTCGTGTGGGATCGGCCGCAGCCGATCCACCCCGAAACGCCCTTGGCATAGGGCGATCCGTATCGGGGGGGACCTGATCCGGATGGTTGAAATCATGCGACGAGTCGCCCAGGAGTGACAGCATGACGATCCGGAAGGCGGTCTTTCCGGCGGCCGGGCTCGGGACCCGATTCCTGCCCGCGACCAAGGCCCAGCCCAAGGAGATGCTGCCCATCGTGGACAAGCCCACGATCCAGTACGTCGTGGAGGAGGCGGTCGCCTCGGGCATCCAGGACATCATCATCGTGACCGGTCGCGGAAAGAACGCCATCGAGGATCACTTCGACCGGTCCATCGAGCTGGAGCTGATGCTCACCCGGAAAGGCCGCTCCGACCTGCTGGAGGTCGTGCGGCGGGTGTCGGAGATGATCCGGGTTTGCTACGTCCGTCAGAAGGAACCCCTGGGTCTGGGCCACGCGGTCCTGGCGGCGAAAGACCTGGTGGGAGAGGAACCCTTCGCCGTTCTTCTGGGGGATGACATCCTGACCGACACGACGCCCGCCCTGCGACAGATGATGGCGGTGTACGAGAAGCATCGCTGCTCGGTGATGTGCGTGAAGCGGGTCCCCAAGGAGGCGGTGTCCCGGTACGGCGTGATCAAGGGCCGCCGCCTGGCGGAGCACCTCTACCACATCATGGACATGGTGGAGAAACCGGAGGTCGGCCAGGCACCCTCGGACCTCGCCGTTGTCGGCCGATACATCCTCACGCCGGATATTTTCCCCGTCCTGGAGAAGACCCTCCCGGACCGGAGCGGAGAAATCCAGTTGACCAACGCCTTGAAGGGCTTGCTCCGGACCAAGCGGCACATGATGTACGCGCTGGAGTTCCAGGGGCGCTGGCACGACGCTGGAACGATCCTGGGTTTCCTGAAGACCACGGTGGAGTTCGCCCTGCAGCGACCTGACGTGGCCCCGGGATTCAAGGAGTTCCTGCGCGGCCTGGACCTGGATTCGGGTGCACCCCAGATTCGCCGGGCGGATGAGGTGGTGCCCGGCTCGGGGCCGACCCGGAAGGGCTCCCGCCGGGCGGCGACGCAGAGACCATGACACCGAAGCGGCCACCCCGTCGGCCACGGCCACCGGAACCGGTGCCCGAAGCCGCGCCGCACGCGGCACCGCAAGCGGTACCCGGACCGGCGCCGCTCGCGGCAACGGAAGACGAGCCGGAACCCGAGACCTCCGCTGGAGCCGAGGGAACGCCGGAGGAGGAGGCGGACCCGTACGATGACCTCTGGGATCCGGACATGGACACCCGCCCGGAGCGCATCAAGAAGACGAAGGCGCGCTTGAGGTCGGACCCCAAGTCGCGCGGGCGGCCGGCGCCCAAGGGTCGCCGGCGGGAAGAGCTGTGACGGACTGACGACGCATTCCCATGCCCCCGAGCTGCTGGCCCGGGGGTGAGGAGAGTCTCCCTTGAAAAATCATGAGGTGGATGTGGAAGGCGCCGAGGGTGGACCGGAGACCACGGTGGGCGTCGAGCAGCCCCAGGGCGAGCGGAAGATGCCCTCCCAGATCCCGCTTCTCCCCGTGCGGGATGTGGTGGTGTACCCGTTCATGATCCTGCCCCTGTTCGTGGGGCGGGACAAGTCCATCCGGGCGGTGGATGAGGCCCTGGCCAGGGACCGTCTGATCCTGCTGGCGGCCCAGCGGGATGCCGAGGCCGAGGATCCCAACGCCGAGGACCTGTTCTCCGTGGGCACGGTGGCCATGATCATGCGCATGCTGAAGATGCCCGACGGCCGGGTCAAGATCCTGGTCCAGGGCGTGTCGCGCGCGCGGATCCTCGGGTTCACGCGGCGGGACCCGTACTTCGAGGCCCGGATCGCCGAGGTGCCGGAGCCCGAGACAGCCCCCCAGGGCCTGGAGGTGGAGGCCCTGATCCGCTCCGTCAAGGAGCAGATCCAGAAGGGGGTCAACCTGGGCAAGGGGGTCTCTCCCGACGTCCTGGTCATCATCAACAACCTGGAGCATCCCGGGCGACTGGCCGACCTGGTGGCCAGCAACCTGGACCTCAAGGTCGAGCAGGCCCAGCAGGTCCTGGAAATCTTCGGGCCGCTGGAGCGGTTGAAGCGGCTTTCCGAGCTCCTGGGCAAGGAGATCGAGGTGCTGGAGATGCAGCACAAGATCCAGTCCCAGGCCCGGGAGGAGATGGACAAGACCCACCGGGAGTACTACCTGCGGGAGCAGCTCAAGGCCATCCAGAAGGAGCTGGGGGAGAGCGACGAGCGCAGCCAGGAGACCCAGGAGCTGGAGCAGAAGATCGAGCGGGCCAAGATGCCAGCCGAGGTGGCCAAGGAGGCCAAGACCCAGCTCGGCCGCCTGTCCCGCATGCACCCGGATGCGGCCGAGGCCTCCGTCATCCGGACCTACCTGGACTGGCTGATCGACCTCCCCTGGGCCAAGCAGACGAAGGACAAGCTGAGTATTAAGCAGGCCCACAAGATCCTGGAAGAGGACCACTACGACCTGGAGAAGGTCAAAGAACGGATCCTGGAGTACCTGGCGGTCCGCAAGTTGAAGAAGAAGATGAAGGGGCCCATCCTATGCTTCGTGGGGCCGCCCGGCGTGGGCAAAACGTCCCTGGGCCGGTCCATCGCCCGGGCCATGGGGCGGAAGTTCGTGCGCATCTCCCTCGGCGGCGTGCGGGACGAGGCGGAGGTCCGGGGGCACCGGCGGACCTACATCGGGGCCCTGCCCGGGAAGATCATCCAGGGGATCAAGCAGGCCGGCACCAACAATCCGGTCTTCATGATGGACGAGGTGGACAAAGTGGGGGCGGACTTCCGGGGCGACCCCTCGGCGGCCCTGCTGGAGGTGCTGGACCCGGAGCAGAACGTGGCCTTCACGGACCACTACCTGGGGGTGCCCTTCGACCTCGGGAACGTGATGTTCATCACCACGGCCAACCTGGCCGATCCCATCCTGCCGGCCCTCAAGGACCGGATGGAGATCATCGAGATCTCGGGCTACACGGAGGAGGAGAAGCTCCACATCGCCAACAAGTACATCCTGCCCCGGCAGCTCAACGAGCACGGGATCGGCAAGAAGTACCTGGAATTCACCGACGAGGCCATCCTGAAAATCGTCCAGAGTTACACGCGGGAGGCGGGGCTGCGGAACCTGGAGCGCGAGGTGGCCACCATCTGCCGGAAGGTGGCCCGGGACGTGGCCGAGGGGAAGAAGGGCCTCACCCGGGTCACCGGCGCCGGCCTCTCCCGGTACCTGGGGGCGCCCAAGTATCTCCCCGAGCCGGAGCAGGAGAAGGACGAGGTCGGAGTGGCGACGGGCCTGGCCTGGACCCAGACCGGGGGCGACATCCTGTACATCGAGTCCACCATGATGCGGGGCAAGGGGACCCTCGCCCTCACCGGCCACCTGGGAGATGTCATGAAGGAGTCGGCCCAGGCGGCCTTGACCTACGCCCGGTCCCGGGGGACCAGCCTGGGGATCAAGGAGGAGGTCTTCGCCAAGTACGACTTCCACATCCACGTGCCCGCCGGGGCCATCCCCAAGGACGGCCCCTCGGCCGGGATCACCATGGCCACGGCCCTGATCTCCACCCTGACGCGGGCGCCGGTCCGCCGCGACGTGGCCATGACCGGCGAGATCACCCTGCGGGGCAAGGTCCTGCCCATCGGCGGCCTCAAGGAGAAGGCCCTGGCGGCCCGCCGCATGGGGATCAAGACGGTCATCGTCCCCACCAAGAACGACAAGGACGTGAAGGAACTGCCCGCCAACGTCAAGCGCGGGATGCAGTTCGTCTACGTGGACCACATGGATAAGGTGCTCGACGTGGCCCTGGTCAAGCGCGCCTCGGCGCGGCGCCCCGCGGCCGTGCCGGCCGAGCGCCGGGTGGCGGCCCGCCCCTCATAACTTGGCAACTGGGCAACCCGGCAATCTGGCAATTGGGCAACCCGAGGCTCCGGAATCCGACACTTCCTGATTGCCAAGTTGCCGAGTTGCCCGATTGCCATTGTCTGAAGGAGGAGCCCCGTCGTTTTGAGTCAGAGTGAACCGTGGGTGCGCATCATTCCCCTGGGCGGGCTGGGGGAGATCGGGATGAACATGACCCTCCTCGAGACGGAGGAGGACCTCCTGGTCATTGATGCCGGCCTCATGTTCCCCGAGGAGGGGATGCTGGGAATCGACCTGGTGCTTCCGGAGACGACCTATCTCCTGGAGCAGCGGGACAAGGTTCGAGGCATCGTCCTCACCCACGGCCACGAGGACCACATCGGCGCGCTCCCGTTCCTCCTGCCCCACCTGCCCGTTCCCGTCTATGGCACCCGTCTGGCCCTCGGCTTTCTCCAGGAGAAGCTGCGCGAGTTTGGCCTGGACGCACAGACGGACCTTCGCTGCGTCCGGGCCCGGGACAGCCTGACCGTGGGTGGGCTCGGACTGGAGTTCATCCGGGTCAGCCACAGCATCCCGGACGGGGTGGCCGTTGCCGTGGACACGCCGGCCGGCCTCGTGGTCCACAGCGGCGACTTCAAATTCGACCAGACTCCGGTGGACGGGGAGCTGACGGACTTCCACCGATTCGCCGAGCTGGGCGAGCGGGGGGTGCGGGTGCTGCTGTCCGACAGCACCAACGCCACGCGGGAGGGGTTCACCCCGTCGGAATCGTCCATCGGTAAGACCTTCGAGCAGATCTTCCGGACCGCGCCCCGCCGCATCATCGTGGCCTGTTTCGCCAGCCACATCCACCGGATCCAGCAGGTGCTGGACGTGGCCGGGCGCTTGGGCCGGAAGGTGGCAGTGAACGGCAAGAGCATGGCGGCCAACACCCGTATCGCCGCCGAGCTGGGGTACCTCAAGGTGCCGGCCGACACCCTGGTCCGCCTGGACGAGCTGAACCGCCTGCCCCCGGAGCAGGGGGTGATCATCACCACGGGCTCCCAGGGGGAGCCGCTGTCGGCCGTCGCCCGGGTGGCGGTGGGGGAGCACAAGCAGATCGAGATCCAGCCGGGGGACATGGTGATCTTTTCGGCCCGGGTCATCCCGGGCAATGAGCAGTCCATCGCCCGGACCGTGAATCAGCTCTTCAAGCGGGGGGCCCGAGTGATCACCGAGGACGTCGTGCCCGGGGTCCACGTGTCCGGCCACCCGAGCCAGGAAGAGCTGAAGCTCATGCTCAACCTGACCCGTCCCCAGGTCCTCGTCCCGGTACACGGGGAGTACCGGCACCTGCACTTCCACGCCCAGCTCGGACGCGAGATGGGACTCCCCGCGGACAACGTGTTCCTCCTCGACGACGGGGACGTCCTGGAGATCCGGCCGAGCTGGGCCGGGGTGGTCCGGAAGGTGCCGGCTGGGCGGGTCTTCGTGGACGGCAAAGGCGTGGGAGACGTGGGCGACACCGTCCTCCGGGATCGCCAGCACCTGGCCCAGGACGGGATGGTGGTGGTGGTCATCGGCTTTGACAAGGCGGGGAACGTGGTCGCCGGGCCGGACATCGTCTCCCGCGGGTTCGCCCACCTGCCTGAGGATGACGCCCTGTTTGAGAACGCGCGGACATTGATCCTCCAGGTTCTGGAGGGGTGCAGCGTCGAGGAAAAGACGGACTTCAGTCTGATCAAGCAGCGGATCCGGTCGGTGCTGCGGAAGTTCCTTCAGAAGGCGGTGGAGCGACGCCCGATGATCCTGCCGGTCATCATCCAAACCTGACGACCGAGAAACGTACTGCGTAAAACGGAAGGCGCAAAACGTAACCGGCCCTTACGTTTTACGTTTCACGTTTTCCGTGTCTTGTGAAGAAAAGGCTTGGCTATTGGGAAGTTGCACGCTATAAGTTGGCGAAACCCTTTAGGGGGGGATCGCACACCGATGGCCATGGACATGAGCCGGCCCAGCGAGTGGCTGAAGGTTCTCGCGGCCTTCTTCCGCCATGACAAGACCCGGGAGGGCATTGGCGTCCTGGCCATGGCCGCCGCCATCCTGACCGTCGCCAGCGTCGCCACCTTCGACCCCCGCGACCCCTCCTTCTTCAACTATGCGAGCACCGTGGGGCGCCAGGTCAGGAACGCCGTGGGGCGGGTGGGCGCCGAGCTGGCCGGTGACCTGCTGGGGGTCTTGGGCTTGTCGGCCCTGCTCCTCCCCCCGGCCCTCTTCTTCTGGGGGTGGACCTGGATCGGCGGTCGCCGCCTCGCCCACGTCTGGCGCCGGGGTGCCGGAATCTTCCTGATCGTCCCGTCCCTGAGTCTCCTGGCCAGCGTCCTCCACCACCTGGGTCTCCTGCCGGGCGGCCGGGTGGAGCGGCCAGGGGGCTTCCTGGGCGACGAACTGTTCCGGCAGCTCCTCTTCTCCCTCGGGCGGTTTGGGATGGCCGTGGCCGCCCTGGTCGGGCTCACGATCGCCATCATCTGCCTCACGGACCGGCCCCTCGTGTCCTGCCTGGCCTGGCCCTCCTCGAGCCTGGCCCGACTCTCGGCCTGGATGCGGGCGGTTGTGTCTGCCTGGCAGGTCCGGCGTGCCAGGACCGGTTCGCCGGCTGCGCCTCCGGTCGAGCCTCCGCCGACGCTGCCGTCCGCCGAGGTCATATCGGAATCGGCGCCGGCATCTGCGGCCGCTGGGGCGGTGACGGTTCCTGCCCCGGACCCCAAGGAAAAGAAGGGAACGAAGTCCCAGCAGACCTTCCCGTTCCTCGCCGCGACGGCGGGCTACATCCGGCCCTCGCTGAAGCTCCTGGAATCCCCACCGCCCGAACGCGTCGGCTCCAGCCAGGAGGAGATGGCGCAGAACTCCCAGATCCTGGAGAAGAAGCTGCTGGAGTTCGGGGTCGAAGGCCGGGTCACCGCGGTGAACCCCGGGCCGGTCATCACCAGCTATGAGATCGAGCCGGGCGCGGGCATCAAGATCCACCGGATCGTGGCCCTGGCGGACGATCTGGCCTTGGGGTTGAAGGCGTTGAGCGTTCGGGTCGTGGCCCCCATCCCGGGGAAGGCGGCCGTGGGCGTGGAAATCCCGAATCAGCACCGGGCCACGGTGCACCTGCGGGAGATCCTGGGGACCAAGGAGTTTGGCGGCGAGGCGCTGCAGTTGCCCCTGGCGCTGGGCAAGGAGATCGGCGGCACCCCGATGGTGGCCGACCTGACCCAGATGCCCCACCTCCTCATCGCGGGAGAGACGGGATCGGGGAAGAGCGTCTGCATCAACTCGCTGATCCTCAGCCTGGCGTACCGGGCGGAGCCGCGGGACGTCCGGCTGCTCCTGATCGATCCGAAGCGGGTGGAGTTGTCGGTGTACAACGGCGTCCCCCACCTGGCGGACAAGGTCGTGTCGGACCCCAAGGAGGCCGCCAAGCGTCTCCAGCGGGTCGTCCTGCATATGGAGGAGCGGTACAAGCTCTTGGCCCAGGCGGGGGCCAGGAACCTGCAGAGCTACAACCGCCGGATGGAGCTGGAGCCGCCCCCCGAAGACGATCAGACCCGGGGATCGTATCGCGGCCGCCTCCCCATGCTGGTGGTGATCATTGATGAGCTGGCGGACCTGATCCTCACGGCGCAGAGCGAGGTGGAAAATGCCGTCATGCGGCTCGCGCAGATGGCGCGGGCGGTGGGAATCCACCTCATCGTGGCGACCCAGCGTCCCTCCGTGGACGTGCTCACCGGCGTCATCAAGGCCAACTTCCCGGCCCGGATCTCCTTCCGGGTGGCCTCCAAGGTGGATTCCCGCACCATCCTGGACATGAACGGCGCCGAGGCCCTTCTCGGCCGGGGCGACATGCTCTACATCCCGCCCGGAAGCTCCAAGCCCATTCGCATCCACGGCTGCAACGTGACCGAGGTGGAGATCCGCCGCGTGGTGGATTTCCTGGCGACCCAGCCCAAGCCCGGCGAGTTCGTCTGGTCCCTGCTGCCGCCCGAGGCGGAGGCGCCGCTGGAGGACGAGGAGGGGGACGAGCTGTACCGCCAGGGCGTGGACATGGTCGTCCAGACCCAGCAGGCGTCCATCTCCATGATCCAGCGGCGGTTGCGGGTCGGCTTCAACCGCGCGGCCCGGATGATCGAGCGGATGGAGCGCGAGGGGATCGTGAGCGCCATGGACGGGACGCGCCCCCGCGAGGTCCTGGTGTCCCGGGTGGAGTCCTAGGATGGCGCGCGGCAGGTTCGTGACAGCCGTGGCGGCTCTGGCCCTCCTCGAGGTGGCGGCTGCAGAGGCCGCCCCCAGTCTCAGCGAAGTGGTGGATGGAGTCCGCGAGACCTGCGCGCAGGCCCAGGATCTTTCGGCCCATTTTGATCAGGTTACCTCGATCCGGAGCCTCAACCAGGAGCGAAGGGGCAACGGTATCCTCCTGCTGAAACGGCCGAGAAAGATGCGCTGGGAGTACCAGAAGCCGGAGCCGCTCCTGTTCGTGACCGACGGCAAGACCCTGTGGGCCTACAGCTCCGTCGACAAACAGGTCGTGGTGCAGGACGTGGGCGAGGCCTTTGCCTCACGTCTTCCCATCTCGATTCTGGCCGGAGACTGCCAACTCCGTCGGGACTTCGAGATACGCGAGATCGAGAACGCCGCCACCCGGGGCTCTGCCAGCTTCGTGCTCCTGGATCTTCGGCCCAAGGACCCCGAGGCCGGGATCACCAGGATGCTCCTGGAGGTGAACCTCAAGGGCTACACGATTGAGCAAATCACGGTATTCGATCCCTCAGGGAATACGAATGTCTACAAACTCACGAACCTGAAGCTGAACCCGGGGCTGCGCGACGACCAGTTCCAGTTCACGCCCCCGCCGGGGGTCACGGTGGTCACCCCCCCCAGGCCGTGAGGGCGATCCGGGATCGGAGAGCGGGAAACCAGTGGCCAGCGAGTGTTCCTTCGACATCGCCTCCAAGGTGGACCTGCAGGAAGTGGACAACGCCGTCCACCAGACGACCCGCGAGATCAGCCAGCGCTTCGACTTCAAGGGCAGCCTGGCCGGCGTGACGCGCGAGGAGAGCGCCCTGGTGGTCACCGGCGAGGATGAGTTCAAGCTCAGGCAGGTGCTGGACATCCTGGAGGGGAAGCTGGTCAAGCGCCAGGTGCCCCTCAAGGCGCTCACCCGGGGCACGGTGGAGTCCGCCAAGGGCGGACACGTCCGGCAGCGGATCGAGATCCAGCAGGGCATCCCGATGGAGAAGGCCCGGGAGATCGTGAAGCTGATTAAGGGGACGAAGCACAAGGTCCAGGCCCAGATCCAGGAGAGCCAGGTTCGGGTCTTCGGGAGGGACAAGGACGAGTTGCAGGCCGTGATCCAGTTCCTCCGGCAGCAAGAGCTGGGGATTCACATGCAGGTCATGAATTACCGCTCCTGATCCATTTCGGATTTCGAATGTCGAAACTCGGATTGAAACGGGACCGTCGGAAGAGGCCGAAAACCAAAATCCACGCTCCGAAATTGAGGTTGCCGGTGGCCAAGCGCGTCCTGGTTGTGGATAACGACCGATTCTACGTCGAGTTCCTCAGCGACCTCCTTCAGCAGGCCGGCTACGAGGTGGCCAAGGCCTACGACGGGATGGAGGCGATGGACGCCCTGGACCGCGAGCCTCCGGACCTCGTCATCCTGGACATCGTCATGCCGAAGATCGACGGGGACCGGCTGTGCCAGTACATCCGGGCGACTCCCCGCTTCCGGCACATCCCGGTGATCATCCTCTCGGGCACGCTCGTGGAGGATAAGGACAAGGTGCTGGCCATCGGGGCGGATGCCTATGTGGCCAAGGGGCGACTGGACGAGCTTCGGGGAAACATCCTGGCGACGCTGCGGCAACTGGAGAATAAGACCGCCGGGCGCAGCCAGAAGATCCTGGGCGCGGACAAGGCGGTTCCGCGCGAGCAGGTGAAGGAATTACTCGCCATCAAGCGGCACAAGGAGGCGATCCTCCGGGCCGTCGGCGAAGGGGTCATCGAGGTGGATGGCCGCCAGCGGGTGCTGTACGTGAATCCCGCGGGCCTGGAAATCCTCGCCCGCCCCGAGATCGACTTGATCGGGGCCCCCTTGATGGAGATCCTGGGAGCCGAGCATCGCCCGATTCTGGAGCCGGCGATTGCCGCCCTCCGGGCCAGCCCCGACAAGACGGGCGGGCCGCTCAGCCTTCGGTACCAGAGCCGGGTCCTGCGCATCGCCTTCGCCTGGATCGTCCCCGAGGATCCCGAGAGCGGCTTTTTCATGATCCTACAGGACATCACGGATCTGGCCGGGAAGATCGAGGAGTTGTCGGCGCTGAATGCCCGCCTGCAGGGCATGGAACGGACGCGATCCGAGTTCCTGGCGATGGTCTCCCACGACCTGCACACGCCCCTGACGGCGATCAAGGGCGCGATGGAGGTGCTCCTGCACGAGGGCGTCGGGATGGAGCTGTCCCGGGAGCTGTTGGGGATCGCCCAGAAGAACACCGACCGGCTCTTCCGCATGGTGAGCGATATCCTGGACTTGGCCCGGATCGAGGCCGGCCGGTTCGAGATCCGGCGCGAGCCCTTCGACGTCGTCTTGGGCGCGCGCGCAGCCATGGACCGCCTCGTCCGGATGGCCCAGGACCGGGGGATCACGCTGAGCCTGCAGGCTGCCGACGGGCTCCCCCTGGTGAGTGCCGACAGCGTGCGGATGGACCAGGTCTTCACGAACCTCCTGGCGAATTCGCTGAAGTTCACGGCCCACGGCGGGCAGATCACCGTGATCGTGCATGAGCGCCTCAACGACATCCTGACACAGATCCGCGATTCGGGCATGGGCATTCCCCCGGAGCACCTGGACCGCATCTTCGAACGGTTCTACCGGGTCCCGCTTCCCGCCGGGGAGCGCGTGGAGGGGTCCGGCCTGGGCCTGTCCATCTGCAAGGCCATCGTGGAGGAGCACGGCGGACAGATCTGGGTCGAGAGCACGGTGGGAACGGGGAGCACGTTTTCCTTTGCCGTTCCCAAGGGACCGCCCGCCGGATGAAGGGCGACAACGGATGAGGCAAGACTGGCACCTCCCGGGTGCCATTTTTTCTTTTGGGTGCCCCCGTGGTTGTGTATGATGTGCCCGCCTGGAAGGTACCACCGCTGACCGGGGACGATCCCCGGGCCAGGGCCCGGCGGCCCCGGGGGCAGTGAACGGGTGATTCCCGGAGGACAGGCATGCCCAGCCTGCCGGCCATGACCGTCGAGACGCGATCCACCATCCTCGTCGTGGAGGACGAGGAGGGGATCGCCCGCATGATCCAGGTCCTGCTGGAGGCCCGCGGGTTCTCCGCGCTGGTGAGCCATTCGGGGGACGAGGCCCTCGCCCACCTGCGCGATCGTCCCGTGGACCTGGTCCTGCTGGACGTGATGATGCCGGGGATGGACGGCTACGAGGTCTGCCGGCGTCTGAAGGCGGACGGGCGGTGGCGCCATATCCCGGTGGTGATGTTGACTGCCAAGGACACGGTCCGGGACATGGTCCTGGGGCTGGAGATCGGGGCCGACGACTACGTCACCAAGCCGTTCAACACCGAGGAGTTGATCGCCCGGATCAAAGTGCTGCTGCGCATCCAGCGGATGAGCCAGGAGGTTGTCCGCCGCAATCAGGAGCTCCAGGCCCTGAACGCGGTGGCCCTGGCGGTCAGCCGCTCCTTGAGCGCCGAGGAGATCCTGGACGGGGCCGTCGCGAGAACCCTGGAGAGCCTCGGGCTGACCGGGGGGCTGGCGCACCTGGTGGAGCCCAAGACCGGCCACCTGGTTCTGACTGCCTTCCGGGGAGAGGAGGGCGGGCCCGCCGAGGCGCTGCGCCGCCTGGTGCCCAACGCGCCCGGCGGCCGCTGGGCCTGGCAGGCTCTCACGCAGGAAGACCCCCTCGTCCTCTCGGATGCCGCCGAGGCGGAGGGGATCGCGGCCGTCCCCGGAAATGCGCCGCGGCCGCTGGCGGCGACGCCGCTCCGTTTTCGCGACCGCATCCTCGGCCTGCTCACCGTGGTGGGACGGCCCGGACAGCAATTCTCGCTCGAGGACGCCTCGCTGCTGGCCAGTATCGGCCGCCAGGTGGCCATGGCGCTGGAGAATGCCACCCTGTACGCCGAAAGCGGGCGCAAGGTCCGGGAATTCGAGGCGCTGTACCAGCTTGGCCGGACCATGGCCTCGACGTTCAATCTCCAGGATATCCTCAGCCGGATCAGCCAGACGGTGACCAGCCTGCTGCAAGCCCAGGCGATGTCCGTCATGCTCCTCACGCAGGACGGGCGCGTCCTGTCCACGGCCGCCGGGTTCAACCTGTTCGACGAAGCACTCCAGGCGACCGAAGCGATCCGCCCGCGCCAGGGGAGCAGCCCCAGCCTCGTCTGCGTGCGAGAGAAGCGCCCGGTCTCGATCCCGGACCTGGCGGCCGACACGGTCTACGCGTCCTGGTTGGAGACGGCGCGGGAGAAGGGCTACCAGTCCTTCCTGGCGATCCCCCTGATCGCCCAGGACCGGGCCCTGGGCTGCATGAACCTGTTCCTGACCCAGCGGCACGAATTCACCCCGGACGAAATCCAGCTCCTCTCGACCTTTGCCAACCAGGCCGCCATCTCCATCGAGAACGCCCGGCTCTTCGAGGAGACCCGGCAACTGGCGATCACCGACGAACTGACCGGACTGGCCAACCACCGCCAGTTCTACCACCAGCTGGCCCGCGAGGTGCGCCGGGCCCAGCGCTACCGGCGGCCGCTCACGCTCCTGATGCTGGATTTGGATTTCTTCAAGGGCTACAACGACCGGTTCGGCCACTTGGCGGGGGACCAGGCGCTGCGGGCGGTGGGAGAGGTCTTGCGCCGGAACGCCCGCGAGGTGGACATCCTGGCGCGATACGGTGGGGAGGAATTCGCCATCATCCTTCCGGAAACCGACCTGAAGCAGGCGGTCTATCAGGCGGAGCGCATCCGGGCGGCCGTCGCCGACCATGCCTTCCGGGGGAAGGATTCCAGCCCGGAGGGGGACCTGACCGTCAGCATCGGCGTGGCGACCCTGACGGCCGAGCTCCGAAAGATCGAGGAGCTGGTGCACGACGCCGATCAAGCCTTGTACCGGGCCAAGGCCCAGGGCCGCAATCGCATCGCCCTGGCCTCGAACGAGGACTTGGTGGCCGACACCTCGTGAATCGGCGGGCACCTGAGCGCCTGTCGCGCCCCTCTCCATTCCAATTGAAAATGGAAAGCTGACAACCGACACCCGATCACCGCAGAGGGTTGGCCGGTTGTCTGTTGTTTGTCGTCGGTTTTGCAGTGAACGATTGACGGATCACACCATGGAAGAATCAGCCGAAGGGAGTCAGGGCAAAGCCGTGAGTACCGGGCGGCCCGTCACCGTCAGCCTCGTCAACCTGGGCTGCCCCAAGAACCAGGTGGATGCCGAGGTGATGCTCGGGCAGTTGGCGGCGGCGGGATACCAGATCATCGAGTCGCCGGACCAGGCGGACCTCGTCGTCGTGAACACCTGCAGCTTCATCCAGGAGGCCAGGGAGGAATCCATCCGGACCATCCTCGAGGCGGCGGCCTTGAAGCGCACGGGCCGCTGCCAGGCGCTGGTGGTCAGCGGCTGCCTTGCGCAGCGGTACGGGACGGAGCTGCCGTCCCTCCTGCCCGAGGTGGATGCCTTCGTCGGGACCGGGGAGTTCCCCCGCATCGCCGACATCGCCCGCGCCGCCCTGGAGCGGTCCCCGCGGGACCGGATCTGGGTGACGGGCCACACGGCGCTGGTCACGGCCGAGCTGCCGCGGCGACTGCTCACGCCTGGGCACGTCGCCTACCTGAAGATCTCGGAGGGCTGCGACCGGACCTGTTCCTTCTGCGCCATCCCGGGGATCCGGGGGCGGATGCAGTCCCGCCTGCGGGGGGACATCCTGGCCGAGGCGCGGCGGCTGGCCGAGGGGGGCGTGCGGGAACTCATCCTGATCTCCCAGGAGACCACCGCCTACGGGGCGGACCGCGGCGAGTCCCACGGGCTGGTCCGGCTGCTGGAGGGCCTGCTGGGCATCCCGGCGTTCCACTGGATCCGCCTCCACTACCTGTACCCGACCCGGATCACGCCGGAGTTGCTCAGCCTCCTGGCCACGGAGGCGAGGCTCTGCCGGTATCTGGACATGCCGCTCCAGCACTGTGACGGGGCCATCCTCAAGGCCATGCAGCGCGGGGGCAACGAGCAGAGCCTCCGACGCCTGCTGGACCGCATCCGGACGGCCGTCCCCGACGTCACGATTCGCACGTCCTTCATCACGGGCTTTCCGGGGGAGACGCGCGCACAGTTTGCGAGGCTGCTCGCCTTCGTCCAGGAGATGCGCTTCGACCGGGTGGGTGTGTTCGGCTATTCGGACGAGGAGGGGACGGCGGCGTACCGCCTCGGTCCCAAGGTGTCCGGCCGCGTGGCGGAGTCGCGGCGCGCCCGCCTGATGGCGGTCCAGGCCCGGATTGCCGAGGAGAAGGGCCGCGCCCTGACCGGGACCGTCCAGGAGGTGATGGTGGACGGGCCGGCCCCGGAGTTCCCCGGCGTCCAATCCGGGCGCACGGCGGCCCACGCGCCAGAAGTGGACGGCAGCGTGTACCTTCAGGGCCCGGCCGTAGGCGGGGGCACGATCGTCCGGGCGCGGGTCCGGGAAGCCTACGAGCACGACCTCGCCGCCGACATCCTCGAGGTGGTGGGATAGTGATGCCTGACCGGGAACGCGCCGCCCCCAAGGCGGGCGTTGGGGCCCGACGTGTGGAGCGCCTGATTGCAACCGGCGCGGGCCTCGGGCATGTTCCCGTCGCCCCGGGGACGGCCGGCAGCCTCCTGGGGGCCGTGCTGTGTTTCCCCCTGCTCGGCCTTCCGTGGCCCGTGTACCTCGGCGCCACCCTCCTGCTGACGGCGGTTGCCGTCTGGGCGGCCGGACGGGTGGCG
>Ga0209108_10001054_pt1 | contig 15902 bp, 11 predicted proteins | sample Rifsed10ft1_FD_184003 | JGI IMG/M metagenome (GOLD analysis project Ga0209108, IMG submission 184003) | Soil microbial communities from Rifle, Colorado, USA - sediment 10ft 1 (version 2) | ecosystem: Environmental > Terrestrial > Deep subsurface > Rock core/Sediment | place: Rifle, Colorado...
CTGTAAGCGCCCGGAAATCGTCGTCGTGATTACCGGGGACATAGACGACTCTCGTATCGGCGCGGGCTTTCTCGAGAATCCGCTGCAGGACTTCGGTGTGACTTTTCGGCCAGTAGAAGCTGCGGCGCAGGCTCCGCAAGTCGATGATGTCGCCGACGAGATACAGGATGTCGCATCGCGCGTGCGCCAAGAAGTCGAGCAGCAACTCCACTCGACAAGCCCGGGATCCGAGATGAAGGTCGGATACGAAGATCGTGCGGTGATACTCGACGTGCGTCACAATCGGGATGTTAGCGGGCGTAGATGAAGCTTTCGTTGCAGTGTCTTGGACAACTCAACGTAATGATTGAGGTTTCATGCGTTTAGAAACCGTGCTGTCACAGAATCGTAAACGATACGACGCACTATGCGGGGATGACGTCTCGAAGCTTGCCGCGCGTGCTCATGCTGTCGGACGTCTACTTCCCGCGCGTGAACGGCGTCTCGACGTCGATTCAGACGTTTCGCAACGATCTCGACGCGCTCGGCTGCTCGACGCTGCTCGTGGCGCCCGAGTATCCGGGCACACGGTCGGACGAGCCCGGCATCCGGCGCGTGGCGTCGCGCTACGTGCCGTTCGACCCCGAAGACCGCGCGATGGTGCGCCGGGAGCTCGAGCGTGTGTGCGCATCGCTCGCAGGACAATTCGATCTCATCCACATACAGACGCCGTTTCTCGCTCATCATGTCGGCGTGCGGCTTGCGCGGAGGCTCGGGATTCCCGTAGTCGAGACCTATCACACCTATTTCGAGCACTACTTCCATCATTACCTGCCGCTGCTGCCGAAGCGCCTGCTGCGCGCCGTCGCGCGCTCGATCTCGCGCACGCAATGCAATGCCGTTACCGCCGTCGTGGCACCCTCGCGGCAAATGGCCGAGGCCTTGCGCGCGTACGGCGTGCGAACGGAGATTCGGGTCATTCCCACGGGGCTCGATCTGCAACGATTCGAGGGCGCCGACGGCGATCGCTTCCGCGCGCGCTTGAGTGTGAGCCGCGACCGGCCGGTCATGCTCAACGTCGGCCGCGTCGCGTTCGAGAAGAACATCGAGTTCCTCATCGACGTCCTCGAGCGGGTACGATCGACGGTGCCCGAAGTATTGCTCGTCATTGCCGGCGAGGGCCCCGCGCTCCCCGCCTTGCTGCGCCGCGCCGAGAGCCGCGGCCTCGGCCGCAACGTGCGGTTCGTCGGCTACCTCGACAGAAGCGGGGAACTGCTCGACTGCTACCGGAGCGCCGATGTCTTCGTGTTCGCGTCGCGCACGGAGACCCAGGGCCTCGTCCTTCTCGAAGCCATGGCGCTCGGCGTTCCCGTGGTATCGACCGCAGTCATGGGTACGAAAGATGTGCTCGAGGACGCCCGCGGCGCGATCGTCGTCGACGAGGATGAGAAGCTGTTCGCGGACGCGGTTGCGCAAGTGTTGACGAACCGCAACCTTCGCGACGGGCTTGCGACGGATGCTCGAGAGGGCGTCGCGGCACGCTGGTCGAGCACCGCAATGGCGCGGCGCATGCTCGAGCTCTACGAAGACGCTTTGTGCAGAGGGCCCGTCAACTCTTTGCGCGAGCGCGCAGACTATGGAAGCTGATTTCGAGCTTGCGAGCGTGCTCGCGATTCGCGAGCGCGCGGCGGAACGCGGCGCGATCCATTTCGTCGATGAGATCGGTCAGAGAAGTCGCGATGGCTTGTGAGTCGTTCAGAAACTCTTCATTCACCGACGGCTCTTTGTGAGGCGCTTGTTCTTTGTTCATTGGCCTTCTGTTCTTCGATCGTCACCGTGCATGATATGCGATCGAATGCGAGTGGCAAGCCCGAAACGCGGCACAGTTGTTACGGCGGTGTAACAGCCGCGGCTAAGCGTCAATTTTTGTTCGCAATTGATTCGCGACGATTAATCGAGATTCACGACGATGCTTGCGGGAATCGATTCGTTTCCGGCCGAATCGCGCGCAATGATTCGATACGTCGTCGAGCGCGCGGTTGTCGTTTCGGGATCGACGAGCTCGTTTTCGGTCACGAATGCGACGACGTGCTCGTCGCGTTCCACGATGTAATCGGCGACGCCGGTGTCGTCGCGAGCAGGGCGCCAATGCAGAGTGATGCCGTGTGCACCGGGCGCCGCTTCGAGGTCCGTCGGCGGTTCCGGCTGCGTCGCGTCCGTTGAATGGCGCTCCGTACGCAGAACCGGCCGATCGAACGGGTACTGTTCGTCGCGCACGCGCGGGTCGGTGAGGGCGGCGGCGAGAAACGTTCGTATATCGGCCTCACTCAAGGAGCTCATGTTGAATGAGTAAATTCCGGCGCCCGGGATGTCGTCGCGGTCCGGAAGCGCGGGGCCGGTGCGATAGAAGGCGACGGCCGCGCCCAGTACCGCGAATTCGCCCGTGTGCATGAAGCGCGGCCTCAAGCCGACATTGCGCAAGCTCGGCACGCGCATTTCGCCGGCATCCTCCGGGTCGCCCGTCACGGCTTCGCGGCCGCGATCGAATTCCGACCTGCGCAGCCCGATGTTGAAGAACTCGTTGTTCGTGAAGAGCGGCGGAACATGACACTTGACGCAATGAAAGTCCTGCATCGCCTGCCAACCATAGAGCTCGCCTCGCGTCAGGGCCGTGGTGTCGCCGGCTATGTAACGGTCCCAGGGCGTGTCGTCGGCGAGCAACGTTCGCTCGTAAGTCGCGATCGCAAACGCGACGCGTGCCGGCGTGATATCGAGATCACCGAAAGCGGCGGCGAAGAGTTGCGGATAGCCGGACACGTTTTCGAGAGCCGACGCAACGTCGTGCGGCAGGTCGACGGCGAGCGCGAGCGGCCGCACGCGCCCGAGCTTTTCGGTGAGCTCCGTCCAGCGGTATCCAGGCTTCGCCATCTCTGCACCGTTGGCGAGCGTCTCGAGGACCTGCGATTCGAGCGCGCCGCCCGCGGCGATGAGAATCGCGCCGCTCTCGGGATCGCGAAACGGTCCGCTTGCCCGGCCGTCCCAAAAGAGCGCGTCGGCCCAGAGCGCGCCGAAGATCGACGGGGCGAGTCTCCCCGTGACTTGCCGAGCGTCGCCGAAGACGGGGTGGCGCGTCGGCCGGCCGTTGACGTCGAGGCTCCGCATGCCGGGCGAGCCCCGCACGTCGTCGATGGTGCCGGCATCGGCGCCCGGATTCACGCCCGCACGCGGATCGGCGCCGCCCGCGGCCGGTCGATGACACGTGCCGCAAGCGACGGTGTTGTCGCTCGACAATTGCTCGTCCCAGAAGAGCATCTTGCCGAGCACGCGTTTGGGCTCCGTGATGGGATTCTCCGCGGGCACGGGAACCGGCGGAAGCTCAGCCCACGCGAGACCGCCGCCGAGCAGCGCGAGAGAAAGAAGCGCAAATCGAAGCATGAGCGCCCCGCGGTCCCTCAACGGACGTCGCCGGCGGCGTGGTTCCAATGCTCGGCGGCGTCCTGCACGATGTGCGACAAGTCGGCCGAGCGCAGGTACTTGGACTCGATGAGCGTGAACGCTCGCTCCGTCACGAGACCCGAATAGTGCGCTCGGCTCGTATAACGCTCCGCGATGGAGGGACGCGGGTCGCCCATGGCGGCGCGGCGCTCCGCGGTTGCTGCGAGCGGCACGTAAGAGCCCTGCAGGCTCACGAGCTCGTGCCGAGGTCCGTAACGCGGATCGAACAAGCTCCAGCCCATGTAGGTCGCGAGCGGCACGGCGAGCTCGGGTGAGACGAGCCCCGACGTTTCGTTGCCGTCGCGATCCACACGTGGAACGAGCGCGGGGAAGGGCGCACCGAGCAGCGGCGGCTCGGCGATGATGCCCGCTCGAGCGAAGTCCGGGCCGTAGTCGATGCGCCGCGTGGCCGCTACTTCGCCGGGAACGGCAACGCCGGGGATTTCCGGAAACTCGAGGGCCGAGCGCGGAACCAGCGATCCTTCGGCCAGCGTCGGATAGCGGCTCGGCGGCGGCTCCGCGCCGTCGCGCGTCCAGTCGTCGAGCGCGAGCATGAGGGATCGCAAGAACCACTGATAGCGGTGCGGATTGCCGGGTTGTTGACCTTGCGAGCGCGCGGGTGGAAATGCCGTGGGCACGTGCTGGGTCCCCGCCAAGAAGTAGATTCGCACGTTGTCGGGCGGCTCGACGTCGGTCTTGCCGTCGGCGGTCAAGTGCGTCAGCGCGGCGGTTCCGCGCCAATATTCGTTCGACGAGTTCGTGTAAATGATCTTCGGCAAGTGCTCCGCGGCGATGCCGGCGAGCAGCCCATCGGCGACTTCGGTCACAGGATCGGTTTGTGCCTCGTCGGCGAACGGGAACATTGCGCTCGGGTAGTGATAGCTCGAGCTCGCGCGCGACGGCTGCGCGAATCGATGGTTGAAGCCGCCGCGCGCGCCGCCTGCGATGTGCGCGAAGACACCGTCGAATACGCGTCGCTGCCGCTCGTCCGCGTTGAAGCCGTCATAGAGAAAGGTGCGCAGCAAGCGTCCGCTCTGCGAGATGCCGAAGGCGATCGAGCGCGAAAGCGCGCCCTGCGGAATGCCGAGCTCGGCGGCACCGTCGTGCTTCAGCGCCGAGACGGCATCGCGGATAGCGGCGAGCCCGGTACCCGCGACGGGAGGATTTTCGGATTCGTAGATGACTTCGTAGATCTTGTGCGGCTCGAAGCCGCCGTCGAGCGTCACGTATGTGGCATCGGCGACCTCGCCGCCGGATTCGACGCGCGCGAACCGCCACTGGTCGCGTGGAATGAGCCGGCGCGCATCGTTCGGCGCATCGCGCACGGTCAGCGCGTCGGCGGGACTGTCGAGCGACAGCGCGGGATAGGCGCGATGACCGCGGTCGGCGAGCGATTGAAACGCCGTTGGGCTCTGCACGACGAAATCGCTGCGCACGCGGCCCCTGATCGGGTCGGCCGCCGTTCCCGCGATCGGCGCATCGACGCGCAGCATGCCGGGCTCATCCGGAACGTCGAACTGCCATCCGACCCAGAGCAGCGTGAACCCTTGGTCGAGCAGAAAGCCGTCGCCGAGCTCGGCGGGTGTCGCGGGATCGAGGCTCGCCTCAGCAAACGCAAGCATCGGCAGCATCCCTTTTCTGCCGCGATTCGAGACTTCGAAGAGCAGAGTGCCGTTGCCGCGCGCGATCGCGGTCGGCTTGATGAGAAAGAAATCCGCCGAAAACTCGACGCGACCTGCACCGCCGACGGCGGCATGCTCGAGGTCACGGATAATTCGATTCGCCTCGAGCGTCGGGTCGACGGCGAAGTACATTCGGCCGGCGAGCTTCTCATAGCTGCCCGCGAGGCCGAAGGAGGCGCCGTTCGCGACCTCGGCGCGCATATCCACTTCGATGCGCGTCACTTCGGCAGCCGCGCTCGCGGCCCACAACACGAGCGCAGCGGCACCGGCGCAACGGCCTGGCGAAAGGAGGCGATGCATGCCGGCAGGATAGATATTCGGGAGGTGCCGGGCAACAGGTAGAATACGCCGGCGGCGGTGCTTCGTGGCCGCAGATCCAATCACGCCGAGGGAGAACCAATGTCGGATATGCCCGCCCTGCAGGCCTCTGATGCAGAAATCTACACGCTGATTCGGAAAGAGATCCGGCGGCAGGACGAATCGATCCGTCTCATCGCCTCGGAAAACTACGCGTCGTCCGCCGTCATGGAAGCGACCGGCTCCGTGCTCGCCAACAAGTACTCCGAAGGCTATCCCGGCAAGCGCTATTACGAAGGTCAGGAGTACGTCGATCAGATCGAGTCCATCGCGATCGAACGCGCCAAGGCACTGTTCGGCGCCGCGCATGCAAACGTTCAGCCGTACTCCGGCTCACCGGCCAATCAAGCCGTCTATCTCGCGCTGCTCAAGCCCGGCGATACCGCGATGGGTCTGGGGCTGCCTTTCGGCGGGCATCTCACGCACGGATGGAACGTAAACTTTTCCGGCATTCACTACCACGCCGTGCAATACGAGGTCGATCGCGTCACGCACCGCGTTGATTTGAACAAAGTCGAGGAGCTCGCGCGCAAGGCGCGGCCGAAGATGATCATGTGCGGCGGGACCGCATACCCGCGCACGTGGGATTTCGCCGGATTCGCCGAGATCGCGGCCGCCGTGGGCGCGACGCTCGTCGCGGATGTCGCGCACATTGCGGGTCTCGTCGTCGCCGGCGCGCATCCGCATCCGTTCCCGCATGCAGAGATCGTCACGACGACGACGCACAAGACGCTGCGCGGTCCGCGCGGCGGAATGATATTGTCCGACGGCACGCATGCGAAGGAGCTCGATCGCGCCGTGTTTCCGGGCCTGCAAGGTGGGCCGCACAATCACACGACGGCGGCGATCGCGGTCGCGCTCAAGGAGGCGGCCACGCCGGAGTTCAGGCGCTACGCGCATCAAATCGTCGCCAACGCGAAGGCGCTCGCTCAGGAGCTCATGCAGCGGGGCTTGAGGCTCGTGTCCGGCGGCACCGACAATCACATGATTCTCATGGACGTCACGCCGCGCGGCATCAACGGCAAGCCGGCCGCGAAAGCGCTCAACAAGGCCGGCATCGAATGCAACTACAACACGGTGCCGTTCGATCCGCGTAAGCCGATGGACCCGAGCGGTCTGCGCATTGGCACGCCCTCGGTGACTTCGCGCGGCATGAAGGAGAAGGAGATGACCGCGATCGCGGCGTGGATCGATCGCGTGCTCGCCGCGGCCGACGACGACGTGAAGCTCGAGAAAATCCGCGCGGAGATCGCCGAGTTCTGCAAGGCATTCCCCGCCCCCGGCATCGCGTTCTGACGCTCTTGTAGGAGCGAGCTCCGCTCGCGATTCTTGAAGCGGCTGTCCCGCGCCGAAAGAGTAAGAATCGCGAGCGAAGCTCGCTCCTACACGTCGAGCGCGCCCGTGCTGTCGCCGAAGCTCTCGAGGACGATGTCTTCCTTCGCGGCCATCGCCATGAAGAGATTCGCCATCGGCGTCTCCTTCGGGTTCGTGATGTGCCGGTTACCCTCGTATTTGCCCGCGCCGCCGCCGGCGAGAAAGACCGGCAGGTCGATGTGGTCATGGGCATTGGAGTTGCCCATGGGGCTGCCGAAGAGCACGAGCGAATGATCGAGCAGAGTGCCGTCCCCGTCCTGCGTCGAGCGCAGCTTGTCGAGCAGATGCGTGACGACTTGGACGTGATACGTGTTGACCTTCGAGTAGCGGGCCATGCGCGTCGGATCGTCCTGATGGTGCGACAGCGCATGGTACGCGTCGGGCACGCCGCTCTGCGGGTATACCGCGGCGCTCAAATCCCGCGAGAACATCATGGTCGCGATGCGGGTGACGTCGGCGCGGAATGCCAGGGCCTGAAGGTCGAACATGAGCTCGACGTGCTCGTGGAAAGGCAGCTCGGCGGTCTCGGGACGCTCCGCTTCGATCATGGCGGTATGCTGCGCGATCGCGATGCGCCGCTCGATCTCGCGGATGTCCTCGAGGTAGGCGTCGAGTCTCGCAAGGTCGCTGGGGCCGAGCCCTCTCTTCAAGCGGTTCATGTCCTCAACGACGGAATCGAGAATGCTGAGATCCTCGCGTTTGCTCGCTGCGCGCGCTTCGGGCGTGCTACCGTCGCCAAATAGACGCTCGAACACGACCTGCGGATTACGCTCCATCGGCAACGGAGAAGTCGGCGAGGACCAGGAAATGGAATTCGTGTAGACACAACTGTAACCGACGCCGCAAACGCCGAGCGCGCCGACGTCCTCGATGCAGAGCTCGAGCGATGGCAGAGGATTGCTCTGGCCGATCTTCTGCGCGAGCACCTGGTCGATCGTGACGCCGCAGTAGATGTCCTGGCCTTCCGTGCGCTTCGGATGCGACGCGCTCAGGTATACGGCCGCAGTCCGCGAATGATCGCCGGCGCTTTCCTCGGGGCTCAACGACGTCGCCATCAAGTGATCCAGATTGCTGATCACGGTGATTTGATCCTTGAACGGCGCCAGAGGCTCCAGAATCGGGGAGAGCTCCCACTGCTTACCGACGCCGTTCGGCTTCCAGTAGCCCGGGCTTGCGCCGTGCGGTACGTGCAGGAAACTGTAACGCGTGATCGGCTTGAGCGTAGCTGCCATTGCCGGCACCATGGCGTCGAGCAAGGGCAGGGCGACGGTCGCGCCCAGGCCTCGCAGGAACGTTCGGCGTGGAAGATGCCTTCTGGTGATGAACATCGTTGCAGTCTCCTAAAGTGTGGCCCTTAGCGCTCAGCCACGATTTCAGTCGCTTCGGGAAGCGCTTCCGCGGCCCGCATTCGAAATGCGTCGCTCGAGACGATCCCCAAGATGATGGACGAGAACCGATGGTCGTCTTTCTCCGCCTCGCGAGCGATCGCGCGCACGCTCGGCATGTCGTAATACTCGAGGCCACGGCCCACGGCGTAGGTCATGAGCTTTTCCGTCAGCGTTTGCACGAAGCGGTCGGAATACCTGACGAGGGCTGCGCGCAAGTCGGCTGCGCCCGCGATTTCGGTGCCGTCTACGAGTTTCGCCGTGGCGTTGATCGGCTCGCCGTGCTCTTCGCTGCGCCAGCGGCCGATCGCGTCGAAGTTCTCGAGCGCAAACCCGACCGGATCCATGATCTTGTGACAGCCCGCGCAGAACGACTCGCTCGTGTGCAAATCCATCTGCGCCCGCAGCGTCTTCGGCGCGCTCTCGTGCGCGGCGGATTCCTCGAGATCGGGCACGTTCGGCGGCGGCGTCGGCACAGCGGCGCCGACGATGTTCTCGAGAACCCAAACTCCGCGCTGCACGGGCGAGGTGCGGTTCGGGTATGAAGTCGCCATGAGGATGCTGGCCTGGCCGAGCAGCCCGCGCCGCGCATCGTTGACGTGCGCCACGCGACGGAAGCGACTGCCGTAGACGCCGGGAATGCCGTAGTGCTCCGCAAGGCGCTCGTTGACGAACGTATAGTCGGCCGTGAGCAAGTCCAGCACGTTACGGTCTTCGCGCACGATGCTTGCGAAAAAGAGCTCGGTCTCCGTGCGAAAGGCCTCGCGCAAGTTGTCGTCGAAATCGGGGAAGAACTCGACCGACCCCCCCTTCGAGTCGAGGTTGCGCAAGTAGAGCCACTGACCCGCGAAATTCTCGATGAGCGCATCGGAACGCGGATCGTCGAGCATACGGCGAACTTGGCGGCGCAGCACGCCGGCCTCGTGGAGGCGCTCGTCGGCGGCGAGCATAAGCAGCTCGTCGTCGGGGATGCTGCTCCACAAGAAGAACGCAAGCCGCGAAGCGAGCTCGATGTCGCTGATTCGATAAGAATCACCGGGGCCGATGCTCTCGGGATCGCGCTCGAAGCGGAACACGAATTCGGGACTCGCAAGGATTCGGCGCAGCGCGAGCTCGATGCCGTCGTCGAACGTATCTTCGGCTCGGCCGGCCTCGTAGAAACTCATGAGCGTCGAAACTTGCTCGACGTCGACGGGCTTGCGGAAGGCGCGCGTTGCGAGCGTCGTGACGATCTCCCTGGCGCACGCGGGCTCCTCGCTCGCATCCGCCGGCCGGCAGACGAATATTCTCGCCCGGCTCGGCGTCTCGCCGCGACCTTGTGTATTGAAAGGACCCGTCACGGAGATGCTTCCCAAGTGCGGCACGAACGTCCAATCGGGATCGGGATCGATGGCGGGCTCGAAAAGGCTGAATTCAAAGGGCCGATAGATGTCCTCGACGGGCGCGAAGTTTTTCTTCACGAACGCCGCGCCGATCGTGTGCGGGCCCGCAGGCACGAACATCCGGACGGTTGCTCCGTCCGCGACCTCGTAGGACGACAAGTCGTGCAGCGCGATTTGCTCGCCGTCGAGCGTGACCTCGAGTTGCTCCGCTTGGCCGTTGTTCGAGCCGAACATCCGGCCGCCCCGCTCGACGAGGTCGCCGCGGATCGAATACTCGGCATCGACGGGGAAGAAATGCTCGACGAGCATGCCGCCGCGCGTGCCGAAAGGCAGTTCCTCGACGTGCTCGTTCTGCGTGTAGTCGCCGGGGACGATGTACTTGACGAGGTGCGAGGCCGTGGTCGGGTCGCCGATCGCGAGGCGGCTTATTTTGGCGGCCGCGGCCACGTAGCGTTCGAGGAGCGCCGGAGAGACGCCAAGCGATCCGGCGATATTGTCGAAACCGAAGCTCGAATCGTCGGCCGGCAACAGGACTGCGGCGTCGACGTCGAGTGCGAGCAGATCGCGGATTGCATTCTCGTATTCGGTGCGATTGACACGATGTAGGGCAGGTCTGCCCGGATTGGGATTGGCGCCCGCCAATTCATCGAGCTCGGTTTCCAGGTAGCTCAGGAACTCGTGCTGCTCGAGCGGGTCGGGACGGTCCTTGATCGCGGGCGGCATCATGCCGGTCTGCAACTTGCGGACCACCTTCTCCCAGGTTTCCGGGTCACGGGCTAAGTCCATGACGTCGAGCTCGTCGAAGAACAAGCCCGCGAACAGTGCCGCTGCGGAAGTATCGGTGCTGTTATGGCACTCGATGCAATACTGTTCGAGAAATCGCTGTTGAGCAGAAAGGGGCTCGCGGGGGCTGTGCGCGTCCTGGCCGAAGGCGCTTCCGGTCCAGGCGCCGGCAATCGATGCGAATGCGATCAGCAGCCGCTTATTCACCCATTCTCCCCGTTGCACCGCCGACCGAAAGCTTATGTCCAAGATCGTGTTTCCGGTGAGCAAGGCTTTATAGCACGCCGGTCCCGAGAGGTGTAGTGCTTGCTATTGTCTCTGCTCAGTGGGTGTGATAAGAGTCCGCGGAGGGCGCACCGCTCAACCGAATCGGACGCGTTTTTTGAGGAGGCATCACAGCCATGAGTTTTAGAGCTTTTGTCGGATGTTGCGGCGCAGTAGCCATGTCGTTTGCGGCGGTTGCGGTTGCGCGGGCCGATTCACCTCTCGCCGATGCGGCGATGAACAACGACGTGCGCGAGATTCGTGCGCTGTTGCGCCAAACGGTCGACGTCAATGCGACGCAGCCCGACGGTATGACGGCGTTGCACTGGGCGGCGCACCTCGACAACCTCGAGATCGCCGACGAGCTCCTGCGCGCGGGTGCCGACTTCCGCGCCGCCAACCGCACCGGTGCGACGCCGATGTACCTGGCGACCGTGAACGGCAGCGCGGACATGATCGAGCGGTTGCTTGCCGCGGGGCACGATGCGAATGCCGTGCTCACCGAAACGCTCGAAACGGTCCTCATGCTCACGGCCAAGACCGGAAATCCCAATGCGGTGCGTGTGCTCATCGAGCACGGCGCCGACGTCAATGCGAAGCAGGTGCGCCAATTCACTCCGCTCATGTTCGCGGCCGCGGAAGGTCATACGGCAGTCATCCAAACGTTGCTTGCAGCCGGTGCCGATCCGTCCGCGGGAACGGTTCCTTCGACGAAGCCCGAGCGACGGCCGCCGGGAGGAATGACCGCGCTTCTTTTCGCGGCGCGTCAAGGTCACGTCGAGGCGGCGCGCGCGCTCGTCGAAGGAGGCGCCGACGCCAACCAAACGGGTGCCGATGCGACGAGCCCGTTGCTCATCGCGCTCGTCAACGGCCATTACGATCTCGCCCGCATGCTGCTCGAGCATGGCGCGGATCCGAGCCTCGCCGACGTCAACGGCCGCGCACCGCTGTATGCGGTCATCGACTTGCGCAACCAACAATGGTCGCAGGCGCCGGCACCCGAAATGCCGCAGGCCGGGCACATGGCCATGATCGAAACGCTCGTCGCGGCCGGTGCCAATCTCGAGCAAAAGCTTTCCGGGAAGATCAAGCATCGCGGTTCGTTCGACATGCGCTGGACGGAGCTCAAAGGCGGCACGCCGTTCTTGCGTGCGGCGTGGAACGGCGATATCGAAGTCATGCGCTATTTGCTGGCACACGGCGCCGATCCGAACGCCGTTACGGAGAAGGGCGAGACCGCGCTGTTGTTGCTCGCGGGCGCCGGGTGGCCGTTAGGGCAGGGTTACATCCGCAGCGACGAGGAGATCCTCGCGTCGCTGGATTTGCTCGTCGAGGAGCTCGGCATGGACGTGAACGCCGCAACGAGCGAAGGGATCACGGGCGTCATGGCAGCCGTGTTCAAGGGGACGAATAACGTCATTCAGTACTTGGTGGACAAAGGCGCGCGTCTCGACGTGAAGGACAACAAAGGTCACTCGATTCTCGACTGGGCAGAGGGCATCGCCGCCAACGAAGGGCAACCGCCGCGCCCGCAGCCGGAATCCGAGGCGCTCGTGCGCAAGCTTCTCGAGCAGAAGGGAATCACCATCGCGATGAATTAGGATTGGTAGGAGCGAGCTTCGCTCGCGATTCCTTATGTTCGCGAGCGAAGCTCGCTCCTACATTCTACGGCGGCGCGAGCTCGAGCTTGACCTCGACCTGTACGTTTTGGGCGACCCAGGACGTATCGTTCCAGCCTTCACCGACGTTGAAGTCGAAGCGATTGACGGTCATCTTGCCGTCGAGCTTCGCGTTGGCGCCCGAGCCCGTATCGAACGTGAACGTGAGCGTCGCGGGCTTCTTCGTGCCTTTGAGCTCGAGCTCGCCGCTCGCCGCAAAGGAGCCGTCGTCGAGCTTCGTGATGCTCTGCGATTCGAACCGAGCTTGCGCGAAGTTCGCGCTGTCGAACCAATCCGCATCGCGTAACGCCGAGTCGCGATCGTGATCGCGCGTGTTGACGGTGGCCGTGTCGACGATTCCCACGATGCTGCCGTTCTCCGGCGCGCTCGGGTCGAAGTCGATCGTCGCGTCGAACGTCTCGAATCGGCCGTTGAAGCGGCTTCCCTGCTGCTCGGCGATGAAACCGACGGAGCTCATTTCCTTGACGACGCTCCACTCGCTCGCAGCCGCCGTGCCGACATATCCGAGAGCCGTCGCCGCGAGCGCGAGAGCTGCCGCGTAACGCTTGTCATTCATAGCTGATTTCCGCCTTCTGCAAACAGTCCATTGAACAAGTATTGTATAGGGTGCTCGGCACCGCGCAACGGGGCCGTTCAGCAGCCGTTCATCATCCGCTCGCTATCGCGGCGCGCGTTTAGTTAATTGCGAAGCAGTAGAACAACCCTGCGCCGCCCGTATTGACGAGGCTCTGCTGGCTGCAGCCGATCGAAGGATGCGCGGAATTCCATGACGAGTAGCCGACCTGGCCGCTGCGGTCGTGATGGCCGACCATCGCACTGCCTGCCTCGGTGTTGTTGGTCCAATTGCCGCACGTCAGCAGATTATTGTCCTCGTTCAAATTGAGCAGATCGATGAGGTCGTACGGCCACGCGGTTCCGTCCGGGCGCGAGCCGGTCAGCACGTCGTGCGTGTTGGGTTCGTCGCCCGAGCCGTTGACGACGTCGCCGTTCTCGTCGAGTGCCGTCTCTTTCGTCAGATTGTTGCTGTCGGAGTGCAGGTCCAGAACGTCATGAGCGACCAAAACTCCGCGCGCGTTGTACCAAGGCCCCGTGCCGATTCGGTCGCGGGCGTCGATGGGCGCCGCCGGCGAAGTCATGCTCAGATATGCGTGCCACGTCCGGTCACCGGCGCCAGCCTCCTCGGCGAGCTCTTGGCAGTGTCGGTCCGCGCCGCGAATACCGCCCAGGTTGGCGCCGTCGCCGCTGCCGACGCTGGTGAGGAAAAAGCTCATGACGTCGTCTTGCGCAAGCGCCGCGCCCGAGCATGAGATGACGATGAGTGCAATACATGCCGAAACGGCCTGTGTCTCACGCATGGTCGACCTCCGCGTTGCCTCGTAGTTCCGGCCCGATTCTAGCAAATGAATCGAGGGGTCTGGGCTACAATGCCGGCCGATGATCAAGACCCAAGTCGGCATTATCGGATCGGGTCCGTCCGGCCTCTTGCTCTCCCAGCTGCTCCACCTGCGGGGCATCGAGACCGTCGTCGTCGAGCGCCGCAGCCGCGACTACGTGCTCGGACGCGTGCGCGCCGGCGTGCTCGAGCAGGGCACCGTCGCGCTCGTGAATCGCGCCGCAGCCGGACAACGCATGAACCGGGAAGGGTTGGTCCACGAAGGAGTGACGATCTCCTTCGACGGCCGCTCGCACCGCATCGATTTTCGCGAGCGCGCAAGCGGCAGCGTCATGATCTACGGACAAACGGAGCTCACTCGCGATCTCATGGATGCGCGCGCGGCCTTGGGCGGCGAGCTCATCTACGAAGCGGAAGCGGTGAGTATCGACGGGCTCGACGGCGATCGGCCGACGATCGCTTACCGCCGGCACGACGGCGAGCACGCGATTCGTTGCGATTTCGTCGCCGGGTGCGACGGCTTTCACGGCGTGAGCCGCCATTCGATTCCGGATTCCGTGCTCGACCTTCATGAGAAGGTCTATCCTTTCGGCTGGCTCGGTGTTTTGTCGAACACGAAGCCCGTGTCCGACGAGCTCATCTACGTCAATCATGCGCGCGGCTTCGCCTTGTGCAGCATGCGCTCGACGACGCGTAGTCGTTACTACGTGCAGTGCCCGCTCGACGAAGACGTGACGGCTTGGAGCGACGACCGGTTCTGGGACGAGCTCACGCAGCGTCTGCCGAAAGACGCCGCCGATCGCCTCGAGACAGGACCCTCGGTCGAGAAGAGCATCGCGCCGCTTCGGAGCTTCGTCGCCGAACCTGTGCGCTACGGCCGGTTGTTCCTCGCCGGCGACGCCGCCCATATCGTGCCGCCGACCGGTGCGAAGGGCCTCAATCTTGCGGCGTCCGACGTGCACTATCTATCGACTGCATTGATCGAGTTCTATGAACGCGGCAGTATGGCCTTGCTCGACTCGTATTCGGCGGATTGCTTGCGTAGAGTCTGGAAAGCCGAGCGCTTCTCGTGGTGGATGACGTCGGTTCTGCATCGCTTTCCGGAGCAAGTCTCCTTCGATCGGCGAATACAGCTCGCGGAGCTCGACTACTTGAGCGGCTCCAACGCCGCGCAGGCCGCATTCGCCGAGAACTACGTGGGGCTCGCACTGTAACATTGCTACCATGAGGCCCTGGCCGCATGCTGACGAAACTCGAAACTTCAATCAGGAACAAATCCTTCGTGATCACGGCGGAAATAGTCCCGCCGTTGTCGGGAAGCGCGGCGGCGCTGCTGCGTGAAGCGAATTTCTTGCGTGACAGTGTCGACGCCGTCAACGTAACCGATGCGGCTGCGGGCCGCACGACCATGGCGAGCTTCGCGGCGGCCGCGATACTCGCGCGTGAAGGCTACGAGCCCATTCTGCAAGTCACGTGCCGCGACCGAAACCGGATTGCGCTCGCAGGCGATTTGCTCGGCGCCGCCGCCCAGGGCGTGCACAATCTGTTGATCTTGCGCGGCGACGACCCGCACGGCGGCGACCAGGCCGAAGCCAAAGCCGTCCACGATCTCGAATCGGCGGACCTCATGAAGATGGCGCGCGACATGCGCGACTTAGGTCAGCTGCCCTCGGGACGCAAGATCGACGAGCCGCCGCATTTCTTCATCGGCGGCGCCGATATTCCGCGCGTGCCCGACGAGAAGTGGGATTCGAAGAGCGTGCTGCGCAAGATCGAGGCCGGGGCCGGGTTCATGCAAACGCAGTTCTGCTTCGATCTCGAAGTCGCGCGGCAGTATGCCGGGCGTCTGGTCGAGGACGGCATCACCGAGCGTGTCGGCGTGATCCTCGGCGTCGGGCCGATACGGTCGGCGCGCTCCGCCGTATGGATGAACGAGAATCTGTTTGGCGTGCACGTGCCCGATGCGATCATTGCGCGTCTCGGAGCCGCCGCCGACGCGGCGGCCGAAGGACGGCGCATTTGCGCCGAGCTCATCACGGGCTTTCGCGAGATCCCGGGCATCGCGGGCGCGCACGTCATGGCCGTTGACACGATAGACGGAGCCCTCGCCGCGCTCGATCCGGCGGCTG
>Ga0209108_10001055_pt1 | contig 15902 bp, 13 predicted proteins | sample Rifsed10ft1_FD_184003 | JGI IMG/M metagenome (GOLD analysis project Ga0209108, IMG submission 184003) | Soil microbial communities from Rifle, Colorado, USA - sediment 10ft 1 (version 2) | ecosystem: Environmental > Terrestrial > Deep subsurface > Rock core/Sediment | place: Rifle, Colorado...
GTCGTCGAAGCCTCGCCCACAGACGGAACGCTGACTGTGACCGACAAACAAACCGGGACAGTCTTTCGCGGCCTGAATCGGTTCCTGGACGGCGGGGACTGCGGGGACGAGTACAACTACTGCCCGCCCGCAGAGGATACGCTGGTGCGCGCTCAGTTGCAGACGATCATGGCTGAGCACGGCCAGTCTCAACAATCCATCGTCGTTTCGCTCCGGCTGAATGTTCCGGGGGCGCTCCGCGAAGACCGGAAAACGCGCAGCGCCGCGAAAGTGCCGCTGGCGATTGTCACGCGCGCCTCGCTGTTCCCCGGCGTGCCGCGCGTGGATATCGTGACCGAGGTGGACAACTCGGCGCGCGATCACCGCCTGCGCGTCTATTTCCCCGCGCCGTGTGCCGTCTCCGCCGCCGATTACGATGGTCACTTTGAAGTTGTGCGCCGCCCGATGGGCATTCCCGCTTTCGATTCGACCTGGGTTGAGCCGCCGCGCCCGGAAGCGCCTCAGCGCGCCTTCACCGATGTTTCGGATGGGAACATTGGATTGATGATCGCGAATCGCGGCCTCCCTGAAGTCGAGGTCCGGTCGCAGATCCCCGCCGGGGGAGGCGCGCCGGACGGCTCGACCGAGATCGCGGTGACGCTGCTGAGGTGTGTGGGCTGGCTTTCGCACGATGACTTCCCGAGTCGGCAAGGCCATGCCGGGCCGGCCATCGCCACTCCGGGCGCGCAGATGCACGGGCGATGGGCGTTTGAGTATTCCATCATTCCGCACCACGGCGGGTGGCGAACGGCAGGGCACGATGGAAGCTTGCTTTACCGGCAGGCGCATGCCTTCAATGCGCCGATGCGCGCTGTGGCCACGGCGATTCACTCTGGAACGCTTCCTGCCGTGACCGCGTTTGTTCATGCAGAACCTGAGACGTTTATTATCAGCGCGGTGAAAGCCGCCGAAGATGGCGACGGTTGGATCGTGCGCGGGACCAACATCGGGGATGATACGATTATCGTCACGCTGAAGCCGTGGGCGCGATTCGCGCGGGCGGCGCGCGTGAATCTGGCCGAGCAAGCCCAGGCCGACCTGTCGCCATCTGCCGCTGGCGGTGTGACTTTTCCCGCGCGCGGGCATGAGATCGTGACGGTCAAATTCAGTTGATCTGATCACCTGCATTGTCGCCTGTTCCCATCCTCATTGTCGGCGCGACCTTGTCCGAACATTGCTGACAATGCTCACCTACTTTCACGCTACGAAGACCCTCACTCCTCCCTTGTGACATTTCACACTATCAAAAGACAATTGACAGCAATAGAGTCATAAACAAACGCAGTTTGCCCGCGCTGCATACAGTGTCGTTGAATGAAGCCGGGCAAGGAGGGCCGATGAGTTTGCGAGTGATTGCCAAAGAGGCGCTGAGCCGCTTTGTCGCCTCGTTGCGGAACAAGTATCGGGTCGCGGGGCCGAAGCCGATACACGGGCAGTACCTCTTCGACGAGGTCGAGTCGCCCGGTGATCTGCATCTGAATTACACGCAGACGGTGGTTCCGCCCAAGAAGTATCTCCTGCCTCAGCGTGAAGAACTGCTGCGCTTCAACATGGACGGCAGCCGCATGGAGCCGGTCTACGACGACAGGCCGACCGTGCTGCTGGGCGTGCACACCTGCGATCTGCACGCCATCAAGCTGCTGGATAAAGTGTTCAGCCACGGGTTTGCCGACCAGCACTACCGGCGGCGCAGGGAGAGCACGCTGCTGATCGGCATCGAGTGCCTGCGGCCTTGCAGCCCGCACTCGTTCTGCAAGAGCATGGGCACGCTGTCGGCCACCGACGGCTTCGACCTGCACCTGACCGACCTCGGCAACCCCGGGGACGGCGCGGACGCGGGCGAATACGCGGTGGACGTGGGGAGCGAGGCGGGCGCAGCGCTATTGGACAAGCACGCCGAGACCCGCGCGGCGACCGATGACGACTACAAGCGTTTGAACGCCGTGCTGGCGCAGAAATGGCCGCATTTTCCGTACCGGCTGGACTTTGATGTGACCGAACTGCCATCGCTGATGCGCACCAGCTATCACAGCCCGCTGTGGAAGGAACTGGGCCAGCGCTGCCTCGCCTGCGGATCGTGCACGAATGTATGCCCCACCTGCTATTGCTTCAACGTGCAGGACGAAGTGGACCTGGCGCTGTCGGCGGGCAAGCGGGTGCGCTTCTGGGATTCGTGCCAACTGGACGAGTTCGCGACGGTGGCCGGCGGACACGACTTCCGGGCGACGCGCGCCGAGCGCCAGCGGCATCGCTTCCTGCGCAAGGGCATGTATCAGACCGACGCCTTCAGCTTGCTGGGCTGTGTGGGGTGCGGGCGCTGCGCGCAGGCGTGCCTGGTGCACATCAACCCGGTGGAGACATTCAACACGCTGTACCGTGAGCGGTCGAGCAGCGCCGCCCGCCAGGGCCCAACGAAGGGAGAGAAAGCATGACCGCGTCGTTGCTGGAGAAGCTCGAAGCTTCGCTATACCTGCCGCAACCGGCGCGCATCCTCGACGTGCGGCCGATGACGGCGCTGGAGAAAGTGTTCACGCTGCAGCTGCCGGACGGCCTGACGCTGGGACATCAGCCTGGGCAGTTTGTGGAGTTGTCGGTACTGGGCGTGGGCGAAGCGCCGATCTCGATCTCGTCGTCGCCCAGCCGCAGCAACGGCATATTCGAGTTGTGCGTGCGCCGCACGGGCGACGTGACTGGGGCGCTGCATCGCCTGTCGGCGGGGGAGGTTGTCGGGGTGCGCGGCCCGTTCGGGCACGGCTTCCCGCTCGAACGTTTCTATGGCAAAGACATCCTGTTTGCGCCGGGCGGGCTGGGCCTCGCGCCTGTGCGCTCGTTGATCAATCAGGTGCTCGACGAGCGGGGCCGGTTCGGGAAAGTGACCATCCTGTACGGAGCGAAGAATCCCTCGGAGCTGCTCTTCAAGGATGAACTGGCCGAGTGGGGCGCGCGCGCCGACGCTGAGGTGCATGTCACGGTTGACCGGCCGGCGGAGGGGTGGGCGGGCAGCGTCGGCGTCATCACCACGCTATTCTCCAAAGTGCGCGTCTACGCGCGTAACACCGTGGCCGTGGTGTGCGGACCGCCCGTGATGTATCGCTTCGTGTTGATGGAACTGCTGGGCAAGGGCATCCCCGAGGGCAACATCTATCTGTCGCTGGAGCGGCGCATGAAGTGCGGCGTGGGCAAGTGCGGCCACTGCCAGATCAATCACATTTACACCTGCCAGTCCGGCCCGGTGTTCTCGTACGCCGAGATCAAGGGCGTGCAGGAGGCGCTATGAGCAAGCCCAAGGTCGCGTTCTTCGACTTCACCAGTTGTGAAGGCTGCCAGTTGACCGTCATCGACTCGCTGCAAACCCACCCGGAATTACTCGACGTGGTGGAGATCGTGCAGTTCCGCGAGGCGATGACGGAGAAGGGCGAAGATTATCAGATCGCTTTCATCGAAGGCTCGTGCGTGCGCAAGTCCGACGAGGATCGGCTGGTGCGCATCCGCCAGCAGGCGCAGATCGTCATCGCGCTGGGGGCGTGCGCGCACCTGGGCGGCGTGAATGCCATCCGCAACCGGCAATCGCTGGAGGAAGTCACGGCCTACGTGTACGGCGAAAACGGGGAGTGGGGCGAGGCGCACCCGTACGGTCACCCGCGCGTGAGCGAGCGCCTCATCGGCGTGGATCCGACCGCGCGGCCCATCGGCGCCGTCATCCCGGTGGAGGCGATTCTGCCCGGCTGTCCCATTGATCGCGAGGAGTTTGTGCGCGTCACCCGGCAGCTGCTGCAAGGCCGCCGCCCGCAGATCCCGGACTATCCGCTGTGCGTCGAGTGCAAATTGAAGGAGAACGTGTGCCTGTTCCAGCGCGGGAAGACCTGCCTGGGGCCGGTGATCCGCGCCGGGTGCGGCGCAATCTGCCCGACCTACGGCGATGGCTGCGAGGGCTGCCGGGGGCTGGTCTCCAATCCGAACGCAGACTCGATGCGGACCGTGCTCGAAGGCGCCGGGCTGACGGTGGACGACCACTTGCCGGGTTTCACCGTGTTCGGCACCTATGAAATGATGAAACGCGAGTGGTAGCCCTCACCCCCGGCCCCTCTTCCGCTTGGAAAAGAGCCAAACGCGAGAGGGGGGACAAGGACCGAAAGGTAAACGATGGCGACCGTACAACTAGAAGTTCATCATGTCACGCGCGTGGAGGGGCACGGCAACATTCTGATTGACGTGGCCGGCGGCGAACTGAAACGCTGTGACCTCGAGATCATCGAGACGCCGCGCTTCTTCGAAGCGATGCTGCGCGGGCGGCCCTTCGCCGAAGCATCGCACATCACTTCGCGCATTTGCGGCATCTGCTCGGTCGGTCACGCCACGACCTCGCTGCTCGCCACCGAGGCCGCGCTGGGCGTGGTTCCTTCCGAGCAGACGCAGCGGCTGCGCCAGCTGAATTTCCTCGGCGAGATTCTCGACAGCCACGTCCTGCACGTGTACATGCTCGTCGCGCCCGACTTTTTCGGCGCGGGCAGCGTGTTCCCGCTGGCCCGCAGCCACCCGGAGGTGGTGCTGCGCGCGCTGCGCATGAAGAAGCTCGCGGGTGACCTGTGCGCCATGCTCAGCGGGCGGCACACGCACCCGATCACCATGGAAGTAGGCGGGTTCACACATCTGCCCACCGCCACTGAGCTGGAGGCGATGCGCGCCCGTCTGGAGGCCGCCCGCGCGGACGTGGACGCGACGGTAGAGTTGTCCCAGTCGCTCACCCTCCCGGCCTTTGAGCGCGAGACCGAGTACGTGGCGCTGCACAAGCCCGACGAGTACACCTTCATCGGCGGGACGATCACGACCACCGACGGCTTTCGATTTCCTGTCTCCGACTATCGCGAGGTCACGAACGAATACCTGTCGCCGCACTCGACGGCCAAACATACGCGCCACCACCGCGACGCGTACATGGTCGGCGCGCTGGCGCGGTTCAACGTCAACCACGACCAACTCCATCCGCGCGCTCGGGCGGCGGCCCGCGCGCTCGGCCTCAAGCCCATCTGCATCAACCCGTACATGAACTCAATAGCGCAGGTGGTCGAGATTGTCCATTGTGTCGAAGAGGCCATGGCGCTCTCCGACGTGTTGTTGAAACGCGGCATTGTGCCGGAGGCGCCGCCGAAGGTGGAGGTGCGGGCGGGGGAGGGTGTGGGCGCGTGCGAGGTGCCGCGCGGCACGCTCTACCACCATTATCGCGTCGGCGACGACGGGCGGATCACGGGAGCCAACTGCATCATCCCGACCGGTCAGAATCTGGCAAACATCGAAGCCGACATGCGCGCGCTCGTGCCGCAGATTCTGAATCGCTCGCAAGACGACATCCGGCTGGGGCTGGAGATGCTGGTGCGGGCTTACGACCCGTGTATCTCGTGCGCGACGCATATGCTGAAAGTGACGTTCGTGTGAACGAGGAGGTGGGGGCGGGCCTCGCGCCCGCCCATATCCGGGCAGACGCACAGGCAGGTGCAAGACCCGCCCCGACGTTGATATTAGGTCTGGGCAATCCCTGGCGCGGCGACGACGGCCTCGGCCCGGCAGTGATCCGCTGGTTGCAGGCGCGCGGTCTGCCGCCCGGTGTATTAGCGGTGGACGGCGGCACACCCGGCCTCGAATTGGTCTTGACATTAGCGGGCGACCACAAGGGTCGCCCCTACCGCCGGGCGCTGATTGTGGACGCCGCCGACCTCGGGCGCGCGCCGGGCGAGTGGGTGCGTTTCACCCCGGAGCAGGCCCGACTGAAGAAGGGCGACGTGCATCTGTCTCTGCATGCCGCCGGTCTGGCCGAGGCGCTGGCACTGGGGGAGGCGCTGGGCACGCTGCCGAAAGAGATGGTCATCTTTGGCGTGCAGCCGGCAGGCGTTGATTGGTCACCCGCCCTGAGCGCCGCGGCGCAGGCGGCGGTGCCTATCGTCGGCCAGGCCGTGTTGCAAGAGTTGGAGGCTGTGTAGCTTATGGCAAAGATTCTGATCATTGACGACGACCCCGACATCGTGCTGGCGGTGCGCCTGTGTTTGCAGGGCGCGGGCCACGAGGTCTTTGACGCGCGCAACAGCGCCGAGGGGCTGCGCAAGTTGGAGGCGATCAAGCCCGACTTGATCATCCTGGACGTGATGATGGACAGCACGACCGAAGGCTTCCAGACGGCGCTCAAATTGCGCAGCCCCGACTCCGACTCGCCGCTGGCCGCTTACCGCCGCATCCCGATCGTGATGCTCACCGCGCTGCACTCGACCACCGACCTGCGCTTTGCGCCGGATGAGGATTATCTGCCGGTGGACGTTTTCATTGACAAGCCGATTGACCCCGATCGGCTGATCAAAGCGGTGAACGGGCTGCTCGTCAAAAGCCGATAGAACGAAATCAGGAGTCTGAAAGTATGTAGATGACGACTCCCTTCGACACCCCTGACCGATACGGCGCGCCTGTGGATCTGATCCAACACAGCGCGCGCCTGATTCGTATGCGCTGGCTGGCGGGATTGGCCGTGCTGGCCGCCACGCCGTTCAGCGTCTACCTCCTGCGCGTGCCTCTGCCACAGGCCCTCTACGTGTTGGGCGCCGTCATCCTGGCTTATAACGGATTGCTGCTGTGGGTCTCGCGCCGGTCGGGGATGGGCCGGGCGCGGCTGATGGCCGGCGCGCAGTTCGCGTTTGATTGGCTGGCGCTGGCGGCTTTTGTGCACCTGACCGGCGGCGTCGAAAGCCCGGCGATCTGGTTCTTCCTCTTTCACGTCCTGCTCGCTCCGATCCTGCTGCCGGGACGCGCCACCTACGTATTCGCCGGGCTGGTGATCGCGGCGGCGGCCGGGGTCGCCGGATTGGAGGCGGGAGGGTGGTTGCCCCACTATCGCGTGATCCCCGCTCTGCCCCCCGACTTGTATCGCCATCCCCTCTACGTTGCCGGGCTGCTGGTCTTCTTCACCATCACCGTGCTGGTCAGTGTGGGCCTGATGGTTCCCGTCGTGCGCGAACTGCGCGAGCGCGAGCGGCAGATTGCTACGCTGTTTCAGGGCATCCAGGCGCTCTCGAGCAGCCTGGATTTGCCGCGCGTGCTCGACGAACTGGCGCATGGCGTATCCCATGCATTGCGAGCGAAAGGGGCCTCCATCCGCCTGTTGGACGAGACGGGCAAGCGGATGAAAATCGCCGCCGCGTATGGCTTGAGTCTGAAGTACTTGGAGAAAGGGCTGGTTGAGGTCGAGCGCAGTCCGATAGATCAGGAGGCGCTGCGCGGGCGGCCCGTGATCGTCCAGCAGGCCGCGCGGGATGAACGCCTCCAATATCCGGCCGAGATCGAAGCCGAAGGCATCCGCTCCATCCTGTGTGTGCCGCTGATCGGGCGGCGCGGCCCGCTGGGGGTGCTGCGCGTGTACGGGCAGAGACCGCGCTTCTTCACCGCAGAGAACGTCAACTTCGTGATGGCCATCGCACGGCAGGGGGCGACCGCCATCGAAAACGCGATGGCCTACGGCGAGCTGCGGCGCACCGACGAGATCAAATCGCAGTTTGTGCGCGCTGTGACGCACGAGCTACGCGCACCCGTGGCCGGGGCGCAGAGTCTGTTGCGCACGGTGATACGCGAGATGGCCGGCGGCCTGAACGACCTTCAGCGCGATGTGTTGGGCCGTCTCTCGGATCGGCTGGACGCGCTGCAGTTGCTCATCAACGATTTGCTCGATCTGGCCTCCGGCAAGGTGGAGGGCCTGGAGGCGAAGTTGCTGCCGGTGTCTGTCGAGGCAGCGGTGCTGAGCGTAATAGATCGGCTGTCCGGTCAGGCCGAGGAGAAAAAGATTGACTTGCAAGTGAACTACGTGCCGCGCGGGTTGACGGTGATGGGGAGCGAGGATGGATTGGGACGGATCTTTCTCAACCTGATCGGCAACGCCATCAAGTACACGCCAGCTGGTGGGCATGTCACAGTCACCCTCGAGCAGAGCAGCGACGAGGCCGTCATCACCGTGGCCGACACGGGCCTGGGCATCCCCGAAGTGGACGTAGCGCATCTTTTTGATGAATTTTATCGGGGTAGCAACGTCAAGGAGGCCGGGATTCCCGGCACGGGCCTGGGCCTGACCATCGTCAAGGATTTGGTCGAGCGGTATGGGGGACGCCTTTCGGTGCAGAGCAGGCTGAACGAGGGCACCACGTTCACGGTTGTGTTGCCGTTGGCAGGTTAGCCTGACCCGTGGAAGCGCGTGACAAAAATCATGACACTTTCCATGATGTCACATGATATATGGCACTAACCCACAATGTAATATCGTGACATTATTCACAATGTAGGCCTCGTTTTTGGAGGCTTCTCTCTCCATCGGGTTAATGGGATTGCGATGGCAACCTACTGCCGCCGCAGTCTAACTGGGATGAGAACGACCAAGCGTATTGCTCCCTCACATTCTCCGCCCCCCGCCCCTAAGGAGGTGTCCCTTGATGACAACAACTGCTATTGAAGTTGAAATTGAACGCCCGGACCTCCCGCCGCTGCCGCAGCCTCCCATCGCCGATCTGCGCTTTCTGGAGGAAGTGGCGGCGGCCACGGCCGGTGTCTCGCGCCTGGAGATGTGCATCCAGTGCGGGACCTGCGGCGGCTCCTGCCCGCCCTCGGCCGATATGGACCATACGCCCCGCCAATTGTTTGCGATGATCCGCGCCGGGATGCGCGACGAGGCCCTGCGCAGCAACACGCCCTGGATCTGCGTCTCGTGCTACCACTGCGTGGTGCGCTGCCCGCAGGGCGTTCACATTGCCGACGTGATGTATACCCTGAAGAGCATGGCGATCCGGGCCAAACTCTACAAGGACTCTACCGCTCCCGACTTCTCCCAGACTTTCGTGGACTTCGTCGAGAACTACGGGCGCAGTTTCGAGTTCGGCCTGGCCACGCGCCATTACCTGAAGCACTACCCGCTGCGCCTGCCCGGCATGGTGCCGAAGGGCTTCGGCATGCTTGCCCGCGGGCGCATGGATCTGACTCCCCACCGCATCGAGGGCCTCGATCAATTCAGAGCCATCCTGGCGCGCGCCAAAGAACTGGAGGCGGCATCATGACGAAATATCTCTTGTATCCCGGCTGTTCGCTGGAGAGCAATGCCCGGGCCTACCACGACTCGCTGATGGCGATCAGTGGGCCGCTGGGCCTGGAGCTGGAGGAGATCCACGACTGGAACTGCTGCGGCGCGACCGAGTACGTCGGCATCAGCCTGACTCCGGCCTACGCGCTCATCAGTCGCAATCTCGCCCTCGCCGCCAAGCAGGCCAACGGCACGCGCACCGTCGTCGCGCCGTGCAGCGCCTGCTACCTGAACCTGGCCAAGGCCGACTACTACATGCGCGAGAGTCCCAGGCTGGGCGTGAAGGTCAACACCGCGCTCGCTGCCGGAGATATGCATTACACACCCGGCTCGCTCCAGATCCGGCACCTGCTCGACGTGATCATGAACGACATCGGGCTGGAGACCGTCAAGCGCGGTGTGGTGCGGCCGCTGACCGGCCTGCGCGTCGCGCCCTACCTGGGCTGCATGGTGCCGCGCCCCGATTACGAGCACCGCTGGTCGAACCCCGAATACCCCACAGAGTTGGATCGTGTGCTGAAGGCGCTGGGCGCGGAGGTGATTGACTTCCCGTTGAAGACGCACTGCTGCGGCGGGCACATGACGCAGATCGGCCCGGATGTCGCCTACGAGTTGATCCGCCGTCTCGTCCACGCCGCCGCCGAGTACCGCGCCGACATGATGGTCACGCTCTGCCCGATGTGCCAGTTGAATATTGACGCCTACCAGGGCGAGATGAACCGCCACTTCGGCACGAACTATCGCATGCCCATCCTCTTCTTCACGCAGTTGATGGGCCTGGCTTTTGGCAAAGACCCGGGGGAACTCGGCATCGGCAGGGAACTGGTGAATGCCCACGCGGCGCTCGCCCGCATCGGGGTCGAGGTGCCGCCCGCCGAGGCGGCGCCCGCGCCCCGCAAGCCGCGCCGACCGAAGGAAGCCCTGCCCATGCCGCACATGCCTGAAGATATGGAGGTGAACCAATGACCTCGCCTGAGAATTCCAGCCCGACCGAACGCATCGGCGTGTACGTCTGTCACTGCGGCACCAACATCGCCGGCACGGTGGACGTGGAGGACGTGGCGCAGTGGGCGGCCGGCCGCCTCAAGCATCGCGGCGTCGTCATCGCGCGCGATTACAAGTTCATGTGCTCCAGCCTGGGCCAGGAGATGATCGAGAAAGATATCAAGGAGCTGGGCCTGACCCGGGTGGTGGTGGCCGCCTGCTCACCGCACCTGCACGAGCAGACCTTCCGCACCGCCTGCAAGCGCGCGGGCCTGAACCCTTATTTGTGCGAACTGGTTTCGATCCGTGAGCAAGTCTCGTGGGTGCACGCCGACAAAGTAGCGGCGACCGGGAAGGCCAAGGCCGTGCTCTCCGGCGGGGTGGAGCGCGTGTTGCACCACGAGGCGTTGGAGCCGCTGCGAGTTCCGATTCACCCGGCGACGCTCGTGGTCGGCGGCGGCATCGCGGGCATCCAGGCCGCGCTCGAAATCGCCGACGGCGGCTTCCCGGTCATTATGGTCGAGCGCGAGCCGTCTATCGGCGGGCACATGGCCCAGTTCGATAAGACCTTCCCCACGCTCGACTGCGCGGCCTGCATCCTCACCCCCAAGATGGTGTCGGTGGGCACGCATCCCAACATCACCCTGCTCACCTACAGCGAAGTGACCAAAGTGGATGGCTACGTCGGAAACTTCACCGTGACGGTGCGCCAGAAAGCCCGCTGCGTGAAGACCGACCTGTGCACGGGCTGCGGCGTGTGCCAGGAGAAGTGCCCCAAGAAGATCATAGACGAGATTTACGAGGCCGGACTGGGCTATCGCAAAGCGATTTACGTGCCATTCCCGCAGGCGGTGCCCAAGTATCCGGTGATTGACCGCGAGAACTGCACCTACTTCCAGAAGGGCACCTGCAAGGCATGTGAAAAGTTCTGTCCGACCGGAGCGATTGACTTCAACCAGGAGGACGAGTACATCACGCTTCAGGTGGGCAACATTATCCTGGCGACCGGCTACGATTTGTTCGACCCGCGCCGCATCCCGCACTACGGCTACGGGCGGCTGGCGAACGTGTTCACCAGCCTGGAGTTCGAGCGGTTGAGCAACGCGGCCGGGCCGACCAACGGCAGGATCGTCCTGCGCGACGGCGTGACGGTGCCGAAAGCCGTCGGCGTCGTCCACTGCGTGGGCAGCCGCGACCGGAACTACAACAACTACTGCTCGGCGATCTGCTGCATGCAGAGCCTGAAATTCGCCCACCTGGTGAAAGAGCGCACGGGCGCGACGGTCTTCAACTTCTACATTGACATGCGCACGCCCGCCAAGGCCTACGACGAGTTCTATCAGCGGGTGCTCGAGGAAGGCACGCTGTTTGTGCGCGGCCGGGTGGCGGAGGTGACCGACGCGGCCCGCCTCGCGGGCGAAGAAGGCAAGCTGATCATCCAGGTCGAAGATACGCTGGCCGGAAAACAGCGGCGCATCCCGGTGGACATGGTGATCCTCTCGGCGGGCATGCAGCCGCGCGCCGACGCCAAGGAGGCCGCCAAGCTGTTTGGCATCTCCTGCAGCGCCGACGGCTGGTACATCGAGAAGCACCCGAAGCTCGACCCGGTCGCCACGATGACCGAAGGCATCTTCATCGCGGGCTGCGTGCAGGGGCCGAAGGACATCCCCAACACGGTGGTGCAGGGGGCGGCGGCGGCGGCGCGGGTGCTCGGGCGCATCCAGCAGAAGGAGATCGCGCTGGAGCCGATCCGGGCCAGCATCATCGAGGCCAAGTGCTCCGGCTGCCGCATCTGCAATAACCTGTGCCCGTTCAACGCCATCCTCTTCCACGAGGATCGCATGGTCTCGGAGGTCAATCCGGCGCTGTGCCAGGGCTGCGGGACGTGCGTGGCCGCCTGCCCGGCGGGCGCGATTACCGGCACCGGGTTCAGCAACGAGCAGGTCCTGGCGCAGATCGAAGGTCTGCTGATGCTCAACCTGGACGGTAGGCGCAGAGTGGCCGAGAAGGCGGAGGCGGTACTCGCCTAACGGAACACGGAACACGCAATACGTGTTGCATGGTGCGTGTTCCGTAGGAGAAAAACCATGACTGACCAAGAACATTTCGAACCTGTCATCATCGGCTTCACCTGCAACTGGTGCAGTTACCGCGCGGCAGATTTGGCGGGCACGGCCCGCATGAAATATCCGCCCAACGTCCGGCTCATCCGGCTGATGTGCTCCGGCAGATTGGACCCGACCTTCGTGCTCAAGGCGCTTGCGAGTGGCGCAGACGCCGTGTTGATCACGGGCTGTCACCCCGGCGAGTGCCATTACCTCGAGCAGAACTACAAGGCCCTGCGGCGCTATCTGCTGCTCCGGCGGACGCTGGCGCAGATGGGCATCGAGCCGCAGCGCGTGAAACTGGTGTGGGCCAGCGCGGCCGAGGGCGCCAGACTGGCGCAGGAAATCACCACCCTGGTCGAGGAAATCCGGGCGCTCGGCCCGCTCCACTGGCCGACCGCGCCTGAGTTCGGCGGCAACGGCCATCGGCCCCAACCTGAGATTCAGCCCGAACTGGAGGAGGTGGCCGCATGAGCACCAACGGAACCAAACCCAAGTTTGCGATGTACTGGGCCGCCGCGTGCGGCGGGTGCGAGATCGCCGTGCTCAATATCCACGAGAAGATTCTGGACGTGGATGCGAACTTCGAGGTGGTCTTCTGGCCGGTGGCGATGGACGCCAAGTACAAGGACGTCGAGGCAATGCCGGACGAGTCCATCACGCTGACGCTGTTCAACGGCGGCATCCGCAACAGCGAGAATGAAGAGATGGCGCACCTCATGCGGCGCAAGTCGAAGATCCTGGTGGCCTTCGGCTCGTGCGCGTGCGAGGGCTGCATCCCCGGCCTCGCCAACCTCAGCACCGTGCAGGAGATTTTCGACACGGTTTATGCCACCGTCTCCACCGACAACCCGCAGGGCCTCCGGCCCCAGTTCCATTTCGCCGCGCCTGAGGGCGAGCTGCGCATCCCGGCGTTTTACCCGGTGCTGAAGACGCTCGACCAGGTGGTGAAGGTGGATTACTACATGCCGGGCTGCCCGCCGGAGTCTCACCAGATTGCGGCGGTGGTTGACCTGGTGATCAAAGCGCTGCACGGCGAGGCCCAACTGCCCCCGCCCGGCGCCGTGATCGGCGTGGGCAACTCGACGGTGTGCGACGAATGTCCGCGCAAGCGCAACGAGAAGACCATCAAACAGTTCGTGCGCATTCAGGATCTGCAAGCGCCCGACCCGGCGCTCTGCCTGCTGGAGCAGGGTATCCCTTGCAACGGCCCGGCCACGCGCAGCGGCTGCGGCGCGCTCTGCCCGCAGGCGGGCGCGCAGTGCATCGGCTGTTACGGCCCGGCGGAAGGCGTGCTGGACTTCGGCGCGCGGTTGATGACGGCCTTTGCCTCGGTGATTGACAGCCAAGACCCCGACGAAATCGAGCGCATCCTCGACGGCCTCGTGGATCCGGCGGGACAGTTCTACCGGTTCAGCCTGGCCGGCTCGCTGCTGAGGGCTGCGAAGCCCGCGTGGAAGGGCAATGGAACCCGGGACAACGGAAGAACTGAAGGAACGCGAGTTCCTTCAGCCCCCGCCGTTCCTGTGAAAGGACGATGACCATGCAACGGATAACGATTGACCCGATTACGCGCCTCGAGGGGCACGGCAAGATCGAAATCTTCCTCGACGCGGAGGGCAACGTCGCCAACACCTACTTCCAGATTCCCGAGCTGCGCGGCTTCGAGCGCTTCTGCGTGGGGCGGCCCGTGGAGGAGATGCCGCTCCTCACCAACCGCATCTGCGGCGTGTGTCCGGAGGCGCACCACATGGCCGCGGCCAAAGCCGCCGACGCGGTCTATCACGTTGACCCGCCGCCCACGGCGAAGAAACTGCGCGAGCTGCTCTACAGCGCCTTCTACGTCACCGACCACACCACGCACTTTTACGCCCTGGCTGGCCCCGATTTCGTCATGGGCCCGGATGCGCCCGTGGCCGAGCGCAACATCCTCGGCGTGATCCACAAGGTCGGGCTGGAGATCGGGGGCAAGGTGATCCAGTGCCGCAAGTACGGGCACACGGTCGTCGAGATGATCGGCGGGCGCAAGGTTCATCCTTGCACTTCTATCCCCGGAGGCCTGACCAAAGGCATCACGGAAGAGCAGAGAGTAGAGATCGAGAAGATGGGCCGCTGGGCGATTGAGTTCGCGCAGTTCAGCCTGAAACTCTTCAACGACATCGTGCTGGGCAACAAGGCTTACGTGGATTTGATCCTCGGCGACATCTATTACCATCGCACCCACTACATCGGCATGGTGGACGAGAACAACAAGGTGAACTTCTACGACGGCAAGGTCAGCGTGGTGGACCCTGACGGCAACCGCCTGGGCAAGTACGCCCCACCCGAATACCGTGACTGGATCGCCGAGCGCGTCGAGCCGTGGACGTATCTCAAGTTCCCGTACCTCAAGAAGGTCGGCTGGAAGGGGTTCGTGGACGGCAAGGACTCGGGCGTGTACTGCGCCACCCCGCTCTCGCGCCTCAACGCCGCCGACGGCATGGCCATGCCGCTGGCCCAGGCAGAGTACGAGAAGTTCTACAGCACCCTCGGGGGCAAGCCGGTGCATCAACGCCTCGCCACGCACTGGGCTAGGCTGATCGAGCTGCTGTACGCCGCCGAACGCTGGGTGGAATTGGCGACGGACCCCGAGATCACCTCGCCCGATTTCCACAAAGTCCCCACCGAGAAGCCGACCGAAGGCGTGGGCATCGTGGAGGCTCCGCGCGGCACGCTCACCCACCACTACTGGACGGACGAGCGCGGCGTGCTGACCAAAGTCAACCTGATCGTGGGCACGACCAACAACTATGCGCCCATCAGCATGTCCATCAAGAAAGCGGCAGAGGGCTTCATCAAGAAAGGCGTGGTGGTCAACGAGGGCATCTTGAACCGCGTCGAGATGGCCTTCCGCGCCTACGACCCGTGCTTCGGCTGTGCCACGCACTCCCTGCCGGGGCAGATGCCGTTGCAAATCACCGTCCACGACGCGAAAGGCGAGGTAGTCGAGGTTCTGCGGCAGAACTGCTGAACCTGCCGAACACGAACGATCAACTGAAGGACGAACGACAGAACCCCGGCGCGCCTTGCCGCGAGGTTCAGCCGTTCGTCCTTCGTCTGTCTAGAGGAAAGACACGATAGGAGGTTGGAGTGCTTTATGCATTGCTGGTAGCCGGGACCCTCCTCTGCGCAGGCATGGCGATACGGGCGAAGCGCCTCTTGGCGGCGGCGTTGTGGCTGGCCGGGGTGAGTGCGCTGGTTTCGATCATCCTGTATCGGCTGGGCGCGCATGAGGTGGCCGTCATCGAGTTGAGCGTCGGCGCGGGGCTGGTGACCGTCTTGTTCGTGTTCGCCATCAGCCTGGCCGGGGAAGAGGCGATGGAGGCGCGCGCGGTCTTGCCGAAGCCGGTGGCGTGGGGACTCGTCATTGTCTCCGCGATGCTGTTGGGGTGGATGGCGCTGCCCTGGCGGGGCGGCGAGGGCGGCCCGGCAGAGCAAGCCTCGTTCGCGACTCTGCTCTGGCAAGATCGCGGCCTCGACGTGCTGGTGCAAATCGTGCTGATCTTTTCTGGCGTGCTCGGCGTGCTGGGATTGCTGGCGGAGGCCCCGGTTCCGGTCGAGAGGTGGATTGTAGAGAAACCGGCGGCCCCACCCGCGCCGCCCGCCCCGGCTCGACCCGCCTCCCAACCCGCGCCCCA
>Ga0209108_10001056_pt1 | contig 15891 bp, 12 predicted proteins | sample Rifsed10ft1_FD_184003 | JGI IMG/M metagenome (GOLD analysis project Ga0209108, IMG submission 184003) | Soil microbial communities from Rifle, Colorado, USA - sediment 10ft 1 (version 2) | ecosystem: Environmental > Terrestrial > Deep subsurface > Rock core/Sediment | place: Rifle, Colorado...
GGCCGGCGGCCGTAATCGCGGCGAGCCCGCCGAGCACGTCTCGTCTGCCTAATTTCATGAATTTCATGGGGACAGTTTACCTATTTCGTCACTGCCTCGTACGGCTTCCGACCGAAATAGGTAAACTGTCCCCGGGGTGAACGCCGGGCACGTTCAAACCAATTCGGTAAACGTGCTCACAAGCCGTGATATAGAGCGTGCGGCTGTCGTTGTCGCCGAAGGCGACGTTCGTCGCGCAGACTTGCGTTTGCGGCTCGCCGGCGGGAACCGGCAGCTCGAGCACACCGAGGCGTTTCCCTTCCGGCGACGTGATACGCACTTCGCCGGGACCCGCGCCGCTCGTCGTGTAAAGATTGCCGAGACGGTCGACCTTCATGCCGTCGCTGCCCTCGCCGGCAATGAAGATTTTTCCGTTGCTGATCGTACCGTCGGCCGCGACGTCGTAACGCAGGATGTTTTGAAAGCCCGCATTCATATATAGGTGCCGCTCGTCGGGCGAGAGCGTGATGCCGTTGGGCCAGCCCCCGGCGTTGTCGGCGTTGCTGTAGAGCAGCGTCGTCGCGCCGTCCTTGAGGAGATAGACGCCGCTGAACTTAAGCTCCGCCGTGGGATTCGCGAGGCCGTCGCGAATTCCGAAGACGCTGTCCGTGACATAGATCGCGCCGTCGGAGCGAATCGTGAGATCGTTCGGGCCGTTGAAGCGCTTGCCGTCGTAGCGATCGGCGAGCACCGTGCGCGTGCCGTCGGTCTCGAGCCGCACGACGGTGCGGTCCGGGGTCGCAAGATAGATGAGGCGGCCCTGTGCATCGAGCGACAAGCCGTTCGGGCCGATCAGAAGCACAGCCATTCGCCCGCGGCGCGTTTGATAGCCGGCGTGCGTGATGTCATCGCCGCTGTAGCCGCTCCGCTCGAGAAACACGGAGATCTCCTCGCCCGGCGCCCATTTGTAAATGACGTTGGAAATCAAGTCGCTGAAAAGCAGGTAGCCGTCGCGATCGTCCGGTACCCAGACGGGCCCTTCGGTCAGCCCGAAGCGGTCGCCGAGCAGCTCGAGCTCGGCGTCAGGCGCGACGATGGCGTCGAGCGCGGGATCGAGCTTGACGATGCGAAATGGCCGCGGGACGGGGGCGGGCACCTGCGCCTGGACCGCCGCCGTGACCAAAGTTGCGGTGACGACGCCGAGTGTCGCCAGTCTGTTCACCGCTCGCCCCCGAACTGCACGGATTCGGCGATGTTGGGGAAGACGTGGATGCGCGATTGGAAGCGCCAGCCGTCCACGGTTTTGACGTACACGTCTTCGTAGCCGCCCTGCAGCTCGATCTGCGTCGGCTTGCCGCCGACGCCGATGGCGAGCAGATAGGATTTTCCGGTCGCACCGTCGGCTGTCGCAGTGATCACATGATTGACCACGATGTGGCTGATGCCGTACCCCATCAACGTGGCCGGATCGCGGCAACCGTCGGGGCCGCCGCCGGCGGCAACCGCGAGCGCGTCGCGGCCCATCGTTCTGAACCTGCGTTGGCCGGGCGCGGCTCCCCACTCGTCGGCGACTGCGAATTCGCCGTCATCGACGAAGAGATCCGCATAGTCGTAGCCGCCGTTCGTGCAATGATCGATCGCATGGGCGTAGCGCGCGGAGAGTTGCTCGATCTCGGCGTAATCGAGCGCCGCAAGGCGCGGGCCGGCGGGCGGCTCCTGCTTCTCGGGTGTCTGCGCGTGGGCGAGTTGGACAGAGACTAAGGCTGCCGTTGCTATCAGTATCTTGCCATGCATGTTGTAGCCTCTGTCGACTGCGATGAGCGCCGTCAGTCGGGCAGCGCGAACACGTAGAGATTGTTCGCCGTTCCGGCGGTGCGCTGATCGGGCGTGAGAGCGGCGAGCCCGAGCGTGTTCAGCGATCCCCCCGTGCTCACGGCGATGTATTGCTTGCCGTTGACGGCAAAGGTCGCCGGATACCCCGTGACGTGCGAGCCCAAGTTGACTTCCCAAAGAATTTCGCCGGTGCGCTGATCGTAAGCGCGGAACCGTCCGTTGACGTCGCCGCCGAACAAGAGCCCGCCGCCGGTCGTCATGACGGACGTCACGCCCGAGCGTTGCTCGTGCTTCCACGCGGTGGCGCCCGTTGCAACGGAGATGGCTTCGATCGTGCCTACGTTGTCTTCACCCGGAGCGATCTGATCGCGGTTCGCGAGCGCGTAGAGGTCGTCGAGACTCGGCTCTTCGGACGTGGATCGCGACATCATGCACGCATTCTGCAACGGGTAGTACATGAGGCCCGTGAGCGGGCTGTAGGCGCCGGCATGAAAGTTCTTGCCGCCGAGGAGGCTGGGGCAGACGAGAATTTCCTGGCCCGCGCGCGTGTACAGTTTCTCCACGGCGACGGTCGCAGCACCCGATTCGGTGTTGATGGTCTCGATGACGTTTTGCGGCACCGTCGGGCGTGCCCAAAGGAATTGCCCCGTCTCGCGATCGAGCGTATAGACGAGGCCCGTCTTGCCCGGTATGCCCGTGACGACCTTGCGCGTCTCGCCGGGTCGCACGCGCGGGTTGATCCAGGCCACCGCGTCCGGGTCGGGCGCGACCTCCGTATCGATGAGCAGCCGCTCGAACGGATGATCGAGATCCCAGTGATCGACGACATGCTGAAAATACCAAACGGTCTCGCCCGTTTCCACGTCGAGCGCAAGTGTCGAGTTATGGTAGAGGTACTGCTCGTCGTTTCCCGCGAGCATGAACTTCGGCGCCGGCGAAGTGACGGATGTGCCGACATATAGGCGTTTGAGCTCGGGGTCGTAGCTCGGCACCATCCACAGGCCGACGTGGCGGCGCTCCTCGTAAGGAATGTCGCCCCAGGTTTCGTCGCCGGGCTCGCCGGGCTTCGGAATCGTTCGCGTGCGCCAGACCTCTGCGCCGGTCAGGGCGTCGAACGCCGTGATCACGCACGCCTCGGGTCCGCCTTCGGGCTCACAGCTTCGACCCGAGACGACTTTGCCGTCGGCGATGATCGGCCCCGAGCTATGCTGCGCGCCGCGACGATAATCGAGGATCTGTGTTTCCCACGCGAGCTCGCCCGTGCGTGCATCGAGGGCATAGGCGAAATTGTCGGCGCCGTTATCGAGAATGTAGTTGCCATAGATCGCGAGATTGCGGTTAATCGACGGAAACGGGATGTATGCATTGTTGTCGTCTTGGACGGGACGCCGATATTCCCAGATGAGGTCGCCGGTCGCGGCGTCGATGGCTTGCGTCAAGTCGTTCGGATTCGGGAAATACATGATGCCGTCGTACACGAGCGGCGTGCCTTCCTGCACGCCGGTTGCCAGCGGGCGCGTCCATACGAGCGCGAGTCCACGGACGTTGCCGCGGTCGATCTCGTCGAGCGGGCTGTAACCCCAGTGATTTTGCGTGCGCCGCCACATGGGCCAGTCGGCGGGATCGGGATTTTCGAGCATGGCGTCGGTGACGGGCACGAAAGGCCGCAGCTCCGCGACCGAACGGGCGCAGAACAGAGCGCCGCACAGCAAAAACAGCCAGAATCCGGAACGCAACATCGTGAACCCCCTGAAGGCGACGCAGGCAAGTGTAGCAGCAGACGGTCCGGACGGCCGCGCGGCCGTTGGCGAATGCGCGGTCCTTTGTGGGAGCGAGCTTCGCTCGCGATTCTTCGTCTTGAGATCGCGAGCAAAGCTCGCTCCTACACGAGAGAGGAGACGCGTGAAAGATCGCGGTGGGGACGCGCGGGGAAGATCGCGGCGGCTCCGGCCGCGACAGCGGCGTATGCAATCCGATGGCGCATCAGCGTCCCCTCCGATGCCGGCCTGACGAGCTCTGCTCGCATCATAGGTGAACGGCCCGCATCGCGTCGAGCGGCAAGGCCGGTATGTCCGGCCATGTGGATCTCTTGAGCATCACGCGCCGCTCACGGACACTTGCGGGCTATGCGTGCGCACAGGACGGTCGGCGCTTCGGTGTTGCGTGTTCCCGGCGGCGTCTGGGCGCTCGGCTTCGTCTCACTGTTCATGGACACGTCGTCCGAGCTTATCCACGCGCTATTGCCGGTCTATCTCGTCGGCGTGTTCGGCGCCTCGATGACGACCGTCGGCGTCATCGAAGGCATTGCCGAAGGCACTGCCGCGTGCACGAAGCTCCTCTCCGGCGTGCTCAGCGATCGGCTCGGTAAACGCAAGACTCTCGTCATGGCCGGCTACGGCATCGCGGCATTGACGAAGCCGATATTCGCGTTGGCACCGTCCGTCGCATGGATTCTCGGTGCACGCTTCCTCGATCGCGTCGGTAAGGGTATCCGCGGCGCGCCGCGCGACGCATTGATCGCGGACCTCACGCCGCCGCATCTGTTCGGCGCGAGCTACGGGTTGCGGCAGGCACTCGATACGATCGGTGCTTTCCTCGGGCCGCTGCTTGCGATCGCGCTCATGTGGGTCATGGCCGAGAACATCCGCGGCGTTTTCCGGTTCGCGATCATTCCTGCCGTGCTCGCGGTCCTGATTCTCGTCGTTTTTGTCAGGGAGCCGCACGAGCCGGATCCGGCGGCCGTGCCGCGGGCGCGTTTGCAGGCCGCCCACATCCGTTTGCTCGGCCGTCCGTATTGGCGCGTCGTCGCGATCGCAGCCATGTTGTCGCTCGCGCGTTTCAGCGACGCATTCTTGATCCTCGAGGCGCAGTCTTCGGGGCTCCCCGTCGCGCTCGTGCCGCTCGTGCTCGTGCTCATGAATCTCACGTACGCGGTGTCGGCGTATCCCGTGGGCGTGCTGTCGGACGCGATTGGACGCACACAGATTCTCGCCGCCGGGCTCGGATTGCTGGTGCTCGCCGACCTCTTCTTGGCGCTCGGCTCGGGCTTGATCGGCACTGCGATCGGCGTCGCCCTGTGGGGCTTGCACATGGGATTCACGCAAGGGCTGCTTGCGACGCTCGTCGCCGATACCGCACCGGCGGAGCTGCGCGGCACGGCTTTCGGTATCTTGAACTTGGTCACAGGGATAGCATTGCTCGCCGCGAGCGTCGCAGCCGGCGCGTTGTGGGATTTCGTCGGACCGGCAGGCACGTTCTTCGCGGGAGCGGCGTTTGCGGCCTTGGCGCTGGGGACAGTTTACTCATTTCACTACTCGGCGAAATGAGTAAACTGTCCCCGCCTACCCGAAGATCGCGAGCGAAGCTCGCTCCTACACGGGTCAAAACTTCCAGAGCAGGCCGATCGAAGGAATCGTCGGTAAGTAGTTGCGCTCCTCCAGCATCAACAACCCCTGATCTTCCTCGTCGCCGATCTCATACTCGATGCAACACGGGTTCGATCGCCCGAATAGGTTCGCGATCTCGAGCGAGATCGTGAGCGAGCTTCGCTCGAGCTCGATCTTGCGCGTGAGCCGCAAATCTATCGAGCGGTAGAAACCCAGCCGCTCGTCATTGCGCTCGCCGGCGACCGCAACCGGAATCGCGCCGCTTGCGTCGAGCGAAACGCCCGTCGTGGGCCAGCCGGACCGATAGATCAATCCGGCGCTGATGTTCCACTTCGTCGTGTCCCAGTTGCCCCCCGCGCTCACTGCATGTGTTTGGTCCCAACTGCGCAGTATGTTCTCGGTTCCGACCCGATCGCGCACTTGCGACCAGCCGTAAGCCACCCACCACTCGAGCGGCGATGGCGCCGCGCCTTCGATCATGACCTCGAGTCCTCGCGCTTGCGCCGTCGTCGGCGCAATGCCGATCCGATCGGGCTTTAGCTCGGGCAGGAGAATCAGGCTGTTGAGCAGATTCTCGAAGCGGGGCCGGAGATTGCCCATGGATTTCTCATAGACTTCGACACGCAGGCCCACGTCGTTCACGAAAGTATGCTCGAGGCCGAGGACGGCGTGATCCGACCGCTGCGGTGCGCGATAGCCATCCACTCCGTCGCTGACTTGGAGCTCGTTGATCGCCTGCGACTGGTAGAAGCGGCCCCAGCTCGCGCGCAACGCCGTGCGGCCGGACAACGCGTACCTCATGCCGATGCGCGGCCCAAGCGTATCGCTGTGATCGACATCGAGGGTTTGCTTGTCCCAGCGGGCACCGAGCTCGGCCGTGAGGCGTTCCGTCCAGTCATAGCGCAGCGTCGCGAACAGCGCGTACTGACTGCCGTTCGGCGCGATGGTGATCGCGCGGCTGCGGCTCGGTTCCGTCGCGGCTCCATCGATGCCGAAGAGCAGGTCGAAGTCGACTTGATCCGCGTAGTCGTAACGGCCGTCGAGCCGGCTCGCGCTGCCGCCGACGAGCAGCAATAGATCGTCGCCGAGGTGCCGCGTCCAATCGCTCTGCAGGGTTCTAACGTCGAAGGACCGAACGTCCGTGAGCGCTCCGGAGCTCACCCCCGCTTTCGCACTGGTTCCCAGACGGCGACTGTCGAGCTGCGAGTGCGCGACGAGCGTACGGCCGCTGGTCCGGGTCCCAAACGTGTGCTCGAGATTCATCCAAACATACAAATCCCGGTGATCTGCTTGCGCGCGCTCCTCGCCATCGATGTCGTCGCTCAGCGATATGTCATCTTCGGATCGCAACACATTGGCCGTAATTTCGAGCCGATCGCCGACCCGATGGGCGATCTTTGCGAAGGCGTCGGTATAACGCGGCCGCTCCGGTTGGTCGCTGAACTGGTCATAGAGAATGTCGAGATTGCTCCGCCGCACCGAAGCGATCCATTCGCCGCGTCCGTCGTCGTAGTGCCCCGAGCTCAAGAACGACGAGTTGAAGAAGGTTAAGCCGATCTCGTGATACAAGGACTCCGGCGCCGGCATCGTCTCGACATCGATAACACCCGACATGCGATCGCCGAAGGTCGCGGGGAAACCGCCCGTATACACGTCGATCGAGCTCACGATCCGCGGATCGATCATCGAGAAAATGCTTTGAAAGTCCTTCAGATGGAAAGGGTCGTATAGGCGCAGGCCGTCCAAGCGGACCAGCGTCTCGCTGATTTCGCCGCCGCGGACGTTGGCGAGGCCGCTGATACCGTTTGTTGCCGTTCCCGGCAGTCGCGAGACCGCGCGGAGCGCGTCGTCGCCGATGTCCGGAAGATTTTCCAAGTCGCGACCGCTCAACAGTTGCATGGATGCGGCGATCGCGCGGCGGAGCTCGTACTGACTTGCGGAGACGACGATCTCTTCGCGCACAGGCATGGGCGGCAGTGCCTGCGTGCGCGCGCGCACTCTCTCGACGGACGTCCCGGCGGAACCGTCGGCGCGGCCGGTTCGGTCGCGGATGATGAGAACCGCGCCGTTCGGTCCCGACTGTGTGGTGAGCCCCAACGGCTCCAGAATCTCGTCTAAGGCGGCGGCCGGATCCTGGGATTGAGGCTCCGTCTGCACGCGCATCCAGGGTCTTACGAGGTCTGTGCTATAGAAAACCCGTAGTCCGTCTCGCTCGAGCACGGCAATCGCGTCCTCGATCGATAGGCCAAAGAGCGGCGCGGATGCGGCGTAGCTCCATTGCGCGAAGGTACAGGTCGCAACCGCGAGGAGCGCGGACGTTACTCGCTTCAGCGATTCAAGCTGCACGGCAGCTGCCTTTGAGGGATGCTACTTATTCGTTTCCTACGGGTCGCTTCTGCGAACCAATATAGCGCCGTCCTCAGTCAATTCGCACGTGAAGTCGGAGGTTTTCGTGATCGATTCCAGAATCTCCAGGGGCGTGAACCCGCGCGCATCCGCCCTGAAGCTCACGAGCTGGGCGCGCAGTTCCGTATTCGGTGAATCGAAGCGCAGCGACCTGCCGCTTTCGTGGGCGATCCACTTGAGATAGCCGAGTATCGACTGATTATCGGAGTCCGGAGCCACTGCGAGCGTCGCCGTCCAATCCCAGCGATCGTCGTCCGGCGCAATCTCGCGCAATTGCACGTCGCCGGAAGCCAACAGCTCGAATTCCTCGCCGGCCGGGCTACGAAAGTCCGCCGCGTACGGCGACTGCACGAGCTCGACGGCGCCGGTTCGGACCCGCACGCGCAATGAATCCGCCGAGCTTCGAACCTCGAATTGCGTGCCGATGTCGCGCACCCTGCCGAACGGGGTTGCGACCTCGATGACGTTCGCGGCTGCCGTGCGCCCCGAATCGACATATAACGTTCCTGCGACGAGCTCGACCGAGCTCGCACCGTTGAGCGCGATCTCCGTTGCGGAGTCAAGGCGCAGCGAGCCGCCGTTTTCTGTGGTGAGCGCCGCGCGGCCGACTGCACCGGTCCGCAGCCTGTCGCCGGGGAATACCTTCGTAGCTGTGCCGGACAAAGGTTGCCACCGTCCCGTGGCTGCCGAGAACAGCGCGATTTCCCCGTTCGCGACGGCCAATGCTGCGACCGGCGCCGCAGTCCGCTCGAGCGACTGAAACATGAGGGCCGTGCCGAGCGCGATGACGACTGCCGCGGCCAATGCGTACCACCGGCGCCGCCTGCGTCCCCGCACTTTGCGTTGCCAGGCCGAACGGCTCACCGCGAGCACGCTTTCGTAATGCTCGCGCGGCGGCTGAGGGCGCCGCCCGGCGGCGCGGATGAGCTCCCCCAACGGATCCCGCCCGGAGGCCGTCTGCGTCTGACGATGATCGCTGTCGTTCATCCTTTCATCCTTTCGTGGCCGGTCTCAAGTCGCGTGGCAGCAGATCGGCCGATTCGTTGATGGCCACGATCGCCTCCTTGAATGCATTGCGCGCGCGCGTGAGCAGTGATTCGGCCGCCTTCGGCGCAATCGCGAGCTGCGCGGCGATCTCGTTGACGGAGAGGTCCTCGATGTATTTCCACTCGAGGACGTTCCCATAGTGAGTCGGCAAGTAATCGAGCGTCGTTTGAATCAATTGCACCAGGCTCATGCGCGTGAGCTCCTGCTCGGGCTGCTCGCTTTCCGGGGCTCGAATCGCTTCCAGGATCGCCTGAATGGCGTCGTCCGTGCCGACCAGCACGATGCGCTCGTGCTGCACGCTCTGCTTGCGCGCGCGATCAATCAGGTTGTTCCTGCATATTTGGCACATCCAACCGAACAGCGACGCCTCGCCTCGATAGGAATCGAGGTGCTCAAACGCCTTGCAGAACGTTTGCTGGACGATATCGCGCGCATCCTCTCGATTGCCGCCGACTCGCGCGAGCGCATAACGGTACAGGCGCGGGAAGTAGCTGTCGAAGACTTCGCGAAACGCCCGTTCGTCTCCATCGAGAAGACGTTTGGCGATCAGGCGATCGTCGCTCGTCAATTCGCTGCCTCCGGTTGCTCTTACGCTCTACTGTAGACGTTGCCGGAATCGAAATCCTTCGCGCCGGCATGGCCGCTCGCGTCAACGGGGCCTCTACGAAGGATTCGAATGTCGCGTGCGTCTCCCTCGCTGAAAGACAACAACCTCCGGAGACAGCTTATGTCCGATAGAAGCCTCCACGTATGCGCCGCGCTCGTCGTGCTCGCGGCACCGATCTATGCGACCTGTAAGCTGGCTCATGCGGAGCATCCGGGCCGCATGCACGAGCCGAGTTGCACCGCTACGGCGCGGTGGCTCCGCTACGCCTGTCCCTTCGATGCGCGCGACGACTTGTACTCGGCGATTGCCAAGTGCCAGGACGCTTCCCCGGTCGACGGCGACTGCATCGCGGAAGCGAAGAGCGACTACCGCGAAGCGCGCGCCGAATGCGGCGAGGTGTTCCATGCTCGCCTCGAGGTCTGCGCAGCGCTCGACAACGAGGTGCACGACCCGATGTTCGGGTCGGAGCTCGCCGCGTCCTTCGTCGATCCGACGGAGATTGGGAGCTCCGTCGCCCCGAACCCGTACTTCCCACTCGTGCCCGGCAATCGATGGGTCTATGAAGGCCCCGGCGAGACCGTCACTGTTGTCGTGACGGACAAGACCAAGCTCATCGACGGCATCCGCTGCGTCGTCGTTAACGATGTCGTGGTCGACGAGGACGGCTTCGTCGTCGAAGATACGGACGACTGGTTCGCGCAGGACGTCGACGGCAACTTGTGGTACTGCGGCGAAATCGCCGAGAATTACGAAGTCTTTGCAGGCGACGATCCGGAAGTCCCGGAGCTCGTCGATATCGAAGGTTCCTGGAAGCACGATCGCGATTATGCGCAAGCCGGCATGCTGTTGCCGTTTGCGCCCGAAGTCGGCGCCGTCATTCGCCAGGAAGTCATGTACACGGACGCCGAGGACGTCGTCGAGATCTTGAGCACGACGGCGAGCGAGGCGGCGCCGGGCGGCGCATGCGTCGCGACTTGCTTGCAGACGCTCGACTTCACGGCGCTCGAACCCGGCGTCGAAGAGCATAAGTTCTACGCACCGGGAATCGGCCTCATCGTGGAGATCAACATTGAAGACGGCGAGCGCCTCGAGCTCGTCGAGTTTGTGGGAGTGGGATCATGAGTAGCTATGCATCCATCGGCAATCTGTGCGTGGCAACGATGGCCGCCCTCGTGTTGGCGGCGTGCGGAGGCGGCGACAACGACTCGAGCCGCGCACCGAGCCCTGAGCCGCCGGCGCCCGTCGCGGTCAGGGGTATCGTGTCGGATGGCCCCGTGGCGGGCGGGTCGCTGTTCGTGTTTACGGCGCGGGAAGTCATTGCGGCAATGGCGGCCGCGGCAGGCGCGGACGATCGTCGCGCGGCGCTCGCCGGCGCCGCGCCCGTGCTGACCGTCGCGCGACAGCCGAACGATGGCGATGGATTTGCGTTCGAGGTCTCCGGCGAGCTCGGCGGCCAAGCGCTGTTTCTCGTGCTCGACATTACGGATGCCGAGGACGTCGAGTTTCGCGACACTCCGCCGAATATGGAGTCCATCGCCATCTTGCGCGGCTTCGGTGCGCAGACCGTCAACGTTTCGCCGCATACGACGGCAATCGCCCGAATCGTGCGCGCTGAGCTCGATCCGGATGGCGACGGCACGCCGATCGCGGCCGCGGCCATTGAAAGCGCGTTGCGCGCCGCGGAGCTCAACGTGCTCGAGGCGCTCGGCAAGGATGAGGACGGCGAAGACTTGTTCGCGAGTGGCGAAAGCCCGCTCGATACCGACGACGCCGAGTTGTTGCACACGGCCTCCGGCGTGCTGGGGTTGCACATCCGCGCGCTGGCCGGCCTCGACGATCTCGATCTCGACGACGTGCTGGCCGCGCTTTCCGCCGATGCAAGCGACGGCCAGGTCGACGGCGAGATTCCCGTCGATTTCGATCTCGACGCGGACGCGGCAGAGCGGGTCGGCGATTTCGCGGCCTTTCTTAAACGCGACGACGATGATGATTATCGCGGGCATGGAATCGGCGCGTGCTCGCGGAGCGCCGTAACGCTGCGGAAGGCCTGTGCCGTCGACGTCATCGACGACTTGCTCGAAGGACGCGGCATTTGTGCGGGAATTGCCGATGACGAGGAACGCGAGGCATGCCGCGAGGATTTGGCGGGCGCGCACCAGGATGCGCACGAAGAATGTCACGAAGTTTTCGAGGCGCGGCTCGACGTTTGCGATGCATTGGACGATGCGCCGCACGAGCCCGCCTTCGGACCCGCGTTTGCGGCGAGCTTCGTCGATCCTCGCGAGATCGGCGATACGGTCGAGCCGAACGCGTTTTTCCCCCTGATCCCGGGCTCAGAGCGGGTCTACGAGAAGACCTTCGTCGAGGACGGCGAGACGATTACGGAAACCCTGACAACGACGGTAACCGACGAGATCAAGCTCATCGAAGGCATCCCCTGCCTCGTAGTGCGCGACGTCGAAGAGAGCAGCGAAGGTTCCGGTGAGGATACGGACGACTGGTTCGCCCAGGACGTCGACGGCAATGTCTGGTACTGCGGCGAGATCTCGCGCGAGCTCGAGACCTTCGACGGCGACGATCCCGAGGAGGCCGAGATCGTGAGCGTCGACGGCTCATGGAAGGCGGGGCGCGACGGCGCCGAGGCGGGCATGCTGATACCGGCGGCACCGAACGTCGGCGACGTCATCCGCCAGGAGCTACTCTACGGCGACGCCGAGGATGTCATCGAGATTCTCGCAATCGATGCAACGGAGTCGGCGCCGGGCGGGTCGTGCGCAGGAACCTGTCTCAAGACGCGCGACTTCTCGCCGCTCGAGCCCGGCAACGAGGAGAACAAATTCTACGCACCCGGCATCGGTCTCATCGTCGAGCTCGATCCGGCCTCCGGGGAGCGCCTCGAGCTCATCGACCTCAACCTGCCCCTGTAGGAGCGAGCTCTGCTCGCGATCTTTCCTAGGATCGCGAGCGAAGCTCGCTCCTACAATTTGGAAATGAGTAAACTGTCCCCTATTCGCTGCCGCGGAAGCGTCCGACGTACGCGGATTTGCCGACGACCTTGCCTTCCATCGCGGCCAGCAATTCCGGACGGCCGGCGGTTTCGGGCAGATCGAGGTTGGCATTGAGCGCGTAGAGCTCGAAAACGTAGTGGTGATAACGCGGTCCAGGAGGCGCGCCGGGTCCGAAGTATGTGGTCCGGCCCATGAGGTTAGTGCCCTGCACGGATCCTTCGGGGAGCCCCCCTTCGGGGATGCCGCCGGCCGACGCCGGAATGTTCCACGCGAGCCAATGCAGTACGTCGCCCGTGCCGCCCTGGAGTCCCACGTCGATGTCGTGGAAAATGATCGCGAAGCTCACCGTGCCTTCGGGCAGATTCGAGAAGCGAAAACCCGGTTGGACGTTCTCGCCGCGACCCGCGTACTTGGGCGGCACGATGCCGCCATCTTCGAACGCATCGGTTTCCATTAACAGCGGCGCGAACCGCGGCGGACCGCCTTGGGCGGTCGCACCCGAGCTGAACATTGACACTGCCGCCATCACGGCGAGCGCGCTCATAACTTTTCTTCGCATTGTTTTGAACTCCCGTTTGCCTCGTCGCAAGACGCCGCAGTATAGCCAAACCGTCGGCTCGATGTTGCGCGTCCGGGCCGCGCACCGAGCGCCTCGACGAGTCCTCGATGTTCCGAAGCCGCGAGCTTGGACGCGATCCAGCCAAGTTTCGCTTGTCTCGCACCCCGTTTGCCGCCGAAGATTAGCGGTCGGAGCCGTAATCCGCTCTCAGGGGGACTAAATTAATGAGTGCTGCGATACCGATCGAGGCCGGCCAGGAAACCGCGCTAACCGCGCGTGCCGAGCTGACTCAGCGATGGCCCATCATGCTCGCGGGGCTTTTGGGCGTCACGTTCGGCGTCGCCGCGCTGTTCTTCTATACCATCGGCGTCTTCATCACGCCGCTCGAGCAGGCGTACGGCTGGAGCCGGACCGCGCTTTCCGCAGGCACGCTCATGACGACGATGACGATGGCCGCGACCTCGCCGTTCATCGGCCTTCTCATAGACCGAGTGAGCTTGAGGCTCGTCGCCGTCGTTTCGATGCTGGGGCTTTCCGCGGGCTACTACGCGCTCAGCAATCTGCCGAATTCGATCGGCGTCTATTTCGCGCTCATGATCACGTTGTCGATCGTCTCGGCCGGCACGACGCCCGTGGTCTTCTCACGGCTCATAAACCAGTGGTTCGACAAGTCGCGCGGCCTCGCGCTCGGCGTCGCGATGGCGGGTACCGGCGTCGCCGGGGCCATCGCGCCGCGTCTGCTCGCGCCGTATGTCGCGGAGGAGGGTTGGCAGGCGGGTTATCTCGCGCTGTCCATCGCCGTGCTCTGCGCCGTCCCGGTAGTGGGTCTCCTGATCCGCGAACGGCCCAAGGGCCGCGCCAAGGCGGGCGGGGGCGCGATCGCCGCCGAGACCGGCACGGTGTTCCCCGTGGCGGTGCGAACGCCGTTGTTCTGGTTCGTCGCGTCGGTGTTCTTTTTCGCCGCGCTCGGCACGAGCGGTCTCATGGTGCACATCATTCCGATGCTGACCGACGCCGGCCTGACGCCGGCGCGCGCGGGCTCTATCGCGGGAATCATGGGGCTGGCAGTCATCGCGGGGCGCGTCTTGAGCGGCGCGACGATCGACCGCTTCTTCGCGCCTTACGTCGGCGCGATCCTGTTCACGATCACGGCCACCGGGTGCGTCGCGATGGCGTTTGCCGGTGTCGGTCTCGCGCCCGTCGCCGCTTTCCTGCTCGGTTTCGCGATGGGCGCCGAAGTCGATTTGATCGGCTACCTCGTCGCGCGCTACTTCGGCATGCGCTCGTACGGCTCGATCTACGGCACGATCTACGCGATCTTTCTTGCGGGTGCCGCGTTCGGCCAGCTCGGCGCGGGCTGGGTTTTCGACTCGTTCGGCGACTACACGTTCGCATTGCTCGCCGCGGCGGTCGTGCTCGTGCTGAGCGCGGTCATCGCCGCGACGCAGCTCGGGCCGTTCCCGAAGAGACAATAAATAATGAGCGGGACCGCATCCGGCCGCGGTAGCGCCGGATAGGACTCCCGAATAAGGGAAGGGCGCACGCATGGAGCTCATGGCAACGTTCATCGACATGTTCCTGCACGTCGATCGTTATCTGCTCGAGATCGCGATCGATTACGGTGCATGGATTTACGCTCTGCTGTTCGTGATCATTTTCTTCGAGACCGGCGTCGTGGTCACGCCGTTTCTGCCGGGCGATTCGCTGTTGTTCGCCGTGGGTGCGCTCGCTGCCGCGGGCGTGCTCGACATCGGCACCGTTCTCGCAGTGATGACCGCGGCGGCCATCATCGGCGACAACACGAACTACTGGATCGGCCGCGCAATCGGGCCGCGCGTTTTCACGGAGCACGGGCGCTTCATCAAGCACGAGCACCTCGTGCGCACGCAGAATTTCTACGAGCGTCACGGCGGCAAGACCGTCGTTCTCGCGCGGTTCGTGCCGATCGTGCGCACCTTCGCGCCGTTCGTCGCGGGCGTCGGACGTATGCGCTATCCGCGATTCCTCGCGTTCGACATCGGCGGCGGCTTCCTTTGGGTCTGGGGCTTCAGCCTGCTCGGGTATTTCTTCGGCAATCAGCCGCTCGTCAAAGAGAACTTCGGTCTCGCGATCATGGCCGTGATCGTGCTGTCGCTCTTGCCCATAGGTTTCGAGGCTTGGAGGGCGCACATCCGGCGGTCCCGTTCCGCCGCATGAGCTTGGGCGCCGTCACGCTCGGCGCCTTGGGCGTAGCCGTCGTCTTGAGTTGCACGACGCGCTTGAACGTCGGTCTCTTGGCGATCGCGTTCGCGTGGGTGATCGGCGTCTATATCGGCGATCTGCCGCTGCGCGAGGTCACGGCCGGATTTCCCGTCGATCTCTTTCTCACCCTCGCGGGCGTGACCCTGTTGTTCAGCCAAGCGCGCGTCAATGGGACGCTCGACGTCGTCGCGCACAACGCCCTACGGCTCTGTCGGGGACGCGTGGGTCTCGTGCCGATCATGTACTTCGGGCTCGGCGCGGCGCTTGCCTCCGCAGGCCCCGGCAACATCGCGACGACAGGACTGCTAGCGCCGATGGCGATGGCGACCGCGCTGCGCATGCGGATTTCGCCGTTCCTCATGGCCATCATGGTAGGCAACGGCTGCAACTCGGGCTCGCTGTCGCCGCTCGCGCCGACCGGGATCATCGTCACGGGCCTCATGGAGCGCATCGGGCTCCCCGGTTTCGAGGTCAGCACGTGGCTCTATAACCTCATCGCGCACGCGATCGTCGCTTTCGGGGCTTACCTGATCTTCGGCGGCGCGATGGACGCTTTCCCGACGCTGGAGGTCAGCCTGCCGCACGCCGGCGGGGCGCTACCGATCCTGCGCGGGCGCATGGACCGCGGCTTCGATGTGCGCGGCGAATGCAAGACCATCACGCGGCCGCCGAGCGAGTACCTCAAGCGCTTCACCTACGACACGATCAGCTATTCGGAAGACATCCTGCAGGATCTCATCAAACTGGTGGGGGCCGACCGCATCATGATCGGCAGCGACTACTGCTTCGATATCGCCTACGAGGAGCCGGTCAAGTTTATCACCC
>Ga0209108_10001059_pt1 | contig 15853 bp, 17 predicted proteins | sample Rifsed10ft1_FD_184003 | JGI IMG/M metagenome (GOLD analysis project Ga0209108, IMG submission 184003) | Soil microbial communities from Rifle, Colorado, USA - sediment 10ft 1 (version 2) | ecosystem: Environmental > Terrestrial > Deep subsurface > Rock core/Sediment | place: Rifle, Colorado...
TCAGTCCCGTGGGGTCCCAGAGGACCATGTACTGCTCCTCACCCTCTTTGATCGGCGAAAATTGCAGATTTCGAAGAGCAGGGTACTGTTTGGGATCGTTCGTGGTGGTGGCTGCTGTCGTCATTAGGCTCCTTATTGGAGCGCCCATTGTAACGAAGCAATTACCGAAGCTGCAACGGCTGAGCCGGTGCAGCTGGTCTATCTGGTCTGTTCGGTCTATTCAGTCTATTCGGTCTGTCTCGTTTGTTTGGTTGAACGAAACTAACCAGATAAACCAAATAGACCAGAAGAACCAGAAAGACCAGACAAACCTATTCTTCTGTTTTGGGCTGTTTGCTGCTGGACCGGCGAGCCATCACCACCAAGGCGAGGATGGTCAAACCCAAGAGCCAGAGGCTTGGCCTGCCGTAGGAGGGATCGGTGAACTCGATAAGATCGGTCAATCGCCCGATCAAGAGCGACATGCGAGCCATCACGGTGTAGCCAAAGGCCGCGCCGAACGCGATCATCAGGAAAAGGATTCCTGTCCGGGCCACGACCTTGCCTGGCCCCGTGTGCTCGACGGAGAAAAAGAAGTAGAACAGCACCGAGCTGACGCCGACCAAGATGATGATCGTGTTCAGGCTGCTGGAAGGATTCAGGAGGCTCCAAGTAAAGGTGATGCCTTCTCCCGGCACCAACGTCAGTAGAGGGCGAACCGTGTCCTCGATCTGTTTCAAGATAAAGGACGAGATAGTCCGAGGAATGGCGAGTCCTGACCCCACCCCTACGATGAACGCAAAGGCATAACGAGACAGCCAGGCGGCTTTGGGCACATAGCGCGTGAGCATGAGCGTCCCGATGGCGACCGGAACCAACAGCGCCCACTCCCCGTTCTCGACGATCGGCTTCCAGATGAGTTGCACGATCACGGTGTCGTAGGTCTTGACGATGGTATAGCCGACCGACACGCCGACGTAGAGGTTCTCCGCCAGCTTGAACAGCGGGTTGTCCTTATAGAGAAACGTGAAGATGAAGAGGGTCAGCCCCGTCGCCACCCATGCACCGAGGATGATTTCAAACGCCATAGGTCTTCACGCTCCCGAGTAGCCCTGCTGCTTGGCCTGCTTCCGCATCGAGAAATAGAACAGGTTGCAGATGATCACGAGCACGATGATGGCGAGATGGGTGGCCGATTGGGCATCCATGCCGGCAAGGGCTTTCCCCTTCTGGTCGATAAGGATTTCGTATTCCGCTGCGCCGCGCAAGCCGCCGATCAGGCCGTTGATCTGCCCGCTCCGCAACAACGGATACAGCCCTGGCGCCATTACGCCGGTGCAGCCGCCACCGAGTTCGAACTTGTACTTGTCCTTACCGAACACGTACCAGGCTTCCACGCCAGGATTACCGGCGCCCAGGCTGACGGCATAGTTCACATCGCGCAGGTTGGCGATGCCTTGCAGTACTGGTAACCCCTTCGTAGATTTGCCGTTGTAGTCGGCCGGGAACGCCCCATAAAGGTCCTGCCCCATGTTGATGATGACCGCGGTTCCGCCGGGGCTCCACCCAAGGAACACATAGTCCTTCCCGTTTTCCTTGCCCATCTCGCGGGCGACCTGCGTGACAACCTGGTCGGCCATGCCGGTGCCGGAGACCCAGAGCGTCATCGCGATCACCCGCAGGTTCTTCCTGAAGGCATGTCGCAGTAACGAGATCGCCTGGGGATGCAGCTCAGGTTTCGATGCCGGATCGAAGTCCAACGAGAGCAGAAACACGGCCCCCTCAGGGAGTGACTCGATGTAGTCGTACACCCCGCGTACCTCGGGCGAAATCTTGATCGGCAAACCGACCGGATAGAGCAGTGGGAGAAGCGTGCAGAGGCCGATCACCAGGAAGATGATCCGCCGGTCGATCTTCAGCATGCGTTCAGCGAAAGTCATGCGACAACCCGAGAGGCGTGAGGCGTAAGGTGGGTAGATTATGTGGATGTCTCATAATTTTCTTTTCTCACCTTACCCCTGACGCCTTACCCCTTACGCTATTCCTTCCCGCCTCCCAGATACGACCGTTCCATGCCGAAGATAATCTTGATGGAGAGCGCGACCGTGCCGAGGCTGACGCCGATCAGGATCGCACGCCGCACCGACGCGTTCAGCACGTTCAAGATCCACTGAGACAGGTCGCCGCTGAGCGGGATGAGGTATTCTCCGAGCGGGACCCGGCCCATCATGACGATCACCGCTGCGATGAGCAGCACCGCCGCCTCGCGACTTCGCGCGCGGAACGACCGATAGGCTGCCGAGGCGATGAAGAACGCGAGAATGGCGAACATCGTTCCCTGGAGCGGGACCATCATGAAGTTATAGACCCATCCAAAGGCCGTCATGGTACCGTCGACGGCTTCCTTGCCGTTCGACCAGAGGCCGACCGCAATGGTGCCCAACATGCTGACATAGAGCACAAAACTATAGCCCCATCCCGCTTCTTTACGTCGGATCTTGACGGCATGGACGTGGAACAGGCTGCTGACGCCCAGCACCAGCGCGAACCCACTGATGATCTGGAGCCACTTGGTGACGGAGGTCAGCATCTGCTCCGAGACCGGATGCGGCACATAGTATTGCGCCGCGAACACCAGGCCAGAAATGAGCGTGATCAGGAGCGGGACCTGTCGTCGGAGAAAGATCATTTCACGTCCTTGAACAGATCCAGAAATAATTGCGGCCACTGCGCATCGAACATGACCCCGAGGGTGGCTAGTATGGTCCCGATGCCGAGCACGCCGAGGATGAGCGCCTTGCCGATGTCCTGTCCGCGCAGCGTGCCGACCTGCACCGGTTCTCTGGAGAGATAGGCGCTGGCGGCGTAGAGTTCCTCCCCGATCAAGGTGTAGTCGCAGGTGGTGACGAAGAACGGAAGCTGGTGATCGGAGTCCGTCCCGGCGATTTGGATCGCCCCGGTGCTCGCGCCCGTTTCCGTCAGCAGCAACGCCTCGGCAAAGTACGACCCCATAAAGAAATTCGCGGCCGGTTTTTTGCGCAGCATGATGCCGTCCACTGCCGCGGTATAGCTGAATTGGTCAGACGTAATGAAGAAATTCGAGTCGTCCTTGTAGAGATCGGGCTTGCCGGCTTCCAGGTAGGCCTGTTTCGTAATTTCCTGGCAGACCGCCATGGTAATCGGATCGCGGTGCGGCACGAGCAAGTCTGTTCCGTAGGCGGCCGTGCGTTTCGCCACGCGCCCGAGGATCACGGCTGCGGCAATGGTTGAGGGATCACTCATGTCGTGGGCGCCGGTCAGGTAGAGGATAGGCTTGCCCAACTCGGTGGCGCGACCGATGGCCTCGTCCACGGCAGCGAGGCCGGGAATGCGCCGGAGGAAGATCTCCCGTTTTCTGGCTGTACCGATCGCATAGAACACGATGCCGCCGAACAGAAGCGCCAGCATCAGATTGTTCATCTGATTCCAGTTTATCCAGTTCGGTTGTGGAGTAGCCTGAACCGGCGTGGCGATTTCACGAACATCACTTCGAACGGCAGCCACCGTGATGCTGTAGGCGGTCCCGTCCTTGAGCTCAACCCCCCTCCCATTCCTCAGCGTGAACTGGTGCTGGTCTCCAGTCGCAGGCCTCGTCCACCAGGGCCACTTGGATTCACGGACGTAGTGCTGGTTCGCAGGGAACTCCGCCACGACTTGCATCGCAGCCGGATCTGGCACCGCGGTTTCCTCGCCGAGTAAAACCTGATACCTGGTCGCGGCATTATCGTAGGAAGCGGGTGACCAGAGCACAGTCAGGCTGCCGCCGCCATCGCTGGGGGTATCGAATGCGCGAAGGTCTTGAGGTGGCGCGAGTGATGTTTGAGCGAAGACTGACGAGACAGACAGGCACAGAGTAATGGCTACCGGCAGGATGGCCCCGCATGCTGAACGAGCATTGTCACGGTTCACGATTCACGTCTCACGTTTTACGCTTACGAGCCTTCAATTAATTCAATATTCGCGCGCGGGATCATGGCCGTGCTGCTGTCGGCAAAGCGGACTTCCAGCACGCGCACCTCACTCTCAGTCGGAATCTTCTGGAGCTCGGACGGCAGATTCGCGACTTCGCCGATTTTTCCAAACAACGGGTCACGAATAATACGAACCTGGTCACCGATTTGAATGCCGCCTCGCTCGGGAAGCGTTGCGGAGGTTCCTGTGACGCTTCCTGCTCTGTGTGGAATGATGATCTCCGGTCGAATGACGCCGGCACGAATTTGCGTGGCGCCTGAGATCGAGGCCGGTTGTCCTGCATGGGCGGAGAGAAGCCTAAATGTTTTGTCGGCCATGGGGATGGTGCCGAACCCTTCGGTGAGAATCAGGGTAAAGCCGACCTGCTCCGTGCCCGTGATGGCCACGCCAAGGTCGTAGCCCAAGAGTGCGCGCAAATCCTTATCATGAATGCCGCCGATTACCACACCCGCAACTCCCACCTCTTTCGCGCGAGCTAGTGCGTCCGACGAGATGAAGGAGCCGCCCACGACGACCTTGCCTTGCATGTCCGCGGTGAGGTGACGCGGCGAGAGCGCTTCGTCCGGCGACGTCACTGCGATCACAATTTCGCCCCAGGTTTCACCGCCGATACCAAAGATGCCCTGCACGAGACTACAATTCGTTTCGACAACGACGCCCTGCTGCGGAATCACCTCGACAATGCGCCCGTCGACATAGCCCAGCAATTCCAGCACGCGCGGCGGCTCCCGCAACAGCACCTGCCCGGTGATGGTGGACACGGATTCCACCGCGCCGGTGATCGGCGAGAGGATTTCCGTCTTGAACCACTTCATGAGCGGTTTGTTCTCGGCCAGGATCTCGTCCTTCTGAACCGGGTCGCCGGCCTTCTTGATCAAATATTCGTTGATCTCATCAGGTGCCACGCCCAACTGATTGGCGAGATTCATGGGATAGACCTTCCCTGGCAACTCCGCACGAGCCACTGCCTGATTCGCGCGCACGGTCGCTCCGGTTGTGACCAGCACGCTGCCAGGCAGCGACAACATCCGTCGACGACGGATCACGGCCTGTTCTGTGACGGTTAAGCCTGGGGTATAGGAGTGAGCCATTCTTCAACTCAATGTGGAATGTGGAATGTGGAATGATGAATAAAGAAACTCAGCCTCATTGTTTGTTCACCATTTATCATTCAACATTCATCATTTATGCTGTCGGGTACAATTCGACGGCCTGATACCAGCGGGTCAGCAATGCTGCCCTCGCCGCATGGTCGGTCGGCAACTGCAACGGACGCCCTCGCCCATCGAGCAAGAGTCCCACCACACCGCCTTCAACCTCTCGCGTGAGCGCAACTCCTGCCCCTGCCCCGAGGTTCACCTGTTTCGCCGGCTGGACCGTGATCGAGGCCTTCTGCCCGCTGGCCAGTGGAACCAGCCGCAAGTCGCCGAACGAAAGATGCCCCTTGGCCTCTCGACCATCCGGAAAGGTGATGGCATAGTCCGCGCACCGTTCCCCGTCCTTCCCCTGCCCGATCGGCGCGACACAGGTCCCCAAATAGACCATGCAATCACGGACAAAGACCTCGGTCGCCGCCTTCTCATTAATTGTCGCGAGCACGCCGAGATGCGGCATCATGAAGATGCTATCCACCGAGAGCCTCGTGACTCCGAGCGGTTCATAGGCATCCACCATCATCAGCATCGATTGCATGCGGCGCGGCGCATGGGACAGAATCCCGCCGCTCCCGACGATCAAATCGAGCGTAAGCATATCGATCAGCGTCTTGCCGGACTGCTGCTGCTCGAACACATCCGAGATCGTGCGCTCCTGCTGCACCCCCTTGAGGGCCGTCGCGAGGGATTTATGATGAATCAATGCAAGCCGGAGCGCCTCGCGGGCAATCGCATGTTCGATCTGTAACTCGTCCAGGGTCTGTGGAATCGTCGTCGGCCGGACCATTTTATTCTTGATCCGATTGCGGAGCGACTGTTCGTCGATCGTGAAGGGCACCCAGCGCATGATATTGGCGAGCCCTGCTTCCGCCAGCACATTGGAAATACTGTACGACATCCCGAGGTTCGCGCTGACGGTCCGATTGAAGCGTCCGTCGAAGACCGAGAAGACGTCTGTGGTCGCACCGCCGATATCCACCCCGATCAAATTCAGATGCTCCCGCTTGGCGATCATTTCCATGATCAGGCCGACCGCCGCCGGCGTCGGCATGATCGGCGCACCGGCCATCTCAATCAGTTTCTTGTAGCCCGGCGCTTGCTGCATAACATGTTCGAGAAACAGGTCGTGAATCTTGTCGCGCGCAGGAGTGAGATTCTCCCGTTCCAACACCGGACGAATGTTGTCGGTCAGCACCAGCGCGGTTTTCTCACCCAGGATGTTCTTCACTTGCGGCTGCGCGTCTTTGTTCCCCGCGTAAATCAACGGAAGCTTGTATGTCGCCCCGAATCGAGGACGCGGTTCCGCCGCCGAAATGTACTCCGCCATCTCGACCACATGGGTAACCGCCCCTCCGTCCGTCCCGCCGGACATCAAGATCATGTCCGGTCGCATCGTACGAATGCGCTCAATCTTTTCATGCGGCAGCCGGCCGTCGTTCGAGGCCAACACATCGATGACGATCGCGCCAGCCCCGAGCGCACAACGTTGCGCGCTTTCACCCGTCATATTCTGCACCACCCCGGTCACCATCATTTGCAACCCACCACCTGCGCTGCTGGTAGAGATGTAGATATCCACGCCCGTCTTCGGATCACCCTGGAGCGCGCGGTTGGGCGTGAGAATCTTGTCCCCATCGAGGATTTTCCGGCCGGAGTGTTCTTCAATTTCCGCAATCGCGTTCAGCACCCCGCGCGTCACATCTTCGAACGGCGCTTCCACCGTCGTCGGCGCTTCCCCGCGATAGGTTTGTCTGTATTCGTCGCCGACCTTCTCGATCAGAATGGCTTTGGTCGTGGTGCTGCCACAGTCGGTGGCCACGATAACATTGAGGGGATGGACGGTCTTTGCCGGCTCTTGAGACGCCATCAGCGGCCTGCCTGGCTAAGACCGCGTCGTTCGTGAAGCGTGCAGCGTGACGCGTCCAAACTCCGGAACGAGATACGTTTCACGATTAACGTTTCACGGCAGTAGGTCATCGAGCGGAGGCTCCTTGAGGAGCCTGGGGAGCAGACTTCGTGTCAATGATGGTAATGAGACGGGGGATCGTATCGCGTCGTTCAAGCAACCGAGCCACTTGCTCGACTTCCTTCGCGTTCAACGCCCATTCAACGATGGGGGCCAGGAAATACAGTGCCTGACTGCCGAGAAAGTTCATGGGACCGAGAGATTCCAGAAAGACCGTGGCAGGAGCAGTCATGCCCCGTTTCACCACCGCATCGGCCACCCGCTCAAGCAGCGCGAGGTCTTCGATCGTGAACACCTCAGCCCCTGATTTTGTCGAGAAGGCATGGGAGAGTTCCGAGCGGATCTTGTCCCATTTCCCAGAGAGAGATGCCATGGAGAAAGAAGTCATAACTGTGTGGAAAGGCAGTCAAAATCTACTGTCGAGCGGCATTATATGGAGGGGATGGGGAGGAGTCAATTAATGGCATCTAGCCGCGCGAGACAGGCGCGATCCGAAGTTCGGGGTTCGGAGTTCAGGAAACCTCGAACCTAGAACTTCGAACCGTCGTCCGTCCCGCATCTCTCGCACGTCTCGCGCTCCACGCGTCACGGTCATGGATGCGCGCCGTGAAGGATAGTCTGGCCACTTCCCTCACTCTCTTCGCCCACGCTTCACATTCTTAACGTGAACATCAGCAACCGCTAATACCCCCGCCCAGTGCTGCCACCGCGTCCCATCCGATCCAGCGGGAGCGCCTCGTATCGTGCCTTTAGGTCTTGATGTTCGTTGAGATAGCCCTGGAGCGCCGCCTCATCGGCGAAGACATCCGGGCTGCGCTTTCGATACTCCTCGACCGTCAGATCATGCTTCGCCAAGAGTTTGCCGAGTTTCGCATGGATGTCCGCGGCCATTTCCTTCATCTGTTCAGGCGACGGCCGCTGCCCCTCTTTGAACCGCTCGCCACCCTGAAAGTAGTTCGTCATCATCTCGCCGATCTCAATGCGAGCCTTCACGAACTTTTCCACCTCTGCCGGTTCTGCCGCAAGGCCAATACCTGATAGTAGCAGGACCCCTAACGATATTCCGATGATGCAACGCGCCAGACTCATGGCCATGATTCCCTCTTAACAGTATGGATAAGACATTCGATCTGCGGAACAGCTTGCATCATATCATCCCGGCCAGGCAAAAATGGAAGGGCCAGGGATGGAATAACACCCGTGCTGATCCCTTGCTCCAGGAGCGCGCACGAGCAGAATATGCTCGTTCGAGAGGTGCACATCACAACGTACAATCCGGAGGTTCTCGAATCTTACGTATTCAGGGGGCCAGTGCTGCTAGGATGGTGTCGGGCGCTTAGTTAGCCGGCGACATCGACAACAGGGAGCTTGCCTTGAACACAACGAAACTCATGGCCGCATTCCTCATGATGGCTCTGATCGGAGCCCCTGCTCTATCACTTGCGGGGGCGAGAGGCGGATCTGGCGGAGACTACTCCAGCGGTTCATGGAACGGTGGCGGGCCAGGGGGTAGCGGCAGCCGCGGATCACACACCTATGACCAGAACGGTGCAAAACCGATTCAACAGTCGGTCACAACAAGGCAGCCAGCGATCGCACCGCAACCAGTGCCGACAGCTCGGCCAGCGCCTGCCAGGCAGCCCTCATTTCTGCAACGGTCTCCTCTCTTGGCTGGTCTCGCAGCTGGCGTCGCCGGATCATGGATTGGCCCTTTGCTCTTCGGGGCGGCGGAGAGCAGCGCGCAGACCGATGATGCCGGTGAGCCTGCCAGCGTGACCGACACCACCACCGAGGCTTCCGGCTCCGCCTGGATCCTCCTCCTCCTCCTGCTTCTGGGAGCTGGGGCGATTTTTTATTTCCTGAAAGTACAACGACCCTCCCTTCCTGATTTTTCCGGGATCACAGGGCGCGACCAGTCCAGTGACAATCTGCCGACAAGGCGGTCCGCCACAACCAGACAGAGCCTATCGGTTGATAGCGTCACCTCCGCTGACAAGGCAGCCTTTCAGCAACTGCTGATCGATATTCAAACGGCCTGGAGCAAGCAAGATCTGACCGAATTACGTCGGTTCGTTACGCCGGAGATGCTGAATTATTTCAGCGCCGCCTTGTCCGATAACACCAGTCAGGGCATCGAGAACCATGTGGATGATGTGGTGCTCCGCCGTGCAGAGATCCTGGAAGCCTGGACCGAACAGGCGACGCACTATGTGACGGCAGGGCTTCGCTGGAGTGCCCGTGACTATAATCTGTCCCTGACGAAACAGCGCGGAGAACCAGACTATGTCATCGAAGGCAGCGACGAAACGCCAACCGAATCCGGCGAAGCGTGGACCTTCATGCGATCCCAAGATGGGAAGTGGATGCTTTCGGCTATCCAACAATAAGATTGTGCTCCTTCGACACAGGTACTCGAGGATCAACCAGGCCACACGGTAAGGAGAATAATACGCGAGTTGGAAGAAGCTTGTGAGGGCAGACTAGTGTCCCGGGGCGAGGGCGGAGACGGTTAGTCTGGTCTGTCTGCTTTATCTGCCCTGTCCCGTTATTTCACTTATTGGTCCAAATGAACCAGGTCAACGAGCTATCCGGAATGGCCGCTACTCGACGTGCAGATCGTGGCGCTGTGCTGAGGTGAGATCGAAGTAGCGATCGACCTGCCAGAGGATGATCGAGTCGGCATCGCGATAGGCGAGGGTGAGAGAGCTGCCGGCGAGGAGGACCAGCAGACCGGCGGCACAACACGACCGCAGGCGATGCCGCCCTGCCCTATTCTTATTATAATGTTCACCGGGCGGGTTATGGCGCGTGCCGCAAGGAGCCAGGATGCCAGAGTGCGTACTTCGTGACACGTCTCTTGTGTCGTCTACTCTTATGCTCTCAAGAGTCCTGCGGTAATTCAGGGGGAGGGGGCGCAGACGGTTTGGTTGGTTGGTCTGGTCTATCTGGTTTGTTTCGTTTGTCTGGTTGATCTCGTTCGTCTGGTTGATCTGGTTTACTTCGTTGCTTGAACCAGAGAAGCCACACAAACCAAAACACCAAAGAAACCAAAGAGACCAGACACACAAGAGAAACCAAATACACCAGATGAACCAGCTGATCGCTGTTAGCGGGATTTTCCATCATCTTGCTAGGGAAAGATCGATCGCCAGAGAGAGATGGCCCATCCCTTGAGCAAGGACAGCCAGTCATCGTCGACCGGTTCGGAGGTCTGGTTGTTCGCCGGCTGGGGCTTCGGATTGGCAGCGGTCTGATCTGCGGATACTACTGGTGTCGTCACTGTTGGATGGGGAAGGGGATCTGTTTGAGCTGCACCTTGCGCTGGTGGAGCTAAGGTTGGCTCAGCCGGTTCGTTGCTGTGTGCGATCGGCGGAGGGGACAGAGGCACTCTTGGTCCTTCTGCCTCACCCGCTTTGGACGTAAATCTATTAACGATTGATTGCAGCCGGACCTGCTCTTCTGTTGCACGATTAAGGACGTACCGCAGGTTGTTCTCTTGGGCGGTCAGCTGACGGAGCGTGCGGGTGAGTTTGCTCAGCCGTTCTTGCGAGACAGTATGCTCGGCTCCCATCTGCTGCTTGGCTCGCTGAAGTGCCGACCGGGCGGTCTCCAATTGCCTTGCGAGGTCGATCTGGAGTTGTTGAAGTTCACTGACTTGTTTGGTGAGCACCTGTGATTGGGTTCCGGTGTTGTCGAGTTCAGCTTTCGTCGCTTCGAGATCGGCGACGGCCGCGTCGTAGGTGCTCCGCGTTACACAGGCGCCGGTGGTGAGGATGGCAAAACACAGCATCCCTGCTGTTGCTGTGTAGAGCTTCATGCCTCGCCTCGTTGTGTTGTGCTCCACGCGATGGCTCAGAGGGCTGCGTCCTCTGTGACTTCGACGTCTCTTTGCCGGCCAGGATAACCTTTTCTTCAGCAGAAATCACGCCGGCTTTATGGGGTGAAGAGCTTATGGCGTATGGCAAGAACCCCGGAGCGTCTGGCGCTCGGATGGCCAGAGGCAAGGGTGAGGGCGGAGACTGTCTGGTTTGTCTGGTCTGTCTGGAGTTTGTCTCGTTTGTTTCGTTCAGCACTCAATGAACCGATAAAACCAAACAAACCAAATGAACAATAGTGAACACAACAGACAGGCTGGACGAGTGAAAATGCCACTCCTAACGTCGACGGGCGAGGATCGGACTGACCGGGGCAGCCGCCGCGTTGTTCGCAATGGCAGACGTGTGTGTGGTACAGTGATGAGTGCATGCTGAACCATGGGTCCTATCCTATCCCTCGCGTCTTATTCCATGCTGACGACGCCAGAATGGGATCGTTCCTGTAGTCTTCGCGTTCCTCCGTCAACGACGTGCTGACTCATTTCGTTCTCGGCTCAAGGCCACTCGCAGGGGAACGGCGTTTCGACATTTCCGCAACGGCGGGGTGGGCGATGGAAAACCGGTAGTTATTCTTCACTCCATAACGGATTACAGGGAGACACCATGACCATGAAGCCCGTGAAACCTATGCCGCCACGAACAGCTACGGCCTGGGTCCGCATTCCTGATGGCACCAAAGTCAAGCACCGGCATGAAGGACATGTCGGATTCATCGATGGGCTCACCGAGATCGTCAGCGGACCCAATCGGAATCCGGACGGGAAGACGCAATATCGCATGAATATCGGTGCGCCTGATCGACAGCTTGTGACCGAGAGCGACTTGTCTATTCTGATCGACGACGAAGAACTCGTCATCATACTGCGACAGAAGGCACCCTATCGCCGCGCGGTCACACAAACGCTGCACAGCGTGCTGGCACCGGATCGCTTCGTCAAGCCGGCCTAGCAGCAGGCCGCGACGCGCGAGACATGCGCGACTGGCGGGAAAAGCGCGATCGGCATAATCAGAGCTTGTATGCCGCGCCTGTGTGGCTTAGCCTGCCCATCGCGCGCACGAAAGACTGGCGGACTTTTTCTCACCTGCGCGAGATAGGAGGCACCTATGACAGAAACCTGTTACTCCAAAGGCCAGAAAGTTATCTTGGTCACCAGCCAGACCAAAAATGGTAAATGGTTGTGCAAATTTTCGATTCCTGGGTTCAGCCATCTTGACGGCGGTCTGCACGGCCAGGATTCGTCGAAAGGCTACAAGACGGAATGGGAAGCGAGGACCAACGCTTTTCAGCGCGCCAAGTTGCTGCTGGTGGGGCCACAGGATATGCCTCAGGGGCACCTTCTAGAGAAGGCCTAACCCGCGTTATTCATGACGTTTCGTGGCGAAATCTCATAGAAGCCAGGTGAGGGGCACGAGGCGAGAGGGAAAACCTTCCTTCTGATTACCTCTAGTCTCTGGCCCCGTGCCTCTCGCCTAAACATCGGCGGTTGCAGTAGAAGCCTTCGTGAATAATTTATGTGGGCTACGCCCAGGTCAGGTGGACTTCGCTGACGTGCTCTATCCCGCCCACGGCGCTAATTTCCCACTGGACATCGTCCGGGATCGTGACCACCCGCAACTCTGCGCCATGGCCATTCGCAGCCGCACCGAGCTCCTCCACAACCTGGACCAACTTCAGGTCATCGCGCGGGATCAGTTTTCCGCACTGATTGAGGCTCGGTTCTCTCGGCGTCGCCGCCTCGGGCCAGTAGGCTCCGGGGTCCTCTTCCTTGAGCGCGTCCGGCTGGCCCAGCTCACGCAATCGTAGAAATGCCTGATGACTTACCGAAAACTTGTCGTAGCTCTTATTGATCACAATCTTTTTCATGGATCGATCCTTTTCTCTCCCTCGTCGGGGTTCTCAATATCGCGCTCTGCTTGGACAGGCCTCGTATCAAGCGCCATATCCCTCTGCGATCAGCCCGCGATTCTTCAGGCTGCCTTCGCCGGATCTGCATACTTACTAGTATAATTCCCGGACCAATGGGAGTAGCGTCGGTTGGCCCAGGTGTTGACCTCGCCACTCTGAGTTGCGCCATATCGCTTCTCCAGCACGGCGGTGAATGTACCCAGGTTGCCATCGATCTCCAGAAGATCTGCATCCGTGATCTTCTCCCATTTGGCTTTGAGTGGCGCCTTGAGTTGGATCCAAAACGCTTTGAATTGCTCTTGATTCATCTGGGACTCCTTTCTTGCGTGGTGTAATAATGGCCCCAGAAACAGGATGATGCGTCGCATCGGTTGGGCAAGTCGTGCTACTGCGCTCGTCAGAGACAGCTGTAGTGGGCCACAGAACGTGCGGCAACCAAATGGCACTCTGGCGTGGAAGCGGCGGAGACCGGAGAATCAGACGCACTGGAACGTAGGAGGGAGTGCTGTGCGAGAGATGGGACAGTCGGCGTGGCTCACGTCGTTTTCTCACCATACAGAGTAGAGAGGGCAGAGTCAACGCGATGGAGACAGGAAATAGTTGTAACGACTTGATATCATGGAGCAATAATTATTCCATCTGGTCAGTCATCAGCAGAGGGGAGACAGACCTAGGGGGAATAGTCGGGAACTTGCTTCGTTTCCAGGAGCCGTGAAACGTGAAACGAGGGTCAGCCGCAGAGCTGCGGCCTTGCTTGAGACAAGGCCCGTCCCAGGGCGAGAGGCTCTCTTGGCAACCTCAGTGAGGAGGGTGAAATAACCGCCAAGGTTTGATGGGTAAGAAATCCAGATTTTTGAGCATACTGCCCGCGGTTCTCCAGTTGTCCTAGACGTGCGGACCATTGAATTTCCACCGTGCCACAATGGTTTTTTCGCAGCCTTCTACAGGTCATCATCCACACTCGCCGCGGGATCTTGCCGGGATGATGACTCAACGAAGATCCGCGAAGACGAACCCGTCTCGTGTCACGATCTCACCGGTTTGAATCGGCACGGGATGGCGGAACATGGGACCGGCATAGGCGAAGGTGTGAAACTCGCCTCGTTCTCCGCAAGGATCGGCACTCGCGGGCAGATCCGCCAGCAACGCCTCATCGAACTCGCGTCCCACGAAAGATGCGGGAATTTGTTTCGGGTCCACGCAGGTAATACGTGCCCGGAGGCCCGCCGAGACCATCTCGCGCGCAAGGAGCGTCGTGGACAAGCCCCAGATCGGAAAGAGCGGCGTTAAACCGGTTCCCGCGAGCTGCGTTTCCCGGTACTGGCGCACCTCCTCCAGAAAGAGATCGCCGAACGCCATCACGGTCACACCATCGGCAAGCGCTCTTCCTATCGCCGTTCCCATGGCCATTTCATACTGTTGATTGCTGCAGGGGCTGGGGATCGGCACGGTCCACAGGGGTAACCCCACCGCCTCTGCCTGCGCCTGAAGCAGCGTCACACGCACTGCGTGCATGACCACACGATCATGCACTTCATTGATGGTCGTCAGGAGTCCGATGACTTCTACCTCCTGCCGCTGACGCAGCACGTGGAGCATCCAGGCGCTGTCCTTCCCACTACTCCAACAGAGAATCGCTTTCGGAATGCGGCTCATCTCCCCTCTCTCATCGTTTCCTCGATCACGAGAGCACCACCTGTGCTGAGCGGTGTGTCCTGCTTAGCAGACGGCGGAACAACCATTTCGGCACGCGAGAACTTCGATAGTCCGAACGTATGGCCCAACAGGGTAACAATCTTGCAGGATGCTCAAAAAGGCCGTCCAGCAAGGCCGCAGGCGAATCGAAACCGGAGGCGTACCCTCAGGGGTACATTGAGGATTTCGATGAACCGAGAACGAAGCTGGCGGGCTTTTTCAGCATCCTGCCGCTAGATATCTGGGATCTGCCATTCAATCGGAGCCAGCCCCGCATCAGCAAGGTCTCGATTGATCTGAGAAAAACACCGGCACCCGTAAAACTTTCTGACTGATAAGGGCGACGGGTGTGCAGTTGCGATCACGGTATGGTGCGATTGTGTAATCAACGACCGCTTCTTCTGTGCTTCACGTCCCCACAGCACGAAGACCACCCGCGTCTGCTTCGCGGCAACCAATTCGATCATGCGATCGGTGAATGGCTCCCAGCCGCGTCCCTGATGCGAATTGGCCTGGCCCGCCCTGACTGTGAGGACCGTGTTGAGCATGAGGACGCCCTGCCTGGCCCAGGGCTCCAGATACCCGTTATTGGGGATCTGGCAGCCCACATCTTCATGGAGTTCCCGATAGACATTTCGCAACGAGAGGGGCAGAGGCCGAACGGTCGGTTGCACGGAGAAACAGAGGCCATGCGCATGACCAGGAGTTGGGTAAGGATCCTGGCCGACGAGCAGCACGCGGACCTGGTCATACGATGTTGAGGCTAATGCGTTGAAAATGTCCTTGCGAGCAGGCAGGATCGACTGCCCGCCAGCGACTTCCTTTTCAAGAAACTCATCAAGTTTGCAATAATAGGGCTTTCGCGTCTCTTCCTTGAGCAAAGATCGCCAGCCGGGAGGAATGGGAGGCAGCATAGAGAGAACTGATACCACAGAGCCGACGACCTGGTCACTATTCATCAGGCGATTGGCGTCAGTCTCGTGCTCGGAAGCACGGCAACTGACATGCGAAGATGATTCAGGCAATAAAAGGCCCGCTGACCTTTCGCCCAGCTGGCTTTTATTGTAACCCCGCAGAGATCCCCCCAAGATTGCTCGTACCGCCGCGTTCGATCAACTCGGGAACGGTTTCTACTCTGCTCAGTTCCGTTCAAGCGCAGCTTCCAACGGAACGCTTACCGCTCTCCTCCAAACACTGTCTTGTGAATCAAAGGCCCGCACCGAAAATTCTGTGCGGGCCTTTTCTTTTTCAGCTTTCCTGCGAGGGT
>Ga0209108_10001064_pt1 | contig 15829 bp, 15 predicted proteins | sample Rifsed10ft1_FD_184003 | JGI IMG/M metagenome (GOLD analysis project Ga0209108, IMG submission 184003) | Soil microbial communities from Rifle, Colorado, USA - sediment 10ft 1 (version 2) | ecosystem: Environmental > Terrestrial > Deep subsurface > Rock core/Sediment | place: Rifle, Colorado...
GAATTCCAGCAGCAGCGTCGGCATCTCGCGGTGGTTCGTCTTGTTGTGCCGGTTGAGCGCCGCCATGGTGGTCGCGCACAGCAGCTCGCTGCGTGCGATGGGGATGCCCGATTGCAGCGTCTGGATCACGGTGTCGGCGGCGCCCTTCACCGTCCCGAAGGCGCACACCGCGGCCGACATCGCCGCCTGCACCGGGTGCAGCTTCACCGTGATCTCGGTGATGATGCCCAGGGTCCCCTCCGAGCCGACGAACAGCCGCGTCAGGTCGTAGCCCGCCGCCGACTTCTTCGCGCGGCGCGCGGTCTGGATGATGCGCCCGTCGGCGAGCACCACCTTGAGCGAGATCACGTTCTCGCGCATCGTGCCGTAGCGCACGGCGTTGGTGCCCGAGGCCCGTGTGGCGGCCATGCCGCCAAGCGTCGCGTCCGCCCCCGGGTCGATGGGGAAGAACAGGCCCGTGTGCTTGATGAAATCGTTCAACTGCTTGCGGGTTACTCCGGCCTGCACCACGGCGTCGAGATCCTCCTGGTGCACCGCCAGCACCTCGTTCATCTGGCTCATGTCGAGGCACACGCCGCCGCGGATGGCGAGGATGTGGCCCTCGAGCGAGGTACCGACGCCGTAGGCGATCATCGGCACGCGGTGGCGCCGGCAGATGTTGACGATGTCGCGCACTTCCTCGGTGGAGTGCGGGAACGCCACCGCGTCGGGCGCCGCGTACGGCAAGTAGGACTCGTCCTTGCCGTGGTGCTCGCGGATGCCCGCCGACGTGGTGACGCGCTCCCCGAGCAGCGCCTGCAGCTCGGCGAGCACGCTCTGGTCGAATTCGCGCGCCTTGTTCATCGGCTCATTTTAGCTTTATTTCCCCCTCGAACGGCACCCGCACGCCGAGCGCGGGCATTTCCAGCGTCACCCGCGCGGCGAGCGTTTCGCCGCCCTGCAGCTTGCCCGCGGCGAGCGCCTGCTGCACCGCCTGCTCGATCTCGCGCTGCGAGTTCACGCCCACCATTTTCAGGAACTTGCGGATGCTGAGGTTGAAGGTTTCCTGGTCCATGTCTCACGCTCCCCGTTGATGTTGGAGTATCTCGCCGGCCATTTGTTTGCCCAGTTCCACGCCCCACTGGTCGAAGCTGTTCACGTTCCAGATTACGCCCTGCACGAACACCTTGTGCTCGTAGGCGGCGACGAGCGCGCCCAGGGCCCGCGCGTCGATGCGCTCGAGGCGCAGCGTATTCGAGGGCCGGTTGCCGGGATAGCGGCGGTGGGCGGGGAGCGCGGGGTCGGCGGTGCCGAAGGCGAGGGCGCGCGCCTGCGCCTCGGCGTTGGCGTCGAGCTCGGCGCTGACGCCGGCGACGATGAAGTCGGCGGGCACGGCCTGCGTGCCCTGGTGCAGGAGCTGGTGGAAGGAATGCTGGCTGTCGGTGCCCTCGGCGCCCCACACCACCGGCGCCGTCGCGTAGCCGAGGGCGCGACCCTCGCGATCGACGCGCTTGCCGTTCGACTCCATTTCGAGCTGCTGCAGGTACGCGGGCAGGAGCTTGAGCGCGTGCGCGTAGGGCAGCACGCAGTGCGTGGCGGCGCCGAGGAAGTTCACGTTCCATACCCCGAGCAGCGCGAGCAGCGCCGGGACGTTCTTCTCCGGCGGCGCATCGAGAAAATGCCGGTCCATGTCGCGGCCGCCGGCGAGGAACGCCTCGAACGCGTCGGGCCCGAGGGCGGCGAGCGCGCTGAAGCTCGCCGCCGACCAGATCGAGAATCGACCGCCCACCCAGTCCCACACCGGCAGCACCTCGGCGGCGCCGAAGGCGCGCGCCGCGGCTTCGTTCGCCGTCACCGCGTAGAGGCGCCCGCGCCCGCCGAGCCAGGCCTTGGCGGCTTGCGCGTTCGCCAGCGTCTCGGCGGTGGTGAAGGTCTTGGAGACGGCGACCACCAGCGTCGCCGCGGGATCGGCGCCTTGCAGCGCGCGCGCGAGATCGAGCGGGTCGATGTTCGCGGCGAAGCGCACCTCGAGCCGCGCCGCGCCGCCGAGCGCGTCCATCAGCAGCCGCGCGCCGAGGTCGGAGCCGCCGGTGCCCAGGTGCACGATGCGGCGCACGCCCCGCAGGCCGGCGGCGAGCGCGCGCATGCGCGCGAGCGCGTCGCGCACTTGCGCCGGCGCGGCCGCGCCCGCGCGCAGCGCCGCGTGGCGCACCGCGCGCTTTTCGGTCGAATTGATCGGCGCGCCGTCGAACATCGCGCGTCGCCAGGCTTGCAGCCCGCGCTCGGCGGCGAGCTGGGCGAGCAGGCGCACGGTGAGCGCGCCGACACGCTGGCGCGAGTAGTCGAGCAGCAGCGCCGGCGCCTGCGCGCCAAAGTGCGCGCCACGCGCGGGTTCGTGGCGGAAGAGCTCCGCGAGATGCGTGTCGCGCCAGCCTTCGGCGTGGGTGGCGAGCTTCGCCCAGGCGGGGCAGTCCGTCGGCGGGTGCGTGGGCAGGGCGCTCATGGCGGTTCGAGCCGGTACAGGCGGTAGCGCTCGCCCTTGTCGCCGGCCCGGCCGACGTCGGCGAGCTTGGACCAGCGCGCGTCGGGCCCGTCGCGCTCGTCGCGCGGCGTGCCCTGCACCAGCAGCAGCCGGCAGCCTTGCGCGCCGGCGCGGCTGCGCGGCTCGGTGCGCAGGCCCGCATGGTAGCTGAGCGCCGCGCGCTGCGGCACGCCGAGGTTCTGCCCGGCGATGCAGCCGGCGTCGGCCGGCACGCGCGAGCGCAGCTGCAGCGCCACCGGGCGATAGCTCTTCTGGTAGTCGGCCCAGGGCATCCACAGCGCGGCGAAGCTCCCCCAGAGCAGCGTCACGCCCGCCGCCCAGCGCGTCACCCCGCGCATCGGCGAGGGCGCGGTGAAGAAGGCGACGTACAGCCAGCCGAGCATCAGCGCGAGCGCGAGCAGCAAGGGCGCGGCGGCAAAATGCGGCTCGAAGCCGGGCGCCGTCTTGGCGAAGTTGTGCGCGATCTTCGGCGGCACGCCGAGCATCATGGCGACGTAGCCGAGCCACACCAGGCCGGCGAAGAAGGTGAAGCACATGACGGCGAACCAGTCGAGCGCCGCGGCCGCGCCGCGGCGCAGCCGCGCCACGCCTTCGGCGCCGAGCAGCGCGAGCGGCGCGAGCAGCGCGATCGTGCCCACGTCCTGCGCCGGCCCGGCGGCGGCCAGCGCGGCGAGCGTGAGCGCCACGGCGGCCGCGGGGACGAACAGGCGCGGCTCGCGCCACTCGCTGCGCCGCGCCCACAGCGCCCACGCGGCGAGCGGCCACGCCGGCCAGGTGAACCAGCTGCCGGTGACGAGAAAATAGCGCAGGTTCTCGAACGGCGTGCCTTGCGCCTGCACGGCGGCGGACCACCACGCGTCGAGGAGCCCGGGCGCGCGCGCGGCGAGCGCCCAGGGCCAGCTCGCGGCGAGCAGCGCCCCGGCGAGCGCGGCGGCGGCGAGGAACGGCAGCGCGCGCCAGCTGCGCCAGGCCGGGCACACGGCGTGCGCCGCGGCCACGGCGAGCGCCAGCGCCGCCGGCACCAGCGGCCCGAGCGCGAGAAAGGCGAGGCCGAGCGCGGCGCCGAACGCGCCGCCCATGAGGAGCGGGCGCTCGTGCGCGCGCGGCAGCGCGGCGTAGGCGGCGCACGCCGCGGCGAGCGCCGCGAGCTCCGGCACCGCCTCGTGCGCGTGCACCATGAAGCCGATCGAGCCGAGCACCAGCAGCGGCGCAGCGGCGCCGGCGGTGCGGGCGAGCAGCCACAGCGCGGCCAGCACGCACAGGCCGCTCGCGAGCCGCGCCGCGTTGTGGAACGGCAGCGCCCAGCCGAGCAGTTTGCCTGCGCCGAGCGCGAGCCAGTGATAGAGCGGCGGATTGTCGAGCCAGGGCTCGCCCGCGACGCGCGGCACCACCCAGTCGCCCGAGGCGTGCATCTGGTGCGCGATCTCGATGCTGATGGCGTCGAACGCCTTCCACGGGTCGTGGCCGGCGAGACCCGGCAGCACATAAGCGAGCGCGATGAGCGCCAGCACCGCGGGCGCGGGCGGCAGTGCGAGGCGGGGAATCATGCGCGCATTCTATGCGCGCCCGTGGAACGCTACTTCTTCGCCTTGCTGTAGCGGCGCTTGAACTTCTCCACGCGTCCGGCGGTGTCCACGATCTTCTGCTTGCCGGTGTAGAACGAATGCGACTCGGAGGACACCTCGACCTTGACCACCGGGTACTCGTGGCCGTCGGCCCACTTCATGGTCTCGCGGCCCTTGGTGTCGATGGCGGAGCGCGACAGGAAGCTGTGATTCGAGCTGGTGTCGAGGAAGATCACCGGCTGGTAATCGGGATGGCCTGTCGTCTTCATGGTGGAGTCGTCTGCGGAAAAGCGGCGAACTATACAGAAATCAGCCACTTGGGTCAACGCCGGCGGCGCCGCTACAGCCGACCCTGGCGCTTGAGCTCGAGGTAGCGGTTGACGAGCGAGATGGCGAGGCGTTCGGGCTCGACGTCGAGGCACAGGGCGCCGGCGGCGCCGATGCGGCGGAAGGCGCGCTCGCGCTGCGCCAGGTACTCGGCGGCCGCCGCGTGCGTCACCGCGCGCTCGAAGCTGTCGACGCGCGCGGCGAGCGCGCGCCCGAGGATCGCCTCGCGCAGCGACGCCAGCACCACGAGGTGGCGCTTCCTGAGCAGCCCGAGCGCGGGGGTGAGCGTGTCGTCGTCCTCGTCGCGCAGGTTGGTGAGCATCACCACCAGTGCCCGCCGGCGCATGCGCGCCATCACCTCGCGCGCCGCGCGCAGGTAGTCGGGCATGGCGAGCGAGGGCTCGAGGTCGTACAGGCGCTCGAGGATGGTGTTGACGGCGGCCACCGACTTGCGCGGCGCGACGTAGCGCGGCGCGCCGGGCGCGCCCATGGTGAGCACGCCGACGGCGTCGCCCTGGCGCAGCGCCACGTGCGCGAGCAGCAGCGCCGCGTTCAGCGCGTGGTCGAAGTGCGACAGCGCGTCGTCCTTGGCGGCCATGCGCCGGCCGCAGTCGATCACCAGCAGCACGCGCTGGTCGCGCTCGTCCTCGTACTCGCGCGCGATGAGGCGCGCGGTGCGCGCCGTCGCCTTCCAGTCGATGGCGCGCTGGCTGTCGCCCTGGCGGTACTCGCGCAGCTGGTGGAACGCCGTGCCCTCGCCGCGGCGGCGCACCTGCAGCACGCCGATCTGCGACAGGCGGTTGTCGGTGGCGAGCAGCGTGTAGCGCGTGAGCGCGCGGAAGTTCGGAAACACGCGTGCTTCGGTGCCCGCGCCGCTGCGCCGCGCCACCTGCCACAGGCCGAGCGGCGAGGCGAGGCGCAGCTCGGTTTGGCCGAAGCTCACCGCGCCGCGCGCGAGCGGCCGCGCGCGGTAGCGCAGCTCGCGCCATTCGCCGGGCGCGAGCGCGAGCGTCTGCGGCAGCCCCTCGCAGGCGAAGCTCGCCGGGTGCAGGTCGTTCAGCTCGACGCGCAGCGCGCGCGGCGCGGCGTTGGCGGCGCGCAGCGCGATCTCGAACGGCACGCCGAGGGCGAGCGAATGCGGCACGCGCCGCAGCACGCCGGGCGCGGCAAGGCGCAGCCCGGCGAGCGCGTCGAGCGCGGCCGCGAGCGCGGCCGCGCCGGCGGCGAGCGCCCACGCCGGCCCGAGCGCCGGCAGCACCGCCGCGAGCACGGCGAGCGCGAGCAGCAGCGCCGCGGCCCCCAGCAGCCGCGGCGCCGGCACGAGCGGGAAGGGCCGAGCGGCGCTCACTGCCGGGGCGCCTGCGTCTTCTCCAGGATGTCCTTCAGCACCGCGTCGGCGTCGCGGCCTTCGAGCTCGAGCTCGGGCGCGGGCAGCACGCGGTGCCGCAGCGCCGGCAGCGCCATGCGCTTCACGTCGTCGGGGGTGACGAAGTCGCGCCCGGCGAGCGCCGCGGCGGCGCGCGCGACGCGCACCAGCGCGATGCCGCCGCGCGGCCCGGCGCCCGCCGCCACGCCCGCCCACTGGCGCGTGGCGCGCGCGAGCCGCAGCGCGTAGTCGAGCACCTGGTCGTCGACGCGGATCGACGCCACCACGCTCTGCAGCTGCACCACCGTCGAGGGCTTCACCAGCGGCGTCACCTGCGCCACGTCCAGGCGGTCGCCCACCTTGCCGTCGGTCACCTTGCGCACCAGCGCCGCCTCCTCCCGATCCGAGGGGTAGTCGATCTTCACCTTGAGCAGAAAACGGTCGAGCTGCGCCTCGGGCAGCGCGTAGGTGCCCTCCTGCTCGATCGGGTTCTGCGTCGCGAGCACCATGAACGGCGGCTCGAGCGGCAGCGCCTCGCCCTCGATCGTCACCTGCCCCTCCTGCATCACCTCGAGCAGCGCGGCTTGCGTCTTGGCGGGGGCGCGGTTGATCTCGTCGGCGAGCAGCAGGTTGCAGAACACCGGGCCGCGGCGCGCCGCGAACACCTGGCTCTTCGGGTCGTAGAGCGTGTGCCCGGTGACGTCGGCGGGCATCAGGTCGGGGGTGAACTGGATGCGCCCGAACTTGCCGGAGATGGTCTGCGCCAGCGCGCGCACCAGCAGCGTCTTGCCCAGCCCCGGCACGCCCTCGACCAGCACGTGCCCGCCGGCGAGCAGCGCGCACAGCACCTGTTCGACGACCGCATCCTGGCCGACGACGGCCTTGGCGACTTCGGCGCGCATGGCGGCGATGATCTGCGCCGCCTTGGCGAACGGCCCGGCCTCGGGCGCAATCTGCGAGTTCATCCGCTTCCCCTTTCCAGAGCTGAGTGCACGCGTTGCGCGCAATGCACGAGATGCATGAATTCGGCGCCGCTCGGCGCCGGCGCCCCGTGCACCGGTGCGGGCGCGGCGAGCAGCAGCGCCGCGTCGGCGCTGGCGAGACCGGAGAGCGCGGCGAGGCGCGCGGCCTGCTCGGCGCGCGGCGCGTGGGCGAAATCGGGATAGGCGCGCGCCACGCGGTGCAGCGCCGCCTCGCGCGCGGCGAGCGCCAGGCGCGCGCGCAGCCCGCGCGACCACAGGAAGCGGCCGCTGGCGCGCAAGTGATCGAGCAGGCGCCGGCGCGCGGGCGGCGCGTCGGGCAGCACGGTGCCGTAGCGCGGCGCGATGCGCCACAGCCACAGCGCGACGAGCGCCGCCGCCGCGATCAGCACGCCGGGCGCGCGCGCGACGAGGAAATCCCAGAGCGACAGGCGGCGCGGGTGGTGGAAGACCAGCAGCTCCCCGGCCGGCTGCAATATGAGCAGCTGCCACAGCAGCGCGGCGTTGTCGTGCTCGCCGATCAGCGCGTTGCGCGCGAAATTGAGGTCCACCGCCGCGCTCACCAGGCCCGTGCCATGCGGGACGCTGATGAGGCGCGCGTCGCCGGGCGCGCCGGCGCGCAAGCGCGGCGTGCGCCCGGCGGCCTGCAGCCGGGCGGCCGAGAATCCCGACACCTTCAGCTCGCGGCCGCTGCCGGGAATCTCGGCGGCGACGGTGCGCAGCCGCGCCTGCGTGTCCATGCGCTCGATGCGCAGCGCGGCGAGCAGCGGGTCGGCGACGCCCGCGCGCTCGGCCTCGACGATGAGGTGGTTCCCCGCCGCCGCCCACGCGGCGAGCTGCGCCGCGCGGCGCGCCTCGATCGCCTGGCGGTTGCGCGGCATGAGCAGCACGCCGTTCGGCGGCAGCCGGTCGAGCTCGGGCAGCGCGCGCAGCTCGCGCGCCTCGAGCCCCATGCGCCCGGCCAAGCGCTCCGCGGCGAGGAACGGGCGCAGCCGCGCCTCGCCCGAGAGCCCGACGCGCTGCTTGACGGTGACTTTCTCGAACGCCGAGAGGTACCAGACGAGCGCGATGAGGCCGAGCCCGGCGAGCGCGATGCGCAGCGGCCGGCTCATGCCGGGCTCCGCGGCGCGAAGCGCTCGCTGTAGGCCGCGAGCAGCCGCTCGACCTCGGCGGGGGCGGGCAGGCGGCGCGCGTAGGCCGCGCGCTGCCAGTGCAGCACGAGCTCGCCGAAGTACCGGGCGGTGGCGGCCTCGCCGTGCGCGCGCACCCGCGCGAGCGCCTCGCCCTCGGTGTCGCTCGGCTTGAGCTCGATGCCGCGGCCGTGCACCAGCGCCGAGAGCGTGCCGCGGTAAAGGAGCGCCAGCGCCTCGCGCACGCGGCCCGCGGCGAGCAGGGCGCGCACCGCGCCGGCGAGGTCGGCGGGCAGCGTCTCGGGCGCGAGCGCCATGCCGAAGAGCGAGGGCGGCGGCCGGTAGGGCGCGCGCGACTCGGGCGGCGCGCGCGGCGCGAGGCGCGAGGCCCACCACAGGCCGAGCGCGACGAGCGCGGCCGCCGCGATCCACAGCGCGACTTCGGAAGACCGGGCGAAGGCGTAGCCGAGCGCGCGCAGCCAGCCGAGGTCGAATTGCGGCCCGCCGCGCGGCGCGGTCGCGGCGCGCCGCTGCCAGCGCGTGACCACGCGCTGGTGCGGGAACTCGGGGCCCTTCAGCACCTCGGCGATCTCGCGCTTGGGGTCCTTGGCCGCGGCTTGCGCGATCGCCGGCTCTGCCGGCACGAGCAGGACGAGCGCCGCCGCGAGAAAGGCCACGGCGGCGGCCGCCGCGGCGGCGCGCTGCGCGCCGATGCGCCGCAGTGCCACCTCGAGGTCCCAGCCCTCGAGCAGCGTGCGCCGGTTGAGGTACAGCGCGAAGCCGGCGGCGACGTACAGCGGCTCGATCACGAACACCGCGGCCGCGTAGGCGGCATAGTCGGCGAAGGTGAACACGTCGCCGAACGCCGCATCCGCGAACATCGCTTCCCAGATGCTCGTGCCCTCCTGCGCCTTCGCCGGCAGCACGATGTCCCACAGCATGTCGGCCGACCATACGAACACCAGCTCGAAGTTCAGGCAGGCGAGGGTGAGCCACACCGCGTAGCCGTGCGTGCGCCGGCCGAGCAGCGCGCGCCGCGCGCGCGCCGCGCGCCAGCGCTGGCCCTCGAGCTGCTTCACCGGCAGGTGAAAGGACCGTGCCGTGTCGATGCGCCCGAGCGTGAGCGCGCCGATGAGGCCGCTGCCCAGCCAGGCGCGCGCCTGCGCGAGCGTCGCGCGCACGCCGAGCACGTCGCCGAACACGGCGCGCGAGGCGACGTGCAGCGCGACGCGGTCGAAGAGCGGCTTCAGCCACCACAGCAGCACCAGGGCGAGCCACGGCTTGCCGGCGCTCCAGCCCGCCCAGAGGCACGCCGCGGCGACCGGGACGTAGACCGCGGCGAACGACGCGTACAGCGGCCGCCACCACTCGCGCAGCATGCCCACGCCGAGGTCGATCGATTCCCAGGCCGAGCGCGGCCTGAGCGCGATGGCGAGCCTATCGAGCTGCACCGGCGCGTCCCGAGAGCGCGAGATAGGCGAGCAGCATTCCCCAGCCGGCGAGGCCCGCCCAGATCTTCACGGCGTAAGGCACCGTGGTGAGCGGCGACCAGAAGGCCTCGACGAAGGCCGCGGCCGCGAACATCAGCGCCGCGCCGTACATCAGGCGCACCGCGGGCCGCGCCGCCGCCACCAGCGCCGCCTTGCGCGAGCGGTTGCCGGGCGCGATCACCGCCAGGCCGAGGCGCAGCCCCGCCGCGCCGGAGATGACGATCGCGGTGAGCTCGAGCGCGGCGTGGCCCGAGACGAACGACCAGAAGGTCTCGCCGAAGCCGATCTGCGTGAGGTAGCCGGCGACGGCGCCGAGGATCACGCCGTTCGCCGCCAGGTACCAGATCGTGCCCAGGCCGGCGAGCAGCCCGCCGGCGAAGGTCTGGAAGCCGATGCGCACGTTGTTCCAGATGTAGTAGCCGAACATCGCGAGGTGGGTGTCGGCTTCGCGCATGCCGAGGCGCCGGTTGGCCGGGTCGTACATGTCGTGAAAGCCCGCGATCTGCGCGGGATTGAGCAGGTAGTGCACGAACTCCGGGTAGAGCTGCAGCGCGGCGATCAGCCCGCCGAGCGGGCCGAAGAACAGCAGCGCCGCCGCCGTCACCACGCGCCATTCGGTGCGCACCAGCGACGGGAACGCGACCAGCAGGAAGTCGAGCACGCGCTGCGACTGGCGGCGGCGGTTGGCGTAGAGCGCGTGGTGGCCGCGCAGCGCGATCAGGTTCAGCCGGTCGACGAGCTCGGGGCTGTACTGGCGGTCGGCGGCGAGCGCGAGGTGGTGGCACAGGCGCCGGTAGCGCTGCGGCATCTCCTCGGGCGCGAAGGACGGCGGCGCACCCGCGGGCGCGTCGAGAAAGCGCTCGAACGCGCGCCACTCCTCGCCGTGCGTGGCCTCGAAAGGCGCCTGCTTCATCGCCGGCCCGAGAGATGGCTCGCCATGGCGAGCAGGCGCGCGGCCGCCGCGGCGCCGCTCGCGCCGCCGGTGAGCGGCGCGGGCAGCATCGCGAGCTCCTCCAGGCGCTCGCGCGTCAGGCTCGCCGAGCGCTCGGCCAGGTCGAGCACCACGCGCTGCTCCTCGAGCGAAAGCGCAAACGGCGGCGGCTCGGCGGGCGCCTCGGGCAGGGTGCGCGCGCGCGCGCGCCCGGGCGCGTACACCACCACCGTGCCGGCGGCGAGGTCGCCGAGGCGCTTGAAGTCGCGATTGGCGAGCATCGTGGCGAGGCCGAAGCCGTAGAGGAACGGCAGGAAGTCCACCGCGCGCAGCAGGTTGCGCGTGAGCGACGGGCCCCAGCGCACCGGCGTGCCGTCGTCGTTCAGCACCGCGATGCCGAGCGCGCGCTTGCCCGGCGTCTGCCCGTTCCAGTAGACCTCGAACCAGGCCGGCGCCAGCCACTCGACGACGAACATGGTGAGGAACGCAAGGCCCCGGCCCGCCATGCCGAAGTAGCCCGCGACCATGGCCACCGCGATCACCACCATCGCGCGCAGCACGAAGTCGATCGCCCAGGCGAGCGCGCGCGGCACCGGCCCGACGAGCTGCAGGGTGAGCTCTATGCCTTCGGGCGTCGCCACGCGACGCGTGGTGTCGAGCATGCTTCCCCCTTCAGGAAACGGGGGGAGTTTAGCAAGCTAAATGGGGACAGACCCCATTTATCCGCGCCGCATCGAGTCGAAGAACTCGGCGTTGTTCTTGGTGGCGCGCAGCTTGTCGATGAGAAATTCGGCGGCCTCGAGCTCGTCCATGGGGAACAGGAGCTTCCTCAGCACCCAGATCTTCTGCAGCAGGTCCTTCGGGATCAGCAGTTCCTCGCGGCGCGTGCCCGAGCGGTTGACGTTGATCGCCGGGAAGATGCGCTTTTCGTGCATGCGCCGGTCGAGGTGGATCTCCATGTTGCCGGTGCCCTTGAACTCCTCGTAGATCACGTCGTCCATGCGGCTGCCGGTGTCGATGAGCGCGGTGGCGATGATGGTGAGCGAGCCGCCTTCCTCGACGTGGCGCGCGGCGCCGAAGAAGCGCTTGGGCTTCTGCAGGGCGTTGGCGTCGACGCCGCCGGTAAGCACCTTGCCCGAGGCGGGCACCACGGTGTTGTAGGCGCGCGCGAGGCGGGTGATGGAGTCGAGCAGGATGACGACGTCCTTCTTGTGCTCGACGAGGCGCTTCGCCTTTTCGATCACCATCTCGGCGACCTGCACGTGGCGCGAGGCCGGCTCGTCGAACGTCGAGGCGACCACTTCGCCGCGCACCGAGCGGCTCATCTCGGTCACCTCCTCCGGGCGCTCGTCGATGAGCAGCACGATGAGCGAGACTTCGGGGTGGTTGGCGATCAGCGCGTGCGCGATGTGCTGCAGCATGACGGTCTTGCCGGCCTTCGGCGGAGAAACGATCAGGCCCCGCTGGCCCTTGCCGATCGGCGCGACGATGTCGATCACCCGGCCGGTGAGGTTCTCCTCGGCCTTGATCTCGCGCTCCAGCTTGAACATCTCGTCCGGATGGAGCGGCGTGAGGTTCTCGAACAGGATCTTGTTCTTGGCGGCCTCGGGGATCTCGCTGTTGACCTTGTCGACCTTGACCAGCGCGAAGTAGCGCTCGCCGTCCTTGGGCGTGCGGATCTCGCCCTCGATCGTGTCGCCGGTGTGCAGGTTGAAGCGCCGGATCTGCGAGGGGCTGACGTAGATGTCGTCGGTGCTCGCGAGGTACGAGGTCTCGGGCGAGCGCAGGAAGCCGAAGCCGTCGGGCAGCACCTCCAGCGTGCCGTCGCCGAAGATCGACTCGCCCTTTTTCGCCTGGTTCTTCAGCAGCGCGAAGATCAGGTCCTGCTTGCGCATGCGGCTCGCGTTGTCGATCTGGTTCGCGACCGCGGTTTCCACGAGTTGCGTGACGTGCTGGCTCTTCAGTTCTGAGAGGTGCATGGGCCGATCGAAATGAAGCTTCGGGACCTGCTGACTTCTTTAGGGGAAGTGCGCCTGACCCGGCGCAGGGTGGTTTCTGTTTCTACTGCGCCGCCCCGGTTCTTGCCGGGGCGGATTTGCAGTGCAGACTAAGGCGTTTAGATGTTGCTGTCAAGAAACGCGGTGAGCTGCGACTTGGACAGCGCGCCCACGCGCGTCGCCTCGAGATTGCCGTTCTTGAACAGCATCAGCGTCGGAATGCCGCGGATGCCGAACTTGGCCGGCACCGCCTGGTTCTCGTCGACGTTGATCTTGGCGATCTTCAGGCGCCCGTCGTATTCCTGCGCCACCTGGTCGAGGATCGGCGCGATCGACTTGCAGGGGCCGCACCATTCGGCCCAGTAGTCCACCAGCACCGGCACCTCGGACTTGAGGACTTCCGGCTCGAAGCTTGCGTCCGTGACGTGATGAATCTGCGTGCTGCTGCTCATGGCTCCTCGGGGGCAATGCGGGGAGCCCTCATTATGGGGGCGCGCCTTCCGGAACCCAAGTGCGCGTGCTAAACTACGGATTCGATTAACCTTTTCGCCGTCCCAGACTTTCCCCGCATGACCTACGTCGTCACCGAGAGCTGCATCAAGTGCAAGTACACCGACTGCGTCGACGTGTGCCCGGTCGACTGCTTCCGCGAGGGGCCGAACATGCTGGTGATCGACCCCGACGAGTGCATCGACTGCACCTTGTGCGTGCCCGAATGCCCGGTCGAGGCGATCTTCGCCGAGGACGACGTGCCGGACGCTCAGCGCGAGTGGATCGCGCGCAACAAGGAGCTCGCTGCCGGCTGGAAGCCGATCATCGAGAGAAAGCCCGCCCCGGCCGACGCCGACGAGTGGGCGAAGGTGAAGGAAAAGAACCACTTGCTGGAAAAATAGGTAGTAAATCGGGGTCAGAGCCCGATATTTCGCATACCCGAATATCGGGCTCTGACCCCGATTTTTTAGTGGCCGTACAGGCCGGCCTTGGCTTTGCCGCGGAACACGCGGTAGGCGAAGACGGTGTAGCCGAGGAGGAACGGCAGCACGATGAGCGCGCCGATGAGCGTCACCTTCAAAGCCGAGGGGTGCGCGGCGGCCTCCCAGATCGTGAGCCAGCCGAGCACGATGTAGGGAAAGACGCTGTAGGCGAGACCGAGGAACGCGAGCACGAAGATCGCCACCGCGCCGGCGAAGGGCTTCCAGTCCGAGCGCCCCACCGAGCGCCACACCCAGAGCCACGACACGAGCGTCGCCGCGGGCAGCACCATCAGCGCGAGCGTCTCGGGAAAATCGAACCAGCGCGCGTAGACGAGCTCGCTCACCGTGGGCGTGGCGAGCGAGACCAGCGCCACGCCGAGCGCGACCCAGGCGAGGCCCCACCGGGTCCAGCCCATGGCCTTGCGCTGCAGCGCGCCTTCCGTGCGCAGGATCAGCCACGCCGCGCCGAGCAGCACGTAGCCGCCGCAGAGCGCCGCGCCCACCATCAGCGCGAACAGGCCATAGCCCCAGCCTTCCAGGAAGCCGGTGAGGTAGCGCCCGAGCATGTAGCCTTGAGCGAACGAGGCGAGGAACGAGCCGAACCAGAACAGCCAGTTCCACAGCTCCGCGTGCCAGCCCACCGCCTTCACGCGCAGCTCGAAGGCGACGCCGCGCAGCATGAGGCCGACGAGCATCGCCGCCACCGGCAGGTAGAGCGCGCCGAGGATGTAGCCGTGCGCCGCCGGGAAGGCGATGAGCAGGATCCCCACGCCGAGCACGAGCCAGGTCTCGTTCGCGTCCCAGAACGGGCCGATCGAGGCCACCATCACGTCCTGCTCGTCGCTCGTCGCCGCCGGCATCAGCATGCCGACGCCGAGGTCGTAGCCGTCGAGCACCACGTAGGCGAGGATCGCCGCGCCCATCAGGATCGCGAAGGCGAGCGGCAGATCGAGGCTCATGATTTCGCTCCCTCGCCCGCGATGTGCGTGAGCGTCACCATGTAGGCGAGCAGCATCACGCCGTAGACGAGCGCATAGCCGGTGACGCTCGCGCCGAGGCTCGCCTCGGCCACGCGCCCCGCGGCATCGGCCGTGCGCAGGATCCCGGTGACGAGCCACGGCTGGCGGCCGATCTCGGTGACGATCCAGCCGGCGAGCGTCGCCACCCAGCCCGAGAACGTCATGCCGGCGAACGCCCACAGGAGCCAGCGCGGCGGCGCGCGCTTTCTCAGCCGCCACGCGCCGAACCAGGCGAGCGCGAGCATCAGCACGCCCATGCCGACCATCAGGCGAAAAGCGAAGAACACGGGCGCCACCGGCGGATGATCGGGCGCGAACGCGTCCAATCCCCGCAGCTCGGCGTCGAAGTCGTGCTTCAGCACGAAGCTCGCGAGCTTCGGGATCTCGATCGCGTAGTCGTTACGCCCCGCGAGCTCGTTCGGGATCGCGAACAGCACGAGCGGCGTCCCCTTCTGCGTCTTCCAGGCCGCCTCCATGGCGGCGATCTTCGCCGGCTGGTGCTCGAGCGTATTCAGGCCGTGCAGGTCGCCTGCGACGATCTGCAGCGGCGCGAGCAGCGCCGCGGCGAGCGCGCCGACCCTGAGCGTCTGCAGCGCGCCCTCGTCCGCGGCGTCCTGCAGCAGCCGCCACGCCGAGAGCCCGGCGACGAGGAACGAGGCGGTGAGGCCCGAGGCGAGCAACATGTGCGTGAAGCGGTAGGGGAACGACGGGTTGAAGATCACCTCGAGCCAGTCGCCGGCGATGAGCGCGTCGCCGTCCATGACGTGCCCGGCGGGCGTCTGCATCCAGGAGTTGAGCGCGAGGATCCAGAACGCCGAGAGCGTGGTGCCCACCGCCACCATCACCGCCGAGAGGATGTGCACGCGCGTGGAGACGCGCTCCATGCCAAAGAGCATCACGCCGAGGAAGGTGGCCTCGAGGAAGAACGCCGTCAGCACCTCGTAGCCGAGCAAGGGGCCGGCGATGTTGCCGACCTTCAGCATGTAGCCCGGCCAGTTGGTGCCGAACTGGAAGCTCATGGTGATGCCCGAGACCACGCCCATGGCGAAGGTGAGGGCGAAGATCTTCACCCACAGGCGGTAGGTGGCGAGCCAGCGCGGGTCCCGGGTGCGGGCATATTTCACGCGAAAGCCGATCAGAAACCACGCCAGCGCGATGGTGATGGTCGGAAACAGGATGTGGAACGCGATGTTGAGCCCGAACTGGGCCCGCGCGAGGAGCAGGGCGTCGCCGGCGTCCATGGGGTTATTTTCGCCTCGTGCGGTTTGCCCGTGCAATAGCGCGTATGCTGGGTGTACCGTCTGGAGAGTTCTATGGAGTACGTGGGAATCATCGTCGTCGGCCTGATGGTCGGCCTGCTCGTCGGCCGCTTCCTCGCCGGAAACAATTTCAGCGTCCAGGGCGATGTCGCGTTCGCGCTCGCCGGCGCGCTCGTCTTCGCCGTCGGGCTGGGCGCCGCGGGCCTCGCGCCCGAGGGCGGCGCGGGCGGCGGCGCGGTGATGGCCGCGATCGGCGCGATCGGCGCGCTG
>Ga0209108_10001065_pt1 | contig 15826 bp, 14 predicted proteins | sample Rifsed10ft1_FD_184003 | JGI IMG/M metagenome (GOLD analysis project Ga0209108, IMG submission 184003) | Soil microbial communities from Rifle, Colorado, USA - sediment 10ft 1 (version 2) | ecosystem: Environmental > Terrestrial > Deep subsurface > Rock core/Sediment | place: Rifle, Colorado...
AGTTGAGATCGTCCATCGAGCGGGTGGGGATTTGCTGGGCGGACGCCGAAGAAACAACCAGAAGAGAAACGACGATGAGTCCTCGCATGGCAGCCACCTTTCTCTAGTGAAGGCGATTGATCTCAATGTAAGGAGCAGGCCGCAAACTGCTGAGCGTAACAACAAAGTGATCGAAGAAGCCGCCTTGCCCCAGGATTCCATACCGAAACCGAAAATGCTCCACAAACCCTGCTTTGATTTCGTTGCTCATTCCATCGAGGATGAGTCGGATCCGGTGGAAGTAGGCGAAATTCTCAACTCCTTCGATCCCAACAAATGATCTTCTTTCACCGTCACGAATGGGGATCCCAAGTAGCTCGCCAATCTCCGCGTGGAACAGGCACCAATCTGCCCCTGAATCAACGAGGGCGCGGTAGTAGTTGGCATTAAGTTCTCGATCTCCCCAGGCAAGCTGGATGGGAATAATCGGCCGAAATACTTGCTGGAGACCAGTAACGGGGTCTGGCTGACTCAGAGACTCGGGCTGGTAGGGGAATCGCAAGCTCAGAAGGCAATGATCAGGGACTTGCCGGCCGCACCCGCCCGCATGATAACTGTATCCTTTTCTCCCTTTTCTTCCGCCAGTGCCAGGGCCCTGCGCAAGTCGGGGTGATGCGCGACAAGCCGTGTCTGGTCGGAGGAGAGGACAATCCACTCCCCCTCGGGAACGCGGTTGATTTCTGCCCGGTGATCCAGGTCGGCCATCTTCAAGTCCCTACTAGGTTCAATGCTAGCAAGATGATGGAGAGGTGTCAAACCGGCATGCAGAGGATCAAGTTTAGCGGGGGGAGGCGGAGGATTGTTTGCGGGCGAGGTCGCGGGCGGCGAGGATGGTGTTGACGTGGATGCGGACGGTGTCTTCGACGCGGCGGGCGTAACCTCCTGCGAGCGTGATGGAGACGGGAACGCGGAGACGACGGGCGTGCTCATAGACGAGCGCGTCGCGGCGGCGAAGTCCTTCGAGTGTGAGCGAGAGCCCGCCCAACTGATCTTCGCGGTAAGGGTCGGCACCGCCGACGTAGAAGAGCAGGTCGGGGTGGAAATCGTGGAAGGCCTGCATGAGGTGCTTTTCGAGAATGGCCAAGTAGTCGTCGTCGGAGGTGCCGTCGGCAAGGTGGAGATCGATGTTGGAGGGCGGCTTGGGCATGGGGTAGTTGTTTTCCTGATGGATGGAGAGAGTGAAGACGTCGGAGTCGCCGGCGAAGATTTCGGCGGTGCCGTTGCCCTGGTGGACATCGGTGTCGACGACCATGACGGTGCGGATGGCGCCGTCGGCCTGGAGGCGGCGGATGGCAATGGCCACGTCGTGGATCATGCAAAAGCCCTCACCATGCCCGGGAAAGGCGTGATGGAAGCCGCCGCCGATGTTGGCGGCAAAGCCGTCGGCGATGGCGCGTTGCGCGGCGAGAATGGAGCCGCCGGCGGCGAGCCAGAAGGCTTCGACGGTCTGCGGCGAGTACGGGATTTCCAAACGCATTTGGTCAGTCGGAGAAAGCTTGCCGGTCTGGAGCTTGCGGACCCAGTCCTGGGAATGGACGCGGAGGACGTCGGCGTCGGAGGCGGGCTGGGGCGTGAGGAAGTCGGAAGGCTCGGCGAGGCGCTCAGCCAGGAGAGTTTCGCGGACGAGGCGGTACTTTTGCGAAGGGAAGACGTGGGCGCCGAGGTGGAGGTCGTAGTGATCGTGGTAGACGAGCTTAAAGGGCAGCATACAGAAACAGCTCCAGCCTATCTGGAACGGCAAGGCGAATCAACCAATGGAGCAGCGCCGCTGGCTACAGGACAGGCCAAAGCCCATCCCACTAGCTATCGCGGTCAAGGATGAAGTCGGGGATGGAGTGGAGAGCGCGGGCGAAGTCGGTGTTGCCCAAACCATTGAGGCAAGCTTTGGCGCGGGCGGCGTAGTCGTTGGCGAGCAGGCGGGCGCGGTCGAGGGCGCCGGAATTGCGAACCAGAGCGGTGATCTGGTCGGGGCGGACGCTCTGGAAACCCTTCTCCTCGAGGACGGTGGCCACCAGGCGACGGCCGGATGAGTCGCCGTTCTCCATGGCGTAAATGAGCGGCAGGGTTACCTTCCCTTCCTTTAAGTCGCTCAGAACTGGCTTGCCGAGCTGTTCGGGCGAGGCGGTGAAATCCAGCAAATCATCTACGAGCTGAAAAGCGAGGCCGGAGTAACGGCCGTAGTCGGCGAGAGCTTGTTCGGCGACCTCAGACTTGCGGCCGAGCACGGCGCCCAGGCGGGCACAGCCGCTGAAGAGACAGGCGGTCTTGCGATAGGAAAGGGCCAGCGCATCGTCTTCGGAGAGGTCCATGCGGCCGATCTTGGTGAGCTGGAGGAGCTCGCCTTCGACCATGTTCTGGGTGAGGTCGATAAGAATACCCAGAATCTTGAAGTTGCGCTCACGCAGAGCCATCTGGAAGGACTGCATGTAGAGCCAGTCGCCGGCGAGCACGCTCATGTGGTTGCCCCAGCGGGAGTTGGCCGAGGGGCGGCCGCGGCGGGTGTCGGCGCCGTCGATGACGTCGTCGTGGATGAGGGTGGCGCTGTGAATCAGCTCGACAACAGCGGCCAGGCGGATGGCGCTGGGGCCACGATAGCCGCAATAGCCGGCGCTCAGCAGGAGCAACGCGGGGCGAAGACGCTTGCCGCCACCGGTAAGGAGGTAGCTGGTGATCTCGGCCACCGGCTCGATGGCCGAGCCGTTCTGGGCGGCAATCTCCTTTTCGACGAGGGCGAGATCGTCGCGGACGAGGTCGAAGAGTTCCTTGACAGCCAGAAGGGTGATGGCGTCCCCCTACGACTGCGGACCGCGGCCCGGAACGGCACCGAGCCTGAAGAAGCGACGGAAATTGTCCGCGGTGGCGGCGGCGATCTCAGCCGGGGTGGATTTTCTCACACTTGCGAGGGTCTTTGCTACCTCGGCGACCCAGGCAGGCTCGTTGCGCTTGCCGCGGTATGGCTGGGGGGCGAGGAAGGGCGCATCGGTCTCAATGAGAAGACTTTCCAACGGGAGGGCGGCGGCGACATCGCGGAAGGACTGCGCTTTGGGGTAGGTGCAGTTGCCGGCGAAGGAGATGAGGAAACCCATGTCGAGCCCACGGCGTGCCTCGTCAAGCGTGCCGGTGAAGCAGTGGAAGATGCCGCCCAGAGCGGAAGAGCGCCAGGCGTCGTCGAGAATGGTGAGGCAGTCGGGCCAGGCGTCGCGGCAATGGATGATGATTGGTTTGCGGGCGGCGCGAGCCTGGTCGAGCTGGCGGCGAAAGACGGCTTGCTGGACGTCGCGCGGAGAGTGGTCGTAGAAATAATCGAGGCCGACTTCGCCCCAGGCGATTACTTTAGGATGCTGGGCGAGACGGTCGAGAGCGGCGAAATGGGCGTCGGTGGCGAGGCAGGCCTCGTGGGGATGAATGCCGACGGTGGCAAAGATCCAGTCGTGCTGTTCGGCGAAAGGGAGGGCGGCATCGAGTTTCTCTGGACCGGGGCCGGAGCCAATGGCAAGGATCGTGGAGACGCCCGCGGCCCGAGCGCGAGAGAGCACTTCTTCGCGGTCCGGATCAAACTGCGAGAAGTCCAGATGCGCGTGAGAATCAATGAGGTCCATGATCGCTTTTGAAGAGGGATTCTTCGCCCCGACCAAAACCGTCGGGGCTCAGAATGACACCTATTTTAGTCTTGAGCCGATGGGGACGTCCTCGAGGAAGCCGGCGAGGACGGGTTTGCCTTCGGGCGGAACGCTAGCGGCGACGATCATGCCGTTAGATTCGACGCCGCGCAGCTTGCGGGGCTGAAGGTTGACGACGACCACGACTTTGCGGCCGACGAGCGATTCGGGCTGATAGACCTCAGCGATGCCGGCGACAATCTGGCGGACTTCCGTGCCGATGTCCACCATGATCTTAAGGAGTTTATCGGCGCCAGCTACGCGCTCGGCGGATTTGATCTGTCCGACGCGCATCTCGACCTTGGCAAAGTCGTCGATGGTGATGTGCGCCGGGGCGGTGGCAGGTGCCGCAGCGGCGGCGGCCGGAGCGGGCGGCTGGCGAAGTTCGTTTTCCATGGCTTCGATCCTTTCGATGGTTTCGTCTTTCTGGACGCGCGGGAAGATGGCTTCGAACTTGCCGATGGCTGAGCCGGGTTTGAGTTGACCCCAGGCGAGCTGGTCAATTGATTGCTGCTCGATCCTGCCCGGCAGCCCTAACTGCTCCCAGATTCTCTGCGTGGCGTGCGGGATCACCGGATGGGCCAGCACGGCGACGATTCGCAGCCCCTCTGCTGCCGCGTAGAGCACGTAGCCAAGGCGTTCCTTCTGGGCAGGGTCTTCGGCCAGTACCCAGGGCTTTTCGTTGGTGAGGTACTTGTCCACTTCGGCGACGACCGCCCAAATGGTTTCGAGAGCGCGCGAGAAGGCGAATTGATCGTAGAGCTCGGGCGCCTGACCAAGAGCGGCCCTGGCGGTCGTTGTGACCGCGGCATCGCTTCCCGCCATGCCTGCGCTCGAGGGAGGAGGTATTTTCCCGCCGCAATACTTCTCGATCATGGTGAGGGTGCGGGAGGCGAGATTGCCGAGGCCGTTGGCGAGGTCGGAGTTGTAGCGGGTGATGAGAGCGTCGCGGCTGAAGTTGCCGTCCTGGCCGAAGACCATTTCGCGCAGACAGAAATAGCGCAAGGCGTCGGCGCCGAGGACGCGAGCGATGGGCTGCGGGAGCTGGATATTACCGCGCGACTTGCTCATTTTTTCGCCTTCGAAGACCCACCAGCCGTGGGCGAACACTTGCTTGGGCAGAGGCTCGCTGGCGGCCATCAGGAAAGCGGGCCAGTACACGGCGTGGAAGCGGAGGATTTCTTTGCCGATCAGATGCAGGTCGGCGGGCCAGAACTTTTCCCACTGGGCATGGTCGTCGCCATAGCCGACGCCGGTCATGTAGCTGGTAAGGGCGTCGCCCCAGACGTAGAAGACGTGCTGCTCGTCACCGGGCCAGGGGATGCCCCATTTGAGCGTGGTGCGGCTAACGGAGAGGTCGCGCAGGCCACCTTCGACAAAACGGATGACTTCGTTGCGGCGCGCTTCGGGCTGGACGAATTCGGGATGCTGGCGGTAGTGCTCGAGAAGGCGGTTCTGGAATTCGCCGAGCTTGAAGAAGTAGTTTTCTTCGCGGATGCGCTCGGTAGGGCGACCGCACTCGGGGCAAGGCGCGGAGGGCGTGGGGTCGTCCACGTACAGCTCGTCGAAGACGCAGTACTGGCCTTCGTAGTGACCCTTGTGGATGTAGCCGGCGTCGGCGATCTTGCGGAAGAGGCGCTGCACGGCGCGGGCGTGGCGAAGCTCGGTGGTGCGGACGAAGCAATCGAAGCGCAGACCCAGCTCCTCCCAGAGGTGGCGGTAGTCAGCGGAGATGCGGTCGGTGAACTCCTGCGGGGCAAGATCCGCGGCGCGGGCGGAACGCTCGACCTTCTGGCCGTGCTCGTCGGTGCCGGTGAGGAAAACAACTTCGTAGCCGCGCATACGCTTATAACGGGCGATGGTGTCGGCGACGATGGTCGTATAGGTGTGGCCGAGGTGCGGGCGCGCGTTGACGTAATAGATTGGGGTGGTGAGGTAGAACTTGGGCTTCATGGCGCGCCCCCAAAGGCGCGGCGGACGATTTCAGGGAGTAGCTCGCCGGTCTTGCCACGAAGGGAGAGGTGCGCGACGCCCGAGAGCTCGGTGGGCTCGAGGTTGATTTCGATGACGCGGGCGCCGCGCTCGAGGGCGACGCGCGGCAGCGCCGCCGCGGGATAGACCACCGAAGAGGTGCCGAGGACGAGAACCAAATCGGCGCGGGCGGCAGCGTCGAAAGCAGCTCGAAGAGTCTCTTCGGAGAGCGACTCGCCAAACCAGACCACTGCGGGGCGAAGCATCCCGCCGCATGAACAATAAGGCGGCAGCGGGTCGATGGGAACGCGGGTGTCGCGCTCTTCCCTGCCGCAGGTGAGGCAACGGACCTTCCAAAGGTCGCCGTGGAGCTTGAGGATGCGGCGGCTGCCGGCTTGCTCGTGGAGGCCGTCCACGTTCTGCGTGACTAGCCAGAACTCCAGCTTGGCGCGCTCGAGCTCAGCGAGGGCGTGATGGCCCGGGTTTGGCGAGCAGCCGGCGTGGACCGAGCGGCGCCAGTCGTACCACTCCCAAACGGTTTTGGGGTCGGCGGCGAAGGCTTCCGGAGTGGCCAGCGTTTCCGGGCGGCGGTTGCGCCAGAGGCCGCCCGCGCCGCGGAACGTGGGCAGGCCGCTTTCGGCGGAGACTCCGGCGCCGGTAAGCGCGACCACAGATTGCGCCCCGGCCAGCCACTCGCCAGCCTGTGCGACGGCATTCAGTTCGGAAGTGCGTGTGTGGCTCAAATGAGTGATATTAGGCGCGAGGAGAGAGAGTGTCAAATGAAGCGGAAACGCACCAAATGGGCCGACTGAAGTCGGCCCCTACAATGCGGCCTACAATGCGCACGGGGATTCACCTATAATCGGGTGATTTTCGGCGGGCAAGGAGGAGCGTGTATCACGTTGTCGAAGAGCGGGTGAAGAGCGCGCTGCGAGAGTTTATCGCGCGGAAGTACGGCGCGGAAGTGACCGTGGTGACCGAGCGGCCGCCGCGACTGGAGATGGGCGAGGTGGCGTCGCCGGTGTGCTTCGAGCTGGCGAAACGCTTGAAGCGCGCGCCGAGGCAGATCGCGCAGGAGATTGCCGCGGAGATCGGCGCCGTTGAAGGCGTGGCGCGGTGGGAGGTGGCCGGCGGAGGGTACGTAAATGCGTTCCTCGACCGAAGGGAGTTTTTTACGGCGGCGTTTACGGGAATGATGGCGGCAGAGGCCAAGCCCGCATCCGGTGCACCGAAGACGGTTGTCGAGCACACGAACATCAACCCGAACAAGGCGGCGCACATCGGGCACCTGCGAAATGCGGCGCTGGGGGACACGTTCATCCGGCTGCTGCGGGCGTCGGGCGAGCTAGTGGAGGTGCAAAACTATATCGACAATACGGGTGTGCAGGTGGCCGACGTGGTGGTGGGATTTCTGCACATGGAGAAGAAGTCGCCTCGCGAGGTTGGGGCGATGGCTGCGGGGCCGAGATTTGACTACGCCTGTTGGGACTTGTATGCATGGGTGACGCAGTTCTATGAAGAAGACAAGACGCGCGAGGCGCGGCGGGGAGAGACGCTGAAGGCGATTGAAGAGGGTCATGGCGCTGCGGCGGAGATTGCGGAAATCGTATCGACAGCGATTGTGCGCTGCCACCTGCGGACAATGGCGCGGCTGGGAGTGCAGTACGATCTGCTACCGCGGGAGAGCGAAATCCTGGGACTGAAGTTCTGGGAGGCGGCGTTTGAGCGGTTAAAGCAGACGGACGCGATCGAGCTGGCGACTGCGGGCAAAAACGCGGGTTGCTGGGTGATGCGGCTCGGGGACTCGGGGGGCGAGAGCGAAGAGGCCGACGAACAGGACACGAAGATTATCGTGCGGTCGAATGGCACGGTGACGTACGTCGGGAAGGACATCGCCTACCAGATGTGGAAGTTTGGACTGCTGGGGAAGGATTTCCAGTACCGGCGGTTTGAGACGTATGGCGACGGGCACGTCGTGTGGATGAGCGCGGCCAAAGGAGGCGAGAAGGGCGCGCCGGAGTTTGGACGCGCTGCACGCGTCTATAACGTGATTGACTCGCGGCAGGCATACTTGCAGAACGTGGTGGTGGCGGGGTTGCGCGCACTTGGATACACGGAGCAGGCCGACCGGTCGGTGCACTTCTCGTATGAGATGGTGGCGCTCACGCCGCGGTGCGCGGAGGAGATGGGGTACACACTGACAGCGGAGGACGCGAGGCGCCCCTACGTCGAAGTGAGCGGGCGGAAGGGCCTGGGCGTGAAGGCCGACGACCTGATGGACCGATTGGAGGCGGCGTCCCGCGCGGAGGTGGACCAGCGGCACCCGCAGGTGCCGGAGGTCGAACGAGAGCGGATGGCTCATGCAATTGCCATCGGAGCGTTGCGGTATTTTCTGCTGCGGTTTGCGCGGAATACGGTGATCGCGTTTGACTTCAAGGACGCTCTGAGCTTCGAGGGAGAGACGGGGCCGTATTGCCAGTATGCGGTGGTGAGGGCGCGGAATATTTTTCGAAAGCTGGCGGAAAAGGAAGGCCACGAGAGAGCCATCCTGTTCGGGGGCTCGATGAAGACGGAGGAGTTGGAGTCTTTCCTGGCCGCGCCCGAGGGAAATGAGTTTTGGGAGATGGTGGTGCTGGCCGGGTCGCTGGGCGCAACGGTGCGCGCGGCGCTGGGAGCGCAGGAGCCGGCGTTTGTGGCCAAGTATGCGTTTCAGTTGGCGCAGGCGTTCAACAATTTTTACCACAAGCACCACATCCTTTCCGAAGAGGATCCAGCGCGGAAGACATTTCTGTTGGTGTTGAGCAAGCTGGTGGAAACGCAACTGGTGAGGGCTCTGGGGCTGCTGGGGATTGAAGCGCCAGAGAAAATGTGAGAGGAAGTGGACAGTGCTGTGAGGCAAGCCTCACACCTATCTAGCTGTAAGAAACTCAATCAGACAAGTGAGAGTAGAGCTGGCGAACCGCTGGAAAGAGTGCCAGCCAATTAGGCAAGCGGGCACGCCTTGCTGTGCCCTTTCGCGGCGGTCATGAAGTCGATGTCAGGGTGGCGGGGTAAACCCGGCGCTACATTCCGAGCAGGAGTTTGCGGATGGCGGGCTCGGCGGGGATTTTGACGAGGGCGAGGACGACGTCGCCGGCCTGGAACTGGGTTTCGCCGCGGGGGACGACGGCCTCGCCATCGCGGAAGATGGTGACAATGTTGGCGGAGTGCGGGACTTCGAGCTCGCGGAGGTGCCGGCCGACCACGGGCGATTTGGCGTCGAGGCGATACTCCATGATTTCGAGCTGGCCGGCGTGGAGATTGAGGACCTGGCGGATGCGGCTGTGGGGCAGCTCGGATTGAATGACGCTGGTGATGATCGAGGTGGAGCTGACGGTAATGTCCACGCCGAGCGTCTGCATGATGGCTTCGTTCTTGGGGTTTTTGACGCGGGCGATGGTCTTGGGGACGCCGAACTGCTGTTTGGCGAGCTGGCAGGCGATAAGATTGTCGTGGTCGTGATTGGTGACGGCGACGAAGACGTTGGCGCGGTTGGCGCCGGCCTGCTCGAGGACGGCGGTGGAGGAGCCGTCGCCCAGGATCACCGGACAATCCACCTGATGGGAGACCAGCTCGAAGATTTCTTTGCTGGATTCGATGATGGTGACTTCGATGTTGTTTTCGAGCAGGGCGCGGGCGAGGAAGTAGCCGACGCGTCCACCGCCGACGATGATGACGTACATCGGACCGACGGGCTCGGCGCGGATGGGAGTCGAGGGGAGTTCGGCGGCATGTCCATGGGCGCGGTGCCAGACCTCGCCGAATTCCTGCGGCGGGATTTCGGCGAGCTGGCCGACGATGAATTCGGCGCCGGCAACGGTGAGGGCCATGGTCTCAATGCCAGCGGCGCGGTAGCTAGGCTCGCGGGCGGGATCGTAAACGACGGCCATGACCTTGGGGATACGGAAAACCTGCCTGGCCACCTGGGCGACCATGAGGTTGGTGTTTTCGTCGCGGGAGAGGGCGAAGAGGGCGTCGGCGCCCTCGGCGCCGGCTTCGCGGAGTACGTCGGGATCGATGGCGTTACCGACGACGGTCCTGAGGTTGGGATTGCGGTCGGCGCGCGCGAAGAGATTGCGCTGCTTATCAATGACGACGACTTCGTGACTGGTGTTTTGTAAAGCGCGGACAACCTGCGTGCCGAGGCGTCCGAAACCGACGATGATGATGCGCATGTGGGTCGCTTCCTTTTCTTCTGCTAGTAAGCCTGGCGCTACGCCTTCGTATTCATGACCAGATCAACCAGAGTGCGGACGGCCACGCCGGAGGCGCCTTTGGCGGCCCAGGGCTTGGCGTCGTCGAGCCAGGCCGTGCCGGCGATATCGAGGTGCACCCAGGGCATGTCCTGAGCGAACTCGCGCAAGAATGCGGCGGCGGTGGAGGCTCCGCCTCCCTTGAAGTTGCTGATGTTTTGAATGTCGGCGATGGAGCTTTTGATCATCTCGCGGTAGTCGTCGTCCACAGGCATGGGCCACATTTTTTCGCCGGCGGCGCGGGCGGAGGCCAAGACTCGTTCGGTGAAGGCTGTGTTGTTGCCGAAGACGCCGACGTTGACGTTGGCAAGCGCAACGACGATAGCGCCGGTAAGCGTGGCGGCGTCCACGAGGTGGGTGCAGCCGAGCTGTTTGGCGTAGGCAATGCCGTCGGCGAGGACGAGGCGGCCTTCGGCGTCGGTGTTCAGGACTTCGATGGACTTGCCGGACATGGCGATTTGAACGTCGCCGGGTTTCTGGGCGCGGCCGCCGGGCATGTTCTCCGTGGCCGGAACGACAGCGATGACTTTGACGGCGGGCTTGAGCGCGGCGATGGCACGCATCACGCCGAGCATGGTGGCGCCGCCGGCCATGTCGTACTTCATTTTTTCCATGCCCTCAGCAGGCTTGATGGAGATGCCGCCGGTGTCAAAGGTGATGGCCTTGCCGACCAGGCCAATGACCGGCGCGCCGGGGCGCGTCTCGGGAGGCGTGTAGGTGACGACGATGACGCGGGGCGGCTCGGCGCTGCCCTGCGCGACCGAAAGAATCGCGCCCATTTTGAGGTCGGTGATGCGCTTTTCGTCGAGGATGTCCACGGCGAGGCCGGCTTCGCGAGCCATGGACTGGGCGCGGTCGGCGAGCATGGTCGGGGTGAGGCGGTTGGAAGGCTCGTTGACGAGGTCGCGGGTGAAGTTCTGCGAGAGGGCGATAGTGCGGCCGCGGGAGATGGCGGCTTCGGTTCCTGCAGCCGGGGCGGAGGCGAAGCCAGCGAGGAGGGCGGATTCGATTTCCTTGTCGTTTTTCTTTTCGGTTTTGTACTTGTCGGACTCGAAATCGGCGATGAGGAGGCCTTCGGTGACGGCCTGAGCTGCGGCGGCATTGCGGTCGTCTTCGCGAACGAGAAAGGCGAGTCGCTTGACCGAACGGGATTTCAAGTAGCGAAGGGCGGCACCGGCGAGGCGGCGCAGCTCAACGGTCGTGAATTTGTTGCGTTTGCCGGCACCGACAACGAGAACGCGCTCGGCAGCTATGCCGGCGGGGAAATGCAGCAGAGCCATCTCGAGCGATTTGCCGGTGAGCTCGCCGCTCTTGGCGAGTTTTCCGAGGGCACCGCCGACAGCAGCGTCGAGCTCGGAGAGGACGCTCTGTATGGGGTCGTCCTGCTCAAAGGCATAGGTGACCAGGGCTTGCGAATCGAGTTTAGCGAACGGGCGTGCATCCAGGGTGATCTGCATGGTGCGGGTCAGCGTCTCCTTGAACGGTAGATGGCTTCTTCGGCTTCGCGGCGGGCTTCCTTATCGCGCTCGGCGTGGCGGCGGTCGTACTGCTTTTTGCCGCGGGCCACGGCGATTTCGCACTTGGCGATGCCGTTGCGGAAGTAGATCCGCAAAGGGATGACGGTGAGGCCTTTCTGCTGAGTCTTGCCGCTGAGCTTGAAGATTTCGTTTTTGTGGAGCAGGAGTTTCCTGGGGCCGAGGGGCTCGTGGTTCCAGGGCCCGCCGGCGAGGTACTGGGCGATGTGGCAATTGAGCAACCAAACTTCGCCGCCGCGCACCACAGCATAGGCGTCGCGGATGTTGGCCTTCCCTTCGCGGAGGGCTTTCACCTCGGTGCCCCGCAAGGCCATCCCAGCCTCAAACTTCTCGAGGAGAATATAGTTATAGGACGCGGCGCGGTTCTGGGCCACGACGAGTTCGGAAGGCTTGGAGGTCTTCTCAGGCTTCTTGGGCTTATGGCGCACAAACCGCTATCATAGCTGCCGGTAGTAACTAGAAGCAAGCGGGCGGCTTGTTCGGCCTTGGGGCCGGTGCTAGACTGGCGGGGCACGTCGCTTTCCTCGTTTGGAGCGAGAATGGGTCGTCGATCCCTGAGTGCGATCGTACTGGCATGCATCGTTTTGTGGGTATCCGGCTGTCCCAAGGGCGGCGGAGACTACAAGGCGGGGAAGAAAGCGGAGGAGCTGAAGGACTGGGATACGGCACTCATCTATTACCAGAAGGCGCTCCAGGCTGACCCGAAGAACGTCGAGTACAAGCTCAAAACGGCCCGAATCCGCTTCGAGGCCGGACAATTCCACGTTGAGCAGGGCCTCAAGTACCGCGAAAAGGGCCAACTGCAATTGGCACTGGCCGAGTATCAGAAGGCGCTAGCAATCGACCCTTCCAGCCCGATTGCCGAGCAGGAGATCCGGCGGACGCTGGAGGCGATTGCGACCCAAGAAGCGGCCGCTGGCGCGCAGGTTCCCACTCCTCCCAGCGAACAGCTCAAGTTGATGGAAAGCCCGCCGGAGTTGCAGCCGCTTTCACGAGCTCCGATTAACCTAAAAATTACTAACGACGCAAGAATCGTCTATGAAACGATCGGGAAACTGGCCGGAGTGACGGTGATTTTTGACCCGGACTTCCCTGCCCGGCGTATTTCGGCCGAGTTCACCAGCGTGACGCTCGAGCAGGCGCTGGACGTGGTGTCGCTGCAGGCCAAGGCGTTCTGGAAGCCGGTGACGACCAACATCATCCTGGTGATCCCGGAACAGCCGCAGAAACGACGCGACTATGAAGAGCAAGTAGTGAAGACCTTCTACTTGGGCAACACCGTCCAACCGCAGGACCTGACGGAAATCGTTACTGGCCTGCGGCAGCTCCTGGACCTGAAGCGCATCCAGCAGATGAACACGCAAAACGCCATCATCATCCGGGACACCCCCGATAAGCTGCTCCTGGCCGAGAAAATCATACGAGATATTGACCGGCCGAAGCCGGAGGTGGTGATCCAGGTGTCGGTGCTGCAGGTACGACGCGACCGGCTGCGCGACCTGGGGATCCGGCCCGAGACCGGCGCACAAATTCTGTTTACGCCGCCGGGCGTGTCGTCCACGACCGGGGGAACCGCGACACCGACCAACCGGCTGCCGTTGAACGAGGTGAGCAAACTTTCGAGCAAGGACTACAGCGTGACGCTGCCTGGGGCGACGGCGACAGCGCTGCTGACCGATAGCACGACCAAGCTGATTCAAAACCCGCAGATCCGCGTGGTGGACGGGCAATCAGCAAAGCTCAATGTGGGCGACCGCGTGCCGGTGGCGACGGGGAGCTTCCAGGCCGGTGTGGGCGTGGGAACGACGGGGGGAGCGGGGATCGTCAACCCGCTGGTGAACACGCAGTTCCAGTACATCGACGTTGGCGTGAACGTGGACATTACCCCGCGCATCCACCTGAACCGCGAGATCAGCATGAAGGTCTCGGTGGAGGTCTCCTCGGTGAGCGGGCGAACCAACATCGGCGGCATCGAACAGCCGATCATCAGCCAGCGGAAGATCAGCCACGACGTGCGGTTGAAGGAAGGCGAAGCGAGCATCCTGGGCGGATTGATCGACCGCTCGGACACAAAGAGCATCGCCGGCTGGCCCGGGTTTGCACGCATCCCGATTCTGCGCTACTTCTTCTCCGGCGAGAAGGTGGAGAGCACGGAGAACGAGGTGCTGATCATCCTGGTGCCGCGGATCGTGCGCGCGCTGAGCATCACTCCGGAAAACCTGGCGGGTATCAGTGCGGGAACAGATACCAACGTACAAGTGCGCCGCGAAGAGCAGGGCCAGGCGCCGTCGGTGCCGCCTGCGGCTCCGCCCCAAGAGGGCCAACTGCAGGGACAGCCTCAGCAGCCCCCGACTGCGGGCGCTCCGGCCGGTGGAACGGGGCGGGTACGGTTTGAACCTTCAAACATCGCGCTCAGGCCCGGCGAGACAGCCACAGTCAGCGTGGTGGTGGAAGACGTGACGGACCTTTTCTCCATTCCCTTCCTGCTGCAGTACAACCCGGCGGTGATCGCGGTGGAAGAGGTGCGGCACGGAGGATTTCTCTCCGGCGGCACGCAGGAGATTGCCATCGTGCAGCGGATCGATAAGGAGCGCGGCAACGCGGTGATCTCCGCCACGCGCCAGCCCAATACGTCCGGGGTGACCGGCACGGGGACGCTGCTGGGAATCGTGATTCGGGCAGTGAGTAGCGGCGAATCGAAGCTCAGCGTGGTGCAGGTGAACGCGCGGGACTCGCAGCAGAAACCGATCCCACTGGTGACGAGCGAAGCCACCTTCCGGGTGCAGTAGGCAGGACGTCCGGTCATGCGGCTGTTTTCCCAACACGGCAAGCAATCGGGGATGACGCTTCTCGAGCTGATCATGGCGTGCGCCATCCTGATGGTGCTCTCCTCGGCGGCGCTGCCGATCGCGCGGGTCACCGTGATGCGGCAGAAAGAGGCCGAGTTGCGCGCGGCACTGCGGGAATTGCGGACGGCGATTGACCGGTACAAGGACATGGCCGACCGGAACTTGTTCCGCGTCGAAGTGGGCAGTGAAGGGTATCCGCCGGACCTGGAGACGCTGGTGAACGGGGTGACCTTTGGCGCCGACGACCGGCGGGTGCGCTTCCTGCGACGTATCCCGGTGGACCCGATGACCGGACGGGCCGAATGGGGACTGCGCGCGATCCAGGACGACCCCAAGTCCACGAGTTGGAGCGGGAAAAACGTGTTTGATGTGTTCTCGCTTTCGCAGGGGACGGGGCTGGATGGGACACGGTATGCGGAGTGGTGAGGAGTTAATGCGGCGCTTGAACCGGGTGTGGCCACGACGGCACAGGGTACTCGCGCGGGCGGGGTTCACCGTGCTCGAGTTGATGATCGTCATTACGATCATCCTGATCCTGATGGCGCTGGGCGCGGGGAGATATCAGCAGTCGGTGCTGCGGGCCAAAGAAACTGCGCTGAAACAGGACCTGAACGTGATGCGCAAGGCGATTGACAATTACACGCTGGATAAGCAGCAGGCGCCAGGGTCGCTCGAGGAGCTGGTGCCTGCGGGTTACTTGCGCGAAATCCCCACCGACCCGATCACGCAACGAAAAGACTGGCGCGTGGTGTACGAGGATGTATCGCTGAGCCCAGAACAGGCAGGTACCGGGATCAGCGACGTGTTTTCGACTTCAGACAAGATATCGCCCACCGAGAAGACACCCTACAGCTCGTGGTGAGAGAAGCGCTCGAACGGGCGGGCGGCGTTTGACGCGTCGAGACGAATCCGCTATGATGCTTGCGCGGGGTGGAGCAGTCTGGTAGCTCGTCGGGCTCATAACCCGAAGGTCGTTGGTTCAAATCCAACCCCCGCAACCAGCTATTCTGCTAATTCACAAGGGGTTGCTTCAACGAGGCAGCCCCTTCGTTTTTGAGAATGGGTCCAATTGGGTCCAGAATCTTTCCCAACTGTCCCGCAATTCTCTTATCGTCCTCTCTGCTCACGTGGCTGTACACGCCCAGCGTCATTTCCGCGTCACTATGGCCTAGCCTCTGTTGCCGCAATTTTAGCGGAACATTCAGCCGGTCCATCAGCGTTGCGTTTGCGTGCCGGAATGCGTGCAGTCCGCAGCGTTCGATGTCTAGCCCGGATTTCTCACCAGAAGTAAACAAGATGGGTTGATTGAAAGTAGAAAAAGGCCGTCTTTTCGGGCATCACTGCGTTGTTCGACGTAGTGGATGTCCGAGGAGAGGCGGCCTTTTCGATGACAGAGTGTAGCCAGTCGCAGTTCGAGTTTGAAGCGCATTTTTCGCGGCGCGTGGTGGCCAAGGCCGAGCAGATCGAAGGCAAGGAAAATC
>Ga0209108_10001066_pt1 | contig 15821 bp, 12 predicted proteins | sample Rifsed10ft1_FD_184003 | JGI IMG/M metagenome (GOLD analysis project Ga0209108, IMG submission 184003) | Soil microbial communities from Rifle, Colorado, USA - sediment 10ft 1 (version 2) | ecosystem: Environmental > Terrestrial > Deep subsurface > Rock core/Sediment | place: Rifle, Colorado...
TTCAACCTGCCGGGTCTAATCGTCTACCTGGTCATCCGGCCGCAGGTGACGGTGGCCGACCCCTACGAGCGCTCGCTGGAGGCTGAGGCCGTCTTGCACGAGCTGCAGCTCCTGGCCGGCGCCTGCCAGAACTGCAGGCGCCCCATCGAGGACGACTTCGTCGTCTGCCCGCACTGTCGCGCCGTCTTGCGCGAGCCCTGCCCGAGCTGCGGCCGGGCCGTGCGCACCGTCTGGGCGGCCTGCCCCTACTGCGCCAACGACCGCGTGCCGCGCCGGGCGCAGCCGCAGCCGGCTGCGCCGGCCTCGACCACGCCGCTGCAGCCGCCGCGCCGGCCCGCGCCCGTGCAGGAGGCAGAGGCGGCGCCGAGGCGTCCGGTGCCGAGGCGGGGCTAGAACGAGAAGCCCTGCAGGTTGAAACCTGCGGCTACGGCCTACGCAGCGTCTACGAAGCTGCAGGATTCATCCTGCAGACAACCCCGAGAGCACTAGCCCTGGATCTTCTTGGCGAGGGCGGCGAAGTCGAGGCGCCCCTGGAGCGCCGCGTAGGCGGCCGCCGCCTTGCGCTCGCCGCGGAAGCGGCTCGTCAGCCAGACCTCGCTGAGCGAGGCGAGGGTCTCCGGCGTCTCCTGCTCGGCGAGCAGCACGGTCGTGGTGCCGTGCTGAGCGCGGTCGAGGACGTAGGGGCTGGGGTCGCGGCCGCCGGTGATGACCAGGCAGGCCGCCTGCGTCTCGATGGCCGCTAGGTGGAGGTCGGTCTTGTTGAAGGGCGCCAGCACAGCCTTCGACTCGAAGCGGCGGAAGTGGGGCCGCGCCGGGTCGGCGTAAACGGGCGCGATGAGCACGTCCTCGACGACCTCGCGCTCGTTGTCGCCCTCGAAGAGGACGCGGGCGCCGAGGGCGTCGCGGATTTCGGCGACGCCGGGCGCGGCGAGGACGCGGTCCTCGGGAATCAGGGCCAGCGGCCGCAGGCCGCCATCCGTCAGGGCGCGCGCGACGGCGTCTACGGCGCCCGGCGCGACGACGGTGGCGATGGTGCCAAGGAGGCGGTCGCCCAGCGAGGCCGCCAGGGCGCCGTCCGCCTCGGTCGGCGCGCCGCGGACGACGACGATGGCCGGCGCGCCGGCGAGGGGCTCCGCCCCAGCGTCCTGCTCCACGATGACGACCTCGCCCCTCGCGGCGGCTGGCAGCTTGTCGGCCGGCACGGGCTGACCCGTCGACCGCCCCGACGCGTCGGGGTACTCGGCGAAGGTGGCGGCGTCCTCAATGGCGGCGACGCCTTTGCCCGTCCGGACGAGGCGGACTCGCACGCCGGCGGCCGCGAATCCTCGGCCGAGCGCGACGGCGACGGTGGTCTTGCCCGAGAGCGGCCGCGAAGCGAGGAGCTGGAGCGTAGCCATGCTGACCGGCGAATTATAGCAAGCACCCTGGTAAGGAACACGAAGCGACGGGATCAGGCAGTGGGTCAGTTTGAGCACCGTTCGTCCTGAGCTTGTCGAAGGACGATCCGCTCGACGAGGGAGCGTGGTTCGACAGGCTCACCACGAACGTGTGCTGGGACGAGCCGTTTAGAGTGACCCCACTGCCCAGGATTAACGGTTTCTTAATGCGTCCCGGCCTTGCCTGAACCTGCAGGCGTTGCCAGCCGATGGTAGAATAGGCCTCAGCCAGTCCTTTGGCTGAAAGGCCGAGTCTCTCCACAAGGGAGAGCGGGGGAACCAATCTCGGGGTGCATCCTGCCAGGGCAGGAGGGGCACTTTCAGGCCCTAACCCGACAGCTAACCTCGTAGGCCACTGAGAGGAAGTGCAAGGTCCCGCGGTTTCGGGTCGGTAGGCAGTCGCAGTTAATGAACGCGGTCGACATCGCCGTCAGCCGCGCCGCGGAAGTGCTTGCCGCGGCACCGGCGGCGCTCATCAGCGACGTCGATGGGACGATAAGTCGCATCGTGTCGCGGCCGGAGGCGGCCGTCGTCAGCGCCGGCGTCCAGGCCAGCCTAAGCTGCCTCGCCCACGAGCTCGCCCTCGTCGCCGTCATCACGGCGCGGGAGGAGGCGGCGGCGCGACGCATGGTCGGCGTCGAGGAGCTGACCTACGTCGGCAACTACGCGCTGGACGGAGCCACCGCAGCCGACATCGGCGAGGAGCCGCTGGCGGCGGCGAAAGCAGCCGTGCGGCCTTTGCTGGGCTCCTTCCCCTGCGTGACGTTGGAAGATAAAGGAGTCGCCTTCTCGCTGCACTACCGCAACTGCGAGGACGAGACCGTGCCGGGCCGCCTGCTGGCCGTGGTGGAGCCGCTGGCCGAGGCGACAGGGGCGCGCGTGCTGCACGGCAAGCAGGTCATCGAGCTGGTGCCACGCGCCCTGCCCAACAAGTGGGGCGCCGTGGAGCGGCTGCTGCAGGAGAGAGGAATCAGCGGCGTCGTCTATCTGGGCGACGACCTTGGTGACATCGCCGTCTTTCGCGGCATCTTGCGGCGGCGCGCGGAGACGGGGTTGCCCGGCCTCGCCGTCGCCGTCGTCGACGAAGAGACCGATTCGACGGTTCGCGAGGCCGCCGACCTGACGCTGGACGGCGTCGATGAGGCGGAGGCGCTGCTCGCCCAACTCGCAGGCTTGACCAGGGAGGGAGGGGCCTGATGCAGGCGTTGGCCAAACCGTCTGGCCACGAAGCAAAGCTGCTGACCGTGAGCAACCGCGGCCCGGTGGAGTATAGCCGCGACGAGGAGGGCAAGGTGATTGGCGTGCCGGGCCAGGGCGGCCTCGCCACGGCGCTGCGCGTCGCCGCTCAGCTTCACCCGACGACCTGGCTATCGAGCCCCATGACGCCTATCGATCGAGCGATCGCCGAGGGGCAGCCGGCCGCCGAGGCAGACGGCGCCTCCCACTTCGTCCCGACGGACAAGAAGGCCTACGAGCTCTTCTACGGCTGCTTCGCCAACGAGGTCCTCTGGTTCCTGCAGCACTCGCTGCCCTGGCCGAAGGAGCTGACGGAGGAGCGGCTGCAGGAGGCCTGGCGCGACGGCTACCTGCCCATTAACCAGGCGTTCGCCTCGGCGATCGTCAAGGAGCTGGACACGGGAGCCTTCCGCGCCGTCGTCATCCACGACTACCACTTCTACCTGGTGCCGCGACTCGTGCGGCGGGAGCGGCCACGCGCCTACCTGCAGCACTTCCTCCACATACCCTGGCCGGAGCCTGAGGCGTGGGAGCGCCTCGACCCGAAGATCGTGCAGGCCATCTGCGACGGCCTCCTGGCCAACGACAGCGTGGTCTTCCAGACGAAGGACCACGCCCGCGGCTTCCTCCTCACCTGCCGTGCCTTCCTGCCGGACGCCGCCGTTGACCTCGTGGGCGGCAGCGTGACGCGCGAGGGGCGCTTGACGCGCGTCTGGGCGAACGGCATCTCGGTCGACCCGGAGGAGCTCGCCGAGGCCGCCGCTTCGCCCGAGTTCTCCCGCTACCGCTACCTGCTGCGCCCGGGGCCCGGCCAGAAGATCATCGTCCGCGTCGACCGGCTGGACCCGACGAAGAACATCGAGGGGGGCTTCCAGGCCTACGCGCGCCTCCTGGAGCAGCACCCGGAGCTGCGGGAGAGGGTCTTCTTCCTGGCGCAGCTTTTCCCGTCCCGATCGGACGTGGCCACGTACCGGCGCTATCAGGAGGAGACGCACGCCTTGGCGGCGGAGATCAACCGCCGTTTCGGCAACCTGCACTGGAAGCCGGTGCGGCTCCTCTCGGAGCACAACCGCATGCAGGCGCTGGCCGCCATGTCACTCTACGACGTGCTGCTGGTCAACCCGCTGGCGGACGGCATGAACCTGGTGGCGAAAGAAGGGCCGATCCTCAACAGCCGCGACGGCGTCCTCGTCCTCTCGAGGAAGGCGGGCGCCTTCGCGGAGCTGGGCTGCGGCGCGCTCGCTATCGATCCGGGTGACGTAGAGGGCACGGCCGAGACCCTCTACCGGGCGCTGATGATGGCGCCCGCGGAGCGACGCGAGCGCGCCGCCCGTCTGCGCCAGACCGTGCGCCAGCGCGACTTGCGCGACTGGTTCCGCGCCCTCCTGGCCGACATCGAGGACAACGCCCCGCTGCCGGCGACGTCCGCGGCCTAGGGGAAGAGCACCGGCTGCACGGCCGCGTCGCGGGCGACGGCGCCGTTCGTCTTCGCGGCGCCGCGGCGGCCGCGCCGCCGGCCGGGCGCCGCGACGCGCGCCGGGAAGCCGCCGTCCGAGACCTTGACCACCAGGTCGTCCCCCGTGCTGATGTCCATGACGCGGCTCACGACGTGGCCTGCCTTGTGGACGACGGCGTAGCCGCGGTTCAGCGTCGCCTGGGGGTCGAGGGCGGCGATCTGCGCCTGGCAGCGGCGCAGGAGGGCATGGCGGTCGCGGTCGGCGGCCTGCGCCGCGCCTAGGGTGCGCCGCTCCAACTCCTCGAGGCCGCGGCGCAGGCCGCCCGGGTCGATTGCGGCGCGCTCGGCGCGGGCGAGCAGCGCCGCCGTCGCGGTCGCGCCGCGCTCCGCTACGTATCGAACCGCGGCGAAGGCCTGAACGGCGCCTCCCGCCACCCGCGCTGCCGTCTCCAGCCGGTCGGGCGCAACCAGCTCGGCGGCCGCCGAGGGCGTCGGCGCCCGCAGGTCGGCGACGTAGTCGCAGAGGGTCGTGTCCGTCTCGTGGCCGACGGCCGAGACGACGGGCACGAGCGAGCCGAAGACGGCGCGGGCGACGCCCTCCTCGTTGAACGCCCACAGCTCCTCGACGGAGCCGCCGCCGCGCGCGACGATGATCACGTCGATGTCGCCGAGACGGTTCAGCGTCTCGATGGCGCCGGCGATGCCGAGGGGCGCCTCCGGGCCCTGGACGGGCGTCGGCGCCAGGACGACCTCCGCCAGCGGCCAGCGGCGCCTCAGGACGTTGCAGATGTCGTGGAGGACGGCGCCCGCGGGTGACGTGACGACGCCGACGCGCTGCGGGAAGGGCGGCAGCGGCCGCTTGCGCGCCGCGTCGAAGAGGCCCTCCTCCTCAAGCTGCAGGCGGAGCCGCTCGAACTGGGCCTGGCGCAGGCCGACGCCCTCCGGCTGGACGAAGTCGACGACGACCTGCAGCTCGCCGCGCGCCTCGTAGACGGTCAGCCGCCCGTGGACGATGACCTGGGAGCCCTGCGTCAGGTAGTCGGCCAGGCGCCGCTGGCGCAGAAGGGCGGAGCGGAAGAGGACGCTGCGCAGCTGGGCAGACTCGTCTTTGAGGGTGAAGTAGGTGTGGCCGGAGGGCTGCGTCCGCGGCCCGGAGACCTCACCCGCCACCCAGACGTCGCCGAGGACGAGGTCGCTCTCGATGAGCTCCCGCAGATAGGAGAGGGCCTGGGAGACGGTGAGGATGCGCATCGGTAGCAGTATAGCTGTCAGCCATCAGCCGTCAGATGTCTGAAAACTGATAGCTGAAAACTGACTGCTAAACTGGCTAGGCACTTGACTAGATGTGATAAGATGCTCCTGGCTGTGGCGGGCCACAACGTACGGTAGCCGTTGCGGTCAGGCAGCCGATGAGAGTCAATATCGCCCCGCCGACTGCTCATCGCTGTCCCGCGATCCTGACCGCAGATCCGGTGCCATGGTTCTCCTCCCCGATGTACGGGTCCGCCACGGCTGCCAACTAACTCGGTCTTTGGTTGAGTTCACGTGACGTCAAAGATTGCTTCGCTTCGCTCGCAAAGACACATCGTTCTGTCGTTGCGAGGGCGGTAGCCGGAAGCAATCTTTGAGGCTTCGTGTTTAAGGACGCCGCGATTCGTACGGGGTTGCGTTTACTCCACCGTGACGACCTTCGCCAGGTTGCGCGGCTGGTCGATGGGGCAGCCCCGCAGCCGCGCGATGTGGTAGGCGAGCAGCTGCAGCGGCACCGCTGTCGCCATCGGCTGCAGGAGCTCCGGCGCCTCTGGCACGTAGATGACGTCGCGCGCCTTCTCGGCGAGGACCGTGTCGCCCGTCGTCGCCAGGGCGATGACGCGTCCGTCGCGCGCCCGCACCTCTTCGATGTTGTTCAGCATCTTCGCGTAGTGGGCGTCGCGGACGGCGATGGCGACCACGGGCATGCGCTCGTCGATGAGGGCGATGGGACCGTGCTTCATCTCGCCGGCGGCGTAGCCCTCGGCGTGGACGTAGCTCACCTCCTTGAGCTTTAGGGCGCCCTCCATGGCCAGCGTGTACTGGAGGCCGCGGCCCAGGAAGAGGAAGTGCTCGGCGTCACAGTAGCGCGCCGCGACGGCCTTTGCCGCCGATTCCGTCTTCAGCGCCTCGCCGACGATGTGGGGCATGCGGGCGAGGTCGTCCAGCGCCGTGCGCAGCCGCTCGCCGCCAAGGACGCCGCGCCGATCGCCCAGGTAGCAGGCGAGGAGGTAGAGCGCCGTCAGCGAGCCGAGGAAGGTCTTCGTCGAGGCGACGGCGACCTCCGGCCCGCAGCGCATGAAGACCGTCCCGTCGCCGATGCGCGTCGCCTGCGAGCCGGGCGTGTTGCAGACGGCGACGACGCGGGCGCCGCGCCGCTTTGCCTCCTGCATGGCTGCCAGCGTGTCCACCGTCTCTCCCGACTGGGCGACGGCGACGACGAGGGTCGAGTCGTCCAGGATGGGCTGGCGGTAGCGGTACTCGGAGGCGTTGTCGGCCTCGGCCGGCAGGCCGGCCAGCTGCTCGACGTAGGTCCGGCCGACCTGGGCGCTGTGGTAGCTCGTGCCCATGCCGATTAGGACGACGCGCCTCAGGCTCGCGACGGCCGCGTCGCTGAGGCCGACGTCGGGCAGGCTGACGCCGGGTGGGTCGAAGACGGCGGCGCCACGCAGCGTGTCGAGCACCGCCTCCGGCTGCTCCGCGATCTCCTTGGCCATGAAGTGCTCGTAGACGCCCTTGCCCACGGCGGCCGCGTCCAGGCGCAGGGTCTGCGGCTCTTTCGTCAGCCGTTCCCCCGTCAGGCGGGTGTAGCTGGCCCCCGCCGGCGTGACGCGAACGACATCGCCGTCTTCCAAGAACACGGCGCGTTGGGTGTGGCCGACGATGGCGGGCAGGTCGCTGGCGACGAACATCTCGCCCTCGCCGTAGCCGACGACGACGCCGCCGGCGTTGGCAATGCGCGCCGCGACGACCACGCCCGGCTCCTGGCGTCGCATGACGAGGACGGCGGCGGCGCCCTCGATGCGCGAGAGGGCGGCGCGCGTCGCCGCCTCCAGGTCCATTCCTCTCGCGCTCTCCGCGGCGATGAGGTGGGGGATGACCTCCGTGTCCGTCTCGGAGCGGAAGCGGCAGCCGGCGGCGATGAGCTCCTGGCGCAGCTCGCGGTAGTTCTCGACGATGCCGTTGTGGATGACGACGACGTCGCCGCTGGCGTCCGTGTGAGGGTGGGCGTTCTCCTGCGTCGCCCTGCCGTGCGTCGCCCAGCGCGTGTGGCCGATGCCGGCGCTGCCGCGCGGCAGCGCGCCGGAGAGCCGGTCGCGCAGGTTGGCCAGCTTGCCCGCCTCCTTGGCGATGCTCAGGCTACCGGCCTCGTCCAGGACGGCGATGCCGGCGCTGTCGTAGCCGCGATACTCGAGGCGGGCAAGCCCCTCCAGGACGATGGGCGCGGCCTCCTGGCCGCCTACGTAGCCGACGATGCCGCACATGGCGCACCTCCAGTCGGCCCGCCGGCCGGCCCGCCCGAGACAGGCAAGCCCGGCCGCCAGGTCGCGGCTAGACGGCCCTTCCCAGGAAGGGCGGGCGCGAAGGGCTCGACAGGACTGCTTAGAAGAAGACGCGGTGTCCCGCTGCACTCCGGGTCAGGCTTTGTCGAGGGCTTACGCGCCTCGTTTTATCCGCCCGTAACGACCGTGCCCGCCGAGGGGCTCCCCGCCGAGTTTTTCGAACAGCCCCTACCTCGTCATCCCCCGACGAGTCGGGGGACCTGGCGCTTGCTTGTCTGACAGTCCTGCCTCGATGCCTCCGCTGCTGGGTTTTACCGCGACACTATAGCACGCATGCGGAACCTGCATGTCATTGCGAGGCTCGCCGAAGGCGGGCCGTGGCAATCTTTGGCAAACCGCTAAGGATTGCTTCGCTTCGCTCGCAATGACCCAGAGAGGGATGTCCTTCGCTTCGCTCAGGGTGACAAAGCGTCAGGCGCCAGCGCTCCCAGCCGGCCGACCACCTGGTCGATGACGAAGTCGGGCGTGGAGGCGCCGGCGGTGACGCCGACGCACTCGTGGCCCGCCAGCCACTCCGCCTTGACCTCGTCCGCCGTCTCGATGTGGTAAGTCTCGACGCCGCACTCGCGCGCCACGACCGCGAGGTGGCGCGTGTTGGCGCTGTCGCGCCCGCCGACGACGACCATGAGGTCGACCTGGCCGGCGAGGTGCATCGTTGCCGCCTGCTGCGCCGTCGTCGCGTGGCAAAGGGTGTTGAGGACGCGCAGCTCGGAGATGCGGTCCATGTTCGCCTCGAAGAGCTTCTTGACGAAGGAAGCGAAGCGTGCCTCCGTCTCCGTCGTCTGGGAGAGGACGCCGACGCGGGAGGGGAAGTCCTCCGGCAGCGGCCCGACCTCCGGCTCGGAGGCGACGACGAGGACGTGGCCCTTCGCCCAGCCCTTGACGCCGCGCACCTCCTTATGGTTCGGGTCGCCGAAGATGACGACGGCGAATCCCTCCTCCGAGAGGCGCTTCGCCCACTGCTGCGAGCGCGTGACGATGGGGCAGGTAGTGTCGATGACCTCGACGCCGCTCGCCGCCAGCCTCTCGATGACGTCCGGGCCGACGCCGTGCGCCGTGACGGCCACCGGCCTGGCGCCCGCCTGCGCGACGTCGGTTATCACCTCGAGGCCATCGCGGCGCAGCTTCTCGACGACCTGGGGGTTGTGGACAACGGAGCCGAGGCTGACCAGGGGGCCGCGCTGGTGCACCGCCTCCTCCATCATCTCGACGGCGCGGCGCACGCCGAAGCAGAAGCCCATCTCGCTGGCGCGGATTATCTGCACGCCCCCACCTCCCTTGCCCCACCGCCGGGCAAACGGGCAAACGGGCAAACGGGCAAGCGGGCAAACGGGCAAACGGGCAAACGGGCAAACGGGCAAGCGGGCAAAGCGGTCACGTCACTCATTACTTGTTACTTGTTGCTTGTCGCTTGTTGCTTCGCTTCCATAATAGCCGCGATAGGAGGGCGGCAAAAGCGCGGCGATGCGCTCCATGATGAGACGCGTCGCCGCCTGCGCCGCCTCCGCGTTAAGGCGGGCCGGCTTCGGCAGGTGGAACGGCTCGCCGATCGTGAGCGTTACGCGGTCGCGGCGGTAGAAGTGGAGGAACATGAACGGGATGCCGAGGCGCTGGCTGCCCGTGATCGCCAGGGGCAGGATGGGCGCGTCGCCGCGCAGGGCGATGAGGGCGGCGCCGGGCCAGGCCTCCAGCAGGCGCGCCTGACTGCCGCTGCGCCGGCCCTCCGGGAAGATACAGACCGTCAGGCCCTGCTTCAGGGCCTCGTTCGCCTTGCGCAGGGCGGCGAGGTCGGCCTCGCCGCGGTGCACGGGCACGGCGCCGAAGGCGTGCAGGAACTGCTTCAGCAGCGGGACGCGGAAAAGCTCCACCTTCGCCAGGAAGACGATGCGCCGCGGGATGCGCGTGCAGATGATGCCGGGGTCGGCGTCGTTCAGGTGGTTGGAGACGATGACCAGCGGGCCTTCCAGGGGCACGTTCTCCAGGCCCTGGACGCTGATCCTCGCGTAGATCGGCAGCAGGACGCGCTTCGAGATCCAGGTCGCCGCGCTGTAGACGAAGGGACTCACGGGTCGATGGCGGCGCGCACGCGCTGGACCACCTGCTCCAGGGTCAGGTGGTCCGTGTCGATGACGAGGGCGTTTTCGGCGGGGCGCAGGGGGGAGACATGGCGCCGGCGGTCCATCGCGTCGCGCTGCTCCAGGTCGCGGCGGATGTCCGCCTCCGCCCGGTCGACGCCAGCCTCCGCCAGCTCCAGGTGGCGGCGGCGGGCCCGCTCAGCCGGCGAGGCGTCGAGGTAAATCTTCACGGGCGCGTCCGGCAGGACGACGCTGCCGATGTCGCGGCCGAGCATGATGAGGCGCCCCTCGCGCGCCAGGCTGCGCTGTCGCGCCACCATCGCCCGCCGCACGCCGGCGACGCGCGAGACGAAGGAGACGTTGCGGTCGACGTCGGGCGAGCGCAGCTCGGCGGTGACGTCGGTGTCGTCGACCCTGATCGTAGCGCCGCCGTTGGCGCTCGGCTGGCCTAGCTCGATGCGCGCCGCCTCCGCGAGGGCGGTGAGGGCCGCCTCGTCCTCGACATCGACGCCGCGGCGCAGCGCCAGCCAGGTGACGGCGCGGTACATCATGCCCGTATCGACGAGGCGGTAGCCCAGCTCGCGCGCCAAGCGCAGGCCGACGGCGGTCTTCCCGGACGCGACAGGACCATCGATGGCGATCACAGACGCCCGCCTGGCGGCGCTTGTCGGCTCTGGGCGGGGCGTTGCCTCGTCTTGCGTCAATCTGCTCAACCGATTATAGGTCGCGCCCGATGCGGCAACAAGGCGCTTACGACCGGCGCCAGCGGCTGTAGGCGTAGCCGGCCGCCAGCCCGCCGACGAACAGGGCGGCGCCGGCCAGCCAGACGACAGGGACGTCTTCGCCGGAGTCCTGCTCATCGGGCGTCGCGTCGTCGCTGGCGCCCGCGACCTCCGCCACCGCGCTGCTCGTCGGCGCCGGTCGCTGGTCGGCGGGCGTGGATCGACGCGACGTGTCTGAGGCAGCGCGCGGTGAAGGCTCGTCTTCGGCGACACCGCCGCTGGACGGCGCTGGGGGATCACTCCCGGGCGCCGCCGGGCCGAAGGCGAAGTCGTCTAGATAGAGGCTGGCCGCGCCCGCACCCAGCGGCGCCAGCATCGCCCGCGGTCGGGCGGAGCGAGCGCCGGCGGGCGGCTGGATTGGGCCCGTGGTCAGGAAGACGTAGCCGTCGCTGGCGCCGCTCAGCCGACCCGGCGAGTCGTCCGTCGAGATGGCGCTGCCGCCGCCGTCCGCTGAGGCGTACCAGGAGATGCGCAAGTAGGCGGCCTCGACACCGGCGTCCGGCCAGACGTAGCCGGAGAACTCGTACGCCTGCGCCGCGTCGATGGCGACGACCTGGAAGGCCCACTTCGTCGAGGTCGTGCTGCTGACGAAGACGCCGGCGCCGCCGCCGCTGTGCGCCGGCCCGCTGACGGCGCGCAGCTCGCCGCCGAACTTCTGCCAGCCGCTCAGCCCTTCCTCGAAGCCGCCGTTGACGAACTGCAGGCCGCCGGCTGCCCGCGCCGCTGGCGATGAGCGCTCTGGCGGAGGAGAAGTTGGCGCGGAAGCCCCTGGCAGGTCCCCGGGCTGAGGCGTCTTGGTCGCGGCCGGCGTCTTGGTCGCGGGCCGGGGCGTGGGCGTCGGAGTCGGCGTCGCCGTAGGCAGGGGCGTCGGGCTCGGCGTCGGCGTCGCCGTCGGCGCGCCGGGCGGCGGGCCCTCGAGGCTGAAGCCGGCGAGGCAGACGGTGGAATCGCCTGCCTCGCTCACTCTGATCCTGCCGACGACGCTCTCGGCGCCGTTAGGCGAGGAGTCGGTCAGGCTGAACTCTTCGTACGCAGCCGCGCTTGCCGGCAGCTCCCGCGACTTCTGAAGCACGGTCTGGCCTGACCCGTCGCGCCATTCGAGGGAGGCGACGATGCTGGGCGACCCCTCGACGACCTGGACGAAGCCGCTCAGCGTGTAGGCGCCCGGCACGAGCGGCGAGACGGTCTTCTGGCGCAGCGCGATCGGCTCGGGGGCGCTGGTGGTCAGGGCGACGGGGTTGTCTTCATGGGATGGGCAGGCTGCCTGCGAAGAGCTCGCGCTCCAGGCGGCGCCGACGCCGTGGATGACGCCCAGGAGAAGGAGAACGAGGAGTACGCCGCCGACCTGGGAGGAGACTCGCCTGGTCGCCAAGGCGACCCTCCAGATTGAGCGAAGCGACGGCCGCGGGAGGGGACGCCGTCGGCCCTAGCGGCGGAGTTGCACCTTTCTGACGTAGAGGACTTCGTCTACGGACACGTCTCGCGGCGGCGTGCTGCTTGGCCGGGGCGGCAGCCGCTCCTGGGAGCTGACCAGCGCCCGTCCCGCCGCCTTGGCGGCGGAACCGGCGGCACGTCGGGCGAGCCACTCCAAGCCCGTGCCGAGGGCGAGGACGGCGACGCTGCCGATGAGGGAAGGCGGGATGGCTCGCCGCGCCGCGGGCAGCCGGCTGGGGCGGACGGCGGGCCCTTCGACGCGGCTCAGGGCAGGCCCTTCGGCCCGGCTCAGGGCAGGCAGGTTGACCGTCAGCTGATGGCCGCAGCGGCGGCAGAAGTTATCGCCGATGTCGCGGGGGGTGTCGCAGCGGCCGCATCGCAGGGGGTCCACGGCCCGGATTATAGCACCGCCGTCCAGATCGCCTAGGCCACCTAAGCCGTCGTGGCGCCGGTGCCGATCTCCTGGCGCACCTGGATGTAGCGAATGACGTCGCTGCGGTGGATGAGGCCGATGAGCTCGCGGCCGTCCATGAGCGGCACCTGGTTGACGTCGCCGGCGGCCATCTGGGCGAGGACGTAGGGCAGGTCGTCGCGCATGCTGGCCGTCCGCAGCTTGCTCAGGGGCGTCATCGCCCGGTAGACGGAGGTCGTCGGCCACTCCTCACGCGGCACCTGGCGCAGGTCTTGCAGCGTGACCAGGCCCAGCAGCTCGCTGCCCGCGACCACGGGGAAGCAGCGGCCGTGACCGGCGAGGACGTGCTCCTCCACCAGCTGCGCCAGCGTCAGCTCCGGCGGGACGGTGACGTAGTCCTGGCGGGCGACGGCGCTCGCCGGTATGCCCTTGAGCACGGTGTCCAGGAAGAGCTGCTCGTAGCTGGCGATGGAGGCCGAGCGCAGGAAGTTGCCGATGAGGAAGAACCAGATGCCCGTGATCACGTCGACGAAGAAGAAGGAGGCGACGCCGATGGCCATGATGCCGTAAGCGACGGCCTGGCCGACGTTGGAGGCGATGCGCGTCGCGGCGAGCAGGTTGCGCTTCTGGGCCCAGAAGACGCTGCGCAGGACGCGCCCGCCGTCCAGCGGGAACCCCGGCACGAGGTTGAAGATGCCGATGGCGAAGTTGATCACCGCCAGGTTGGCAGAGACGCCGCCGGCTCCCTCCTCCAACGGGCTGAGGACGAAGTAGCCTGCCGTGAAGAGCAGCGCCATCGCCAGGCTGGTCAGCGGCCCGACGATGGCGATCCAGAACTCCTGTCGCGCGTTGTCCGGCTCCTTGGCCAGGTTCGATACGCCGCCGAAGACGAAGAGCGTGATGCTGGAAACCGGGATGCCGTAGCGCCGCGCCAGCAAGGAGTGCGACATCTCGTGCAGGAGGATGGAGAGGAAGAAGATGAGGGAGATGGCGCTGGCCACCACCCAGCGCCGCGAGCCCGTCCAGTCCGGGTAGAACTCCTCCAGGATGCCGGTCGCGAACGTCCAGGTGACGAGGAAGAAGATGAAGAGCCAGCTCCAGTGGACGCTGATCTCGATGCCGAAGAGGCGACCGATCCGGAACGTCCCGACCAACCCTCGCTCCTCCTTAGCCGAGCGCTAAGCGGCTATTCGAGCGTAGGGCGCGGCGGAAGGGGCGTCAATCAGAGTGCTGAGTGCAGAGTGCAGAGTGCATAGCGGACGTTCTGTACTCTGTACTCTGCGCTGGGTTACCGGCAGGCCGCCTCGAGCAGCTCGCGGAGCTCGCGGATCTCGGCGTCACGCCAGGCGGCCCAGTTGCCGGTGAGCAGCGCATCCACCAGATAAAAGCCGGTGAGCGGCTGTATCGGGTTAAACAGCGCGATCGCGTTCGAGATGCGGCCCGAGAGCGGGAGCAGGCCGAGGCGCCCGAAGAACAGCAGCTGCAAGATGAGAGCCAGCCAGAAGGTGGGCAGCGACACGCCGGCGATCGAGAGCAGCCGCGTGGCATGGTCGAACCAGCTGCCGCGCCGGGCCCCGGCCATGACGCCGGCCGGGAGGCCGACCACCAGCGCGAGCAGCGTGCTGGCAATCACCAGCTCCAGCGTGGCCGGCAGGAACGCCCGGACATCCGCCAGGATGGCGTGGCGCGTCTTATACGACGTGCCCAGTTCCCCGCGGAGCACGTCGCCGATGAAGCGCAGATATTGAATGTAGAGCGGCCGGTCGAGGCCCAGGCGGTCGCGCGCGGCGGCGATCTGCTCGGGGGTCGGGCGCTGGCCGGCGTAGAGCGCGGCCGGGTCGGAGGGCACCACGCGCGCGACGAGGAACGTCACGGCTGTGACGCTGATCAGGACGAGCAGCGCAAGCGCCAGACGGCGCAGAAGGTAGGAGGAGCGCATGGCGTCTCGAACCAAACGCACGGAGCCTCGGGCGCGGCGCCGACATACCATCCGGCGCCGCGCCCTTCACAGCCAGGGCACTCTCTGCGGGAGGAGATTCAGGCTACCGGCTAGCGCGACAGCTGGTAGATGAACACCACGTGCGAGTAGGCCGGATTGTCCACGTAGCCCTGGATGTCGCTGCGGACGACGTGGATATTGTCCTGATCAAAGAAGAACAGGGCAACGGCCTCGTCCACCAACGTCTTGGCGGCCGTGCGGAACATCGCCTCGGCGGCCGCCTTGTCGGCGCCGCTCACCTCGTTGGCCCCGTCAATCGTCTGATCGAACGCGGCGCTGCGGTAGTAGCCGAGGTTGAAGAGCGGCTGTTCTTCCGAATGGAACATGTTGAACAGAAAGTCATAGGGCGTCACATACGTCGGCCACCAGTACATCACGAAGACATCCTGCGCCGTGGCCGGGTCACCCTTGCCCAGATCCCACTGCGCCTCCCAGGCCAGTCCTTGCAGATCGAGCGTGACGCCGAACTCGCCCTTGCCGAGCCGGGTGAGGCCGCTCCGGATCACATGGATCGGCCGGAGCAGCAGCTGCGCCAGGAGCGCGGCGACCAGCACGGCCACGCCAAGCGCGACGGCGCCGGTGAGGAGCGCCGGGCGAAGCGCCGCGTTCACCTCCTGCCGCATCAGGAGCGTCGAGACCCCGATGCGAATCGACCCGAACGCCTCGTCGCCGAGCGTCATCGGCTGCCGCACGTCGAGCGTCTGTCCTTCGGGCGAGTAGATGACCCGAAGCTGCTCGATGGCGCCGCGCTCGAGGAGGGCCGCCAGATCCAGCCGCTCCTCCAGGCGCACGCCGACGCGCGTGAGGTCGCTGCTGGCGACGACCGTGCCGGTGGACCTGGCCAAGCAGGCGGTGACGCTGGTGGGCGCGGTGGGGCTGCTCTTCTATATGAACTGGCGGCTGTGCCTGGTGATCCTCGGCCTCGTGCCGTTGGTCGTGCTGGTGGCGCGGGGCTTCGGCCGCCGCCTCAAGGCGCTCTCCACCGAGGCGCAGGACCGCGCCGCCGAGTCGACGACGATCCTCGAGGAGATGATCTCGGGGATCAAGCTCGTGAAGTCGTTCGTGATGGAGCGCCACGAGGTGGAGCGGCTCTCGGCGCTCCTGGAGCGCGCGGACGCCGTGGCGCTGCGCCGGGCGCGGCTGGTGGGCGTCTTCGTGCCGGTCATCACGCTGGTCACGCTTGTGGGCGCGCTCGGCATCCTGTGGTTCGGCGGCGTGCAGGTGATGGCGGGCGCGATGACCCCCGGGGACTTGGTGGCGTTTCTGCTCTACGGCGGGATCCTGATGGGGCCGTTCTCGGCCGTGGCCCGTCTGTTCACGCACGTCAAAGAAGCCCAGGGCGCCATGCAGCGCGTCACGGAGATCCTCAACGAACGGCCGACCGTGGGCGAAGCCGCG
>Ga0209108_10001067_pt1 | contig 15818 bp, 14 predicted proteins | sample Rifsed10ft1_FD_184003 | JGI IMG/M metagenome (GOLD analysis project Ga0209108, IMG submission 184003) | Soil microbial communities from Rifle, Colorado, USA - sediment 10ft 1 (version 2) | ecosystem: Environmental > Terrestrial > Deep subsurface > Rock core/Sediment | place: Rifle, Colorado...
TATTATCGGCACTCCCGGCTATCCCGTCAGCGCTGCGCTCACCGGAGAGATTTTCGTCGAGCCGATCCTGTCGAAGTGGCTGGGCCGCGCGCCGCAACAGCCGCCCACCCTCGAAGCCGTCATCACGCGCAAAGTCCTCTCGCCGCTAGGCGACGACGAATATCTGCGCGTGACGGTTGGGCGAGTGGGATCGCGCGTGGTAGCCACGCCGCTCTCGCGCGGAGCCGGGGTGATCACCTCGCTCGTGCGCGCCGACGGCATCGTCCGCATCCCGCGCCACCACGAGGGCCTCAACGCGGGCGACAAGGTCACGGTGCAGCTCTACCGTTCGCCGGGCGAAATCGTGCGCACGATTGTGGCGATTGGCTCGCACGATCTCACGCTTGATCTGCTCGCGCAGTTCTTGGCCGAGCGTGGAACCCACCTGTCGTCGGCGAACGTGGGCAGCCAGGGCGGACTGGTCGCGCTGCGGCGCGGCGAGGCGCATCTGGCCGGGAGCCACCTGCTCGACCCAGACACGGGCGAGTACAACGTGAGCTACGTCAAAAAATATCTGCCCGACACGCCCGTGGTGCTCGTCACGCTCGTCGGGCGCGAGCAGGGATTGATCGTGAAGCCGGGCAACCCCAAAACACTCCGCACGCTCGCCGACCTGGGCCAGCCGGACGTGATCTTCGTCAACCGGCAGCGCGGCGCGGGGACGCGCGTCCTGCTGGACTTTGAAATCGAAAAGATTGGATTGAAGCCGGAAGAGATTCGGGGCTACGAGCGCGAGGAGTACACGCACCTCGCGGTGGCGGCGGCGGTGGCCTCCGGCGTCGCCGATTGCGGGCTGGGCATCGCCGCCGCGGCGCGCGCGCTGGGGTTGGACTTCGTCCCGCTGTTCAAAGAACGCTACGATTTGATCATCCCGCACGAGCATTACACCAGCCCGCTGCTCCGCCCTCTGCTCGATCTCCTGTTTGATACGCGCTTCCGCGAACAGGTGGCCGCACTGCCCGGCTACGATATCGCCCCGATGGGGAACGTCGTGGCCGAACTGCTGTGAGCGCTCGAGGCATGACCACCAGCCGTTCCTTCGACCGCGCCGCCGATATTTACGACCAGACACGCGATCTGCCAGAGCCGGTTGCTTCACACGGCATACAGGCCTTGATGGAACACGCCGGAGCAAATGCTTTCATCCTCGACGTGGGCGCTGGCACGGGCCGCATCAGCGTGCCCATGCTGGAACGCGGCGCAAACCTGATGGGCTGCGACATTTCAATGAGCATGATGGCGCGCCTGCGCGACAAGATCCCCGCCGCCCGCCTCGCACGGGCCGACGCGGCCCGCCTGCCCTTTGTCTCCGGCAAGTTCGACGCGTTGATTACCGTCCACGTTCTGCACCTCGTCGGAGGGTGGCGCGAGGCCTTGCGAGAATTCAAGCGGGTGCTCAAACCGCGGGGGCGCTACATCAACGGCTGGACCTGGCAAGCGTCAAACTCGGCTCTCGTGAGGGTGCGAAACTACTGGTGGAGCCGGGCCGAGGCGCGCGGAGCGGAACGACGGCGGCCCGGCGTTCAGAGTCGAGAGGCATTGCTGGATGAAGTGAAAGGTATGGGGGCAGCGATAGAGGAGATCGAAGTCCTGCGTTTTGAGACACCCCTGGCGCCGCGCAAGGTCATTGAGACAATCGCCCAGCGCATATTTTCGGACACCTGGGAAATTCCCGAAGAGGCTTTTCAATCAAGCCTGCGCGAATTGCGCGAGTGGGCGGCGCACGAATACACGGACGTTGACCAACCCGTCGCCGAGGAGCGCCGCTTCATGCTGGATGTCGTCCGGTTTGGGGATTGAGCGCCGCAAGCGGCCAACCACGCACGTTCGCCTTCCTGAGCGGAACTCTCCTCGGCCCACAAACGTCTGGGTTTTAACCGAATGTCTCTGAGGAGAGGTCCCTGCCATGTCCAATCGAAGACCTGCCATGAACAATTCGATCACCACACTTGCCATCGCGATGGCGCTTTTGAGTTTGACCGCTGCGGGCTGTGGCAGTCCAGCCAGGGTCGCCATCGCGCAATCAGCGCGCCCACGCGAGACCTCGCCGGGTGTGACGAACGCCGCACTTTCAGAGTTGAGCGCGGGGAACAGCGCCTTCGCCTTTGATCTGTACCAGGCCATTCGAACAGAAGACGGCAATCTCTTCTATTCTCCCTACAGCCTGTCCATCGCCCTGGCGATGACCTACGCAGGCGCGCGCGGTGAGACAGAGCGGCAAATGGCCGAGACGTTCCACTATTCTTTGCCCCAGGACCGGTTGCACCCGGCCTTCAACGCCCTCGATCTCAAGCTGACCGCTCAGGATAAGAAGAGCTTCGAGCTGAAAACTGCTAATTCCGTCTGGGCGCAGGCGGACTACGACTTTCTCCCGGATTACCTCGACGCCCTCGCCGAAAATTACGGGGCGGGGCTGAGGTTAGTGGATTTTGTGGACCAGGGTGAACAAGAGAAATCCCGGGTGGCCATCAATGACTGGGTGAGCGAGCAGACGGAAGACAAGATCCAGGATCTGCTAGCTCCGGGAATACTGACAAAAATGACGCGGCTGGTTTTGGCTAACGCCATCTATTTCAAAGCGGAATGGGAAACCCCCTTTTTGAACGGGACGAACGATGGAGAGTTCACCTTGCTCAATGGTGACAAGGTGACTGTACCCATGATGTCCCGCCGGGCAGAGACCCGCCATGCGGAAGGCGATGGATATCAGGCCGTCGAGATTCCCTACAAAGGCGACCGAATCCGGATGATAATCCTGCTCCCAACGCTGGGCCAGTTTGAAGCGTTTGAACAGTCGCTCGACAACGAACGGCTCAACGCGATTTTGGAGTCGCTGACTCCAACCGACGTGAAGTTGTTCATGCCCAAGTTTCAGTACGCGGCGACCCTCCCACTGGAAGATACTCTATCTGAAATGGGGATGCCGGATGCGTTCACGCCCTTCGTCGCAGACTTTTCGGGACTGGATGGCACGCACGATCTCTATCTTTCGCACGTCGTGCACAAAGCCTTCGTCGCGGTGGACGAAATGGGCACGGAGGCCGCCGCCGCTTCCGGCGTCGTCGCCGAGATCGTCTCCCTGCCGATCTACGTCACCCTCGACCGCCCCTTCATCTTCGTCATCCGCGATCTCGAAACCGATGCGATTCTGTTCATCGGGCGCGTTCTGAATCCCGCAACGCTATAGCGGCCTGTCATGCGGAGCAAATTGAGTCATTGACGATGGGGCACCAATTACCCATCCCCAATGACAGAGCTAGTAGCGCGGTACATTGGGATCAACCAGCGCCGCCCAGGCGTCAATGCCGCCGGCGAGGTTGAGCACGCGCTTGAAGCCCAGGTTTTGCAGATAGGCCGTCGCCATCGCGCTGCGCTCTCCGACGTGGCAGTACAGCACCATCTCCGCCTCGGGGTTAAGCGTCCTGGCCCACACCACGATCTGCCCGAGTGGCTCAAGTTGTGCGCCCTCGATGCGGCCATAGGCATACTCGTACGGCTCGCGCACGTCAATCACCAGCGGCGGGTTTGGGCCTTGGAGTTTTTCGGCCAGTTGTTGGGGGGTGATGTCCGCAATCATCTCGCTCACGCGCCGACGATGAGCAGCGGGATGGGCGTGATGACGAGCAGGAACAAGACCAGCGCCAGCACGGCGAGGACTTTACGGCGCGGATCCAGCTCGGTGATTTGATCCAACGGCTCGGCATGCGTGCGGCCCAGAAAATAGATCAGCCCGGCCCAGAGAAACCAGCCCGGCCAGAAAAAGCCCAGCCCCACGAGGATCACGATGATGAAGGGCACCAACCGGCGGGCGCGCTGGCCCACGAGGACGTACAGCGCGTGGCCCCCGTCGAGCTGCCCGGCAGGGATGAGGTTCAGCCCGGTCACGAGCAGGCCTGCCCACCCGGCCCAGGCCACCTGGTTGAGTAAAACATCCCTGCCACCCACGGGCGCGGGAAAGCCGAGCAGGTAATAACGGAGCATATACAGCCACGACGGCAGATTGCCGTAACTGGCCGGGACCGGGAGGAACTGGCGAAAGACAGCCAGCTTCGCGAGGACGTACACAATCGAATTGCCTTCGAGAGAAATCCCCTGGCCGGGCAGAAGGGTGAGAGGTTGGACAGGCGAGGTCATCAGGCCATAGATCAGCACTGGCACGGCGACCACAAATCCGGCCAGCGGCCCGGCGATGCCGATGTCCAGCAGCACCCGCCGGTTGGTCGGCGGCGACTTGAGCATAATGAACGCGCCCATCGTGCCAAACGGACTCAGGATTGGAAGCGGGATGAAGTAAGGCAGGGTCACGGCCACTTTGTGGTAGCGCGCCACAAAATAGTGGCCGAGCTCGTGCGCGAGGAGAATCCCCAGCATGCTCAACACGAAAGGCCACCCTGCGATCACAAGGCGCATCCATCCCATGACGCCCGTCGGCACATCGCCCTGGTAGCCGTATAGCCCGCCTGTGAAGAGTACACTCAGCACCGTCAGCCCAAACATGAGGTAGTTCACCCAAGTCCGAGAAGCCGGCGGGTCAATGACGCCCTTTACCGCCAGCACCGCGTGCGATCCGCCGTCGTTGCGGAAGAGCGCGGTATAGCCCAGCGGCCGGAACCTCTCCGAGACGAGCGCATAGGCCTCGATCGAGTCCATCCGCAGCCGCCCGCGAAAGCGAACCACGTACGGGTTGCCATCGCCGAGCGTGGTGTCGTGAATGTCCATCACGCGCTCCGCCGCCGCGCGCAGGAGATCCGTGGGGTCTATGACCGAATAATTGGAAGGCAGCATATTGTCTCCAGGAACAACACCTAAACGGATATCACTGGGGCGGCAGTCTCACGGTCGCCCCAGTCACACACAATGCCAGGCGGGGATGGATGGGGGTCGAACCCACCTGTCGCTTCTGAGAAGCGACACAACGGTTTTGAAGACCGCGGCCACCACCGGGTGACAACCACCCCCATTCTGCCAGATTTTACCAGAAACGCAGCGGCGACTTCGGCATCCTCAGCGCCCTGTCTCCGAATTCAGACTCCTCATCGCGAGCCGAGAGCCGATTGGATCATTGACGCCTCTCCGCTCTTGGCCTAAAATACCAAACCGTTGCAGCCAGAATCGTTGCGCGCAGCCTCAGCGTCGAAGGCCGCCCTGTGCGGGTGTGGTGCGGCGGGAGCGGCCCAGCCCTGCTGCTCCTGCACAGCGGAGTCGGGGACGCGCAGTTGCCTGCCGGGCATTTGCCTCAACTCGAACAAGGTGCACAATTTGTTTCGGCGGTGAAGGCGTTCTGCCTGCGAGCACAAGAAAGTGACTCGTCGCAATAGCCCATCCACACGAGGCTCTTATGGCACGCCAGCCCGGATATATACTGTTCGCCGCACTGCTGGTATCAGCGGCTTTTGCCTCAACCCTGCTACCCGGCCAGACCGCCCGCGCCATCGAGGGGCCGGTATCCCCGACCGCGAATGTATGGCTTCCGCTCATCTTGAAAAGTGGTTCGGAGGCCACCCCCACTACCGGCGACCCAGTTCTGGTCGGCGCAGGCGACATCGCTGGCTGCAATTACGACAACGACGAGGCCACCGCCCGGCTTCTCGATGGAATTGCGGGCACGGTCTTCACGCTGGGCGACAACGCCTACGAATCCGGCACCGTGACTCAATTCGCAACTTGCTATGCTCCAACCTGGGGACGCCACAAAGCGCGCACCCGCCCGGCCGCCGGCAATCACGATTACAACACCTCCGGCGCTTCTGGCTACTTCAACTACTTCGGCGCGGCAGCGGGGAATCCAGGTCAGGGCTACTACAGTTACGACCTCGGCGCATGGCACATCGTCGTGATTAACAGCAACTGCTCCCAGGTCGGAGGCTGCAGTGCCGGCTCATCCCAGGAACAATGGCTGCGCGCCGATCTGGCCGCACATCCTACCACCTGCACACTGGCCTACTGGCACCACCCCCTCTTTAGCTCCGGCCAACATGGCAGCCTGTCGGCCACGCTAGCGATCTGGCAGGCGCTGTACGACTACAATGCGGATATGGTGTTGAACGGCCATGACCACAACTACGAGCGCTTCGCGCCCCAAAACCCAAACGGCGTGGCCGACCCGGCGCGAGGCCTCCGCGAGTTCGTCGTCGGCACGGGCGGCAAAAGCCTGCGCTCATTCATCGGCGCACCGCTCACCAATACCCAGGCTCGCAATGCCAATACCTACGGTGTCTTGAAACTGACCCTTCATCCGGCCGGCTACGATTGGCAGTTTATCCCTGTGGCGGGAGCGACGTTCACCGATTCAGGCAGCGCGTCGTGCCACTGAAAATTTCCCGCGAGGGGACGGCGACATGGAGCAGTTCCGCCCGATGAAAACACTTCTATTGATGATTGCTCTCACGGCGCTCGTCCTCGCCGCCTGCGGCAGCCCGCCCGCCTCCACTTCCGTTCCTACACAGCCCGCCCTCACCCCAACGCCCCCACCGCCGACGGCCACCCCCATTCCGCCGGCGGCGACAGCCACCGTTTCGCCCACGATCGTCATTTCGCCGACCCCGGAGGTCACCGCGACCGAGGCATCGCTCTTCGCTCCGGTCACGAATGCGGATTGGCAGACTGGCCCGGCGAACGCGCGCGTGACCCTCGTCGAGTACGGCGACTATCAGTGACCATACTGCGCGCTGCTTGCGCCCGTGCTGGCGCAAATCCGCCAAGAATATCCGGACGACTTCCGGCTCGTCTACCGCCATTTTCCGCTCGTGGACATCCACGACAAGGCGCAACTCTCCGCCGAGGCCGCCGAGGCCGCCGGAACGCAGGGCAAGTTCTGGGAAATGCACGAATTGCTCTACGAAACCCACTCCGCGTGGGCCAACCTATCGCCCGCCGACTTCCGCGCCCGACTGGACGCCTATGCCGAGGAAATCGGATTAGACACGCAGCAGTTCTCCGCCGACCTGGACAGCGGCAAATTCACTCCAAAAGTACAGGACGCGTTCAACGCCGCCGTCAGCATTCCGCTCCCCGGCACGCCGTTTCTGCTGTTGAACGGCATCCCTTATCAAGGGCCGCAAGAGCACTGGGCCTTTGCCGCGTTGATCAAACTGCAACGGCTCACAGAACGCCAGTATGCCGCTGCGCCCCCGGACATCATTGACCCCTTCCGGCAGTACTTCGCCACGCTGCGCACCGCGAAGGGCGACATCGTCATCCAGCTCTTCGCCGAACAAGCACCCCTGACCGTGAACAACTTCGTCTTCCTGGCGCGCGAGGGCTGGTTCAATAGCGTTATGTTCCACCGTGTCATCCCCGGCTTCGTCGTACAGGCCGGCGACCCGAGCGGCACCGGCTTCGGCGGGCCGGGCTATTTCATCCCCGACGAGATCACCCCGGATATGAAATTCGACGCCGCGGGCTGGGTAGGGATGGCAAACGCCGGGCCGGACACCAACGGCAGCCAGTTCTTCATCACGCTCTCTCCGGTGAACGATCTGAGCGGCAAATATACGCTGTTCGGGAAAGTCGTCAGCGGGCTGGAAGTCTTGTCAAAACTCAGTCCCCGCGATCCATCCACCGACCCCGAAGCGCCGCCGGGTGACGTGATCACGTCTGTGACCATCGAGGAAAAATGAAATCTTCTCGCCGCCGCTCTTCTGCCCGCCAACAGAATGTGGCCGTGTACGTGATGGCCGGGGTCTTGCTGCTCATCGCTGCCTTTCTCGTCTATAACGCCTTCTTCAGAAAAACCAACGCGCTCCAGTGGCCGGCGGCGCCTGCGATGCAGATTGACGTTTCGAAGAGCTACACGGCCACACTGCACACCGTGAAGGGCGACATCGTCATCGAACTCCTGCCGCAGGCCGCGCCCACCACCGTGAACAACTTCGTCTTCCTGGCCCGGCAGCATTACTACGACGGCGTGACCTTTCACCGTGTGCTCCCCGGTTTCGTGGCGCAGGGCGGCGACCCGACCGGGACCGGGTCGGGCGGGCCTGGTTACTTCATCCCGAACGAGGATTCTGACTTCACCTTCGACGGCCCCGGCGTCGTGGCGATGGCGAATTCGGGCCGGGACCGCAACGGCAGCCAGTTCTTCATCACCTACGCGGCGCTGCCGGATCTCAACGGCGGGTACACCATCTTTGGCCGCGTGACGAGTGGGATGGACGTGGCGCAGTCCATCACCCCACGCGATCCCTCTAAAACCCCCAACGCCCCGCCGGGGGATAAAATCAATTCCGTCACGATTGACGAGAATTAACCGAGTACAGACACTGGGAGTTTCGGGCAATGGGGGGTCGGGCGCTGGAAATCTATCGGGGCGACAAACCGGGTGGGCCGTTCGAGGCGGCCACATTGGAACGCTTCGCCGCACACATGCGCGAGCAAATCAAAACGCCGCCCTCCCCATGAACAAAACAGCGCCGGACATTCATCCAGCGCTGTCTTTTTTTGAACTTTGGGATTGGGGGTTTGAAGTTACTATCAGTCCACTTCCGGCTCGCTCTGCCGACCGAGCCATGCCTTCAACCGGGCCAGAATTTCGTGGCGGTTGTCATTCCAGAGATGAATGGCCGTCGGCAGGACCGAAAGGAAGATGACGACCACGACGATGAGCAGGAAATACTTGTCCAGCACTTCGGGCGGAAACAGGCTGCCGAGCCAGTACCCGGCCAACGTGACGCCGACAGCCCACAACAGGCCGCCGAGTAGATTGAAGATCATGAACCGGCGGTATTCCATCTCCACCGCGCCCGCTACAATAGGCGCAAAGGTGCGGATGAACGGCATGAACCGGGCCAGGACGATGGTCTTGCCGCCGTGCTTCTCGTAGAACGCTTTGGCCGCCAGCAGGTTCTTGCGCTTGAACAGCAGCGACTCTTCCCGGTTGAACAGCGGCGGGCCGGCCTTCCGCCCGAACCAGTAGCCCACATTGTCCCCCAACACTGCGGCCACGAACAGCAGCGGCATCAATATCCAGAGGCTCAGTTCACCCTTGTAGGCAAACAGCCCGGCGGTGAGCAGCAGACTGTCGCCCGGCAAGAAGAAGCCGAAGAACAGGCCCGATTCGGCGAAAACGATGGCAAACAGGCCAACGTAGCCAAAAGTCTCGATCAAGGTGCGCGGGTCAAGAAAACTCATGCGCGAAAATCCTTCTGGAGAGGCCTCCCAGCCGGCGCGCGAGTTGCCTTGCGCGCAGATTTGGAGTAAAACTACGTGCGGTAACACACTATCAAGAATGCCGCATTATACCAGCCTCACACAGGGAGGTACACGCCAAGATTACCACAGAAACGCAATTTCACTTGACAGCCCATTATGGCTATGCTACATTAGCCCGCGTTTAGTTCTGGTTTGAACTTTCTTCCTCGCCTATCAGGAGGATGCATCTTGACCAAGTCGCGAACTGAACTGATGGTTGATCGCTTGCGCGATATGCAAGTGAGCAGCCCGGATATCGAAGCCTCCGCCGTCGTCAGCGTGGACGGCCTGCCTATCGCCACGGCTCTGCCCCGCGAAGTCGAGGAGGACCGCGTGTCCGCGATGTCGGCGGCCATGCTCTCCCTCGGCGAGCGCATCGCCTCAGAGTTGGGCCGCGGCAGCCTGAATGAGGTCTACATCAAAGGCGAACAGGGCTACGTCATTCTCCAGTCCGTTGGCACCGAAGCCGTGTTGACCGTGCTGGCGCGCGAGGGCGCCAAGATGGGCCTGGTGTTCCTGGACATGCGCCGGGCCGCGGAAGACCTCGCCAAGCTCGTCTAACCCCCTCGACGGTTTCGAACGCAAACGGGAGAGTCAGCGTGGACCGGATCCCCAAGAGTGGTTTCTATTACCCCAACCGAATCGCCCGCATCTATCTTCAGGCGATGGAGGAAGTCATGGGCAAGAATGGCTTGAATGCCATTCTCAACATGGCTAATCTGCAGAATTTGGTGGACAACTATCCGCCCGAGAACCTGGATCGCGCGTTCGATTTCGCGGACTATTCGGCGCTGAATGGCGCGCTGGAAGAGATGTACGGCCCGCGCGGCGGACGCGGCCTGGCCCTGCGCGCCGGGCGGGCCTCCTTCGCGCAGGGGCTGCGGAACTTCGGCGCGCTGGCCGGCGCGGGCGATCTGGCCTTCAAGGTCCTCCCCCTGCCCGCCAAGCTCAAGATCGGCATTCCGGCTATGGCAAAGGTGTTCTCCACCATGAGCGACCAGAAGAGCACGGTCGAGGAGACCGCCACGGAATTCCTCTATACCATGAAACCCTGCCCGGTGTGCTACGGGCGCAAGAGCGACAAGCCCATGTGCCACGCGGGCGCCGGCCTGCTGCAAGAAGGCCTCAAGTGGCTGTCCGGCGGGCAGGAATTCAAAGTGTATGAAACCAAGTGCCTCGGCTGCGGCGACGACGGCTGCGTCCTCGTCGTTCAGAAAGAGCCCATCGGCTAAAGGAGCGGGGCGTGCCCGGCAAACAGACGCTTCTGGTTGTCGACGACGACCCGAACCTGGCCCGGATGCTGAACGACTACTTCCAAGTCCAAGGCTACAACGTTATCACCGCCGACTGGGGCGAAGACGCCGTCAAGGTGTGTTGGGACACGCCCCCGCACCTCGCCCTGCTTGACATCCACCTGCCGGACATTGACGGCTACGAAGTGGCGCGCCGCCTCCACGCGCACCGCCGCACCAAAGACATCCCCCTGATCTTTCTCACGCAGAAAAGCGAACGCCTTGACCGGCTGCAGGGCCTCGCGCTGGGCGCAGTAGACTATATCACCAAGCCCTTCGATCTGAGCGAGCTGGAGCTGCGCGTGCGGAACACGCTGCAGCGCACCCTTCAGAAAACCCTTGCGCATCCTGTCACCGGGCTGCCCACGGGCCGCTGGGTGGATGAGACGTTGAGCGACCTCCTGCAGGCGTCTGGCTGGGCGGTCTTGCTCGCCAGCCTGCGCGGGTTGGACCAATTCCGGGAGCGGTACGGCTTCGTGGCCGCCGACGACGTGCTGCGCGCCGTCGGTCTGATTCTGAAAGACCTCCTCGGGCAGAGTCACAGCCGCGGCGAGGTAGATTTTGTCGGCCATTTGACCGCGGAAGATTTCTTCATCGTCACCTCCGTCGAGCACGTGGCCGACCTGCGCGACCGGATTGACGCCCGCCTCGCCCGCTCGATGGAATACTTCTATCCGCTCAAGGATCGCCTGGCGGCCAGCCCGATGCGAGACCCTTTGTCCATCAACCTGGGCGTCGTGACGGCAACCGAGTCCACGGCGCAGGACGTGGATGCGCTCAAGGTCGCCATCCTGCGCTCGCGCTCCCACTGACCGTCCGCGAAGGATCACCCGCCGGGGCTGGCCGGGACGTGTCCCGCGCAGCCCCGCTTTTTTTGCCGCCCACCGTGAAAACCGTCGTCGTCCTGCCCACCTACAATGAGGCTGCTAATCTTCCCGCGCTGGCCGATGCGCTCTGGGCGCTGCCGCTCCCCCCACTGGAAATTCTCGTAGTGGACGACGCCTCGCCGGACGGCACCGGCCGCCTCGCCGACGAACTGGCCGCCGCGCACCCCGGACGCATGAGCGTCATCCACCGCTCCGGCAAACTGGGATTGGGCACGGCGTACATCCAGGGATTTCGCCGCGCGCTCGAATGCGGCGCAGACGTCGTCGTCCAGATGGACGCCGACTTCTCCCACTCGCCCAACTACCTCCCCGACTTCATCACCCAACTCGAAGATTACGACGTCGTCGTGGGGTCGCGCTACGTGCCGCACGGCAAACTGGACGAGCGGTGGGAGACGGGGCGCGTCCTGCTCTCGGCGTGGGCCAACTGGTACGCGCGCCGGCTGCTCGGCATTCGCGTCAAAGACGCGACCGCCGGTTTCAAGGCCTGGCGGCGCAACACCCTGCTTGGCATCGAGCTGGAACGCATTAATTCCAACGGCTACGTCTTTCAAGTTGAGATGGCCTACGTGACCGAGCGCCTCGGCTACCGTGTGGTGGAGAGGCCCATTTACTTCGAAGACCGGCGCATTGGCCAATCCAAGATGACCATGCCGGTAAAACTCGAAGCTGCCTGGCGTGTGTGGGAAGTCGGGCTGCGCCACCGGCATTTGACCCCGGCAGACCGGAAAGCGATTTGAAAGTGGAAAGTTACAGGTGGAAAGTGGGCAGCAACTTGCCACCTTCCACCTGCCACCTGCCACCATGAACATCCTTCGACGTTTCAAAGCCGATTTAGTCATCGCCCTCGGCCTCCTGCTCCTGCCGCTGCTCCTCTTCTGGCCGACGACGCTGGGGGGCCGCACCCTCCTGCCGGCCGACAACCTCACCGCCTTCGAGCCGTTCCAGAGCGCCGCCTCACAGTTCGGCGTGGACGCGCCTCACAATCAACTTCTCTCCGACCTCGTGCTGGAGAACTACCCGTGGAAGAAGTTCATCCTCGAGTCGCTCCGGGCCAGGCAACTGCCTCTCTGGAATCCCTATCTGTTCGCGGGCGTCCCCTTCCTCGCCGCCGGGCAGCACTCGGCGCTCTATCCGTTCTCCGTCATCTTCTACATCGTCCCTCTGCCCCGCGCCTACGGCCTCTTCACCGTGTCGCAGTTCTTTCTCGCCGGGCTGTTTGCGTACCTCTTCATCCGCGTGCTCGGTCTGCGCCGTCTAAGCGCGCTGTTTGGCGCGATTGTGTACCAACTCAGCCTGTTCATGGTGGTGAGCGTGGTCTTCCCCATGATCGTCGCCGGAGCCGTGTGGCTGCCCCTCGTCCTCACCGCCATCGAGCTCATCGCCCGCCAGCATCCGGCGCTCGGTCGAAGACCCCCTTCAGGGGACAGCCCCTCAGCCACCCTCCCGTGGCTCGCGCTCGGCGCGCTGGCGCTGGGCATGCAAGTCCTCGCCGGGCACGTGGAGATCACGTATTACACCCTGCTGGTAGCAGGCGCATATTCGGCCTGGCGCCTCATCGTCCTTTACCGCGAAGAGCGCCAGGGACGCGGAGAAGGCGTTCCATCAGAAAACTCCGCGCTCTCAGCAAACTTTGCGGTGAAGAAGGTTCTGTCCCGCGCCTCGGCCCTCCTCGCCCTGGCCTGCCTCGGCCTCGCCCTCGGCGCGATTCAGCTCATCCCGCTCTTCGAGCTGGTACGCTACAACTTCCGCAGCGGGTCAGCCACTTTCGACCAGATCATCGGCTGGGCCTATCCGTGGCGGCACGCCCTCCTGTTCCTCATCCCCAACTTCTACGGGAACCCCAGCCATCACGCCTACTTCGATCTCTTCACGTGGCGGTGGACTCCGGCCACCGTCAATGCGCCCGGCGAGCCGCTCACGACCATTGACTGGGGGCAGACCCCGTTCAAAAACTACGTCGAGGGCGGTTCTTATCTGGGCTTGCTGCCGCTGTTCTTGACCGGCATCGTCGCCATCATGTGGCTGAGGGCGCTCAGAAGCAAAGACGAGCGCCTCTCCCTCTTCCGCAATCCATTCATCCCCTTCTTTTTGACTCTGGGATTCTTTGCGCTGTCCTTTGCGTTTCCGACCCGGCTGTACGCCCTCATCTTCTGGCTGCCCGGCATCAACCAACTGCATTCGCCGTTCCGCTGGGTCTGGCCGCTCTCGCTCTGCGCCGCCGTGCTGAGCGCGTACGGCATCGAACATCTGTGGCGCAGTCATCCCGCTCAAATGCGGTTTGGCTACTACATCCTGCGGCGCAAAGCATCCGCCCGCCCCACGCTCGCCGCGCGGCTGACTGCGCCCCTATTTCTCTGGTCGTCCCCCTCTCTGATCACCTTCTTCGCCGGGATCGCCGTGTGGGGCGGCGCGCTGATCGTCGCCGCGCTGATCGCAGCGCGCCTGTGGTACGAGCCGTTGGGCGTCGCACGCTTCATGGATCGCTTCGTCGCCGGCGTGACATTTGCCACGCACATGTTCGCGGACGGGCGCATGGCCTTCTCCTACGAAGCGCGCTGGGTTTTCATCTTCGCGCTGTTGCTCGTCGCCTCCGGCATCGTCTTGCGTGTCAGCCGGTGCTCCATCTACGTGCGCGGGCGTACGATCTGGGAGCCGCTCGCCCTCGGCGTCATCGTCCTCGACCTGTTCGTCGCGGGTCACGACTTCAACTCCGCCGCCGACCCGGCCCTCCTCACCTACACCCCGCCCTCGGTCGAGTTTCTCCAACACGACACAGGCCTGTGGCGCTTCACCACCTATGACACGTCGAAGTGCCGCCCCACCGGCAACGACCACACCGAACCGTGCAAGCCGTTCAACGCGAACATCGGCTGGTACTTCAACTTCTACGACGTGCGCGGCTACGACTCCATCTTCCCCATGCAGTACCGGCGCTACATGGAATTGATCCAGCCGCAGTACGAGCTGGATTACAACCGCATCGCGCCGATCAGCGACCCGACCGCGCTCGACTCGCCTTTGCTCGACCTGCTCAACGTCAAATACGTCATCACCCAAGAGCCGATTGCCAGCCCCAAATACACGCTGGTGTATTCCGCCGAAGTGCAGATTTATCAGAACATGACCGTGATGCCGCGCGCCTATATTCAACCCATCTCGGCGACCGTGGTGGCAGAAGAATTCGGCACAGCGGTTCAGAAGTATGACCCGCGCCAGTACGTCATTGTGACGCAAACCTCCGGCGTGTTAGCCCATCAGCCAACAGGAACGTGGCCCACTCCTATCCCCGACGGCGACATCCTCTACACGCCCGGCGAAGTGACGCTCACCGCCGCCGTCGCCGAAGACTCCCGGCTTGTGCTCGCCGACTCGTACTTCCCCGGCTGGAAAGCGTACATTCGGCCCGCAGGCGCGGGCGAAGAGGCAGAGGAGGAAGCCGAGATTTCGCTCGTCAACGGCAACTTCCGGGGCGTGCAATTGTCCGCCGGTTCATGGACGGTGCGCTTCAAATACTCGCCGGACTCGTTCAAACTCGGCGGCATTATCTCGTTCATCGCCGCCGTCATTCTCCTCTTCGGGATGGGCGTGTGGACGTGGCGCTACTTCTACCGCGAGAGCGCCGTGGATTCGACCGCCCGGCGCGTGGCGAAGAACTCGCTCGCGCCGATGGCCCTCAACCTGATGAACCGGGGCATTGACCTGATCTTCGCCGCGTTCTACATGCGCGTGCTCGGCCCGGCGGACGTAGGCAAATACGCCTTCGCCATCGTCGTCTTCGGCTGGTTCGAGATCGTCACCAACTACGGCCTCAACACGCTCCTCACGCGCGACGTCTCGCGCGACCGGGGGCACGCCAACCGCTATCTGGTCAACACAACCATCCTGCGCCTCCTGCTCGGCGTGGTCGCCATCCCCGGGTTGATCCTTCTCCTGGGCATGCGGCAACTCCTCCCCAGTCCGCTCACAAGCGATACGTTGCTGGCAATCACACTGCTCGTGATCGCCCAGGCCCCGGCCACGATCTCCACCGGATTGACAGCGCTCTTCTACGTTTACGAGCAGGCCGAGTACCCGGCGGCGGTGGCGACCGTCTCGACCATCATCAAAGTGACGCTGGGAACCGTGGCGCTGATTCTGGGAACGGGGTTCGTGGGCCTCGCCGGGGTGAGCATCGTCGTCAACGTGGTCACGCTCGGCATCCTCGCCGCGCTCGCCGTGCGGTTGTTCTTCCGGCCACAGTGGGAACTGGATTGGAGGCTGCAGCGCGGCGCCGTCCGCGAGAGTTTTCCGCTCATGCTCAACCACCTGTTGGCGACGCTGTTCTTCAAAGTGGACGTGCCGATGCTCGAAACGATCCGCAACCAGCAGGAGGCCGGGCGCGGCGACCGGGAAGTGGGCTGGTATCGAA
>Ga0209108_10001068_pt1 | contig 15788 bp, 14 predicted proteins | sample Rifsed10ft1_FD_184003 | JGI IMG/M metagenome (GOLD analysis project Ga0209108, IMG submission 184003) | Soil microbial communities from Rifle, Colorado, USA - sediment 10ft 1 (version 2) | ecosystem: Environmental > Terrestrial > Deep subsurface > Rock core/Sediment | place: Rifle, Colorado...
GCCGGAGGGCTGACCCGCGGCAAGAGGGCCGCAGCCGATGCGACAATCGCACGAGCAGTCCCGGATGCCGCGGCATGCAGTGCGCGCGCACGCGCCGCCGCCACCCGGAAGTGCGGCATCATGCCGCGATAGGGATCCACCTGGATCCCGGGCAGGGGCAGGATGACGTGGTTGACGGTGGCGCCCGACGCACCTTCCAGGCTGCTGTAGAAGAACCGGAGGTCGGCGGTGAACTGTTCGACGTCCGCTTCCGTGGGCACCACGACCAGGGTCACTGCTCCCTGGCTTCTCATGAGCCCCGCCGCGGTCAGGGCCTTTGCGGCCGCCGTCAGCCCCGCGACCACTGGCACGGCGCGGTTCAGCCTGGCCTGCACGACAGCCCGACCGAAGATCGAGCGCAGCGTGAGTGAGGGAGTGGCGGTCCCCATGGGCTTGAGTCTATTTCCGACGCGCTCTCGGGATCAGGCTGGTTGTAGAAAACCCCTGGGCTAGTTCGAGCCGCACGACACGGCCCCCTCTGGCTTCTACCACGTCGCGTCCAACGATGTTGTCGGGGGCCCAGTCGGCGCCTTTCACCAGGATATCCGGCTCGATGCTGGTAATGGTGTCGAGCGGAGTGTCTTCGTCGAACACCACCACGGCATCCACGACGGCGAGCGCAAGCAGAATCTCGACGCGATCCTCGGCCCGATTGATCGGGCGGTCAGGCCCTTTGTTCGCCCGAACCGATCGGTCGGAGTTCACCCCGACAATCAGCGCGTCACCAAGGCCTCTCGCCTCCCTGAGGTACCGAACGTGCCCGGGGTGCAGCAGATCGAAGACGCCGTTCGTGAACACCACCACGCCGCCGCGGCTTTGCACCTCGCGCGCGAAGGCGCGCCCCTCTTCGCGCGACAGACGTCTGAGGCTCGCGGTTCTCAAAGGCGTGACTTGCAGAAAGCGTCGTCCACTGCGAAACAGGCCCGGTTGGCCGGCTCCCGTCACCGGTCACACGCGGGTGCGTGTGCGAGAAGCGACCTGCAACCGAATCAGTGACTTCATCAGTGCAATCCGTGCGCGCTCGAAGTCCATGTCGGAACGTGGTGCCGCGACCCTCTCCTCTGCGCGTTTCTTCGCCGCTTCGGCCCGGGCGACGTCGATGTCCTGCGCTCGTTCGGCCACGTGCGCCAAGACTGTCACCCGATCGGGCAACACTTCCACGAAACCGAACGCGACCGCCAGATGATGCTTCTCCTGCCCTGTTCGGTACCACATTTCGCCCACTTGCATCATCGTGAGAAGCGGTGCGTGGCCGGGAAGCACGCCGAAGTATCCCTCTGATCCCGGCAACTGGACTTCGTCCACCTGCTCGTTGACGAGGGCGCGATCGGGCGTGACGATTTCGAGCGCGAGCCTGGTTGGCAGAGCCATGGCTGGTTAGGCGACCTTCATGGCCTTTGCTTTGTCGATGGCCTCCTCAATGGTGCCCACCATGTAGAAGGCCTGTTCGGGCAGCTCGTCGTGCTTGCCCTCGACAATCTCCTTGAATCCCTTGACCGTCTCGGCAATCGGCACGTACTTGCCCTTGAAGCCGGTGAACTGTTCGGCGACAAAGAACGGTTGCGACAGGAACTTCTGAATCTTGCGCGCACGAGCTACCGTGATCTTGTCGTCTTCCGACAGCTCGTCGATGCCGAGAATCGCGATGATGTCCTGAAGGTCCTTGTACCGCTGGAGAATCTGCTTGACGGCTCGGGCAACCGAGTAGTGCTCGTCGCCGAGGACCCTGGGGTCGAGAATACGCGAGGTCGACGCCAGGGGATCGACAGCGGGATAGATACCCAACTCGGCGATTTGGCGCGAGAGGTTCGTGGTCGCGTCGAGATGCGCGAACGTCGTCGCCGGCGCCGGGTCGGTATAGTCGTCGGCGGGGACGTAGATGGCCTGCACCGACGTGATCGAGCCCTTCTTCGTCGACGTGATGCGCTCCTGCAGCTCACCCATCTCGGTCAGCAGGGTGGGCTGGTAGCCGACGGCTGATGGCATTCGTCCCAGCAGCGCCGACACTTCCGACCCGGCTTGCGTGAACCGGAAAATGTTGTCGATGAACAGGAGAATGTCCTTTCCCTCGGAGTCACGGAAGTACTCGGCAATCGTCAGCGCAGACAGTCCCACGCGCAGCCGTGCGCCGGGCGGCTCCGTCATCTGTCCGTAGACGAGCGCCGCGCGCGACTTCGACATGTCCTTGGTGTCAATGACGCCTGATTCCTGGAAGTCGAGCCAGAGGTCGTTGCCTTCGCGCGTGCGCTCGCCAACACCCCCGAACACGGACACACCTCCATGCTTCGTGGCAATGTTGTTGATCAGCTCCATGATGATGACGGTCTTGCCGACACCTGCGCCGCCAAACAGCCCGATCTTGCCGCCCCGCAGATACGGTTCGAGCAGGTCGATGACCTTGATGCCCGTCTCGAACATCCTCAGCTCGGTCGACTGGTCCACCAGTCTGGGCGGGTGCCGGTGAATCGGCCAACGCTCCTTGGAGAGAACGGGCCTGTCGGGGAAATCCACGGGTTCGCCGAGGACGTTCAGAACACGGCCGAGCGTCTCGGGGCCGACCGGCACGGAAATGGGGGCGCCTGTGTCGATCACGGTCATCCCCCGCGTCATGCCGTCGGTGGGCTTCATCGCGACGGCGCGCACCCGGTTCTCGCCAAGGTGCTGCTCGACCTCGGCCACGACGTCGATCTTCGCGACCCCTACGCCACCCTCGGACACCACCCGAACGGCGTTGTAGATCTCCGGCAACCCTTCGGGAAACTCCATGTCGATGACGGGTCCGATGACCTGCACGACCTTCCCGGTCTTCTGCATCACTGCTGTCTGTGCCATAAACCTGTTCCGCCGGCTCGATCAGCCGGCCTGTTTCCCGTCCTTCACCTGGGTCGGCTAGGTCGCCGACGCCCCCGACACGACCTCGATGATCTCTCGTGTAATCGCCGCCTGCCGAACCTTGTTCATGTACAGCGTCAGGTTGTCGATCATGTCCGACGAGTTCCGCGTAGCCGCATCCATGGCCGTCATCTGGGCGGCAAAGAACGCCGCGTTCGACTCGAGCAGCGCCCGGTACACCTGCACCTGCACGTGGCGCGGCAGGAGATCCTTGAAGATCGCCTCCGGAGCCGGCTCGTACAGATAATCAACGCCGGCGCCACGGGCCTCTTCACCCTCCAGGCGCGGAATCGGAAGCAGTCGCTCCACGACGATCCGTTGCGACATGACGGACTTGAACTCGTTGTAGACAAGATAGACGCTCGATGCGGCACCGGACGTGAATTCCTCGATCGCGGCGTCGGCCAGCACGACGGCGTCGTTGAACGACAGCTTCTGGAAAACGCCCACCGCCTCGTAGCGAACTTCGAAGCCCCGTCGGCGAAAGAAATCCCGACCCTTCCGGCCGACGAGTCCCAGCGCGACCTCTCGACTCTGCCCTTCGCTGACGATGAACTGCCCGGCAGCCTTGATGACGTTGGAGTTGAAACTGCCGCACAGCCCACGGTCAGCCGAGATGACGATGAGGAGCGGCCTCCCCTGTCCCGGATCCGGCACACGGAGCAGTGGGTGCGCATCCTGCTCGACTCGTGAGACGAGGCCATTCAGGACCCTCAGCATCCGCTGGGCGAAGGGGCGCGCAGAGACGACGCGTTCCTGGGCGCGCCGCAGGCGCGAGGCCGCGATCATCTTCATCGCCTTTGTAATCTGCTGCGTCGACTTGACCGCGCGGATCCGGCGCCGGAGATCGATCAGTGATGGCATGGAATCTCGCGCGTCTAGGCGGCGGCGCCCGCCGCGGACCGCACCGCACCAAACTGCTGGCCGAACTCCTTCAACACCGTTTCAAGGGTTGCCTTCATCTCGTCATCCAGGATCTTCTTCTCCGCGATCGTGGTGAGCACCCCGGAGTGCCGCGCCTCGAGGAACCGATAGAGCTCGTCCTCGTAACGCCCGACGTCCTCGATGGCTACGGGATCGATGAATCCCTTTGTCGCGGCGTAGATGATGGCGACCTGCTTCTCGACGGCGAGCGGCTGGTATTGCGGCTGCTTGAGGATCTCGACCAGCCGCCGGCCTCGATTCAACTGAGCCTGTGTTGCCTTGTCGAGGTCGCTGCCGAACTGCGCGAAGGCCGCCAGTTCGCGGTACTGCGCAAGGTCCAGTCGAAGAGACCCCGCAACCTGGCGCATCGCCCGGATCTGGGCGGAACCGCCGACTCGCGACACGGAGTTGCCGACGTTGATCGCCGGACGCACGCCCTGGTGGAAGAGGTCGCTCTCGAGAAAGATCTGCCCGTCCGTAATGGAGATGACGTTGGTCGGGATGTACGCCGAGAGATCGCCTGCTTGCGTTTCGATGATTGGCAAGGCTGTCAGCGAGCCGCCCCCGTGCGCAGTGTTCAACTTCGCAGCCCGCTCGAGCAGCCGGGAATGCAGGTAGAACACGTCTCCGGGATACGCTTCGCGGCCGGGTGGACGGCGAAGGAGGAGCGAGATTTCCCGATAGGCCTGTGCATGCTTCGAGAGGTCATCGTACACAACCAGCGCGTGACGGCCGCTGTCCCGGAAGTACTCGCCGATGGCGCACGCCGAGTACGGGCTGATGTAGAGCATCGGCGCCGGATCGGAGGCCGCCGCAGCGACAACGATCGTATAGCTCATGGCGTCGTACTCTTCGAGCGTCCGAACGACCTGGGCGACCGTCGATTGTTTCTGCCCGATCGCGTTGTAGATGCAAATGACACCCATGCCGCGCTGATTGATGATCGTGTCGACTGCCACGGCCGTCTTCCCGGTCTGGCGGTCACCGATGATCAGCTCGCGCTGGCCCCGCCCGATCGGCACCATTCCATCGATGGCTTTCAACCCGGTCTGCAGTGGCTCTTTCACCGGCTGCCGGTCGACGACGCCAGGAGCCAGGCGCTCGATTGGCAGGAACTGCTTGGTGGCGATCGGACCCTTGCCATCGATGGGCTGGCCGAGTGCGTTCACGACGCGACCGAGCATTTCTTCCCCGACCGGCACGGAAATGATGCGCGCCGTCCGTTTGACGGGATCTCCCTCCTTGATTTCCTTGTAGTCGCCCAGCAGAACCGCGCCCACACTGTCCTCTTCGAGGTTGAGGGCGATCCCGAAGACCCCATGCGGGAATTCGAGCATCTCGCCCGCCATCGCACGCTCGACGCCGTGCACACGCGCAATGCCGTCGCCCAGTGAGATGACGCTGCCAACTTCGGCGACGTCCACCTGTACCGCGTAACTGCTGATCTGATCGCGAATGATCTTCGAGATTTCTTCAGCTCTAATGTCCATGTCGATCCTGACGGCCCCGCCGGGCTCACGCTTCCAGATTCACGCTCGGTTACGCTCTGCCAGTCTGTCCCGGAATCTGGCGAGCTGAGTGGCAACACTCCCGTCGTAGACGGTGCTTCCGATTCTCGTCACGACGCCGCCGATGATGCCCTGATCCACCTTCGCTGTCACGGTGACGGTTCGCCCCGTGATCGCAGCGAGCCGTTCCCGCAACTGCGCCGCTCGCTCTGGCGCCAGCGGCGCAGCCGTCGTGATCTCCGCTTGCAGGATCTGACGATGTTCCATCAGGCGTTCCTGGTAGACGGCGAACACATCCGGAACGAGTTCCAGTCGACCGCGGTCGGCAAGCAACAACAGCAGCTTTGCAACCGGAGGGCAAGGCCGCAGGCGCTCGAGAATCTCGCGCACGATTTCACGCTTCGCGGCAACGGACACCACAGGGTTGGCCAGTGCCCGCTGAAGCTCCAAATGGCTTTGCACCAACTCCGCGAACGCCGCCAGGTCCCGCCCGGCGGCTTCCGGATCGGACTCCTTGATGGCGATGTCCAGCAGCGCTCTCGCGTACCGCACTGCGGAGGCCCGCTTGCTCATAGTCGTTTCTGCCGGATCTGGAGCTTGTACCTGAAAGGCACAAGCGTCTATTTATAACACGGCGGGGCCGTCGTATGCAGCCTGCCCGGGCTCAGTGCGACGCGGTGAGCTGCTCGTAAATGCGGTTCAGCTCGGCTTCCGAGCCGAAGTCGATCTCGATCCGGCCGCCCGCCCGTCGGCGGACGATACGGACCTTCGTTCCAAGGGCGAAACGGAGACGGTCCTCGGCTGCGCGCGTGTGCACGTCCTTGATCGATCCGGCCGTCCTCGACGCCGCCGGGGTCGCAGCCTCCGCAAGCAGTCTCTTGACGAAGCTTTCGGTTTCGCGGACGGACATCACCCGCGAAATGACCTCTCTGGCAGCATGTCGCTGGGCCGCGGCATCCGGCAGTGCCAGCAGCGTCCTCGCGTGACCCGTCGAAAGTGACCCGGCCGCCAGGTCCCCTCGAACCTCTTCCGGTAGTTTGAGCAGCCGCATGAAATTGGCTACCGAACTACGGTCCTTTCCCACGGCGGCGGCAATCTGATCCTGTGTCAGCGAGAATTCTTCGGAGAGGCGCTGGTAAGCAAGGGCTTCGTCCACGGGATTCAGGTTCTCGCGCTGAAGGTTTTCGATGAGCGCGAGCTCGAGCAACTGTTTGTTGCCCTGCGGCACGTCTCGCACCACCACCGGCACTCGGTGCAAACCTGCGCGCTGTGCGGCGCGCCAGCGTCGCTCACCTGCGATGATTCGATAGGCCTCACCCACTCGGCGCACGAGAATCGGCTGGATGATTCCGTTCGACTTGACGGACTGCGTCAACTCCTCCAATTTGGCGTCGTCCATGCGCAGACGGGGTTGCTGATCGCTCGGAGAGAGAAGATCGATATCGACCTCCATTGCTCCCTGTCGGGCTGGCTCTGGCACGTCCGGGATCAGCGCGCTGAGCCCTTTTCCAAGCGCTGGGCGGCGTTCGACCATCGTGCTCTCCTTATGCGGCGTGCCGCGATAGCACTTCCTTGGCGAGCGCCGCGTACGCAGCCGCTCCGCGTGACTTCGCGTCATAAAGAACGCCTGGCACTCCATGACTTGGTGCCTCACCCAGTCTCACGTTGCGGGGGATGATGGTATTGAAGACCTTTTCCTTGAAGAACTCTCTCACGTCGTGCGCGACAAGCTGACCAAGGTTGGTTCTGTCGTCGTACATCGTCAGCAGGACGCCGTCGATCTCGAGCGAGGGGTTCAATCCACTTCGTACACGCCGCATTGTTCCCACCAGCTCGGCAAGCCCTTCCAGGGCGAAGTACTCGCAGTGGAGCGGAATGAGCACGGCGTCTGCCGCGACCAGCGCGTTCAATGTCAGCAGGCCGAGCGACGGTGGGCAGTCAATGAAGATGTAGTCGAAGCGATGGCGGAGCGGGTCCAGGAGCTGCTTGAGACGGCGCTCTCGTTCAGGCAGCGTCACCATCTCGATTTCGGCACCCGTCAGGTTTCTGTCGGCGGGTATGAGCGAAAGGTTTTGAATCCTTGTCGACAAGACAAACGATTCCGGCTCCCCTCCGGCCAGGAGTGCTTCGTAGACCGTGCCCGCTTCTGACCGCTGCGCTTTCAGGCCGATACCGCTCGTAAGATTGCCTTGCGGGTCGACATCGACCAGCAGCACTTTTTGGCCGGCGAGTCCCAGGGAAGTCGCAAGATTGATGGCCGTTGTGGTCTTACCGACCCCTCCCTTTTGATTCGCAACCGCCACGATCCGATTGCTGGGACGGCGGCCAAATTCTGTCATGTGCACTATTGCAATAGTCTGCTGTTATGTGATCGCCTGAGCAAATCTAGTGACTCTGGCTCGGGGCGTCAAGCGTTGTTTCACGTGAAACGCTCCACCGGCGCGTCTCCAAGCTGCTGCTTCTCCAAGACAATCAACCGACTCCCCTGAGAGTCGACCAATGGGTAGGTGGCCTTCCACCGGAGGGGGGGGATCAGCGCCGTCGGGCCCCCGATGCCCGTCGCCGTGCGAAACAGAAAGATCTCCCCCCGGGGCCGCACAAACGCCTGCAAACCCATCAGTACGCGCGACTCGACCCGAATCGCCCGGATCGTCAGCAGGTCGTGAGCCTCGTGCAGGCTGGGGTTCGTCAACAACTCCTCAAACCTGGCTGTCACGACTTCCCCTCTCGCCAGGTCAAGCGCTCGCAGGACCTCCCGCAGGAACACCGATTTTCGAGTCTTGGCCTCGACCATCAACATGTTGACGTCGGGCAACGCCAACGCTAACGGAACAGCGGGGGAGCCTCCCCCGCTACCGATGTCGATCACTCGCCGGGCATGAGCCGCCAATTGCTTTGCCGCAACAAGAGGCTCAATCAACAATCGGTCGACGGCATCGGGAGCCGACAGGTCAAGACCGGTCAGATTCATCTTCTGGTTCCAGGCAGCGAGGAGCCGATAGTAGATTTCCAGCTGTGCCCCGAGAGCGGGACGGATGGTTACGCCAACTCGGCGCGCACGGCGTGAAAGGCGGCTCTGAAACTCGCGACTGCTCACGATTCGCGTGCCTGAAACGACTCCGGTGTCTGCCTTCGAAGGAACACGCCAAGAACGGCGACGGCAGCAGCCGTCACACCAGGAATGCGTGCCGCTTGGCCGAGCGTCTCAGGCTGGACGTGGGTGAGCCTCTGGACAACCTCGCGGGAAAGCCCTGGCACACCTTCAAACGAGAACCTTGGTGGGATTTTGCGACCATCGTCCCGACGTGCTCGGGCTGCCCGAGCCGACTCCTGCTCCAGGTATCCCGCGTACTTGATCGAGGTCTGAAGGCTCGATACGTCGAGCGCAGCATGATCGGCGTCGATATCGAGGCTGATCTTTCCATCTTCGATGAGCGATGCCAGGGTCGTTTCTGGTCCCCGAAGGAGTCTCGCCGCGGTAGTCCTCTGGCCGTTCTGTGCCCGAACCTGGACACGATGAAGCGCTGTTGAATTGCGCTCGTATCGACTGCGCCGTGCTTCGAAAATCGACCAATGCTCGTCTGATACCAACCCGAGGACTCGCCCTTTCGGCGTCAGTCTGAGGTCGGCGTTGTCGATGCGAAGGAGAAGCCGATACTCGGCCCGGGAGGTGAACATCCGATAGGGTTCGAGGCAGCCCTTTGTGACGAGGTCGTCAATCAGGACGCCGATGTAGGACTCTTCGCGCCCGAGCACAAACGCGGTCTCCCGCTTGACGGCCCGGGCGGCGCTGATTCCAGCGACCAGTCCTTGCGCGGCGGCCTCTTCGTATCCAGACGTGCCGTTGATTTGTCCGGCGAGGTAGAGACCCCGGACGCGCCGGGCTTCCAGGCAGGACGTAAGTTCGGTCGGCTGAACGAAATCGTACTCTATTGCATAGCCAGGCCGGATTACCTTTGCTTCCTCTAGCCCGGGAAGCGCGTGAACCAACGCCTGTTGAACCGGCGCCGGAAGCGACATCGAGAACCCGTTGACGTAGATCTCGTTTGCGTCGACGCCCTCCGGCTCGAGATAGATCGGGTGCCTTTCCCGCTCGGGGAATCGCATGATCTTGTCCTCGAGAGATGGGCAGTATCGAGGACCTATTCCGCTGATCTGGCCGTTGTAGAGCGGGCTCTCACCGATGTTCTCGCGAACGAGCACCCGAACGCGTTCGTTGGTGTGAAGCAACCAGCAACTGATTCGATTCTGCAGCCGCTTCGTCGTCCGGTACGAAAACGGAGTAGGCTCAGCGTCTCCCCGTTCCTCGCTGAAGGCACCGACTTCAACTTGCTTCCGAAAGTCGATCGTTCGTCTATCCAGTCTTGGGGGCGTCCCGGTCTTCAATCGGCCAACCTCGAAACCCAGGCTCCGAATCGCTTCGCCAAGCCGGACCGACGGTGGTTCGCCATGCCTCCCAGCGGGCCGTTGGTTGGCTCCCTCGTGTATGAGGCCGTTCAGGAAGGTGCCGGTCGTCAGGATCACGGCTGAACAGTTCAGCCGCTCGCCGGCTTCAGTTGACAACCCCTGAACCTGGCCACTCCGAATCGTCAGGCGGTCGACTTGACCGAAGACCCACTCGATGTTGGGCTCATGACCGATTCGCGCGCGAATCCAGTCGCCGTACGACCGCTTGTCCGCCTGTGCCCGTGGCGACCAGACCGCCGGCCCCCGGCTTCTATTGAGGAGCTTGAACTGAATCCCCGTGGCGTCGATGGCCTGCCCCATCAGCCCCCCGAGAGCGTCGATCTCCCGTACGAGATGCCCTTTTGCGGTCCCGCCGATCGCCGGATTGCACGGCATGTGCGCGACTGTGTCTGGGGCCAACGTGCACAGACCGACGTGACACCCGAGACGCGCCGCCGCATACGCGGCCTCTACGCCCGCGTGGCCTGCGCCGACAACGACCACATCGAACGTCACGCGGACCTACTTTCCTATACAGAAGCGCGCGAAGATGTGCTGCAGTACATCTTCGCTGGTGCTCGCGCCAGCAACTTCTCCGAGACTGGCGCGTGCCGCGTGGAGATCGACCAGCACGAACTCCTCGGGGGCCTCCTGCTCCGTGGCCGCCGCGCGTGCGCGCCGCAATGCCGCCTGCGCCTTCCGTAGCAGGGAAATGTGACGCACGTTCGAAATCGCCGGGCTGTCCCGCAGGGAATCGTCGCCACTCAAGGCACCGATGATCGCGTATTTCAAGCGGTCGATCCCCTCGGGCATCAGTGCCGACACTCGGATCGACTCCTCGATCTCCCACCTCGGCGGGCGATCGGACTTGTTCGCCACCACGAGTCGCCTTGCACAGGACGACTGCCCGAGGAGCCGCCGGTCCTCGTCGTTCAGACCTTCTCCAGAATCCAGCACGACGAGCAACAGGTCGCCCGCGTCAATCGCACGCCTTGCCCGGTTCACGCCTTCCTGCTCGACCACGTCCCGCGTCGTCCTCAATCCCGCCGTGTCGACGAGCGTAATGGCAAGGCCATCAAGCTCCACGTTCTCCGTGATCAGATCTCTAGTCGTCCCGGGGACCTCCGTCACAATCGATCGGTCCTGTCCGATCAGCGCATTGAACAGACTCGACTTCCCGACGTTGGCGCGACCGACAATCACCACCGTCGCGCCCTCCCGGATTACGCGGCCTCGCTCTGCTTGATGCAGCACGGCTTCCAGTTGCTCCACCACCGCGCCGATCAGGTCGCCGATCGCCCCACGCTCGATGAAATGGAATCCTTCGTCTGGGAAGTCGAGCGACGCTTCGAGCCTGGCAATCAGATCCAGCAACTCGCCGTCGAGCCCACGAATGCGCTGGCTGAGCGTTCCCTCCAGTTGCTCGAACGCGACCCTTGCTTGGAGCGGCGTCGCAGCTTCGATGAGATCGGCGACGGCCTCGGCCTGTATCAGGTCGACGCGTGAGTTCAGATATGCCCTGAACGTGAATTCGCCCGGTCTTGCGAGACGCGCTCCCTCCGTCACAAGGCTGCTGAGAATCGCCCTGAGGACCACTGGGCTTCCATGAGCACTGATTTCGACGACATGCTCACCGGTATAGGAACGGGGAGCCGGAAACCACGTCGCGATCACGTTGTCGCGCATGCCACTGAGCGTGGAAGGATCGTGACGCAGCTTCGTCAGCGTCGCCTCCCGTGGTCGCAGTTTCCGTCGCCGCGTGAGAATGCGTCCCGCGATCTGCAGAGCGCTCGGTCCACTGATTCGAACGACGCCGATGCCGCCACGGCCAGGGGGCGTGGCGATGGCCGCGATGGTGTCGCCTGAACAAAACATGCGGGTTCAGCCGCAACCTGGTTTGCCGGCAGTCGCCGGCGGTTACTGCCTAGCTGAAATGATGACCGTCTTCATGAACGCGTCACCGATGCTTTCGGAACTGACGGTCGGGTCTTCGGCAATCGCCAGATGAACGATTCGACGTTCGTACGGGTTCAGCGGTCCCATCTCCTGGGACTGGCCGCTCTGGCGCGCCTTCTCGGCCATGAACCGGGCCATTTGCTTGATCTCCGCATCTTTGTCCCGGCGAAAACCGTTGCAGTCCACCACGATACGTGTGTCGTCTCCGAGCTGCCGGCGGAACGCCGTTGCCACGAGATGCTGCAGCGCCTGCAGGCCCTCGCCGCCGCGGCGGATCAGCACGCCGCCGCCCTCGCCCTCGAGATTGATGCGGGTCGCCTCGGGTTGATCCTCAATCGTCGCAGTCAACTCCACGCCCATGGCGTCCACAACGTGCTGGACGAAATCGGCGATCTGTCTGGTCAAGGCTTCGCTCACGTGGCTTCCCCCGTCACTTCAGTTCTTCCGTTCAGCCGCAGGGGTGCGTCCGGCCCCAGCGTTCTTCATTCGTCGCTCCGCCGCCGGACGCACGCTTGCGGTGACCGGCGGCCCGATCAGCCAGTTCGTGAAGTACTGTTGCCCGATTGCCCAGAGATTTCCGACAAACCAGTAAATCACGAGGCCGCTCGGCACCCAGAGGAACATGACGCCGAACATGAACGGCATCATCATCATGATCTTCTGCTGTGTCGGGTCTGCGGTTGACGGCGAGATCCGCTGCTGCCAGAACATCGTCGCGGCCATCAATACGGGCGTCACGTAGAACGGGTCGTGCTCGGACAAGTCCTTGATCCACAACCCGAACTCCGCCCCCCGAAGCTCGATCGCCTGCGAAAGCAGGGAGTAGAACGCGAACAGAATTGGCATCGTGAGGAGCATCGGGACGCATCCGCTCGCTGGGTTGACGCCCTTCTCGCGGTAGAGGCTCATGATTTCAGTGTTCATTTTTTGCCGGGCGGGATCGGTCACCTTCAGTCCGGCGTAATGATCCTGAATCGCCTTCAATTGCGGCTGCAGCGCCTGCATCTTGCGCATCGACACCACGCTCTTGTGGCGGAGCGGAGCAATGGCAAGGTTGATGAGGATGGTCAGAACGACAATCGACCAGCCCCAATTGCCGACATACCCGTGCACCCATTTCAGCCCGTTCAATAAAGGCACTGACAGAAACCCAAACATCCCGAAATTGATTGCCCGTACGAGTTCCTGGTCGACTGATCGCAGTACATCGAATTGCTTGGGACCGACAAAGAATCGAACCGGTTGCGCCGGGTTCATCAGCTCAATCGTGTGCGACACCATCTGGCGCTGGGTGTTGTTCGGTCCGGCCACCGTCACGGGACGAAACTCCAGCCGTGCCTGCCCAAGATCGACTGCAGCCGCGATGAAGTAGTGATCGTCGACGCCCGCGAATCGGAACGTCCCCACTTGGACCGGCTGTTCCTCCAGTTCGGTCGCAGGCACCCTGGTGACGTCACCCTCTCTGTGAAAGATGGCCTCCGGCCGCTGGACGTAGTTTCCCGTCAAAAAACTGCCTCCGCCGGCCGTTGCACCAGCATCCCCGAGACCGGGGCCCCACGCGATCCTGGTGCTCAGCACCTGGGTCCCCGCAGTGACGGTCGAGGCAAACGACACAACGTAGCCCGTGGGTTCGAACGTGAACTCTTTCCGCGCATGAAGCCCGTTGGCATCTTGAAACTCAAAGGTGACTGTCGCCGGCTTCAGGATGGCCATGGCGCGCCCGTCGGTATCACCATTGACACGGTAGAGCGCCCTATTCAGGCGCCGTGCCACCGACTGATCTTCGGTCGCCAACGAGAAAGGCCGTGGTTGATCCGCCGGCATCTCCGTTGGCACCAGATCGACTGGGTTCCCGTCCTTGTCTCGATATGCCTTGAGGCGCCAGCGCAACACTCTTCCCCCGCGGTTGCTGAAAGTCACCTGCACCGTGGTGGTCTCAACGACAATCTCGCGCTCACTCGGCTCGGTTGTCAGCGCCGGGGGCTCATCGGTCGCTGGAGCCGGTACGGCGGCCTCGGTGACGGCCGCTCGTGTGTCTGTAGGAACAGTGGGAGTGGGAGCACCAGGGGCATTCGAGGTGCTGCTGCCTTGAGGCGTCTTCGAAGGTGTCGCCGGGACAAACAGCGCCTGGTAGCCGTAGAGAACGACAAACGACAGGAGAATCGCTAGAAAGACCCTGCGTTCCATGATCTGAGGACGCCTAGTCCGGCACGGGATCGACGCCGTGTCCACCGAAGGGGTGGCACCGGGCAAGGCGGCACATTCCCAGCCAGACGCCGCGGACGACACCGTGTCGGCGCACCGCCTCCGCCATGTAGTCCGAGCAGGACGGGTAGAACCTGCAGGACCCTGTAAATAGCTGAGAAATAGATAACTTATAGAGCCTAAGAGCGCCCAGCACGACGGCGGCGGCCGCCCGGCTTCCTGGCCGCTGCCGGTAGGCGCAGGCTGCGCTCGAGCGCAGCGACGTAGTCACCTTCAATGCTGACAAAGGGAGCATCGAGCATTTCCCGACGAGGCACGACGATGACATCCAGTCCAGGCTGCGGTTTGAAGAGCGGTTCGAGTTTGTGACGCCTGAATATCTCGCGCGTCAGGCGCCTTGCGCGATTTCGTTCCACCGCCGTTCCCAACTTCCGCGTTGCGGCGATCCCCAATCGCGGATGAGCACCGGTGTTGGGAACCACGAAGACGGTCATGAACTGCGCGTGGATCCGGGTCCCTTCTGCGTATGCACGTTCGAATTCTTTACGGCGGCGAACCCGCTCCGAGGGCGCCAGGCCGCAGCTCATCACCTAGGGCTCATCAGCCACTGTCAGGCGTTTTCGCCCTTTGGCGCGGCGCCGCTTCAATACGATTCGGCCGTTCTTCGTCGACATCCGCACCCTGAAGCCATGCGCCTTCCTCCGGCGTCGCGTGTTGGGCTGAAACGTCCGTTTTCCCTTCATGTCGTCCTAGGTGTGGAGAGTCGGATCCTGAGACCTCACGCGAAACCCCAATACTAGCCGTCGCGCGACCACCGTGTCAAAGAATCCCCGGCGCGTTTCCTGTGTTACAGTCACGGGCTTCACGTCACCAGCGATGGCGAAAGGCCCTTCGGTTCCTTCCCCAAGATTTCCACAACTGTGGAAAACACTGTGGAAAACACGACTCCTTGCAGGAGCCATCAAGAATCGTTCAGCTTTTCGCTGTTTCGCCGCCGATGCGCCGCTGGAGTTCCCGGTCCCAGACTCTGCTGTAGGCCTGGCTATGCCTTCTTGGGCTGACGGGCTGGCGAAAGTGGGTTTGCCTGTAACTGCTTGGAGCTAATACCAATGGAATCAAGTGTTTGGGACCACGTTCTCGCTCGAGTCGAGACGAAGGTCAACAGGCACAGTTTCTACACTTGGTTTCGACCGACCGGTCTGCTCGCCGATAGTGGTAACTCCCTGACTGTCCGGGTGCCAGATCTCCTGTTCAAGGACTGGTTGACGAAGCACTACTCCGGCGTACTGGCAGAAGCTCTCGAAGAAGTGCGCCGACCTGGGGTCAGCGTTGTCTTCGTGGCTGATGGCGTAAGCACACGAACTGTCAGCGAGCAGCCGCTGCCCCACGTCGTTGAGACCGACACGGCGACGTCCCCTGTTGTTGCTTCCGGCGGCCTGACTCCACGTTATACGTTCGATACGTTCATCGTCGGGCCGTCGAATCAGTTCGCACACGCTGCATGCCGGGCGGTGGCTGAGGCCCCATCTCGCTCCTACAATCCTCTCTTCATCTACGGCGGCGTTGGTCTCGGGAAGACGCACCTGATGCACGCCATCGGTCAATACGTTCTGGTCCACAACTCTCCTCTGAAGCTGACGTACATTTCGTCTGAACGCTTCATGAACGAGATGATCAATGCCGTCCGCTATGACCGTATTCTCGATTTTCGTGAACGTTACAGGAGCGTCGACGTACTGCTCGTCGACGATATCCAGTTCGTCTCTGGAAAGGAGGGCACTCAGACTGAGTTCTTCCATACTTTCAACGCACTGTACG